>Ga0123352_10009900_pt1 | contig 14951 bp, 5 predicted proteins | sample TergutLab28metaG_FD_89700 | JGI IMG/M metagenome (GOLD analysis project Ga0123352, IMG submission 89700) | Labiotermes labralis P1 segment gut microbial communities from Petit-Saut dam, French Guiana - Lab288 P1 | ecosystem: Host-associated > Arthropoda: Insects > Digestive system > Gut ... | reverse complement strand
CTAAAGTTGCATTTTATATATTTATTCAACAAATATAAGTACTGAATATTTTAAACATGGTATATACTCTCCGTTTTTTCTCTTCAAAATGCAGTTTGTTTCATAATTCTAACGTATTTGGTTACTGTATTATTCACATTTTTATATACAGGATGTGCTAATATTTAAAAAATAATTCCGGCGCCAAAAGGTTAATCTACAAACAAAAGACCTAAAATATGATATAAGCATTGAAAACATACTATTCTTTAGCCTTTCAGAACCCAGAACATTTCCTTGGAATGTAGATAGCTTCGAGATGCCGAGTGCAATTTTTTTTTTTAAATAGCTATCCGATAGGCCTTAAACTGAAATTATAGAGAATTTTTCTACTAGTGCGCTTTCTGGCGGGGCATTGAAAATTTTCATGTGGTAACGCTTAGGGTTGCTCCATGGTTGTCCCTTTTAAAAACTTATTGTATCTGTAGGTGTTTTTGTCATTGAATTCCCACACTAACTACTGTTAGGCAACTAGAACTCTAGCTACATATTACGGAAATCACAGACCAATCCAAAATGCTCTCCGACAACCATGATCCCTTCATATTGAAATAATAATTAACTTGTAAAAACTGCAAAGTTTCACTTAATATACAACAAAAGAATATTACAAAAAAAGAGGCAGATTTAATGTTAAATTTCTAGATCCTGCAACAAGAATATTTCTGACTATGAAGCATGAGTTTATTTTGAACACAAAATTAATCAGACATGTGTGTTAATCCACCTTCTGAATGCTTCAAGTAAAACTAGCTTTTGACTATTTATGTATAATTATGTCATATATTCAGCAACTATAAAATCAGTGCTGTGGTAAATGTCTGCCTCACTGCCATTCAGGAAGTTAGATACGCTTCAACATTTGCATGTCCTTCGAACGTGCAGAAGCGTAAAATGCATATGTGTTCGGAGTACTTGTACGAACAGTGCGCCTAATTTGAACAGTCGTAAAAAATTAACTTAAAATATTAACACGTACCGTAAAGATACAAAAGGTGTTTCAGAACACGTGGCGATGTTTCAATGGAACCTGATCTGTCAGGGAAAATTTAACATCGATTTATCTTGATGGAGCCAAAGGTTTGCCGGACATGTCGGTAAATATTTCCTAAATCATGTCTTCTCAAACTGTTGTAGCGTACCGCTACTGGTACGCCAAATATTCTTTGCTGGTACACAGTCTTAATAAAATACAAAAACAGTTTAACAACCGTCAAAAACACAACTTTGTAAAAATATAAGTTAACCAGCTGCATGCTTCGACCCTCTAGACACACGCTGTAGAGTGACACGAATACCTTAACGTCTTAACGCCCAATATAGAACCAAACGATATATACAAGCAAAATTCCACTTCAAACAATCCCTCATTTTTAAAAACTGAATATTTTAATAACTGCCTTCCCTAATCTAATTTCAATTTAATTTTAATCTTGTAATTTTAGTCTATAATTTTAATCTCGAAATCAAATTATTATATTTAAATACCAGACCTGTACCAAAACCTCTAATTAGCGAGAACTCCCTTCCGCACATGATCCGTATACTTCCTGGTATGTTTCAAATTTCAGCCTGAAGATGGCCACTAGAAGGTAGAAACATGCAGCTTGTTAACTTAATATTTTTATAAAGTTATGTTTCTGATGGTTGTTAAAATGCCTTTATTTATTCTCCAACACAACGGGATGCATAAAGTTGACTACTTAATAAAAAAACTGAGATAAAAATAGGATAAGAATTAAAAAATAAATACAACATTAAAACTATATTGATAATACGCAGAATTTCGGGTAATATTACACAACTCATCCCTTCTGTCAGCCAGTCTTTCGAAATTCAGCGTTTTATTCAAGTAAAAAATTGTTACTAGTGGTACGTGGAAAGTGTTAAATTTGATTTAGGATTACCCTAGCGAATACGTTTGAGAAACCCTGCACCAAATCACACTGCGTCACGTACCTCGCCATGGTTGTACTTATATTCAGATACAGTCGTAAGACGTAAGAACCCTGAAATTCACTTAATGTTTACTGTTGATACGTTAGTTGGCTAAACTTAAACTTTACACATGATGAGAGTATCCAGGAGAAAAGAAGTGATACAGTTGTCCCTTTGCTTAATCAAACACTATAACATGACGAGGAATAAGGTACTGAAGTGCAGCTCCAGCTTTCTTGTTGGCCATGCTATATGTTAGGTTGTTAGATTCTCGCCTCTCACCGCGGAGGTTCTGATTTTATCCATGCCATTCAGCTTGGGATTTGTGGTGTTCACAGTGGCAACAGCACATCTACTAAGCGAGAACGTCGGCTTTCCTTTCTTAGCCTCATTCTCCTAGTTCTCCACACGCGCACGCACGCACGCACGCACGCGCTCACACACATTCCTCTCGTCATCTTTGGCACCATTTGAGCTTAAGGACTGAGGGTGTCTTTAAGTACAACACACCCTCACTGCATTCGTAAATGACCTGAAGGTGAGTGGTTACCTTCACCTCTGCCTCTATAAACCCCTATGGCGTAGCCACGTCCCTTAACGACCAGGGCGAGCCACCTTGACAACCCCGAAGAGAAGGCCCTAATACCCGCCAGATGTGGGGTGGGATTGGCCTCAGTGTCGGTCTGGCGGCTTTGAGGAAGCCGAAAAGCGTTTTCTAGGCGGGAATCGAAGCCCAGCTCCTTCGTCGTCCAGATGTAATCGTAGCGACTACACTGGTTCACCTATACCAGCTGTACAGAATGTGCGGTGTGTGTATTAAATTTACCTAAACATGAAAGGAATTCTATGAAATGCGCACTTAAGCGGAAGAGGTACTGATTAAGCACTCAAAAGTTTTTAAGACAGAGTTCCTCTTACAAATGGAACCTTGCACCCGAACCAAAACTACCGCAGACCGTCACTGAACGTCAACCGTAGGCACCCAAATTTCAAATATCGATCGAAGATTCAGCGCACGTGACAACGTGGTTATTCTCTGGGATAAAGTTTGTGTTACTCATTTACAATAGGCCATAAACAACGTATTCTAGAAAACTGCGCTAACCTGTGTTCCAATATCATCTAAAGGCTCTTCATAACAATTAAGAAAGTGAAATTTTTGTGGTGCGTAATTAAACACCACAGTCTCAGGTCACGGGCGGGGGCAGAGATATAGGTTCGTGCAGTTTTAACGTTCATTCTAGATAAAGTGAGTTCTGACCTTCAACCACGGCCGTTTTTTTTTCGGAGAAAAATAAGTCGGTAGCACTGAATATAAGGTTGGGTGGGCCCTATGAATAGAAGAAACTCTTTACCCAGCCCAGAATAGGAAGTCCGATTCGTTTGGTCACCCAGATTACAGCTGTTTACTATACCGACTGAGATGTCACGGCTTCCATCTGTATTATGAAAAATTTTGAAGTAATGTTGTTTATTATGACAAGAAAATGGTTTCAGTATGAATGTAGGAAGAAATGAAAGAGCGATACGACGAATTACTGTAATAAAAAGTTTCCATATAACTTAGTGAATTTAACTCTGAAAATTTAAGCACTGGAAATGGAAACCTACGTAGTTAATAATGTTTAACAAACTTTGAGTTATGAAATTGTATACATTTAGCTACGTAGTCAAGGCGCAGAATAAGATGCAATGTGTTTGCAAACTAGCACACGCCTTCGTTCGCAAGTTTCAGTTAAACAAACTAGAGGGGGTAAGATGCAAAAAAAAAAAAAATAGGAGCGAGGGAAGGGGGAGTGTTGGCGAATTACTTCAGAGTCCCTTGCCCACAAAAGTAACCCCTCAGCATGCGAACTCTTACTTCGAGAACATATACAATATAAAAGCAAAAGAAACATGTTGCGCACACGAAAATTCTATGTCTGTCTTCAGTTTTGCCTTTATTATCTTCACGTCTTTTTTGTTCGCCTTCTTGAAAAAGAGAAGATATTTACAGTTTTCAATATGGAAGAGTACTTGGATTTCCTAGCGAAGTTAAAGTCTGCTTTATTCTTGCATGAATTTCTACTTCTCCTAATTTATATACCAGTATTTTTACTTTTATTTCATTTTTAAACAGGACATAAAATTAGAGAGGCTGTGCAGATTAAGTTTGACGAAAATAAAATTAGGAAAATAAAATCAAAGCATCACACTGTCTCCATGTTATACCTGCTTACATACAAAACACAACTTGGCACATTCATGATATAGTTCAGCACATATTTCAAATTAATCCTGAGTGCAAATACTGTTGAAATAAACAATCAAGTCTAATAGTCCGTACTACCTAGAAATCTGTCTAAACGGATTGCGAAAAAACTCATTACCATTGTCAAGGATGTGCTCGTATCATTTCCTAAACCACAGAACTTATCTATGTATTATATAAAATTCAGTTCTTACTCAATGACGACACATTACTCATCGGAGGGTAAACGTTGTTTATCATGCGAATAATGCAAAATATATTAATATACTGTTTGAAAAAATTTCAAATTTGTTGTTTACGGAGAAGGTAACTCCTATACAAGGTAACTACTGTGTTTCAAACGGCTAATAGTTTCTTCACGGCTACACATTTTCATACTTTATGAGGCTGGAAAAAGCAGAATCGAAAAGTAAGCGTTTCATCTCTTTTTCCATCCGTTTTAAACATATCCTGTAGATTTGATTAAGTTGGTAGGAGAAAGGATGACGCACAACCAAGCATTCAGCCTATTAAAATTGCAACTATGGGGACAATGTTACAGATGTTCCTCTACCCTATTTAATTCCCAGTTTCGGTGACCTGGTATGTGTCTCTCTCCTTTCCATATCCTCAGCATACATACAGCAGAGAGATATGGCACATAATTTTTATACCAAACGTGTTGGAATGGTGAAATTCTGTCTGATTGGTTTGTGCCATCAAAACTTTGGGGATGAAATATGGATTCCTATAGGCAGGAAGGTAGGCATAGCTGTAATATCATCGAGTTCCGTGGAGGGAATTATTCATGGGGCTCCGACAGGGAGACACACGGTGTTCCCACGGCGCGGTCATAAAACTTTCATTGAGCCCAAAGAGTAAAAAGAGGAAATTACTCAGCTGGTGTCCGCGCGGAAATTGTAATAGGAACAGACTGCTTGTCCTATTCTCCTGTACTTTTATTTACTAACACCGGCTTCGAAACTTCAGCCCATTTTTATGTCTTTCCTCATGAGGTGCAACATAATATACCAGTAAATTTTTTTTTGTAATGAGTCGCTGGAGTTATCTTAAATATTCCGTAAGGAATTACTTTTACTAATAAATTTTAAAGGTTTCTGTCGATGGTATGTTACTATATAGATTTTTTTTATGGACTTGGCTTATCGTAGAATTTTACGTGACGAACACATTTCCAGACTAAACTTACAAGTCGACAGGAAGTAACATCTCAGACAATTTTGATCAGGTACCTACCGAATTGGGTGCAAAAGAAAGAACTGTTATCAGTATTAATCGTGTAAGCGTTAAGGAGAGATCTTTCAGAATAAATTCAGTAGGTGATTCCTTATCCTCTCACCTAAAAACTCACTCCGAAGAGTTGGGGGAGTTTTTTTTTTATACAGGACTGCTAGACAAATGACAAAACTTAAATGCCAGTAACTTTAAAATTACTTTCATACATGGTCTACACAACACATTTCTGTCAATAATAATTTTACCTTGTACCCTGAAGTCCAAATCACACTTCATGTCTAAGACAGTGTTTGGAATTCAGCATAAACCGATGCAAGTATTCTAATTCAGTTTAAGACTTAAAACCCGGCACTGTGTTGCAAAGTCAATTTAGTGCTTTACTGGTGGAGGCTTCGTGAAAAAATGCATAATTTGTAATTTAATTTCCCTGTAACGCAGCAATAAACCCACATACAAAGCTGAAAAAATTTAAGCCAACTCGTAATTTCCATTCCCAATTCCATTCACACATTCTGAGAGAAAGAGAATATTGAAACAGTTGATATCTGTAAGCTCATAGCGTTATCCGTCGAAAGGAAACTAAATACATATTGACGCAAATTAACTGTTTTGTGTCATACAACCTGGAAATTGATATAGGGGTATTGTCTAAAAGGTAGTCTTGCGTTAAATACTACATTTGTATTCATTTCAACGATTGTGTTTCCTCCCAACAGGTCCGCTCAGATACCAGTTTTGTTAAAAAAATACGTAAGGTTTAAGACTGAGGCTAAAGTAAGTTTCTTTGAAATCCTTAATTTCATAGGGCAAATGGAATGCTCATTAGCAGTTGGCCCGTGTACCTACTCTACTTAGTTTCACTATAGGTCTATAAATGTTATTTTGGACAATTCCTAGGAACGGAGGTATAATTCTCCAACACAGCTCTTTCATCTTATGCGTATTGGACCGTGCATCATCTTGATATTTGAATAAAGGTAGACCAACTTGATGACACTTGCTTTATTATGCAGGCTGAACCAGTGGTTCAGCCTGCACTCGGATACCACATCACCAACAGCCAATCCCGCTATATAACACCAACACGCCTCAAGTCAGCACAATACAGCCTACACAACACAACAAGTACTCGCAAGCTCCTGAAGATGGATGTATTAATATCCGAAACATGTTGAGCAATAAATTGACATAATAAAGCAAGTGTCATCAAGTTGGTCTACCATTATTCAAACAGCTCTTTCATATTTGGCTGTGCTTCCGTCTTCATTAGGCCCTGATTTAAACTTTAAGAGAAATTTCGTTAACTGGTATCGAAACAGAATTTTTTGAAATACTTAGCTAGTAGGGTAACCACTACTTCCGAAATGTCGTTTATGACAAATACAACTCGGATGATAGGCAGTGTCCAACATAATATTAACGTACTGTAGATCTTTAAATTGTGTACCGTGCATGCCACGTTAGACGGTTAAGGACATTGTTTATAGATTATTTAACGACGTTTCTTTCACCGCGAGATACGATCAACTTCGAAACACGCTAGACTAGGTTTGGGTATGCATACTAGCGTAAAAAGAGACAATGTTCTATTGTATGGTACTGCTCTCGAATTCTCTTGTTAGGGCAGATGAATTCTCTTTTCTGACAAACAGTGGGAGCTGTAAATTCTGAAGAATGGACATAAGACAATATTTAGGTTCACAGTTTGTGTCTCCGTAATTATTCGTCTTCGATTGTAATTGCTGTCATGTATGAACCCATAATAATTTTTGAATTTATCTGCTTTGGCTTCATCATGACTGCCGTTTTACATCTCGTTCGTACAGCAACATTGACAGAATATGGTATCCATTTCAGTCACTGTAGTTTAAATCATCATACTTTAGTGAGATCTGCGATTTCTGATGCGTTGAAATTTGGATTGATATCTTTTGGGCTTCGACACCATGTGGCCTCTCCAGTAGTTAACAAATTTCGGAAGAATCTTGTTCCTGAAAATGGACGTAGAATTCCACCGAAACATTATGACCCGCCTATCACGCTGCACAAGGTCATAGTGCAAACCATAAAAGTCTAAGTGTAAAATACTTGTGTTAAAAGCAAATAATCGCAAATGAACGTATCTGAAGACTTCACAGCATCACTGCCGGCAGATGCAGCAACACCATATTTTAATTCTTCAGACAAATATCACTGCACACGTCTGCTACAGAAGGTGCTTTAACGTAGGTTTACACTCAGCGCATCGTTTAGCTAGAAGTGTACCATATTGGGTCGTATTATACTTGTACATTTCGTAATTTATTCTGTCTGTCTGACTTTTATAACCTAATTCGTGGAAATAAAAGTGTTTACCCATCAATGCAAATATACTCAGTCGCAATACAACTTTACAGATAAAACCAGCTACATGTTTCGGCTAATAACGATAGCTATCATCAGACTGATCACAAAAATATAAAAAGCATTTACAGCTTAATTTATGGGTATATACATGGAACTTACAAACGTAGTGTAAAATATGCAGCTTCAGACACAATATTTTCAAATTTTATGAAAAATTCTAACGCATAATTTATGAAATTTAAATAATTGTAAATGTTTCTAAGATATAATAATGATGATGATAATAATAATAATAATAATAACTTAGTATTTCTAAAGATTCAAATTTTGGTAGCCTAGGAGAATTTTGTAGAGATGGCTGGTGTGTGTGTGTGTATATATATCTTTTGTACTCTTTCAATGGCAGTACGTTGGAACGTGGTTAAACTTGTTCGAGAAGCTTAGAATAAATTAAGTTGTTTGTGCTATGTATATAAAACCTTACATGATACTAATATTTTAGTAATGAAATTTAATAAATTTAATATATTCAATAGCTCTGATATTAATAAAATGAAAGGATTTGAATTAATTTAAAATAAAGGTAGACTGAAAACTTACGTGTAGGTAAAACTTTATGTCGGTTCATGAAATGTTCTAAAAATTAACTTCCTCTATCACTTAAGAGACTTTTAAGTTTTGACGTTACTGAATTCATGTATTTTTGGAATGTCGCTAGTGTACATTTTATTTCCTTTTATTCACTTCATTCTACATATGTAGGTTCTGTTTGTTTATTTGTTTGATGTCTGGAAATATGTCGGTCTCTCTTCTATTTAACGGAAAATAATGTGGGTCCCAGTTACTTACGACAGCATCACGAAATGTCAACAATAATTATAAAGGAAAGCATGCTTCCGTTCGTATTACAGCGTCAAACATTGTTGTAAAAATGTTTAACCGAACGTCATATAGCAACACCGTTTGTACGGTGTATGTCTTAATGCTACTTGAAGGGGCTGGTGTCAGGTGTTAGGCTACATAGAATTGCAGTGTGGGTTCAGAGAACAAAATGAAAATAAACTTATATAGAACAGTACACCCAATAAACAAAAGAGAGATTATCTTCGGCTGGACAAGTATCCCTATATAATTAATAGAAAGCTTACTATTTTGCCTGTCCTAGAAATTTCCAAGTTCTCAATGTGCATTTACAGTAAAATCGTAACACCATAGTGCTCCTCGAGGTTCGTAAATGTACAAGACGGAATGAATGATGGATTATATGTGTAAACCTTGTTTACAGATTGGATGTGCCGAATTTTCTCTTAATTTCAACGGGTATTTTACTCGTTACTGTTATCAGTTTGCATATAACGTGACTACAAAATTTCTTCGAGGGTTCCTTACAGTTAATTACTTTATGATGTTCTAACATCTGAAACACACCATTCATGTTAAGAAAGTTAATTTTCTAAGCTCCTCTTTCAAATGATTTAATTTAATTTAATTTGGTTTGTTGTGGTTTGGTTTACAGTCATCCCTAGAGCAAGCTCGTTGCATGAGAGCAACACTCAGAGGCAATGTACGTGGGTCAGGTCTTGATACAAGGTGAATTCTACGCTATAGAAACACTTCATTCACCTCACGAAACTTAATTAATTTCGTCATAGCGTGCTAGCGACCTGTACACAGTATATTACCTGGTTAATACGTAAGTTGCAAATTGTTGAGGACAATTTTCATCTCACTGCTTCAGCCAATCCCTCATTCAGCTACGTTTTTTGTACCAGTAATATAAATTCTGAATATTGAACAGGTGAAGTAGATATTTACTTGGTATTTCAGACTTTACAAAGAGTTTTCAAGGGTGGAAATTATCACTTTTAAGCGCAAAATTAATTTAAATTACATTTAAAGATGAACATCTACCGTACAGAAAACATAAAACACAGCACGCTTCCATTAAAAAGAAGAAAGAGCTAATGCTATTTAAGAAAGTAAATGCTGTTATTGTGTGTAGTGCGAATCATAAGAGACACACACAAGCACACTCTAGGAAAAGTGCAAAGTTTTAAACGTTACTGAAATTAGTAGAATATTTTTTTAATTATTGTAATTTAAAGAAAGAATGGTAAATATCACGACCGAGTTTCTTTACGTTGTCTATTACGTACATTTTTTACACCAGTGAACTCAGTTTGTTTCACAACCCAAATTACCGATGTTAAATATATATAAATATTAAAATCGTATCGCCTACATATTCCGCTACAAGCCTACCATCTTCGGGGACAACAATATGACTTTTAAAAAACAATTTCCAACGATAAGCGGTTATTTACCAGGTTCTCCAGTCTTCAGTGGCAACGTTGTTGATGTTAAGTATGAAAGATACAACTTATTCAGGTCTTTGATAAAGCATAGTTAAAATATGATTAAAATATTTCTTAAGTAATGAAGTATAATATACACAAAGCAGAATACTACAATATCCTGATGCCACTGACACATGACACAGCAAAAGAACAACGACCCGATCCACTTTGGACTGAGATACCCACCACAGACCTGAACATACGGTGCCACTTTACTAGACGTTTCCACTAACAAACGCAGTAACAGCAATTCCACTACGTTTATATCATATTTAATTATGTAAGAAATGTTTTATCAAATTTTAACTAAGTTTTTGAAGACCTGTAAAATTTGTACGCTTATATTTAATGAATATATACAACGAAGCTACTTAAGATTGAAGAATCTTGTAAATAACAGCTAACAATTGGCAACTGGCTTCTGACACTGACATTGCTTTCCATGAATTGTACACTTGTACCGGGACATGTCGGAGGTATGCTTTTAATATTTATACATAATTAACATTGTTCATTTGTTTGGTGAAATAAACTGAGTACATTGATCCTGACGAAGATTTAAATTATATTTTGTTGCGTTCCATATTCTTGAATTAGTGTTATAATCTGTGCTGCATGAACTGGCAGTATTAGATAAATAAGGTAAAGACATCTTTCTGCTTAATGACACAACATATCATTAAAATGTATGGCGGCGCGGAAGTACAAATCCACGCATTTCTAACAACGCTTTAGGTGGAGGTAAATGGTCAGCTTTATTTCTGCGCGTTGTGCCCCACGTACTCACTGGACAGGTCATTGTGTTAAATCCTTAATGTGTCTGGACGTTCTGGTTGAGACAAAAAGTCATACTTTCTTGGAAGTTGAAGTACGAATTCCTGGTCATCAAGAACTTGGTCTAGTCACTACTCTGAATGAACCATCCAGGTTTCTAACACTATCGGAATGGAATTAAATTGGGACATAAGAATTTGAGTATTTCCGTTTATGAGAATTTTCCAAATTGATTTCTTCTCATCAGGTTTCCTGTTAAAACTGTGTGTTTTTCACCTTTCGCTTTTAAAATATTCCTTGACGTGATTGTCGTCATGATGTGCGGCGATAAGTGTAACCTATGAAGCCTTGTACGACGCGATTTTCCTCAAAGGCCTTTCAATTTCCTTCCATTCGGTCCAAATATTTTTCTTAGCGCTCCGTTTCATACACCCTAAACAAATATTCTTCCTATTGTGTAAGAACAAGTAACGTACCAATAGAAAGCATTTAATATTGTATTTAATTTTAAACTGTCGTTTTTAGGTACGAGGCTGGAAAGTAGAAGATTATGAATTGTAGGGTAGCAACAGTTCTAAGAATTCATTATGCCCCTAACGTATTCGTGAATGTAACTTTAGCTTTCTAGCGTCATTCCCAGGTACATGAACTTCGCCAAACTTTCTAAGAATTTCGTTTGCAGTTTATTTAAAGGGGCTTTCACTTACTTAAAATTCACGGCGTCGAGTTTTGGAATGATCTAGAGAATAATGAAATGCAAAGGATGCGAGAAGACGAGGACGCAACCAAATCGAGGTTCTTTCCCGGTACATGCCGGGAGAAACCGAACAATAAGGATAAACCCCACTTGACAGTACCGAGATTCGAAGTATCTACCTCCTGTGCGTTTTTCCTTGAGATGGGAAATAACGGAAACCTGTCTTTAGCGGAAATATTTTAAGAGTCCCGAAGATGTGAAATCCCGAAAATCCAAACTTCAAGTACCCGTACAGAAAGGAACCTGTCGACAAAGAAAAAATCCGATCCCTTGCCGTTCCATTAGACGGAGGTTCAATGTACATGTGTCTCTGCTCTGCGCACGTTTTTACACAGGTCCTGTCTAGTACCTAGCTGAACTGCTCTCTTATTATCCCTCTAAAGTAAAGTTGTCCCTGTGCAGTCCATAAAAACGTGTGTCGTAATGGAGGTACAGCTCCACTCGTTCCTAATTTTGGTACTAGATGAAGGGCTGTCACCTTCATTCTCTGGCCGTTTTATCTCACATAAAAGGAGTTTGGGTGGGCCCCATAACTAGTCTGGTCCTTTTGTTCTTTTCCTTAAGTGTGTTCCTTTAAGAAGCTGACAGTTGTTAAGATTCCACGGCACAAGTAACGAACGAACGAATGAGCAAAGAACACTGGTGGAATGATTTGGACATGGGAAAAAAGCAGTGTTCGGAGGAAAAACCCGACCCCAGTGCCATTTTGCCTAACACATATCCCACATGATTGGACAGGAATTGAACCCGGGCCTCCTAGGTGAGAAACCGGCGAATAGCCGCCAGAGCTGTGGCAAGACCTGGATACTGACAAGTAGACAAAAAAATCTACTGGCATTGTCAGGAAGCAAACCACGATTCTTCGATGGTCCAGCCCGTAACCTAGTGAACTACACGTAACGTTAACACAGCTCCTTTCGTGATGTTAAGAAAATAAGTCATTAATATTTGCTGCTGCTGAATATTCAAACGAGCGCAGTATTTCTGGATTCACACAAATTGTGAGACTGCAGACAAGTTTCTCTCATCGTGTCCACGCACATGGGTGACCCCTGAAGTAGTACGGTTTGGGTGGGGATCTGTATGAAGCACTGAGGTCGGGTATAAATTGGTTGGTTTACCGCACTCATTCATGCTTAACGGCTACGGGGTTGGCCAGGTGGTGGACGCAGAACGTCATATGACATTGCGGTACGCAGATGTCAACATGTTTGGACGACCAATAGTATATCACTTCGGTAGAGTTTATAAATTATTTTAGTATTTACCCACACGTGCAATGTCGACTGCTTGCGTGTGAGCCACACGATAATTGCTGTTTGCGTTAAAGAAGATCTGGAGGACATTATGGGATTTTTTTATATCTTACTTCGTTTATTTTATTCAGTAAATCAGACTAACGTTGGAGGAAGAATACGAACGAATATTTATTAGTTGAGTTAACAATGCAGCATTACTAACAGCCTGCTAAATCGTTATCGTGCAGTGAGCAGCCCTTAAGGAATTGTCCATTAATGTAAACTTTTGAGCGCAGCGTCGACATATTTCTTGTCATTTACAATACTACTCACTCTGTCTCTCCTCCAGAACGGCGGTGAATGATGAATTGCATGGAATTTGGAAGGGAAAGACTGAGAAAATGAACGAATAACTTCAGTCAGCATAACCCGTGTCCTGACATATTAAACCCCTAACCGTTAGATACGAGTCTGAAGTGTTGCCGCTGCACCAGACTGCTCGGTTAGGTCAATCATGACACAGGCCTAATTGACAACTGTGTTAATTCATTCTCGATGAACTGCTAGACGAGGCCGAGGAGAATACCTGAACTCAAAGGAAAGCATGGGAATGATTGGTACAGAAATCTTAATATCAGAAGCCTCGTAATTATTACTCTTTACTCAATATGGGATGAATAAATGAAGGAACATAACAAGTGTGGAGCTTGTGGTACGTAGCAATAGGATGCCAGTTCATGCCAAACATTTGTAGAAGAAAGTGAAATGAAAAGACAGCTTGGAAGCGTAAATATGTACTGGATGTTAATATTAAAATGAATCTTACGCAATGAATGTGCATTGTGGAGTGGATTCGTCAGTCAAGTGAGAGTTACTCCGGAAAGCAGTACATTCGGGCTTCATAAAAGACGCTGCATTACATATTCAGTGACTACGCTTCGATAAGGGCACTTTAAATGTTATTTAAATATATCATGAGTAGATATGATATTCTAATTCATAAGTGTCTACAACACTGCAACCATATATTATTCTCATTCATAAGTGTCTACAATATTGCAACCAAACACTGCTAATATTTTAACTGTTTTGTAAAGAAATGGTTGTTGTTTAATATAAGAATCGCGCGGAAAAAATATAAAAAATATTTTACTTCGAACCAGACAGCCAAATATTAACTGTGGTACTTGAAAGAGTTAAGAGGGGACGATATAAAAATATTTCGAAGTTTTGTTAGTACCTGCAAAAAAAACCATGCATCGATTATAGAGTTAATTTTGGTTAAGGACTTTTGTGCAAATTGCCGTTTTTATTCGGAAAACAAGTGGAACTAATACGTACTCGCTTTAGAAAAAATCTGGAGTTTTCTAACGTTAAACATGTTAGTATGTGACAAGGAATGTAAGAGATTTTTGATAATTTTGACACATTCTTTTTTAAAAATTAATAAACAAGTAATTGCACTGTTAATTTAAATTTCAACACATTTCAATATATTTATTTTTGGTAAAATTAAGAAAAGTATTCTGATTCATTTTTGGTTTGCAAATAAAGCTACAAGGCACAAAAACGATAATAAGCTTATGTTCTGTCCAGGATGATTCATTTTCAAAACGTTCTCGCTGAACTGGAACTCTTGAAGCTGCAGACATGTGTTGTTCCATGAACGTCAATCATTCTCCAATTAATTTCAAAGTATTGGGTGTGCTGTGTGTTACTTTAAACACACACATACCCGAAAAATTCAACTCATGCAGATAATTATACTCCAAATTCCAATTACAGCCCGTCATAATGTATAACGTGTGGATATCGTATCATAATGCACAAAGTGACTGGGACAGGAACTACTGATCCAACAATTCGCTCTAAGACACACAAATAAAGTGTACTTACGAATCAGTTCATAATCCAAGCTTCAATTAAATATGTCAGTCCCCCCCCCCCCCCAAAAAAACACCACCATCCTCACCCAAAAACCGCTCAAAATACTCCTTAAAAAAACACATATACAT
>Ga0123352_10009897_pt1 | contig 14953 bp, 5 predicted proteins | sample TergutLab28metaG_FD_89700 | JGI IMG/M metagenome (GOLD analysis project Ga0123352, IMG submission 89700) | Labiotermes labralis P1 segment gut microbial communities from Petit-Saut dam, French Guiana - Lab288 P1 | ecosystem: Host-associated > Arthropoda: Insects > Digestive system > Gut ... | reverse complement strand
TTTTATTTTAGCACACCCTGTATATAAAATGTGAATAATACAGGAACCAAATAAGTTAGAATTATGAAACAAACTGCATTTTGAAGAGAGAGAAAAAAAAAGGAGAGTATATACCATGTTTAAAATATTCAGTACCTATATTTGTTGATTAAATATATAAAATGCAACTTTGGAGGTTAGCGGTGCGGTACAGATTAAAAGTGCAAACCTTGCAGTCAATTGGTAAGTACTGCTGTTTTCGTAGATTTTAGGCAGGTGCCCCAATACAGAAATATCCCTTATCCAGAAACCCCCCCCCCAAGGGGTAAAGTTGCTGGAGTGTGGCCTTGACCACCCACACTTATCTAGTGACAAGGTTAAAGAAAATGTAGAGCTATACCTCTACTCCCAATTTGGACCTTCATGACCTGTTCTTGGGTGAAATTTATTTTTACCTCACCTTTACCTTTTACTACAAAACCCCAAATCCCAAGCATAAAATAAAATATCCTGTACCATAACCTGTGTATTATGTTAAAAATTTTCCCCAAGATAATTTTGTAGTTCAGTTATACAATAATTTGTGTTTCAGAGGTACTGTGTGGACATCCAGACAAAGACAGTGACATGTCTGTGCAGGTGCTGACCCGCAGCATTGGGGGAATTGCCCAGTATTCATGTCCGCGAGGACAGTACATGGTGGGCAATGCGACGAGGACCTGCCTGAAGAAGGGCACATGGAGTGGAATGATACCTGTATGCAAATGTGAGTTTAGGGTCTTAGTCAAGTAGATTTTAACTAAAATTTGTGCTTCATCACATCGGTTCAGAACACGAGTGCAAATGTTATTGCTAATCTTCATTCGTGAATTACTACAGGTCTGTGTCATTGCTCAGGTGGTTAGGCATTGGCCTCTCACCATGAAGGTCTTCATTTGATCCTGGACCATTCCATGTGGAATATGTGGTGGACAAAATTGCACTGGGACAGTAGTTTCTCTAAGTACTTTGGTTTTCCCAAGTCAGTATCACTCGACCAGTGCTCATTACTCATTCACTTATCTCTGACATGATACAATCATTGCTACTAACAGCATGGTTAAATTACACACACCACTTGTCTACAGATGTCACCTGCAGCCTACACATATTACCAAACCATAAAATGTCTGCCTGTGGTAGATTAAGTCATATCACACTGTACCAAGTGGCTGACTCAGCATCACATAACTCAACTCGACAATGTGACAAAACAAATCAGTGTGCCTTTGCAGCACATCCATATGTCAGAATGAATATGACTCGAATCATTTCAGTTACTTACCACACATTTAAAATTCTGCACAGAAGTAAATGTGCAGTGACTGTGGTCTATAGTGTGGTGGCCACACTTACACAAGTGAATGGATTAAACTTCAAAAATCATCTATAATTTTTCCCTTTTGTTTTTCTGACACAGTACAACATAAAAAACTGACAGTATTTCCCACTATACTTGAAATACCAAAACAAGGCACACACAAAGCACTTAAATTTCTGGTTTCATAACATGAATTTTAAAAGTGTGGCTAGCTGTAATGTGGGTCAGTTTTGTGAACATACTAGAAGGACTGTAACACAATAAAGACTATTTTATCAGAATGAAACAGGAGACATACGTCTCTCCATTGTGAGCAGGTGATTTCAGAGCAAAGGAAAACACTGGCTTTGCATGTAATGCAGTCACAGCGCATTACATGCAAAGTGGCCACTGTTCATTCATTCATTCCATTGGCACGTGCAGAATGTGACAATACCTTGCCATTCTCAGGAGCTTCTTCCATTCCTCTCCGTTATGTACTTTTACCTGCTACTCTTCTCCACCAACTATTCTTCTATCCTCTCTCACCTCATCCTGCCATCTATTTCTTGGTCTACCTCTCAATCTTGTTGTACCCAAATTCATATATATATATATATATATATATATATATATAATAACCTACTGGGAATTCTACTTTCTTCCATTCTCTCTACATGCCCAAACCAACACAATCTAGTATGGACATTAATATCAGTAAAAAATTGGACAGCATTAAAACAATAACCAAGGGAACCGAACAGCAGCTTATAGAAAGGAAACATTTAAAAATAAATGGTACGATGAGGAATGCAAATTTGCAATAGAAGAAATGAAGAAAGCAAGAGAAAATTGGTTGATAGAAGGGAGAAGGAAGAGCAGGAGTATCGCCATAAAAGTGGTCACTATATGAACCATACAATTTAAGATTATAGGCTGCACTCTGTCCATGCAGTATATTTATGTTTCAAAAGATTCTCACAATAAACAGCAATTATTTCTGCCAACAGCATTAATTATATGGTCTTTATAATAGTGACAATGTTTTCTGTGAGATAGGAAGGAGTTTATATAAACTTCAGCCTTCGAAGCATTAAGTACACTGCATTGCTTAAAAAGTTCTGTATTTTTGCTTAAAATCTTCCCCACGATAGAAATATTTCCTATTCACAGGAGCACCAAGTGTGGCAATTCCTTTCATTACAAGTTCTGCCATGTAACTGCTTCCTTCCCAGTTCTAACTTATTTCAGTTTTCTTAACGCCCCTTCGTATTCCTCAAATACATCAACATAAGCCTTTACATTACACTAAAACCTAGACTACTTTCTTATTACAGCTGTGGACTGCCAACATCCAGGAACTATTGAAAATGGCCGTGTGATTGTGATGAACCAGACCACAACATACAACAGTGCTGTGGAGTACCATTGTGTGCCACACTACCAGCGCAATGGACCATACTTGAGGAAATGCATGGAGGATGGTACCTGGTCTGGAGAAGAGCCACGATGTGAAAGTGAGTGCCACCTATGTTTGTTGACAAGACTAAGACTGTTCTGTATTTGACACAAGTTACATTTATCTGTTAAGTCAATATTGAGTGTTCCACAGAAGGAACCACGACCCAACAGTGGCCTTTAGGCTTCTTCCAGACACTGCCAAAATATGATTCGGTAACAAAAACTGTGAACTGATTTTAATCCAAAACCACCACATTAAATTACACACATGCAACTTGCTAAAAAAAAGTATTGTTACAAAGCATGTATTTCAATTGCTATATCACACTTTAATTCCTATAATAAAACCAACTAGATACACTAATTTCTCAAATTTATTTTTGGAATAAAAACTCTGCATGTTTCGGACAGTTCCTCTGTCCATCATCAGGGGTTTTTCACTGTACACACAGCAATGGTATATGTTGTCAACAAGCCTGTGTTTACAGTGAAAAACTCCTGATGATGGACAGAGGAACTCTCCCAAACATGTGGAGTTTTTATTCCAAAAGTAAATTTGAGAAATCAGTGCATCTAGTTGGTTTTATTATAAGAATTTATCATGATGCATTGTCACCTGAATGTCAAAATCATACTTTAAGTCCTACGCATAGGATGGGAAGGCTTCAGTACTTATATCTGTAACAAGGGAGTCTTACAATAAATGAATCTGGAAACCACCTTAATAAATGTGCGAGAACACTGCAGCAGTCTTGCCAAGATCCAATTTTCTCGCACAGAGAATAGTGTCTTCTGAATTGTGACACAGATAGAGACAGCATGTTCCTCTTAAATGTCTGTAAATTTCTACCAGACTATATGGCATCACTTCCCAGAAGGCAGTAACTTTCCTTCAGCAGTTTTGATGGTTTAACATTTATATCAAATTTTATATTTTACTTAGATCTTACATTATCATGTCACAAACTTATGTGTCGTAAGTACACCAAGCAGTAGCCTTCAATAAGTGGCATGACTCACAACACTGAGTCTTTTTTAAAACGTTCCTGTGTTTGCTCGATGTGAGGTGTCATTCCTTAAAATCACACATGGGTGACAAGCAAATAAATGACACGGAGGGAGGTATTTCCTGAATCTGCCTCATAAATTCATTGCAAAATTCCTTCTAGAATGAAACAAAAAAACACTAACACAATAACCATGCTCTGTGTGAGTGTGCGTGTGTGTCCAATTCAACTCTGGAACTTGGTGACTGAATTTAAAGAAATGTGGTACGCACATAATTTCGTTGGAGGTCACCCCAACACAAATACCCCTTTGAATTTCCAGCAGTCAGTAATAAAACACAGCAGCTTCATACAGAAACACACACATCCCCTACACTGTGTCCTGCGATGAAGCATGATAACAATGAAAAAATATGCAATTTTTGACAGCAACATATTTTTGTAGAATGTAGAATATTAACACAGGGTGACCACAAGAGAGTTTCATTCAGCTTCCTTTCAGATAGAAATAATTAAAGAATCATCACCAACAGACATGTCTCATTTGGTGTGCTTGTGCTAATATCTCTAATTTTTCAGTGACTACAGGAGATGAGAATGAACCACAGAATCTGGGATTGTCAATTGGCATTGGAGCTGGAGTCATTTTTTTCCTGCTGATTGTTGTGGGACTCATCTATTTGAGGCTGTAAGTACGTTATGCTGTCAGCAGTTCAGAATCAGGCAAAATAGTGACATTACTAAAACACCACCTAAACATTCTACATTGAAGTCAACAGTAACTGAAGGACAAAAAAGTAAATTAACTTAGGGTGTGTATTTCTTGTTAAAGGTAAAGGTAAAGTTCACCCTAGAACAGGCCACGAAGGCCCAGAGGGGGAGTAGAGATATAGCTCTACTCTTTCTTTAACCTCGGGGCTAGATGGAGGGTCGGTGGTCAACACCATGCCCTGGCCACTTTACCCCCGGTAGAGATCTGGTACCCATTGTATAGGAGGCTGGGTAGGCCCCAGGGTCGGTCTGGACGGGTGCAGAAAATCTCACCCCCACCGGGATTCGATCCCCGGACCGTCCAGCCTGCAGCGAGTCGCTATACCAACTGAGCTATGTTGGCCCGTATTTCTTGTTACAGAGTCATAATTTTTTACACTTTTATTTTGTTACTTAAGATTAAGTAACTCAACTTATTACTACGACATATTAATTACATATCACAAAGCTGTATGTGACGGTTGTAATTTGATTTTTATTCAAATATGGAAAACAGCTGTGCAAACTCCGATGCTAAGATAAATTTCACATTCATTTTAGACGAAAAGCAACCCCTGTAAAGAACACGGAGAATGTTCAAGGCGCAGTTCGAAAGGAGGACCAGAATGCGGCAGTAATGTCCTATGCAACGCTGAATGATGGTAACAGTTATGGTATGCCAACCCACCCAAATATTTATGAGAACATTCATGACGACAACATGTACGATGCGCCTTACGAAGAAACGTCACATCGTAACCATCACTACGAACCAACACCCATCAGCAGGGGAACAAGACCAATGGTCACAATAAATGGCGTGGCAGTTCGCTGAGAGTAAACTGCTAAGAGTAAAGTCACCAAAAGTGAGTTTGATACGAGCAATATATACTATCGAATTTATTTATATGTCAAATGGGACACAAAAATACCTGATTCCCATTTCAGTTTCATAACTGGAATCAGCAAAACCATCATTTTAATAATAATCATCATCCCAGAACTTCAATAATTCAATTTTTGTCAATCATTACGGCTTTCCAACGAATGCCTTTTAGACTGTACCTTTGTGTTACTGTGACACAAAGATTGATATTTACCAACGTATCAGTGAAATCTGCATTCTGTCTATGAAATGTTGGTATCCACCTATGAAAATAGACAGTATCACAATATGGACACCCACGGTCTAAACTTCAAGCATCATACATATACAGACAATGCTAGCCAAATGTAACACAATGTATGAGACACATTCGTACGTAGCAACAAGATATGAGTATGAGTGTATGTACATATGAATGTTATGTAGAAACATTTTGTATCATAGCTGTTTGAGTGTGTGTGAATAAATATGGTTTGTTATCTTGTATGCCACTGTGTTTTCATCATACCAGTGAGCACAACTCACAACACATTTCAATGACACCCACAGTGGTGTAGCTAGGTTTTTGGCACCCTGGACAAGCAAAAACAACAGCTGTCCACAACAATAATTATGAACTTAAAAAATCACATTTATTTATTGAATTTCTTTCTATTTCATTCAATAACTTAAAATTTTTCAAGTGCAGAAAATACAATTTTTCTTCAAAATATTCATTTTTTCACCTGGGGCCACTACATGGCACCCCCCCCTCTCCCCACCTGCTATGCCCCTGGACATAGGCCACATATTCCTTTCCTAACAGAGTGGCAAAATTAGGAATAATAATCCAGACAAGTAGATGTATCTGTTCTTCTCCCAGTATACGGCTTCTCATTAGCAATACAATCTACAGTAGTTACAACTTCATTAAGATCGAATAACACTCCAATGCAGAAATTATGTAACAGATAGACAGAATAGAAAATAAAGGATTCAGAATGAGAATTCAAACTGCATCAAAAAACTCTACTGCAGGGCTGGAACGTCGCTTTAACAACCATGGCTAGTACAGCGCAAATGTCATATCTTTGGGTGTTCTAAATTGGGTCTTAATTGGAAACAGACACTGGGAATTTACATTTTATATACATAGTACAGTACAGTACAGTGTACAGTACAGTACAGTATAGTACAGTGTACAGTATAGTACAGTACAGTGTACAGTACAGTGTACAGTACAGTACAGTACAGTGTACAGTACAGTACAGTAGACAACAATTGAGCAGTGATATGTGGAGGAGGAGGTAGTATGTGCATCCTGCTTCAAGTCTCTGCAATGAATGTCCTTGGAATAAAAAATAAATACAAAAAAAGATAGTCACTTCCCAACCTTGTTTTGAACAGAATTTATCTTGTTTGCCTTCATACAACCTACAGACTTTCAAAAGTGATTAAAACAGAAGGACTTGTGGCAAAAACTCACAGAAGGGTATCAAGGTTTGTGATTAACTGGGACTTGCACAAAACCATCACAAACATCAGAACTGTAAACATCAGAATCCATTTTCAATATAAAAGGCCTATATCACCCCAAGATCTCAAACAACACCAGAAAAAAATATACAGAATAATAACAAGAATGAGTTTATTTTTAATATGATACTAACATCTTTTCGAGGTGTAAAGCACATTAAAGGACTAAAGGACAGTCTCATTCCACAACACATGACAGCATTTCACTTCAGTGAAAGGAAGACAAAACTTCAGTGATCTGAGAATTATTTGCGCAATAACAGCAGGATGGGAGAAACTGAATGGACAGTCACCAACCACAAAATACCATCCCAATTCATCAAAACCACTCACAAAAGAGAAGACAACGGTACTAAAATAGGTGACAAATAGCAAAAATTGCTGTTCATGAACACCGAGACACTTCTTATAGGTGACAAATAGCAAAATTTGCTGTTCATGAACACCGAGACACTTCTTTTCATAAAAAACAGCACATATACATTAGGTAAGAAGTTTTATTCATCCAAGGGATTTCACTAATTGCTAAGCTTACAAAAAATTAAAAACCTCAACAGAGACATTTCATCTCTTCCACCTTCACCCCACTTACATCAAGCATCTTAACTCTCAACACAGTTCATTAATGTGCACACAATCATAAACATGATTACAAGCTTTCATCATTGCACTGTTGACCACTACAAAGCTTTCAAACGTTGGGCACCCATCACCCTGTGACGCGATGCTGTATCGCAGACGAATGGACATGGCATAAATGTGCTTTAGTTACCCAGAAAGTACCACAAAATGAGCCAACCAATAAGTTTCAAATTTATTCAGTTACCTTGAAATAATCTGCTGTATTCAGTCCATTTGAAAGCAAATTTTAATGATATGCATATGCTGGCTGAATGATATGGTAAGGACTCAAGACTCCATAAAAGGTGAACACCAGGTAAAAGAAATACTTCATGTGAGCAGGATTTAATGGGAAATTGTTGCTAACATAAGTTCCAAAAACATCATGTCACTTTCACTTTTGTTGCTCCACAATCATTCTGGGAATACTGTGGGTCAGGACGAAAAATTCCGAACAACTGTGACAGTAAAACAACACTTTGACAAGTGATGTGTCAAATACAATGTTATTTATTTGGGCAATTATATAGGACCAGAAGAAATTAGTAATACTTGCAGGAAAACGATACATGTGGAAATGATGGCTAGGGATCTCACTGCATTTATGTATGATTTATCACGGAATAATAATTTATATTGCAGTTCAAAGTCAAATTAATTTCAAACCTTATAACAACCACGTCGCTTTCCACAATAACAATTAGATGCCAAAACTAAATGCAAAGTGTTGACTGTCAAATGCAAACCAGGGTTTTCAGGCAGAACTGAATATTATCTACCTCAATGTGAAGCGGGAAGTGCCGTCAAGAATGAAGCAAAGTGCAAAGTGCTTAGTTCATGCCCACCTGGGGTTTTGATTGGCTCACCACAACTTGGATACAGTGAAATATATCACACAACTTAAACTGTGAGTGGAGTCATTTCATTATATTCCTTACAGCCTGAAGATCTTGCACACCATGCAAACTGCATTCAAATGGAAGGCTGAAAGACGACACTTCAACGTAATTAAATGTACCAAAACCTACACACACATCTCTTATACAGTAAAGAACTTTGCTGAAAATTAAGATACTAAATGGAACATGGGGTTAAGAAGCGCCAAAGAGAAACAAATGTCATTAAGTTCAAAATTTCTGTCCTGAAGATGGAAGCAGCAGGTGACTTAAGTTCACTGCATGCATCTTGAAGACAGAAGGAACACATTACTTCAAATTACTTCCATTCTGAAGACAGAAGCAGCAGGTGACTCAAGAAAGGTCACTTTGTACACCCTGAAAATGGAGGCAGCACGTGACTCAAGTCCATTTCTTCTACCCTGAAGAAGGACACAGCAAGTTCCTCTGTTAATACTGGTACCTACATACAACACCACACAGCATCACAACCCAGATGACCAGTCTTGATACCAAAGATCGCCACACGTGATGCTTATGGAAGTGAAACACAATTAAAAAACATACAAACAAAAATTTAACAGGGAACTCAAAATTGCATCATGACGTAAAACTCTACTGATATCATACGTTATGTGTAGGACACATACACACATGCATGACATAGATATAATTACAAACTTCTTTCAAACAACTGAACGCCAAGGCGATAAATTTCAATGTCGGGGCCCGGCTGTTGGCTGTCACCTGTCGTCTCCTTCACGGGCAAATTGCAGAGCTGACGCCTGTCAACAAAAGGCTTGATGTGAATGTGTGGCACAGACTGACACAGGAAACGGCACAACACTACCAGAGGAATCCAAAAATTAAATTTACTCTGATGTAAAATTCCACAACTTCTGTTAATATAAGAGCCAGAAGATTCTTGAATATATGAATTTTTATTTATTTCCCTATATTTGAAAGAAACAGGTGATTTCTATTCTGTTAAGCTGGACTTGCATTTTCCTTGAATTCTACAGTAAGCAAGTCACATGTTGCAGTGTGTCCATTTTCCTTGAATTCTACAGTAAGCAAGTCACATGTTGCAGTGTGTCCTTTTTCCTTGAATTCTACAGTAAGCAAGTCACATGTTGCAGCATGTCCATTTTCCTTGAATTCTACAGTAAGCAAGTCACATGTTGCAGCATGTCCATTTTCCTTGAATTCTACAGTAAGCAAGTCACATGTTGCAGTGTGTCCATTTTCCTTGAATTCTACAGTAAGCAAGTCACATGCTGCAGCGTGTCCATTTTCCTTGAATTCTACAGTAAGCAAGTCACATGTTGCAGTGTGTCCATTTTCCTTGAATTCTACAGTAAGAAAGTTACATGTTGCAGTGTGTCCATTTTCCTTGAAATCTACAGTAAGCAAGTCACATGTTGCAGTGTGTCCATTTTCCTTGAAATCTACAGTAAGCAAGTCACATGTTGCAGCATGTCCATTTTCCTTGAATTCTACAGTAAGCAAGTCACATGTTGCAGCGTGTCCATTTTCCTTGAATTCTACAGCAAGCAAGTCACAAATTGCAGTGTGTCCATTTTCCTTGAATTCTACAGTAAGCAAGTCACATGTTGCAGTGTGTCCATTTTCCTTGAATTCTACAGTAAGCAAGTCACATGTTGCAGTGTGTCCATTTTCCTTGAATTCTACAGTAAGCAAGTCACATGTTACAGTGTGTCCATTTTCTTTGAATTCTACAGTAAGCAAGTCACATGTTACAGTGTGTCCATTTTCCTTGAATTCTACAGTAAGCAAGTCACATTTCACAGTGTGTCCATTTTCCTTGAATTCTACAGTAAGCAAGTCACATGTTGCAGTGTGTCCTTCAATGTCATTTAATTCTACAGCAAACAAGTCACATGCTGCAGTGGGTCCTTCACTTTCCTTTAATTATACAATAAACGCATCACATCTGGCAGTGATTTATTTCCAAATACATGCCTCCCAAAGGAAAAAGAATTAATTTCATTACCAGCTTTACAAAGAATTTTGAGACTTTACTTAATATAACTCCTTACCAATGTGAAACGTAAGTTGATAACACTCTTCCCAGCTCAGAGACCTAATACCCTCTCTCAATTATTGCTGTAGTTTACTGCAGTCCCTCCAGACAAATGACAGTACAGTATTGTAAAATAGGCCAAGGCCACTTCCTTGCACATCCTTCCATTTGATGCTACACAGTTTGCTATCCAAATGGCTACTAAAGTAACTGATTGATTATTAATTGATTAAATAATCAATTTTGTGACAATATTACTAGCTTATGCTGTAAAATGGCATCACATGGATGTATTACCTAATAAATACATAAACAAATATATTTATTTAAACAGAATCAATTAACTTTAATGCGGTTAGCTTGGGTTGGGTTAGGTTAAGCTATGTTACATTAGGTTGTGTTCGGTTAGGTTTAGTTAGGGTAGGTATTATTTGTTTACCTCCCTGTGTATTTATCAGTAAGTTCAATGGAAAACAGGAATATTTTGTTTACAGAGCATCTATTGCAAACACTGAAATAATTATATTATTACTGTTCAACATATTCCTCTTCTAGTTCAATACACTTACATCAGTGCTTGACAAGCGCGTAGATTCCGCGGGAAAAGAATTCTTTCTGACGGGTGCGCAGCCACTCATGCACCGCCGACCGAACCTCATCATTGTCTCAGAACTGCGTTCCACTCAGTGCATCCTTCAATGGACCGAAGATGTGAAATCCGATGGCACGAGGTCGGGTGAGTACGGAGGGTGTGGGATGCATTCAAACCACAGCTCCTCAATAGTTGACACTGTTGCTGTAGCAGTATGTGGTCTCGCATTGTCGTGGAGGAGACACACTCCCGTCGTCAACAACCCGTGCCGCTTCTGGCGAATAGCTGGCTTCAGAATTTCCCTCAGAAGGTTTGAGTAGGTGACACTGGTCACAGTACTTCATCTGGGCATGTAGTGCTCTTAACATCGGCCTGTTGTGATCCCAGAAGAAAGTCAACATGACTTTGCCTGCAGATCATTGTGCCCTCCTCTTCGGTTTTGGGGACGAGGTGTGGCGCCACTCCATGCTTTGTCGCTTTCGTTCTGGCTCGTAGAAGTGTACCCAACTCTCATCCCCAGTGACGATACACTGCAGTAATGCTTCACCATCAGCCTCATACCAACACAGAAGCTCTTGGCAAGCATCAACACGTCTCTGATTCATTTCAGGTGTCAATCACTTGGGTACCCATCTTGCACACTTTCCAGAACTTCAGCTCATCATGAATGATGTGATGGGCTGAACCAACACTAATGTCCAATAGTGATGCCACCTCCTTGACTGTGACACGCCGGTTTTCCCGTACCACATTCTCCACGTCCGCAATGTTGTCTTCCGTGACTGCCATGAATGCTGGACCCAGGCGAGGAGAATCCTCCACACTAGTGACGCTGTTCTTAAACTTCTCAGTCCATTCATACACTTGTGTATGACTCATACGCCTGTCACTGCACTGAATTCTCATCCGACAATGAGTCTCTATAGGTTTCATGCGTTCGCTAAATAAAAATCTCACAACACTTCGCTGCTCTTGCTTAGTGCACTGTTGCAAGGGCACCAACATCTTGTCGAACTGTTTCCCAGGTTCCTATGCGTGCCGCAGGTGTGCCAACACCAGCTATTGGTAGCTCAAGCCTTTGCATACCCTACACACATTGATATCGGTCTTACATGCGATTTTTAATACAACTTTTCCGGTTTCCCACTGAACGGTCCTTGTAGTTAATTATGTACATTTATATTATACACATTATCAATTTATTAATTAATCACTTCATTTACTCATTATAATTACTTATTTAGTTATTTACTTTGTTTAATTAATAGTTTAATCTACTACATCAGTTTATTCACTTAAGTCTATTTAGTTCCTTTATTTATTACTTCAAATTTTTTTACTTCTTTAATTTAATTAGGTTATTTAATCACAATTTGTTTACCTTACTTTATTCATTGAATTTATTCATTTAATTTATTTAACATATTTATTTCACCTGTTCAATACATGTATTTAATGTACTGTATTTTATTTACTTATTTCATTCACTGAATTTAACCTGGCAACAAAAGACCAAACTGATCATATAATTAGGTTCAATGAGCTCCAGTTGTGTTGACGCTACATTAGATTAGGTTTCCTTGGGTTAGGTTAGGTTAGGTTAGGTTAAGTTAGGTAACATCAGGTTGCTTATGAAATGCATGGCTACTAATGAAATTCATGGGTACCGCACCACGTACTTTAGGTGCCGGCAACTACCAACCTAATTGCCAAATCTCTTCGTGCTGACAATGCCCGCTTATATGGGCCAGAACTTGCGAACAGTGCTTTACGCCGGGCCTGACGTTCACGTAGAGCAACGTGAATTGATGCTACTGGATGTAGGAAGCACAAAGACAATGTTTCATCTTTGGCAGTTGCACCGTTCTCAGGCTGTGGACTGGCATTTTCTTTCCCATCTGAAATACACAGCACATATGAATGAATGAATGAATGAATGAATGAATGAATGAATGAATGAATGAATGAATGAGTGAACGTATGAATAAACAGTTACAATATGTGTTAGACGTGACCCCTACCGGCATGTTGCTGGTAAAAACTCACTCCAGTTCAGTGTGGGAGATAGTGCAGCACCCTGCTTGCACAAGTACATAGGGACATTTCATTCATCCTGTATAATTGGCAACAGCAATAAACTGTTACAGTTACATAGACATCTCTTTAGTGGATGATGTCAGATCAGTGAAGTTTAGGTCCAGACATCTTCAGAGTGTAAAGATCAGCAACACCAAACACTATATGTCATCCACCCTAAAGATGGAGGAAGCAAGACCGTCTGATATGCTGGTACAGATCTACAAGACCATACACAGCATCATATCCCAGACGACAAGTGTTCTCCACAGTCACTGCTGTGGGAACTGTAAATCTCACACTGAAGTTATGTTGCAGTAAAGGAATTTATTAAACAATTCTTAAATGTCCTGTAATATACTATATCAAACAATAACATACCTACATGAGCCAAAAATTAAGCAGTTTTTCCTCATTCATCATCCTGCACAAAGTTGTACATGTTCTGTACTGGTACTTTACACAAAACCGAAGAGAGTGAAGGCAGATCATCTTACATGAAGGGTCATCTTATATTTGGATATACACAACATACACAATGAAAATTGGAGAATAATGTTCAACATGAAAATAAACAGTGTGAGGAACAAGTCCTATAATTGCAGAGACTACTAGACTCGGTACTTCAACGTTGCTACCTCATGTTGCATTCCCACACAGCCGCCTCTTGCATGTTGCAACCAGAACAATGTGCTTTTCACCTGGTAAAGTGAACACCACTAACATTCCTGCAAACAGAACCACTATATGATGGTAGGGGAAGAAGGGGCCAACATTGGAGGGAAGGCAGAATTACTTCTGCAAGTCAACTATGGGACTTCCTTCCGCTCCCTCAGTACACAAAGTCAAAATCTACAAATGAAGCAATCAAATTTTTCTCACCACCTTCTTTCTCTGTATTCTGCCCAGCAACATTGTATTTGGCTTTCAGACTGTCCACAAGATCCTGTCCTCCATACCGAACGGACACGCCCAGACGGGCCAAGACACGACAGCTCTCCCACCGTCGACGCGCTGAACCAGGAGTTGAATCAGATCGCGTTCGAGGTCGAGATTCTGCCACAAGGCTTGCCCAGTCAACACCAAGTGCATCTCCAATCCCTGAAAATTAGCAAACATAGTTCTTATGTAATGCAAATGGAACGCAAAGTTTTAACCCCATCTCTTCCTTCAGGTTTCCTCAGTCTTTCAATGCCCAGACCAGTGCCTAATCACTATACTATGGAACACTCCTCAGTCACTTAATAAGGGATATTATTTTATCTGACAATTCATATCAATCTTCATTGAAACTGTAACATGTGACAGCATGCAGCTAATTGCTGCTGTTCCAGTTTCCTATGGGTCAGGGTCTTTGTGTTTTAGTTCAATGTACTGCAGTTAATGTAGTTTTTACATACATTATTTACAGAAGGTTTTGGGAATATTTTCCTTCTGCTTGCAAATACATGTCACATCTAACATACATGTTGCCCATTGCATGTCATCCTTTTATAAGCCAAGAGAGCTGACAGGAAGTGACTACAGATAGCTGTGAAGATTATGTCTCTGAGGTCAGTTCAGCCATTAGATGAAAAGGTCCCACTGGACAGAAGATATATATATTACAGGTCATACATACGAGGTGTGGCAATATAGAAACCGGATTAATGCTCTAACCCTCCATTGAAAAAAAATCAGACAATCGAAATGTTATCCCCTTCAATGTAGTCCCCTCCCCGATCCCTAAACCGCTCCATGCGAATTTTCCACTGTTGGAAGCAGTGCTGCAGGTCATCTTGTGTTAA
>Ga0123352_10009895_pt1 | contig 14954 bp, 10 predicted proteins | sample TergutLab28metaG_FD_89700 | JGI IMG/M metagenome (GOLD analysis project Ga0123352, IMG submission 89700) | Labiotermes labralis P1 segment gut microbial communities from Petit-Saut dam, French Guiana - Lab288 P1 | ecosystem: Host-associated > Arthropoda: Insects > Digestive system > Gut ... | reverse complement strand
TACCTCCCACCTTCGTCCCACATCATGCCTAAGTAATTAAACGTACCGAATAAAGCGTCGCAGTCTGCAGCAATTAGTGTAGGGAAGATATTCTGAATCGGAGGGAAGAAGAAAACACACTCGCGTGCAGGTGAAACATACGGCAATCAATCACTATTGAAATTCCGACTACACAACATCCTAAAACAATATGGACGCGATATCACAGAGTTAAGCCATATGTTCAACAAAAGGAGCTCTATCTAAGATCTTCAGCACGTGCCGTGCAAATGATCTCGCCATAAGCATAAATTCACTCATGCGAAAGCCTGGATACGATCAGGCCAGACTCCCCCAACCCTTCGTACCTACAGTGAGTAATCAGTCAGTAACAGACACTACATCTATCCATATCCATCCATGTAGTAAGTGAACGTACAAGCAATTTAAGAGCAAAAAGGCCCGCATTAGCTCCAGCATCACTTCAGGAGATGAAGAACACAGCGGAAACAAAGCGTCGGAACTAGATGGAAATGAGCAGTCAGAGTCATTATTTCGCCACTCTTCTACTGATGATATGGCTCCTGGACACACGGACAGAAGAGTGAATGGATCCCATCCTAAAGCAGGTATAGCTGTGGTGGCGAAACGAACAATTCCTCTCATTGCCGGAAACTTAACTCTAGTCGTGCAACCTTCAGCGACTACGTACCGCCTTACCATCACAGAAACAAATTCATCATCACATTCAAACCAAAATTTCTTACACATTTCTTTAAGACTGATCCATATCTGCTTTCTATTGCAGATACAAATGAAAAGTTCACAAAAAAATCAATGAAGACAAAACAAACACTTTTCCCCACTTCGTTAAATACGCATCACAAGGAGAAATGTTAAAAATGAAGACACTAATAATATAAATAAACCGATCGTTACGTCACAGTGTTGATAATCAAACCACCTAGACTCGCATTAAAATGATAGTCTTTTTTACCAACTTGATGCATAAATTCTTTATTTTAATACATTTATTATACTCCTGTACATGTTTCGAGCACTATTGTGCTCATCTTAAGGAGGTCAAATTGTATTAGTACAGCATCTGGTATCGTCACACTCTTTAGGTGAATGTTCGGTACACAGGTTACGAGAGGGCTCTCGTGCATATATATATATATATATATATATATATATATATATGTGTGCATCTCTACTTATGACAATAGATACGCACTCTTTCACAATCTGTCCCCTTTCTGCTAAAAACTTCATTAGTAAAGCCTGCAACACACTATAGTCTACTCGAGTCTACTGCCTCGCGAAAGAATGTTGTACTTAAGTCCAAATCTACGGCCTGGATATGAATTGCTACACCGAACATTACACCCACAATGACCCTACCTTAAGAAGAAACTTCTTCAAATTACAGTTAACGAATGGAGGTCCAGAATCTTGTAACAGGCTTCAATGCCAGCATTCGGGTTTTCTTACTGTTACATAATTCAACACATCAGAACCACAGTATCACACGCCGTACACGGGGTACTTCGGTTGTTTTTCACCAAAACAGTACCTAATTTCTGCGCAAGCTGAATGTCCGTGTTTAGCACACTCAATTACATTACACCGTGTTTTATGGTGCAAGATAAGCACAGTATTTATGGGCACGCAACTGAAGAACCCGTTGCTGGTAGGCCTATGTCATTGGTTGCCACCCTAAATGGACTTTTTTTGGCCTTATTTAACTGGTATTTAGACGCCAATCACATAGATCTAATTCTTCCAATTCTATTCCAATTCAGGATTAATGTTGGAACTATGAATCCTATTGATAACATTTTGTAGAACTTCTTGGACGGGGATTCGCCCACTGCAAGGCCTCTCTACTTACACAGGGCAACACAGAGAAACGCGGAATCGCCACCATACTCCCATTGTCAAAAGACTCCTATACATTCTATGCGCTCATGCCGCGACAGCATGACGGACGGTACGCCAACGTTCTCGCTGGTAAACATCCGCTGCTATTCCACCTGCGGCTTAAGTCACATGAGTCCTAAGGAACGTTCGCAAATTTGCCAAATGCGACTACCGCTCGGGGATTTTAGTGTGGGGGGGGATTAAAATCTACGAAGAAAATTCAAGTTTGGTTAAAAATGAACAAAAATAACATTGCACTTTACACTACGAGCTACGAACATTTACGACTGCTTTGGTTACTAACGTTCCAAAGTTGAATTCGACAGTAATCGATTAGCAAAGAGTAATCGACCATAATCGATAATATTCTCCCTTATTTCTTCACGCGGGGAAAATGAAATGCGTGCAAAAATAATATGGATTAATTGAATCTAGGAATATGAAAGTTGTCATGCAGACAAATTATAAATACGGCCTCAAATTGCGTATGAAACATTATTTTAATTGACCATTACACAATAATTCAAGGGGCTGAAAATCTAAGGTTCTGTATGACCGGTTAAGTTAGCATAGACAAAATCACAGCAGGCCGTGCATTACGTACGTACAATGAGGCAGTTCATAATATTCATGGAATGCAAGGGGCCTAAATGGGCCCAAACGAAAGTCGCGAGGCAATTTCTGTCTAGACCTAAAGTACCAGATTTATTCGAAGTCAGCTGAGTTACTTCGCAGATTAAAAAACGGAAGAACGAATGGACAAACACGGCATTTGCACTGGTCACTCACTTTATGAACTGCTTTTACAAACAAACCGTACACCTTTTTTTGATGTTTTGCTGACCGTGTATCTCAGTATATTTATCTTAGCAATCAACCAAATTGATGCACAAAATTTTGTTTTTCAATAAGTTTATTTCATGCCTCTACATGTTTCGTGCACATGTGCTCATCATCAAGAGGTCAAAATTGTATTATACAGCCTCTGGTATTATCAGACTCTGTAGGTGGCCGTCCGTTGCACAGGTTGAGAGAGGACTGCAGCCCTCTCTCAACCTGTGCAACGGACGGCCACCTATAGGTGTGACGATACCAGAGGCTGTATAATACAATTTTGACCTCCTGATGATGAGCACATGTGCTCGAAACATGTAGAGGCATGAAATAAACTTATTGAAAAACAAAATTTTGAGCATCAAGTTGGTTAATTACTAAGATAAACCGTACAGTCACATTCCGAGAGAATAATATAAAATTAAAACAACTACTGAATTTCAAAATGGATTTACGACGTGCAAATTTACACTTATGACTCCATTTTAGGTCCCAGTGGAATACGGCGCTGTGACGCAGCAGCTCTACCATGCCGCAGTCTTGTGTGATATGGTATGTCCCTTTTATCGCGTCCCAGTAGCGCCGCATCTATAACGGATGTCCCGGCCGATGCAGACTTTCTATGTAAATAACCTACCATGCTCAGTGACACGACAAAAGGGACAAGCTGCAAAATAGTTACATCTTAAAACTACTTCCACACTGCATTCACAAACAAATACTCTACTAGCATGTGGTACAAAAATAATACGAAGTTCGTATCTGAAAACATAAGCGCCAGGTCCCACACTACACGAATACGGCAGTCATTCCCCTTATACGTTCGCGGAAAAACTGCAGTAAAAAGTAACACAATAATATCCATGCAATTACTCCGTAACTGCAGTCCTGACATCTAAGTACGTTTACGAATTAATTCTACAAGCCTGCGCTTTAAGCATTTAATGAAGTATTGCAACTGTACGCTTTCAAATCTCGTAATAATCGCGATGTTTCTCGTTTTCACAGCGCTGATGCTGCTACACATTCAAGTTTTCTGGGATGTGACTCTATGTCACTGTGCAAGTAGTTACCGGCGGACCGAAGGAACGCAGGGCCAAGCAATCCAGTGCCGGGAAATACTCGCCCCCCAGAAACAGCGTCAGATCCCTGAAGGCTTGAATCCTCAAAGTAATTGATATCTTTTGCCGCACAATGGATATTAAGGACGCTATTCCACATGAGAGCCCTCCATCGAAGGCCCTCCCTTGAAATGTTTTAGCGATAAAAGGCAAATCAAAGCACAGTACTTGTAAAAAGCGATTCTGAAGATTCTGGCAATGGTTTAGTTCACTCATGGGAGTCCACTCCGTAACACAACTACAAAAGATGGTGCAAATAAACCAGAGGCATGACATTAGTAATATGTTCACAATAACCACAATTAATTTACAGCACTGTATTGCTTGACAAGCACAATGTACTTCGTAACAAACCCATTCTACATGAAGTACCCATTTCATAATTACGGTGATAAAACACAGTGTTAGGTTCTTGTGGCCTCGCCCGCTGTATGGATACCACAACCCACACAAAGGATAATGTCCCCCCCCCCCAAAAAAAAGAACGGGCATAGCATTCGTCAAATGTTCGCAATACCCATCAGCCTTATACTTCAAATTTGATGACTGTGAAATTCATGAAACACCAAAACTAGTACAAGGTCCCACAATTCCCTGTACGGGTAGACAACATAAACTCGTTTCTTATAAATTAAGCTACAACCAAAAGTTCACAAACTGCATTTTCGGAACTACCTCAGATGTCAAAAAAATTCAGTTACAACTCCACGTATTCCAGAACTTATTTCTCACAATATAAGCTTACTGTGGGCTATATTTACTGGCTAACTACCAACAATTGCACTTTCGGAGCTTGAAAACTGTCAGCCTTTGTGTATATACTTAATAACACGTAAAAAGCAATTTCAGCTTAAATTCATTCATTCAACCAGAGCAACCGGAGTGGAAAAAAGGGCACATTACAGTTCCTCTAGTTGTATCATTGTTTAATTACACAAGTCTACATTTAAGTGATCGGTCTAATTACCTTCAAGAAGTCCGAAGCCATGCTCACTCAGAATTGTAAAAAAACAGCAAACAATCCTTAAATGTTTTTTTCTGCAGTAAGTTAAAAACAGAAGCACCCACTACGTGTAACAATGATAACTGCGCATTTATAAACCTACCCGCGAAAACGTACCGCCGGTGAAGTCACTTCGTGCCCAACTCAAAGCGTTTTATATTTTCAGGCTGCTATAAGCGACACTACTACAGTGGCGGTTCCAAGCGGCAACGACAAACTAAATATGTATTATTACGTTCTTTTTAGATGAATACTGCTACGTCATAAGTTGCACTTTTGGTCGCCGTGTCCAATGCAGATGTCAGGTTGAGGTTAACAAACTACATATTTTTACTAGACTGTGCTGCACTTCGTGGGAGAGTGTTTTAAGGGACGTCATTATAAACTACCTTTGTTTACTGTGTACCTGCCCCTCAGTGTTTAATGTGAAGGAATGAAGAACTCAGAAACTGCAAATGAGCAAACGTGCAACGAAAAGCCTCATCCTCTGGGCCTTACCCCGCGCTGTAACAACTAACATTTACCCGCAGTTTGTAAGATTAATAATGCCGTCCCTTACTCTGAGGGAAGAACATTAATTACACTTAACGAATTGTCAGAAAAACACAGGGTTATTCAAAATGATTGTCGGGGTTTTAACAACTCGTCACACAATACACTTGAGATAGGAGTATATTCTTTCTATTTAATAGAACAACACTCCAAGTTTTTGCTACATACCTTACAGGTGCTCTGTATGTGCACCCTTTGTGATCAACACGAAAATTGAGTTCGTTCCGCATGTCAGCGGTGATGGTTTCAATGGCGGTTCTGATTCGTACCTTCAGTTCCGGGATACACACGCACCCTGTCTCTTGAAACTGTGCACACCACCTTCGAATGGAATTGTCAGATGGTGGCTGTTTCCCGAATTTGGTGCGGAATTGCCGCTGGACAATTGTACCCTGACAGTCGTTTTGAATAACCCTGTACTTGAACTTTAAAGAATAGGTCTTTGGAGTTAAATGGGCCGTGTAGCTCAGTCGGTATAGCGACTGGCTACGGGCTGGACGGTCCGGGGATCGAATCCCGGTGGAGGCGACATTTTCCGCGCCTGTCCAGACCGGCCCTGAGGCCCACCCAGCCTCCTGTACAATGGCTACCGGATCTTTCCCGGGGGTAAAGAACGTCCGGGGTGTGACGCTGACCCCCTCACCCCCTTCTAGTGCCGTGGTCAAGAAAGAGTAGAGTTATACCTCTACTTCCCCTGTGGGCCGTACGGCCTGTACAGAGCCTCAGTGCCTGTACAAGGGTGCACTTTATCTTTTACCTTTGGATTTAAGGTCACTCACACCGGCCGTTTATGGTGCTTTGTCAGGGCAGTGAAATCTCAGAAGTTAGGAGAGCTTCAACACGTAATTCAGCTGTGAAAACAGGAAATGTCCGCTGAACCTTGAAGGGAAAACGCGTTGGAAGACGGGCAATTGCAGAACCAAAAACACGATGAAGAGAGGCCGGCGGACAACCAAGCTATGTCACATTACGAATTCATGAGGCTGCCGATACACGACCGTTAGTCTACTTGTTCACCGAACTGCTGGAAAAATTTGCATGAGACTAACTTCCGGGTGAAGGGAGAGCGGGAGAAACGCAAGTTCTTCTTCTTACAAGACCTTCCCAGACTCGGGTCGGGCGTTCCTTCCATAGCAGTAAACGAGGCCAGAATTTTTTTTTTCTACCACGTACCTTATTCCACTGTCGGGGTTAAGAACGCTTCGGGGCTTACGTGCGCTCTTCCAAACAGACCTATCGAAAGGCGTGTGCCAAGAACCTTGCTACTTTTACTTCTATTCTAAGACATGCAGGTGAAGGAAATAAACCGAAACCTGACTGAACACATGACCAATGTGCGCGCCAAATGAGCTAATTACAGCCGAGCTCCGTATGCAGTGCCGCAGTGCAGCAAGCACATGCACTCGCTGCGTGCTAACAGTGCGTCTGTCCGGTAGTACTAACCGGTCGATTACAGTTAATCCTGCATCGCGAGGGCGATTCCATTTTTGCACGGTTTAGTATAATGTTACTCCCACTTTACACGAATCTTAAATCAAGTCTTCTCAGGTTCAACAAAAACAGCTCAATTAACTATGTTAACTTTTTCAAAACAGAGACTAGTCTAAGAAAATGACAGGAATTCGGCTTCTAAAGATATTAATTTCATTGCCTTCTGAAACTGATGTGTTATACTACCGTGTACCTCAAGTACTACACACGATAAAGAATAACGGTAAACGTACCTGTCTTTAACTGACATTTAACGATGTCAGACTTTTCTCTGTCCACGCCATGAGGGAGTAGAGGTATAGCTCCACATTAGATGGAGGTGAGTGGTTATCTCCACGACCCGGCCGCTTTATTCCGGGCAAAGAACTCCGGTGCCCATCGAATAGGAGAATGGGCAAGCCCCCGAAACAGTTGGGCGTTTTGGAGAAGAGAAAAATCTCTTTCCTCTACCGGGATTCGAACCCCGCAACGTCTAGCCCGTAGCTAGTCGCTATACCAACTACGATAAACCGATTCCTAATGGCATTTAATAATTTTCCTTTTTCTTTCGATACCAACAGAACATGAGGGAGATATCTGCCGTCCCACACCCTACACTGCCAAGACTTACACAGTCGCAGCAGGGTAAACATGCAACATCTCATTCGCGGAACAACACAAACGTACAGTGTTCATGTATAGCCACTCCCCGCGTTACGCAATAGTTATGGTCCAGACGTCCTGCGCAAGTCGCAACTTTCCATGTCGCTAACCATACATATAGCTACGTAGGCCTATACATTTGAAATCCAGAACGATCAGCCGCAATATCCCCACCACCCCCCCCCTACCCGGTGTTACTAGCATACGGTCACATGGTCCGAAACCCGGCAGGAAAAATTCGGTACGCGTTTCAAAAACGTTGTTGCACTTATGCTTATTGGGCCGTGCATTATCTTGATAGTTGAATAATGAGAGAGCAACTTGATGTCACTTGCTTTATTATTTCATTATTTACTTCTCAACATGTTTCGGATGTATTAACATCCGAAACATGTTGAGCATTAAATAATGAAATAATAAAGCAAGTGACATCAAGCTGTTGCAATGTTTTCAATCTTCCAAAATTGCGTTCAGTTGGACTCTGCATAACTATAGGAGTCTATAGCCTTATACACCACAGCCTAATTATGTGTCGACCTATTTTATAGCTGGGAAGGGGAGGGGGAGGGGGAGGGAGAGACAGCGCAGTCAGTATTGTTTCTAAGCTACGGGCTGGACGATTTCGGGTTCGAATCCCAGCAGTGACAAGGGATAATTCTCTTCTCCAAAACGTAATAATTTCTTTCCACGTATTCACTGCCGTGTTCACATGAGCTCCCTACTGAATCCAATCCACACATTCAAACCCATTTCTTTACAATCCTTTCAGTATTACTTCCCAATAAACGGAATTTTCCCACTGCTTAGACAGTGCCAAAGTACAGTCGAAGAGTAAAACTTCTTAATGCGCTGAGACTGTACTGGTATTTCCTCCGGCCCAACCAGCAGGGCGGCCCGCTCTTCCTGACAACTTGCAGCCCTCCTCGGCCCTTGGAGGCCGTCTCAATCAGCAACCTGAAGATGGGTCCACTCAACATGCTGAAGACAAATGCAACAAGGTGACAAAGTGAGACAGCAAAAATGAGATTTCACGGAAAGGAACGAAGAAGGCAACTCGTACACAAGAGAGTGGTGCAAGCAAATTAGTCGAATGCAGACAAGAATATAAACACTACTCTGGCTTGTCACAGCTGTAAAGAGGAGGAAATGTACATAATCGTCTTTTGGAGAACAAGTAATGGTTGGGCATGAAAGGGAGTGCAGCCTATCGGAAAGTACTAAACAGCAGAAACGTAAAGGAGATTACAACATAAAAAAATCATACTTAAAATTAGAAGAAAATTGGAAAATAATACCCGTAAGACACAGCCCGTACTGTAGGTCACTGGATAATATGATGAGAAACTAAGGCTGTTTTTGGACAGAAGAAGAAAGATTGTAATGGTAGAGTAATAGTAGGAATGTAGTAGTACCAGCAGGAAAATGTGACAGTGGACACGTGTTGACAGTTATAGAGGCAATTAAAGATTATGTACATCACAAGAACATGGTTTTACACGTGTCCGGACTGATGTACAAAATGAAACACAATTTAATAAATACATTTCATTCCATTTCATTTCAAATACGATATTTGTCACCATGCCTCTTCGTTTATATGATCACATATTGCTACAAAAGGAGCCCCTAATATTGAATTCACACTGTATGAAGACACAAAATATACCTACTCTTATTTCCTTTAACACACTAAACAGTTCTTATAATAAAAGCCAACGAGATGCACAATTTCTCAAATTTATTTGATAAAGTACTCTACATGTTTCGGACAGGTCCACTGTCTATCATCAGGAGTAGCAGGAGATACTCCGAAACATGTAGAGTGATTTATCAAACAAATTTAAGAAACTGCGCATCTCGTTGGTTTTTATTATAAGAATATATCACGCTGCACGGTCCTCTGAATTTCAAATACACTGAACAGTCTAAATCAAAATTTCGGATCTGAGCTCTACTTTACATTTTACTTTCTGTACTAATTAGATGTACAGCAGCCGTTTTAGGGAACAAAACTGGAAATACACGAGCCAAAACAAGATTCACCCAACAAGCTTAAATATAGAATCTCAGGGCCAGATTTTATCGAAATTCATTTAGGAATTTCGGAGACACTTCGTAACAGGATGCAAAATAAAGGAGACATGAGGGTTCTATGACAAAGACATGAATGGAACGCTTTCGAACATTCTTTGTTATCGATATCATGTTACAAGTCCGGGATAATTACTGAGATCTGTAATATCTGTTGTTTCAGACATATCGTACTTCACTGCAGTCACTGGACTTCTTTAGCGACTAACTACGTAATTATTCTGTTGACGGAAGCTTAACATTTGAACATACCGTATCACACAGTTCCAAGTCAGACAGCGCAAGAATTGCTGTATTTTAGTCATTACACCAATTAATTTTTTCAAAGCAAAAAAGCATGGACACCGCACTTCCCTCCCTCTGTATCTCTCTGAGGTCAGACAGTGGTCATTTATATCAACAGAAAGTGCGCCTATTGCGCAGCAGAGCGCCATAACTCTGCCACTTTAACTGTGACCAGTGGCCGTTGTGGGCTGCGCCACTTAGGGGACCCCAACAGCTGTGTGGGACTGAGTTCTTCCCATGCCCCAGGACATCGTACTCGGGTCCTCTCAACTTTCCAGGCTACGTGATTTCCGGGACAGAACGCAAATAGCTTATGAGAAATCGTACGATGTTGAAGGCAGAGTTGCATACCCCCCGGCCCATCCTTTGGGTTCATGGGATGCAAACGTGGGACACTTCAATTTACCATTTCAATCGCGGCGGGTGCAGCAGTGGGGACAGTGGAGACGGAAGGTCGAGTAGCCGTCCCATTCATAATAATGACGACAACTGACATACAAGATTAATGCGGCATTTGACAACGTTATTTTTAGAAGCCGGCCACTTACTCCTGATGGCACAATTTGCCAAGTGTGCCGTTCAGTTCTCAGCACAGCGAGACTGAGAAGAGACAGAACTAGAGCTACACTGAAAAAAGTATTTGGGGAAGGCGTGGTAAAGGACATTTTTTGACAGCATCATTCTACAAAATACATCTCTCGTCACTACGCCATGGGGCGTCCGCGAGATGTTGTTGATGGAGTCTCCAGATGTTGGAGGCCAACTACAAGTGTAGAGAACAACGGCTGTAGGCAGCCAAGAAGGAGTGACTCCGCCTGGAAACTGGAACACGTAATTAGATTACGCAGGTGATATGTGGAAATGAGGATCAGTGCCTGGAATACTACCCGTTAATACAGGATGTGTCCTTGGTAACACAATTTGGAAATAAACAGCATGCAGAATGTTACCTTTCCAGACGACCTTAGAGAAACAGAACGTGAGGATAATTGTCTTGGCTCAGAATAGTATCCAACGACGGGCTTTCGTACCAGAGATGTTAAAGATTCAGGCTATGCTACCAGTGAGGTGAATGGTTGGTGATGTGGTTGGTTGGTTGGTTGGTAGATATATGCAACTAATACAACATAAAGCCATACATCCCACCCATACAGCTAATCACATTACACAATGAAATGTCCTCTGCATCGTGCACTTAATTCTTCATTTTCATGTTAATGTCTGTCGTATCGCAATACAATTCGCATCTTGTCTGCAGCTTTCTTCGATTAATCTCCAACCTTAGCTATACAAATATTTTTGTTTCAAATGAGTTTATTTTGTGTTTCGTAATATATAAATAGCCTTATCGCTACAAAACCATGGCAAGTGAGTCTTTTTAAACAAGTGCGGGAGCTTATGCAACACCTAATGCCGCTGATATTCTGAACAATGTCGCTCACACTCGCATGCCTTGTCTGTTGGTTTCGTGTCACGAGAGGTACCTCTTACGGTATTTTCGGTACAATACGTATGTGTGCAAGGGATCGCGTTAGCACAGTCGTTAAGGCGCTGTGCTACAATTCGGAAGGTCGCTGGTTCAATTCCAGATGGTGTCAATGGAATTTTACATTGATATAATCCTTCCGATCGCACTATGGCCCTGGGGTCGACTCGGACTCTAACAGGAGTATTTCCTGGGGGTAAAGGCGGCCGGTGCGTAAGGTTCACAACCTTACCATCATCCTGGGCCACTGTCACGCAATCTGGGAACCTTAACTTCCTGGAACCCTCTGGGCACCTCGGACCTGTAATGGGACTGATTTACCTTACGTATGTGTGCCTTCAACTGTAAGTTGTGGTTCTGCCACAAAAGCAAGGTTTCCTTTTTCAGGAGCGTTTGAACTACACGTGCTGGTTGGTGCCCGTCCTACTCGGAATTGTGGATGCTGGCTGCATACCGACTGCTAGCTCGGTGGGTTGCAATATCCAAACTGCGATACCCCTTTAAATCGAGATATAGATTTAGATTGATTGTTGAGTTAGAGCCCTTATGGTCCCGACGCACCTAGGCCTCAAAACAGGCCGTTTGTGCCCCATAATCTGATACCAGGTCAAGGAAGTCCTGTTCCTTTGCTAAAGTTCCAGACGGCTCCCAGACTTCGACTCTTGATATCCTCGGTTCCAAGAAAAAGGAGCCCAGGTGTGTATGTCTAAGTGTAGCCAAGGCTTCACACTCACAAAATGTGGGCAGAGGTTTCTTCCTCGCCCGCGATATCCCTTACAGAGTTCCTCTCTGGAGCACCACTCTGGACCGAGACGCCCACGGCTCCGGTGGATCGCGTTGATTGGGATCAGGCTCAAGGTCATGGAACCGTCCCCACATTGGCGGAGACGCCCAAGTAGGTTGACAAGTACGGGGTGAAATACAATAAGCATGTATACCTATCACCTTAGACACACCTCATAAACCCACACATTCTTAACTTAAATATCTTGTTACGTAAACAACGGGACGATTCCGTTACTCCGATTGTCCGAATGGCAGAGAATTCGGAGAAACAATCATCGCAAGGACATCAACAGACTCAAGCTTCTCCACGACACACGGTCTCTTTGAAAAACTGACGGATATTCACGCGACCTATAAATTCCCTCTTCGTATGGATCCGAAATACGCCTTACCGTCATCACGAGGTTTACAATTTATACCTTCACAACCAAACTAACTCCTACGAGCACATCCCTATTCGAGAAACTGAGTGTGTCTCAGCTGCCCACAACATTTGGCACATCTTATGTGACCCGAAAAATCACTGCTGTGTTTGTACGAGACCGCCACAACACCCTAGCATAAGCCAGGTCAGTTTAGTCCATGCTCTGCCTTCTTATTTCATATACCGTTTTAATAGTAACCTCTACTCTAGCTCTCCATTCCCCAAGCAGTGTTTCCTCTTCAAATGTTTTGGCTAAAATTTGGAATGCACTGTTCCATATCCTCCAAGCACGCTACGTGTCCAGTCCATCTCATCCGCCTTGATTTTAGTGCCACAATACTCGACACATGTGGTAGGGGGAAAAACTATGATGCTATTTTTCTAATATCAGACTTAATATTACTCTCGTGAATACGCCCGTCTCCCCCACAGATCTCTTCAGCATTTCCTCCACAGATTCTACGAAGTATCAACCTACACGCTCCAAGAGTAAATTATTTGAACGCTGCGCTCTTCTGGGATATTACGCAGCGAGTAGTGATAACTCCTTACCGACGTTTCGGGATAACCTAAGTTGTCATCTACTTCGCGGCGGAGGCCTGAAATCACGCGTCGTAATGTATTTATTATCCCTGCTGTAATCCCTCCACCCGCCTGTTTTCTGAGCAATGCAATGGAAAGGACATGCAATGTATAGCCTCTCCCCTAGCTCAACACCAATATCTTCTTCACGCAGCATGCCTTTCTCCACATGGCTCTAGCTATGGGCCATGTCGGCAAAATTTTACTTTCGGCCGGCCAATACAGAACATGACACTATGAAGACTTGGGATGTCTTAGCCTATATTAGCCCGTTTCAGTCCACGTCGCATTAAAAGAAATTAGGCCTGTGTGCCTACATATTTCGAGTTTTAAACCAGTTAATCGATAAGGTCGTCCATCTGTGTGAATGACGGCCTTCACCCTTTGCTTTGTGTGTCTTCATCACAGAGGTACATCTCACCTCACCTAAAGATAAATATCCAGCAGGAAGCTCGAACTTCGTATTTCCTTCAACCGGTGGAAACCAACAGCAACTGGAGGGAGGCAACAACAGCGCCGCTTAATATAACGTCATGAAATAATGCATGATAATTTTTGTTTTAAGGTTCTTACTTTATACAATTTTGTGGGCCCGGTAGTTCAGTCGGTATAGCGACTGACTACGGGCTGGACGATCCGGGATCGAATCCCGGTGGGGACGAGATTTTCCGCCCGTCCAGACTGTCTCTGGGGCCCACCCAACCCCCTGTAAAATCGGTATCAGGTCTTTCCCGGGGGTAAAGTGCGACCGGGGCGTGCTGCTGACCACTCAACCCCTATTAGTGCCGCGGTCATGAAAGAGTAGAGCTATACCTCTACCCACCCTCTGGGCCACGCCGGGCCTGTAACGGGGACACTTTACCTTTTTTTTTACTTTGTACAACTTATCAACGACGGAGCGAGAGAAAATAACCCGCCTGAACCACGCTTCAGGAACGTTATACAGACATTTGTCATAAACAAATATATGTGTATATGAATTTTGCAAGAAATTACTATAAGAATAATTATAAGTACAGCACGGGTGAGAAAATTTGAAACTATGTGAGACAACACGTATATATGATTTTGTGCCTCGGCAGTACGTGCTCTCTTAAATGTGGGCGATGATAATGACGATAATTATAATTATCTGCGTGTTGAATTAACAGCACAGATGCTAGGTGCAAAGCCTGCGCAATAATAATAATAATAATAATAATATGTAGCACATAAATAGCACACGATTACTAGCCGACCTCGCCGTGACTGTCTCTCTAAGAAATTACATTTTATTAATTCCAAATGTGCATTACTAACATTCATATAATTAGAAGTCTATAATATTTCTGCTTAGAAAGCTTTACTACATTTAGTTTCCATTTCTTTAAACGCGCTGACAGTCGCGAAGAACTATCGCAGTTCGACTTTAACCCATTAATCAACCAATATGTTATTCCATGGGAAGTAAAAAATTACGAACGCTGCGATGATAATATTTTCACACACAGCTAACGCAGCACTTTCGCAGTCACAAGGTCACTGCTTTGTACGTAAGGCCTTGTCTTGCAATGAAATGCAACAGCGAGACAGGAAGTGGCGTACCCTTGAAATGAAGCGCAAAATTTATTGTACGCATCACGACATATTCTGGCGTACAGGAAACAAAACAACACCCATTCTCCATGCGGCTCCCCCCCCCCCCCACCCAACAACAAAACCCCAGAAAAAAAAAACAACAACCCCCAAAAAACCCTTTTTTCCACCAACAAGTTT
>Ga0123352_10009892_pt1 | contig 14955 bp, 4 predicted proteins | sample TergutLab28metaG_FD_89700 | JGI IMG/M metagenome (GOLD analysis project Ga0123352, IMG submission 89700) | Labiotermes labralis P1 segment gut microbial communities from Petit-Saut dam, French Guiana - Lab288 P1 | ecosystem: Host-associated > Arthropoda: Insects > Digestive system > Gut ... | reverse complement strand
CAGCACCACCTCATATCAACAGTGAAGCGACAATATTCCAGCGTCACCACACATCAACAGTGAAGTGACAATATTCCAGCACCACCTCATATCAACAGTGAAGTGACAATATTCCAGCACCACCTCATATCAACAGTGAAGTGACAATATTCCAGCGTCACTACACATCCACAGCGAAGTGACAATATTCTAGCGCCACGACACATCCACAGTGAAGTGACAATATTCCAGCGTCACCACACATCAACAGTGAAGTGACAATATTCCAGCACCACCTCATATCAGCAGTGAAGTGACAATATTCCAGCGTCACCACACATCAACACTGAAGTGACAATATTCCACCACCACCTCATATAAACAGTGAAGTGACAATATTCCAGCGTCACTACACATCCACAGCGAAGTGACAATATTCCAGCGTCACCACACATCCACAGTGAAGTGACAATATTCTAGCGCTACCACACATCCACAGTGGTTTATGAACTTTATTCATCAGGCAGTTGCTGAACGATGGCCCTGCCAATTGTGGTCCATTTCTGAACTCTGCAATCTCCAGATTTGACGTCCATCACATTTTCTTGCAGGGCTTAGTGAAAGGTGAGGCCTGCCTTCAACCAGTGTCTCTAATAATGGACGAATTAAAAGATCGAGTAGGAAAAGTAGCTGTAAAAACGGAACAGCAATTATTGTAAAATATTTGCAATAAAGTCGAACATGTGTTTGACTTGTGCAGGCAAACAAATGGAGCACAAATCGAACTTGCTTAGGGTACGGAAAAAAAATTACAGAATGAAGTTTCCATTTTTGTGTGACTAATGTATTCCAAACATTACATTTTCATAATAGCTCACATAATTTTAATGACTCCGTTTTTCGGATTTCCTGTTCTGCGTATATTTCTGGACTGTTGAAATACACTTATTTGAAAGTAAAAAATTAAACAACTTACTCACTACCGGCTATCTACTGCCAGTAGTATCCAATTCTTTGTTTATATACAGCGAAGGTATATGCCCTATATCAATACACTACATATTTGTTTAAATACACAGACGGATGTACGTAAAAGAAAATGTCACAGAACGCAAAGTAGATATTCTTAGCATATATAAAATATTCTTGAGATATTTAACCCTACAGTGTTTAACAAATAAAGAATCATTAGGATAATCTTAATCATCATTATTAAAAATTCGAAGAGATGAACCACTTGTTGATTTGTTTCGGTCACTGTCGTCCAGTTATTTTTTGACAGATTACAATCCTTCAAAAACTATCCTTAGTGTCTTTTACCATTTCGTAATCCATCATTAATTTGGATAGTTTGTTCCGTATTATGTTGGCGTGACGAATCAATTTGCTTTTGTCTTCGAAAATGTCGATTGCTTCTTTTTCAGTCTTTTGTTCGTAAATAGAACAGCCAAAGTGTTTGTAATTAATACTAACTGGACATCTAGTAATGAGAAATGCTATCACAGTCAAGTAAAACTTCCATGCATAATACCAAACATTTTTTATAAGTGTGTGTGAACGCGCGCACACTCACTATTAAAAAGGTACAGGTAAAGATAAATTGCACCCTAGAAAAGGTCACGAAGGCCCAAAGGGGGAGTAAAGTTATAGTTTTACTCTTTCCTTAACCTCGGTGCTAGAACGGAGTGGGCAGGTAATCCGACGCTCTGGCCGCTTTATCCCTGGAAATACCCGTTGCCTATCGTATGGGGGATGGGTGGGCCCCAGGGCCGATCTGGACGGGTGCGGAAAATCTCGCCCCCACCGGCATTCGATCCCCGGATCCTCCAGCCCGAAGCGAGTCGCTATACCGACTGAGTTATCCCGGTCCGCACGCACACATTGTACAAATATAAACACACGAAATAAAATCTGAAGACAGTTGTTACATTCGTATTTAATTGAGATTCTTCATTTGAGTATTACTCTGTTTCTTTTTCATATTCAGTGCTCAGATTTTTAAAGGTTTCTCTACGTATAAATGTACAGAATAAGAGGATTACAGGATTTTTCAAAGAAAATTTTTCTGTTACTAAACTTTCGTTTTTTAACCCCTATTCACTTTAAGCACGATTTCACGTTTAATTTACATTACTATCCCTCGTTCATTTTGCACTTTCTCTTATTGTGTCACCAAATAAAATTTTGTTCAGTGTGGTCGGATTTGACTTCTTTGGTTTGCTGGCTGGTAGGTTGATTTCCTTTCCACCCATGATTGCTTCCGGGAAAAAAACGTAGTCTACTCGCTGTACCGACTAGCTCTCCCGCTTCCCCCTGATGGAACCACTAACTTCTTTAATATTAAAATGGTCTTGAATAGCGTAAAGGTATGTGTATTGGTTTCTTAGCAAGTTAGTTGTTATTAAGTCCCCACTCAATTACCAAGATGAAGGATCGCCCTTTGTCATCTATCCTTTATGCTTCTTCATTGTATTCATACTTACCCCCTATGTGTGTGACATGTTCCTACATTTGAATCCTGAAAATGTGCCATACTGTGGACAAATTAGAACCATTGTTATTATTAGTATGTGCTGAAATGTGGGATGAAGTGAAGAGGTCGCATGGCCAAAATAAAAAATCCCGTGCCACAAGAAATATATCGGTCAAACATGCCGCCCTTTCCGCATGAGGTTCAGCGAGCATTACAATGACTACAAATACGCGAACAGCAGATCCAAGTTCGCCCAACATGTCATAGACGAAGGCTATGCCTTTGGCCCAATAAATGATGTAATGGATGCAATTCGCACTGCAAACAAAGGAAGAATGATAGATACTCTTAAAAAATTCTACATTTACAAGGGGAGATAAAGCGGGAATCGAATTAAAGATAAACTTACAGTTCAGTAAAATCCGATCTTTGAGGCACTAATTCAGTTTATCCCTACAGAGGACAACACCCTCATACGCAGTAAGAACACACTACACAACACCAAAGTAACAGTCACCCACACGAGCAGCACGTCGAACGAGTCGGCCGGCTTCATTCCAGTTAGTGGGCGGAAAAAACCACAAATAAACAGCAATAGCACGCTGTACTGTACAGTGAACACAATTCAGTGCGCAACGAATGGACACCTACATTAAAGACTACAATTAACAGCAAGAAAGCTACAACGGCAGAACATAAACTAATCAACTTAACACTCGTAAGTTTTGTTAATACGTTATACAGCAGACTAACATAATAACCCGATATATTCTGTGAATAATATTAACCAAATTTTGCTTATTGTACTACAGAAGACAACAAGTGACGAAAGGCCAGCACATCCCAAATGATATACTTAAAATAAACAGAAAGCGATTCTCACCGGTCAGTACACACCGTTACTCCACAGGATACGCTCGTCCTCTCGGAGACCATTTGACTACACGCAAAACCCAGCTGAGCTCAACTAACAAGTGACACACTTCGACGTCATAAAAAAAACTTCCACGGAATACTTAGTTATTTACGGGACCTGATATTATAGTTGTAACGCCCAACCATAATTTTAAATATTTTAACTACATATAGTTATGCAATACACATTTCACTACTTCTTATGTAACTGACTTGCTAGATTTTACGTGTTTTATCAATGTAAACATATTGGGATCCAAACGTGCACACAGCATCTGTTGACTCGATCTGTTAGAAGGCCTGATGGTGACCGTTTAAAAACGCCGAAAAATGTAGCCTCGTTTGCAATAAAATAGTTGTGCTTGACTTATATTAATTAATGTTTTAGTAAATACCGATAAATTTATGTCAGGAGATCTTGTTTCATAAGAAATGAAAATTTCTTATCCAGCCGGAGTAAAGTCGGCTTCTAAATGGGCACTAAAATATCATAGTTGCCAAAGCTAACAGTTTTATGGGTGAATTTTCACAGGCATTCTGACAAAAATCTCTTTACAAAAGTCGCGCTGTAAAGAAGCGGCACATCAGAGGTATTGCTCGTATGCAGGATTTCCAAGCTGATGAAAGATTTTAATTTTGTGGTGGCTGGAATCAATGCCGGCGTAATATCAGGCTGATAAAGCAAACGGCACCGCCATTCGACGTCCCACTGCAGCCCACCTAACATTCAAGAAACTAATTAGCAGTCTTTTTTGATGGCGTCATTTTTCAATAGACAATAGTAGTGAAAATTGGGAGTTCGCCTTAAATTTTCTTCAACCCATTCCAGCGATCTTTTATACAACATAATTAAAAATGTAACATCAAAAGCCCTTTCTGTGTATCCGACTATGTTTCAGTAAGTTGATAAAGTTAGAGTTCGTTAATGAGTTTGTCTTGTTTTTCGTTTACCTAATGAAAACTCCTCCTTTCATACCTTATATGTATTCAAAGCGAATATGAAACCTCCATCCATCGACATTCAGTAGCTTGATCAGTGAACAGAATCCTGAGGATATTTTCCAGTTCGGTGAATGTACTTATTTGTATACCATCGGCTAACAGACATTTTCACAGGTCCAGACACTTCACAGTTCCGTTTCTTCTTTCCTACAGGTTTCAGTTTATTGTTTTTGATCTACAGTCACAACGCTTGTGTAAAAGCAACGGTAATATAAGCTAAAAGTTGAACAAACATCTCGCCTTCACGACTGCATTTAGAATACGTAGTTTATTAATTATATGACTCATGTAACACCAAAAATTCATTATTATGTAATTTATATTTACAATCTTTTACATAGCTCCTACACGTTTCCGCGTTTATTTTTCACTATCTTCAGGCAGGTGACACATAAATTTCTCTAAAACGTACAGCAATAAAATAGGTCATGATAAAAATACATACTATGTTGTGGTATCAATAGTGCATCATTTTTTACAGGTTTTGTTTAAAATTATGTGTATGGTTAGAGTATCCCACCACACACCATTAAGGGACGGATCCAATTTCGATCAACAAAATATAGATTTTTGTAAACACGTAATAATCATAACATTAGAGACTTACAGTTTTAACAATTTTAAAGAAAAAAACCATACTGTTACTTGTGAAGTGAGAGAGAAAACCAACAAGATGCAACAGTTAGATGTTTATTATCAGTCGAAAAGTAACCTTCACAATGCTCGCACCCTACAACACAGCGCCCCACAACCGCTACCAACCACATCCAGCAGAACCAGCGCAGCACACTACGTGCAGTAACACATGTCTTGTTCTCCTGAAGATGGGCATAATGATGCCCGAAACATGTTGAGAAAGTATTGATAATAAACATCTAACTGTTGCATCTTGCTGGTTTTCTCTCTCACGTCACAATTTGCTCACGGTGCACGGTCACAGAAACCTAAATCATACTGTTACTGTTTCACCAACTTTATGTGGTATTGATATAAGGAATTTCAACCAAAATACGTAAAAAGTTTTGCACGATTGGGACCACAAATTATATATGTTTGTGACCTATTTTAGTGTTGTGTATTTTAACCTTTTGGCGCCGGAATTATTTTTTTTAATTTTAGCACAGCCTGTATATAAAATGTGAATAAAACAGGAACCAAATATGTTAAAATTATGAAACAAACTGCATTTTGAAGAGAAAAAAATGAAGAGTAAATACCATGTTTAAAATATTCAGTACCTATATTTGTTGAATAAATATATAAAATGCAATTTTAGAGGTTAGCGGTGCGGTATGACCACTATAGTTGACATTAGACGTCAAAAGGTTAAAGAAATTTTTGTGTCAGCTCCCTTAAAATGACCAGAAAATAGCGTAGAAACGTACAGGAGATTTATAAAAGATTATACACATAAACTACAGAATAATGCATTTGATGGTGTTAAGTGAGTTATTTACTTCACCACAATGCACGGAATAAACAATGTGAAACGAAATTTATTACTTCGAAGAAAGCCTCAGAACACTGACGGACTTTGAAGCGTTTACCATTTGTATTCACGGATTTCCAGATCCGAAGAAAAGCACCGCTTCATTTGAAAAGTAAAGTAAATCGAATCAGAAGATTTGTAAACCTACCATTGAATTTTGCATATATTCAAGAAAACGCCGTTACATATTGCAGTCACTCCGGAGAACTGACAAAAAATAAATGTGGAAAAAATATATAAACTGTGGCAATCAGGAAGCTACATATTTCATTAAATTGGGCAATTTCTGCCGCTTATTATTTATATCCTGTTTTTTCTGAGTGTAATTTACCCTGAAGACTGCGAAAACACTTTCATCCATTTTTTTGTTTAATTTTGCGATTTTACTTGGTGCCATGACCCATATAATAACCACACTCTAAATTTTCATGTCACAACTCAACGCCAATTATTTTCTAGATTTTCTGTTAAAAAATTCTCGCTTATGTCACCAATATAGTACATAATATAAACCAAATATCTCTGCTCATCGAAGAATCAATACCTTCAAACATCGCCCTAGTCATAAACGTTTCTTTTGTTTCATACCCCTCACCACTTACTGAGCCATTGTCGTGGAAATCAGTGCCAACTAGAGCCTTACTTATTCCAGACGAAAATTAGCTGCTCATTTATTCCCTATTCTTCCAAAAGTACTACTGGAATAGAAGTTGAGAGAGAGAAGGAAAAACTCAAGCATTCCTTATGACAGGGGTGATGTATAGACTCATTCTGTGCTAGTATCGCATCCTGCATCAGGAGACGGTGGTTCAGAATTATGAACTTCCACAGCAATGAGCGACCGGAGTTCAATTATGAGCTGCGTCAGTAACGAGAGACTTTAATATTTTCATCTAATGTATTCGTTCTTTAACCAATATTCTTACACAGACCTCTTACAAATGACAATATTCGTCTCATATACTGAATAGTTTGGTTTACTGAGCGGTTACTTCTGTGTACCAACGTACATTTATGAATTGTATTTATTTAGATGTGATTCTAAGTGGCATATTTCATACATTTTTTCGATATCGCATTTCATTAGATATTTGAAATGTCTTATACTGCTCTTGTACGAGTTGCAGGGACTAACAGTAAATGTTGCAAATTAAAGCTTACTTTCTACCCGCTCCCACCCCATGGCGCAATAGACCCTAATGGGCCAGGACCTACTCACTCTCGAGGCCTCACAGTCACTCTCAGACACACCATACACGGCAGGATTCTTTGGACGAGTGATCATCCCACAACAGAGACCTCTGTGGCCGCAGGCCCACACCTTAGACCACGAGGACAGTCGCATGGAATTTAAAGCTTAGTAGTAAAGAAATTTACTACCTACTGCAGCATTTAAAAAAAATGAATTTTAATCACAAAGTATGTAAAGTCAAAATTTAGTTTAAATTTAAAAAAACAAGTACTTAAATACAATTAAGTATTTATTTGTTATATTTGTTACAAAACCAAATTAGTTTATTTAAGAATTGCTTTTTAAATTGGTTGAAGTAGCTGATGCTTTGTTTTGTTGCCACTGTACCGCGTCTGCTGCCCGTGGGCGTATGTTGACGGCTGCAGATGCAATGTACAATATTTCATGTTTTAAAGACGCACGAGTGTTTATTCATTTTTAAATTGATAATTTAGTCTGTACTTCAGTTGCAGTAAAAAAAGGTGGTTGATACAGTGATCAGCGTTGTCAATAAATGGCCGTATTTTTATTTCAACATTCTCAGATACTGCTTCTGCAATTATCTACGCAGAAAGATAGCGTGAGAAAGATTTTAATAAGTATTTAATTATCAAACATGGATTTGCTTCTGCTATGTAACTCTTAGCCGGTCCCAGAGACCGCGTGGTCTCAGACTTAGTTCTGTGGCTTCTCTCCTGCTGAGAATGTGGGTTCGAGTTCTTCCTGGAGCATGGAAGTTTGTTGTGACTGGGGGTGTTGTCAGGTAGATGTCTCTGAGACGGTCTGATGAGAGCCCTACCGAATGTGACGCCTCGTTGTAAAGGTAAAGCAGTCCCATTACAGGCCTTGACAGGCCCAGAGGGTTCCAGGAAGTTAGGGTTCCCAGATTTCGTGACAACGGCACAGGATGGTGGTAAGGTTGTCAGCCTTACGGACCGGCCGCCTTTACCCCCAGTAAATAATCCTGGTACTCATTTCTGTTAGTGGCTGAGTCGACCCCAGGGCCATAGTGCGATCGGAAGGATTTTATGGCAATAAAAAATCCACTGACACCGGCTGGGATCGAACCAGCGACCTTCTGATTGTAGCACAGCACCTTAGCCACTGTGCTACCGCGGTCCTCGACGCGTCGTTGTATGCGATCCAGAAACTTCAAGAATTAAGAGGCCACGGCCCGCGTTGGGCCACAGCGCCACAGGAAAAATAAATGTAATTGTTGTTAATAAACACGAACCACCCTACGTACTTCCCGGGGTACAGGAATGTATGCGGCTTAGCTAACAATACACGGCATCCAAAACGTGCTAAAAAGCAAATCGCGATGGTAACAACTATCTAGGCGTGTTTTTTATTATTACGATACGTATCTATTGTTTTAGCAATAAACATTAAAGGGTTGATCATCAAAATGGAGATTCTCTGTTAGGCAGACAATATGGGAGAAAAGCCCAGTTATTGTTAGAAGCCTACATTTTCCGTGTCATAGCCCAGCGATGTGTTTCCAATGCAGGAATGTGAACGGACCTAGAATATCGACCTGCACGTCGCGAGACTCTCCGCATTAGAAGGCTGTTTCTGTGAGGCTATATACAGGTAAAGTAAAGGTCACCCTATAACGTGGCGTGAAGGCACAGAGGGAAGAAAGAGGCATAGCTCTACCCAAACACAACCTCAGCACTAGAACGGGGTGGGTAATTCAAAGCCTCACCCTGCCGTTTTACCTCCGGAAAGGGCCCTGGTACCCATGGCACATTTGCGGCTATATAAATATCCATAAGTGAATACGACATGTAAATCCATAAGCGTGCTCTCCTTTCATTTTATACGTTAATTTCTTACCCAGTTAGGATCTCACACAATGAAACTTTTCATACTAACTCAGTTTTTGTGAATTAGAGTTTTCTAATCTCCGGAAATCAATTCTTTTTACTTTGCTGTTCAGTGCGTCCGATGTAACCAGCCAGTACATGGCTGTTTACGTGCGAATAGCTGTTTTAGGGTCCTCGGTGGATCACTGAACCAGCACTATCGTACAACGTGTTAGTACTAATTCCGGCAGTCGTAAAAATCAATGGCTGGGAAATGCAGCAGGCAAAGAGATAAAATATTGGATGTGTGACAGACAGGAAACAATAGTAGCCGTTTGTTGTTAGCAATACCTGTACCTGCGTCGAAGCATTTAGAGTTGTGATTCAGTTTATAAACACGAAGCACATTGGTCAAAAACATGAACGTCGAGTTTTGGTCTCTCAGTTTCCTTCCGACTTTCTATCATAGTTCAGGGCGTCCGACGGGCCTTGTCACTTCTTTAATTAAAAGGTTGCTCCTGTATTTACCAAAAAATCACACAATGGCAACGAGTGAGTAAGTAAATATATAACTCCACGCATTCTTGACCACGCAGTGGATGGGGTGAATTGTCAGTTTTGACGCTACGGTTGCTTTAACGCCGGTAAACAGACCCCGGTACACATTTGACAGAATGCTGGGTTGGGGGTCTTAGGGTCCGTCCGGCAGATGTGGAGGAAAGAAAGAGTTTTTCCTTGTAGGAAATTGCATTTATTTTGCCCAGGTGTCCAGTCCTTAATCTACTCACTATGCTAAATGCGATGTACCGGCTCCCCCATTCATCAAACTGACGTAAAATTGAGGGAAATATTAGCAGTTTCAGGTGGGCAAACGAGTACCTTACATTTCAGGCTATTACTCTTGGTTCTCATCTACCCTGTAGTAAGACCTAAAGTCGTTATATTTTCTTGAGATAAAATATTGTCCTACTTGTGGAACAGTACACATTTGGACACAAAATTTTCAGTTTTTCGAGCCAAATACCATCAGAAGAGTATAGGAACATTGAAAACTGCGCCATTCTTCAAATAATATTTGGGTTTTAGAGTAAGCGTAGTGGAGCATGGTGGTTACATTTCCACCATAGTCGCTAACTTGCAGGGTTCTGCTACTGGTAGGCAACACCATGTGCAACTAACCATGCAAGTTATAATTCTACTAAAATTACTACTCAGAAACATGAACAAAGTACGATGACTAAGCTGTGAAATAATACTAAAAAAAGTAAGCAGAACGAATAAGGAAAATATATCCATGTCAAATTCATCAACAATATTGGGGAAAAATCTGATCACCACTCATTTCTGAGGATTTTATTTTAATTTTGGGGCGAAATTTGGAAGAAAAAATAATGAAATGGTGACAAACGAAGGAAGTATCCTCTTTGACAACGCTTATCTTAAAGAGTCAGGAACAGAAATCCTGCCCTCATTATCTCGCACCTGAAAATTTCAATTTCCTCACACCTCTACGACACACCTAGCTTCATCAGTGGTTCTGAAGACAAAAAAAGCCCTCTACCTGCCGCTTAGTTCAGCGATTTCTTTGCCACTTAGCAATATTTTTCAGCAGTTTCAACAAATTTATTATTGCTAGGTTACGAACAACCTATCCAGCCTTCCTGCTGGTCTAACTGAGGAAATGATCTCAGCTAGTTTGTAATTTAACTATACTGGGAGAATATAAAATAAATATAATTTTAAATATAGGAACAAATAAATCTAACAACAAAAGAAATTAGAAAAATATAAATAAAAAATACAGGGCACTATATTAGATTCTTTCAATATTTCCGTTTCTTATTTTTTTGGATTAGGACACCCTGTATTCTGGATTTACGAAATGTCATAATTCAGAATATCTTTACTCAAATCTTAATCACCCACGCAACTTCACATTTTCTAAAACGGCCTGTGTTTGTTTATCATTCAGGTGGCAAACCAAGGTGAGTGAGATGAAAGTCATCCACACGACAGAATAAGGTTGTATATAGACTTTTGGTGCTAAAACCTGAAGGAAACATATCACTTGTAAGCGTAGACGGTAGGATAATACATGGATATTAAATACATGCGACGGAAGAGCGTGGCCTTCATTCATGTGGCTCCGGATTGGGACAAGTTACGGGATCATATGAACACGGTAATGAACCTTCTCGCTTCATATAATGCTGTGAAAATCTTGAGTAGCTGAAGGACACTTAGTTTACAAGGAAGGACTCAGCGCCACAGAATCTCGTTTCCTGCATACTTGCAACCACCTATTTTTAGACTCTTGGGTTTTGTTATAATAATGCTGATATATTTGAAGCCAAATCAACCGCTACTGGCCTATATGAAACAGTTTCGTTCTCTCCTTGCATTTCTTCCATTTTAGGGTTTAATACTCATAGAATTACTTTCCCATGTCTTTATATAACACGTATTTGACACATATGGTATACACAACTCTTAAGATATTTTCAGTTATTAACTTTTGACATGAATTGTGCAAATTTTAATCGTGAAAGAATAAGACACAATCTCAAAATCTTTTGTGTATAAAGACGCAATATATTTCTTTGAGCATAATTTAATAACATAAGAAACATAAATTTTAAGCAGCCTGTAAAGCCCATTTTGTTTCTTCCATTCAGAATGTTCATGACGTCATTTTCCCTCACATATAATGTAACTTTTGAGAGAGATGCCTCTGGTATTCAATTCAAATCAGTAGGACTACGTATGTAAGAACTCCCTGAAGCCTCTAGAATTTAGTGGCTCATTTCAAGAGCGCATCCGGTGGTTCCCTTTCTTCTCCTGTGGCAGGAGAGTTGTACACACAAACACGGACAGAAAGTCGGTGGATTGATTGCTCCAATTGTTATGGTGATGAACAGTAAATCACATATCCCTTGCTGCAGCAGCTATTGCCCGGAGGCGAGGTAAACCGTTCAGTTTAAGAAACCACGACGCTCCCTTTTATTGGTCATCCATATCTCGTCTGTACAGTCAAAGTGAGGTATAACCTCTCCGTTCAACCAGAGTCGCAGGTCTATCGTCTAGAGCAGAGGACAGACGTGATGTTATCCCAAGTACAACGTGACATGTTGAGGAAATGCGAGACCCAGATACTTTCAATAAGAAAAGCGGAAAGAAGTTGGGAAAATAAGAAAGGTAACCCCAGCTAATCAAGCCTGAGGCCAAAATACGTATGGAGAAGTGTAGGTAGAGCTGAATGCATTGTAATCTCGGCACTGAAAGGTATGCCTCATGTCCCATTGGAGAAGCAGCCCTGTGCCAACAAACAGGAAGCTGAGTGAGCCTCAGGACTCGTCTGGAAGCTTTGGAGAAGAGAACAGTTGCTTCCACATAAGGGGAATTGCATCCCAGTTCCTGTTGGTGGACGAGCCTGACGACTTGACCTGACTTGACTTCTAAGTAAAGTAAAGTAAAGGGCCAGTCTGGATGCGTGCGGCAAATCTCGTCCCAATATATCAGATATACCGTATAATAAGATACAAGCATTACATAATAATTACCTACACTACAAAATTGCTTTTATTTTGGGATCGGAAATTTGCAGCGGAAAATACAGGAGAGAGTTTGGAGATTCGTCTGATAGAATTTGAAAATAAATACATGATCCTGAAGCTAATATTCTGTAGATTCACCTTGCATCAAATCAAGGAGAAGACGATATCTGTATACGTATCAGCATGACCGCAAACAGCATTAGCCAGCGACTAGAGGCTACTGAGCTCTGCTGCTGTAAGGGAATCAATAGCAATAGGCAGCCTTACTGATTGCAGAACAAGGTATGGGGAAAGGGAGACAGGGGACTTGAAATTAGATCTGCAATTATCTTGTCTTTTTCCTCCCTTTTCTTTTTATCGATGGTACAAAAGAAATTTGTCGGGCTGAGTATGTCCACGAAATTTGTTGACCACTAAGGACAAGAAGAAGAATTCCATTTTCAACGAAAATACGCCGTGTAGATTGGTACATAATTAAGAGTGTTTCGGAACAGCCTATTGTCTTCATCTTTAGGGTAGTCGAAAACCCCGTCTTGAAATTACATTTTATTTGATGTAGCTTTTTTTGATCTTGTTCATATCTGTTCACCATTTGGTTATTGATACAGCGTATCTTCTCTTTCCACATTTGAGGTTCACACTGCGGTGTTATTGAAAAACTCTTGTCTTTTGAGGTATGACCTTGGGTTCACTAATATAGGGCCATGTCTAAAATGTTTGGACAAACTTCAGGAGCAAGTTTCCACATAAAAAAAATTCAGTTTTCGAAGTACAGTCCGCAATTTCACCTGACCTCAATCCCGTAGAATTTATCTGAGAGAACACTAAACAAACACATTTTGATGCCTGTCAAACCATTTGAAAACGCCTCAGACACTGTTGAAAAGCGTGATAGTCCATGAAGGCGCATGTCCATGAGTACATTGATTCAGATGGAGGATATGTCGATCATTTGTTATGAATTGCGACGTGATAAACAGTAACAACTCAACAGTTACAAAATGTGGAACTTGCATTGCGAATGTATTACTTCAATGCACCAAAATATTACTTTTCAGGTATGTGTTGTTGAATGTAATCTTTCACTGAAACTCATAAACAATTCATTTCCAGAATTGTGTTTATATGAAACTCTTTCTTGGTTTTGATGTTAAGTTTGTCCAGGTACTTTGGAGATATTCTGTATTGGTGCCATGGTTTCAGAGCAGCCTGCTGCCGTTATTCTCAGGGCGGTCAACCTCTATAAGTATTTTATGATTGCACACACGATATAATGTAGGGCATTACCAATTAATCGTCTTACACCTTCCTTATATTTCTTACATTATAAGCGTGACTGAAATGCAAAGAGACCAAATGCAGCAAGCTTTCTAAATTTCGCTTGTTCCACAATCTAAAGTAATACTCATTGACAAGCTCCTTAATTCGATTCCTTCTTATATGTGTGTATTATTTTACTGTTTTTCCCTTCACCTGTTTCATTCTATTTCCTCAGGCTCCGCTTTGCGAAAGATGAAGAATTTCTTTACCAGCAGAGAGGCTGCCGTCTCCTCGGCAAGGATTCTGATCCATTAATTTAGTTATACAATGTCGTCAGCATAGGTCAGCCGATGTTACAAATAGCTGTAGGTTACAGTATCGAAGTATCGAGGTTCGACTGGAGGAAAAATCGAAAGATATTTTCTCCAAACCAACCAGACGAATTCTGTGACAAACCCAGATTCCTTGTCATTTGGTTCAGGAAGGCCTTTCTCTGGGGATAAAAGGACAGGGCTGTGAAACTGACAACTGAACTTGCTTTAGTGCCAAGGTTAAAAATTCATGGAGGTATAGCTCCATTTTCCCGTACGCCATCAATTTCCTGGTGCTTAATTAAGCGCAGAGATAATTTCGTATGAACAATATTACTGGGAGTCTACAGTTTCGCGTTTCGGCTTATAATATGACAGTTACACCAGTAAGATTCAAGTGTAACTTTGCAGGCACCATGCCTGCCATTACAAATGCTCACCAAGTATTAGGCCAGAATGGCTTTATCCAAAACGACTGTTAGACCACTCGTGCTCAGTTAGAGCAGAGGCTGTTCCATTTCGTGGCCGCCATCGCCATTAAATGTTGATATTCTGCGATAGTGGCGATATTAAAGTCTGTATGACCCACTTTCTGAAATAAGAGGGGCTTAATATATCACGGGCGTCAGTATTCACTATGGCCGCAGTTCTTCCTATGACGTTCATAAAATGCCCATCAATTTTCCAATAATAGTGCCAATGTTCTGATATTTGGAATCGATGCTGAAACAGTGTTACAGAACAACGTTCAAGACAAAATTAGTACTTGGTCCTGTTAAAGCTTACATTGTACACGAAACATATACGGTATTTCAGTAACAGTAGTTTCAGTAACAGTAGTTTCAGTAACAGTAGTTTCAGTAACAGTAGTTTCAGTAACAGTAGTTTCAGTAACAGTAGTTTCAGTAACAGTAGTTTCAGTAACAGTAGTTT
>Ga0123352_10009890_pt1 | contig 14958 bp, 8 predicted proteins | sample TergutLab28metaG_FD_89700 | JGI IMG/M metagenome (GOLD analysis project Ga0123352, IMG submission 89700) | Labiotermes labralis P1 segment gut microbial communities from Petit-Saut dam, French Guiana - Lab288 P1 | ecosystem: Host-associated > Arthropoda: Insects > Digestive system > Gut ... | reverse complement strand
AATCTAAACTCCGCTTCGTTTGGGTGGAAGCGGTAGCAGCAAAAAGGGCATAATATGTTGTCTTGCTTTTTTAGCATGTTAGCCTCCAACGGTTACAAGGTCGATTAAATGTGCATAATCCGGATTTAAAATAAATTTTACTGTATGGTTTTTATCAATATATAAGTGCCCATAATCTGTTATTAAAGCCGTATCTATTGGGTAGGTTTCTATACAATGTTCTGAATTAGGTTCTTGAGTGTAAATGGCGTAACTTATTGCTTTAATGGCAAGGCCTGTTAGCTCCACATCTGTTGGTGTAACTTTTATAGATGCTTTTTTGTACTGGCTAAATAAAAGTGGCTTATAGGAAATCTCTGCAATAACTTCAGTTTTTTTATATATCCAATCAGTTACAAGTTCTGGTGTGCATATTACAATCTGCTGGGAGTCATCAAAATATGCTGGGCAAATTAAGAATTTACGCCGTCCTTCCGGTATTGTTATCGAAAAATGTGATGCTAAATCCCGGGCTATCACTTCATGGGGATGGTTTTGGCTTATAAGATCTTTTAGTATTGGATTTTCGTCTTCAGATTCAAAAATTAATAGGAACCGTATATTGCGTTCTATTGGCCATTCCCATGTTAATGTTACACCACTCATACCCGGTTGATAGGCGAACGCTTGCAAGTGCATATCTGGGTTTTCTTTTTTTTGAATAATGTATTTTCTATTCATTTGATCCAGCCTCCGTATCCGAGTATAGGCCTTCATAATAAAGATCTTCTAAGTTAAACGCTCCTGCGTGATACAACACAGAAACTCGGTTGGCGCTTTCATCTGTAAAAAGGTTCATTCTTCCAAGTCCGCGCTCTTCATAGCGGTGTTTAACATCTGCCGCATCTTGAATCGGCATAAAAATATTTATCTCTGTGTGAAGGTTCGCGTATCCTGTTTTTAGGCGAATATTCCACGTCCGCTGATTAAAAACCCAATCACCAAGGGCTGCGGAAATATCATTATGTTCGCTTGTGGATGCAATTGCGCGTAATGTGTCCATCATAGGCTTATTAAATAACTCGGATGTTAATATATGTTTATCTATATATTCACCAAGCTGTATTAGATATAATGAAAAGTCTTCTTGTAAAAGTGCCCTCGTCATTTCTTTAGACAACTTAAGAAGTTCTTTTCGATTGGAATCCGCGTATTCTCGAAAAAGGCTGCGAAAATAATCTGTCGCCAATGGAGAGAATGGTGCAAAGTTTATATTTAAACTATCAACTTCTTGTTCGTATTTTTCAATCGCAGTGTTAACTATTTCAAGATAAGTATGCAAATTTTGATGTGCCAGCGTCACTAATTCATACTTTTTTTTAAGAACATCAATTTGTATGCGTATGGTCTGTAGCTTAGATTGTCTACGTACATATCCGGCAGCAATTTTATAGGGCCATAAAGATTGATTGATAAACAGAGACAGTCGGCGAGTTTCCATTTTTGATGCAGAATTTGGGGTAGTGGTCAACCATTTGTCTAATTTTTCTTCGTGTATGCGCAGATTCTCCTCTGCAATCCCAATGGCTTCATTTATGCGTGATTCAAAAATACCACCTTCTCCGGTTTGGCGAAAAAGGTCATATAGATTTGCAATTGGTGGCGTAAAGCCTAAACCTTCATGTTCTTGCGCTTGCTGTATGACTAAGGTTTCCAAGCGGTTGCCAAACAGACGTTTTATCCACTGTTTATGAGTTAATTCATCCGTTGGGTTAGCTTCTGGGATAGCCATTCCAAAAAAATATTCTATAGGCTTTGCTATACTTTGCTGACTATTTGACACTAAAAGAAATGACTCATCAAATATGTCATCAATTTTATAAGATTCATCACGGCCTAGGGTAAGCAATTCTTGCATTAAAAGTGCTCTCAATCCATCTTGTGGAATGATTACATTAAGACTACTGGCGGTTAAAAATTGCCCACGATTTTTATAGCAATTATCAGAAAAATACAGTTCGTTGTAACGTGATGCGTCTGCACCGGTTACATATAATTCAGGAGAACAATCTTTAAATAAGATAACATTGCAATAGTGTGGGCAATGGAGGTATCCGGAATTAACATATTTTGACTTGTTAGATTGGAAAGAAGATAAACCATAGAGCCTTTTTGCTGCTCATGTTGCAGCATAGTAATAATGGTCTTACGACTATCATTATTTTCCAAAATTCTATCATCATCAAGTAAGGCGTATATATCGACTAAAACACCCGCAGGATACAATGCTGCCAGATATTTTTCTAAATATTGACGAACAGCAGGTAGCATTAAGCCTAATTCATCTGTACCAATAATATAGTTAACACGTACAATGTCGGCAGTTACTTGTCCTTCATGCAAAAAATTTCTCCATATGCGGCCTATTTCTTCCTTTGCCCAAGAATCTGCTGCCCAAGAATCACTAATGTCTGTGGGCAACTCTATATAGGCTACATGTATATTATAGCCTTGAAGTTCTAATGATAAATGCTGCCATATATTTGAACCTTGTCCTAGGGTTACGAATATAATAGGGTTGCCTTGGGTACTCATGACAGGACTTTCTTCTCCTGAATAAATACGTTTAGCATGGTTTTGTAGAAAAGTTTTTTTAGTGCGCCATCTCGCTCGTTTGTATAACTTTCTTCAAGCTGCTCTAGTTTTTCTTTGTAGGTTTTAATATATGTGTCAATTGTTTTTACCAGTGTTTTAAACTCAGCATCTGTACAGCGGTTTTCTTCTTCTACGGCGCGCTTTTGCAAATAGGCTGCAATGCTTTCATCCATGTTTAGATATGCCTGAAATACCTCATAGTCGGTATACTGCTCGGTAATTGTTTGCATGGTGTATAAAATGTGAAATTCACTATCGATAGAATAGCGATAATTTTTACGATTTTTGGCTATTGCACCCATGTAAAGAAGTTGAGCAAAATTACTGTACTTAACCTCACTAAGGTCAATTTTTGTCAGTTCATTTTGTAAGTGTGATATATATTGGCGCATTTCTACCTCTTGGCTAATGTGTTGGTTAAACGCAGGCATGTAAATAAATATGCCTTTTGCGTATTCGATGTTTGGCATGTCGGTTTCGGTAATGTATTCGGTGTCGTATAGGGGTCTGCTGTATTTTTCCCGGTCAGAAGATGCTAGAAACGCGTTTAACTCTGCAATCATTGCACGTGCTTGTGATGCGGAAAGGGTTCTATCTTGAATGGATGCATCTAGTTTGGCGAATTTTTTTTCAAGATTTACTGGGTCGCCAAAATAGCCTACTAATCGCCGGCGTTTGGAATCATGTCTTATAATACCTAGTTCTATTGCTTGATCAAAAATTTCCCGTAAGCGACTGTTTTTCATTCGCTCTCTGGCATTGTCATGGTCATTTGTCCAAAGAAGATCGTAATTAGGGGAAGGGAGGTTTTTCCAATTAAGTGTTGCACTTTCATATAAATGAATCCCTGGGATTTTGCTGAGTGAGGTTTCGTAAACAGTTTCATAATCGTTAAGCTCTTTGTAACAATATAACGGAATTGCTATCTTTAAATTGAGCATGTAAAGGCGATTGTTCATTCTGCTATATTTAATATTTGGAACCTTGCCACCAAGCTCTTGTATTGCACTGGTTAATCTAGGTGCATTAGAAGGTATAGAAAGGTATGCGTATGGAGGGAACGTTATATGAAGACCGCTTGGGATATGATTAATTGGAAACATTATTTTTGCACTGTCTTGAAGTGTGTTTACCTTTTCGGTAACATATTCGCTTAAAGTGATTTCCTTAGAATTTGCTACCATGTTGCTGTAATAATCTAATGAGCGATGTATCTCAGCCTGAAATTGTTCGGAAACAAATGCGTTTAAATTTTCTACAATTGTACCGGTTGGACCCTGCTCCCAGCCGGAGTCATATACTAGGCTTTGTAGAAAACGTTTAAACATTAACCTGTAGTCGATGGTGGTATTATCATCAAATATTTGACAGAATGTGTGTGTGTCTTCTAAATTCCAGGAAAAGCTTATGGCAGATGGAATTTTTGTATCTTTGAATTTTTCAAACAGCTCTCTAAATGCTGTCAAAAGCTCGCAGTAGGTATCTACAACTACATCATTAAAGTGGTTTAGTATTTCTGTTATGGAATTATAAATGTTGTCTATAGCGTCATACATTAGATTTTTCCCCAATAGTCTGAGGTAGTTTTCATTGATTTCTACCAATTGTGTGGCTTGAGATTTCTTACCTAGTGCAAAAGCAGATTTTTTACGCAATTTTTCCGTTGCAAGTTGGCGGCTCAGCTCTAAAGCGGCAATGTTGTCTCTGTTTTCGCGTTTTTGTTGCAGGTCGTTTTTGCGAATAGTGTCTATTGTGCGGATTAATGAGGATTCATGTAATGGAGATAGGGATTTTAGTATATAGAACGGTCCTGTCTCTAAATCCGCAAAGTGTTGCAATAAGGTGTTGCCTTTATCTTCTAGTGCTAAAGAAAATTTTTCTATTATATTCTTTGCAACTTCGTTGTAATAGTCGGTTAACTTGCTAAGTTCCTTTTTTACAGCGTCATCTAAAATGTCGGGACGTTGTTGCAAAACAGCATAATTGTATTGGTTGAAATCGCGTACTTTTGGCTTGTCCAAATTCATATGACGTTCAAGTGCAGGCAGGTCTATTTTAAATGACTCAAGCATGAGCAAAGATTCCTCAAAGCTTGGAATGTTGTCGGTTAATTTATCTAATGTAGTAAACATGTTGTAGGTTAGATAGTTTAATAAATATTCGATTGGTAATATCGCACTTGACGCACCTACGGCATTGTAAATATAGTTTACCGGCTGCTTTACCTGATGTGTCATGATAAATGCAGCACGATTATTTTCGATGTTTGACAAATATGAACTTATTGTATAGCTTTGTCCGTCTGCGACTTCTTCGTTTGCTATAAAATTAATAATGGTTTCTGCCGCAACGTTCATACAATAATCTTTTGCCATTGGGGCCAGTTTACCCTGTTCGTCTTTTGCACTGACTAAATGACAAAGGTCGTAGGGCGGTTGATTTGTTTTTATTTCTAAATCCGCATAGGTTTGCTCAAAAAATTCGCCATTATTCTCTAGGTTCATAAGATAGTCAAGTTCTTTAAGCGCGGCAAAGCCGTTTGCTTTAATATTTAAAGCCGCAGAGCCATCTATTGTTGTGTCAGAAAGGGTTACATCGGGCATAAAAATCATGCCAATGTTTTCGACTTCAAAACCTTTTTGGGACGCAATTTTTCTGATGATGTAAGGTACATCAATAAATATACCGCTGCCTGTACCACCGGCGGCACCCGTCGTGATAAATACATATAGTAGATCATTTGTGTTGCGATTTGCTGTTAGGCGATTGATTTTTTCTGACAGCATGGAAATTGCACGATTACAGTTAACCGTTAAAAGTAATCGTCCTGCTTGCCTAATGCCTCCGGCACCGTGTTTTACTTGTTGCAAGCGCAAATTATCTGCCATCCAGCTTTGTGTAGAGTTTTTAAAAACAGTGTCGCGATTTTTGTATATAGATGTAAGATTTGCGGTTTCTAAGCAGAGAAATTCTTCTGGTGTAAAGCTTGTATTGGCATAGGTAATTTTTTTCATATTGTCATCAGAATCAATGGCCATATATTCTATATTGTCTGTAGATGACTTGAATTGTTTGCCTATGGCATGCTTAATACGTATTAAGGATTCTGCACCTGTACCGCCAAGGCCTAGTATTAAAATCGGCTTATCAATAATGTCTGTACGTATGCCAGCAGTGGATACACCACCACCATATTCATAGTCTAATGCTTGTAATGCGGTTTTTGTTTCTGCTGACAGCTTCATCTCATAACCTCGCTTTTAATTGTTGTTTATGCGATAGGTGATTTCTATACATACAGGTGAATCTACAATGGAGAATATTAATTCGAAATCTTTTTCCCAGACAAATTTCTTTTGGAGTATTGCATGACCATCGGCGTCGGTAATATAACATGCGCCATTGGTGGTTAATATAAGCACAGGACGGTTATTTTGTACGCCGGGTTGTATATATGTTTCGCCAATGGGTATTTTTGTTTCAAAAATACGTGCAGCTTTGTTGCCGAGGCTTACATCAATAAATTCCCTTAGAGAAATACGCTTTGCAAATGTGCTAAGGTCGGGTACCTCAAGGGATGTGTATTTGCCATCATGTAATAAGGCTCGAATTTCTAAGTGGCCTTTAAATAGTCTCGGTTTTTTGTAGTTGTGTAGTAGTAATGTTATTATTGTTATTAGTGATACAGCTATGCCAAAAAACGCGAGTATTGTTATGCGATTTGATCCTTCGCTCAGTTCTTCAACTATTGGTGGCTGTGTTTGTTCTGGATATGTTACAGGTGCGGGAGTTGTTTCCTGCATAGCTTCAGTGTTTGGCTCGGTTTCTGGTTCTGTAATAGGGACAGTTTCCGGCTCGGGTGAGGGTTCGTAATGTATTGTTACGAAGGCCGTTGTTTGATAGAAATTAGGATGTTGTACATGTATGTTTATGCGTACATCCTGCGGAATAGATGGGGTGAAATTTACTGTAAATGCCGCACCAGAATGGGCCATTGGAAGTATCTCCAGCAAATTAAAGTCTAAGTCAAATACATGTAATTCAGCAATGGATTCAGCAAAAAGGGTTTGAATTTGCGCAATAGATAGAGGTGTGATAAAACTGGCTTGAACCCGTATTGGACTATTCGGGTCGAAAAAAGTACCTCTCATACTTTCTTGGGTTATTGAAAATGATACATCTACATCGTAGTTATAAATTAAATTAACTGTGATGTAATCTTCTGGTAATCCTCTAACGCTAAGTAGCCAATCGCCAACCATGGGAGAAATAATCTTTGCCATGGAATAACGATTGGCTGTGGTAAGGGTGTACATGTAATCATCAAAATATACTTCATTTCCATCGGGGCTAAATAGGCGAATGCTGTCAATTGGCTGTGTAGATAACATAATGATATTAGCTTCTGCAACAAAGGGGCTTGGTATAGGGATTATTACATCAACAAACGCCTCTCCGTCGGCTATAAAAGTTGCCAATTCTGTTATAGAGGAGCGGATGTGGCTTGCAAAAATTGCATTAAAAATTTGAGGAAGCAACGCAGCCTGTTCAATAATGTATGAAGCAGCGGAAGTTCTGTTTGCGATTTCTTCTAAAAATTCTATATTTAACGTGTTGTCATAGTTTAGTCCAATTGTGTAAATTGCGGCGAAGTCGCCTACATTATCTACTGCCCACCAAGCATCATCATATGATATTTCGATACTGCGTTCATACCAATCAGGCAATTCTATACGGCCATCTGTAAAAAGCAAAATCATAGGACTGTTTTCTGGTTCAGGGTCATCTAAAAGCATTTGCGCTGCGTAGCGTAATGCTTTGCCTATATCTGTCCAGCCTTGATACTCAAAGGCTGATACAGTTTCTCGGATGGTATTTCTTATAACCGGATCATTAATGGGTGTCAGTGGCATAACAGAGTGGACTTCACTAGAAAAACCAATAATACCTATACGCGAATGGCGTGTTTCCATCATATCCATAAAAAGCATGGCGGCTTCTAATGCGATGCGTTCGGGATCGGTGGTGCGCATGGATCCACTGGTGTCTATTGCTAAAATTACATCAATACCATCATTGGGGGTTATCACTATTGGTTCTGCATTAGCGCTGCTTGCAAAAAAAATAAAAAATATAAAAGAAATTAAAACACTGGAGAAAAAACTACGTTTTGTGCAGTAGTGTGACATTATCTATCTACCTCTTCCATGCGTAAGGGCATATTTTGTTGTATTTTAATACGAAAAAGTTAACTTGTCTAGGTGCTTACGCTATCGGTGGATTCTCTGAAAAAGTCATATACTGCTTGTGCTGCCTTTTTGTTCATTGCTGGCGCGACTACAAGTTCATCTAAGGTTGCCATCCTAATCGCTTCTATACTTTTAAAGTGTCGTAACAGTTCCTTTCTGCGAGTGGCGCCAATGCCGGAAATATCATCAAGTACTGACTTAACTTGAGATTCTGTCCGTAGTTTGCGGTGGTATTCTAGGGCAAAGCGGTGAACTTCATCTTGTATGCGTGTGATTAGTTTAAAGCCTTCGCTGGTTTTGGGTAAATTAATTTCGTTACCTTTAAATAATAAGCCACGCGTGCGGTGCCTGTCATCTTTTACCATGCCACATATTGGTATGCTTAGTCCTACAGCATCAAGTGCTTTTTGTGCGGCGGATATTTGTCCTTTGCCGCCGTCTACAAAAATGATATCTGGCAATTTAGAAAATGCATCATGAGATTCCTTATATCTCATTAACCTGCGGGTGATTATTTCTTCCATCCCTGCATAATCATCGGGACCAATGACGGCTTTTAATCTAAACTTTCGATAATCGCTGTTTTTTGATTTGCCGTTTTCGAATACAATCATTGAACCTACAGATTCATATCCCTGGGTATTGGAAATATCGTAGGCTTCTATTCGGGTTAGGGGGGTGCTCGTGTTTAGCCCCTTACACAGTTCGTCCAGCGCAGCTTGGTTGCGCTCTGCCTCTCTTTTTATATGGGCGCCAAATTGCTGCATTGTAAGTTCGGCATTTGTTTTTGCAAGGTTTAGCATGTCCCGCTTTTCGCCTTTTTGGGGTATGTTAATATTAACCTGCCGTTCGGATAATCCGGATAACCAAGATGCAATGGATTCCATATCTGTTGGCGGGGTCACAAGGGATAATTCCTTTGGAATAAACGCAGCCTCGCTATAAAACTGTTTTATAAACGCCGCTAAAATATCTGCATCGGTGCCATCAGGTTCGGCTGTCATTACATAATGCTCTCGACCGGAAAGCTTTCCGTCTCGTATAAAAAATACTTGTAAAAGTGCCTCGTCATCATTACGAGCGATGGCGATAACATCACGGTCATCGCCGTCGGTTTCTGCTTTTTGCTTCTCTGTAAGCAGCTTTAATGCGTCAATTGTGTCACGTATTTCTGCAGCACGTTCAAATTCTAAGTTTTCGGAGGCTTTGGCCATATCATTTGTAAGGCGTGTTAGGATATGGCTGGTTTTACCCTGAATAAATTTTTCTGCCTCGGCCAGGTATTCGCAATACGTTTCTTCGTCTAGCAGGCGAATACAGGGGGCTTTACATTGTCCAATGTGGTGGTTTAAACATGGTCGTCCTTTATTAAAATCTCTTGGAAATTGCTTACTGCAACGTCTAAGAGGCCATAGTCTGTGAATCAAGTCTAAAAGTTCCCGGACGCGCCCTTTTGATACAAATGGGCCGTAATATTTTGATTTATCTTTGCTGCGCCTATGGGCAAACAGTATGCGCGGTAAATGTTCTTTTGTTATTTTAATATAGGGGTATGCTTTATCGTCTTTTAACCGAATGTTGAACTTTGGACGGTGTAGTTTTATTAAGTTATTTTCTAAAATAAAGGCTTCGTTTTCGTTGTCGGTAACAAGATATTCAAAATGGGTAATACGTTTTGCAAGACGAATTGTTTTAACATTTCTATTTGATTTTTGAAAGTAGCTTCGCACTCTGTTGTGTAAATTATTTGCTTTACCTACATAAATTATAGCGTCGTTTTCGTCACGCATTATATAAACACCCGGTAAGTTGGGCAGCTTTTTTAATTCTTCTGCAATATCAAAAGTTTTCATAGAAGCCTCAAAATTGTGGTGGTTGGGTTATTATAGTTGGTGGCGCTTGTGGGCGAGGGGTAAGGTTTATTGTGTACGTAAAATCATCGCCCAAGGCGGCGGTAACGTGGAATGTATAATCCGAATAATCATCTGCACGCACAGTGATGGTATGAATACCCGGTTGAAGTTCTTGGGTGAAAGTTGGGGCCGCAAGACCTGCAGGAATGCCATTGATTAAAACTTGTGCGCCGGATGGTGTTGCAGATATTGTTAAGGTAGCGGCTTGGGGAACTGCAACTAAATTAAAGGTACGGCTGGTTGTTGGTGCTGTTAATTCAATAACATATTCTTCGGTTTCGTAGCCTTCGTGTTCTACTCTTATCGTGTGCTCTTCAAATGGAAGCTGAATGGGTTCATCTATTGGCGTTTGTACATCGTTTATAAACACAGTTGCGTTTTCTGGGGTTACGGTAATATTTAGGGTTGCTTGGTTTACCTCAATAGTTGTAAGGTTTAATGTGAGGGTTTGTCCTGGGGATATTATGATATTGTCTATAAACGTTTCGATGTTATCCCCCTCAACAACAATGCGGTGTGGGCCTTCTGTAACTATAAAGGGCTCATTAAGTTCATCAAGGTATAGCGGATGCAAATCACCAACGGTAATCCTGCCATTTACAATATGACTCGCATTTGTAACTTCAAAAAAGCCGTGGGTAGAATTTACTTCAACAAACCATGCAATATTGTTAAGCGCAACAATTGTAACGGAATCCACTGGCGTTATATCGTCTATTGGAACTATTCGGTTATTGTGCATAACTAAGGTATGGTCATTAAATATAAAAGTACCGCCTTGGCCTGCAGATATTGTACTGTTAACCATGTTTACATGCACATTTGTATTATTAGTAAGCTCTCTTGCTGCACTGCTTTCCTGAATAGCTACAATTTCTAATTCAGATGGGTCGTAATATATATTGATCAACTGTCCGATTCTCAAATGCAAGAGTGTTATGGAAGTGCTTCCACTGTTGCTGATTTGAACATTTTCATATAGGGGAAGTTGCCGTGTTTGTGTAGTGTTTAAATCCAGCAAAGTTAAATTGCGAGTATTTGTGTCAATTCCTATTATCATGGCTGTAAAGCTGTCAGTGCCTGGACGAGTAATAACGGCAGCACTGTCGGACTCGTCACCATCAACTATAGTTACGGGGTCGAGTGTGGGAAGATTGTCCATACTGGGCGCTCGGTCCAGCATCCATTGGAAAGCCATAAACGCTGCAACGATGCATACAGCTACCGCTACCACCAGCATTCCAATATAGAAGGCGGCAAGCTTTGGTTTGTGGCTGCTCTGTCTTTTGGGATAATCATTGTCGTAGCTATTATTGCGAACGCGCGGCTGATTTGACCGTCTAGGTCTGTCGCTTGAATAGTCATGGTGGGTTGTGCGCTCACGCCTATTGTTAACCGGCCTCACTGGGCGCGTGTTGTGAGAAGGCTCAAATTCGTCGTTATCATCATCATAGTTGTCTTCATAGAGGGCATCAAAGTTATAGCCTTCATGTTTTTTTTCTTTTAAATCCGGAATGCGTTTGGTTTTATACTTTTCGAACCTATTGTCTGACATATTAAACTCCTTGTACCTTACTGCAAACAGCCACAAGTTTTTCCCATGACATTGTTTCGCAATGCATCACAGTTTGTGATGGGGAAATTTGTGAGGGTTTGCAGTATAAATGTTTGACTTTTTCTAAGATTATGTCTAATATACTTTGACATGAAGAAAAACGCAAGTATAGAATCAGATAATTAGAAATAAATAGGAGGTTTGCTTGTGTATACCAAATTTAAAGACTTGTACAGAAATACGGTAGAATATTTGAATAAGGAAGTGACTATTGGTGGCTGGATTCGTACCTCTCGTGATAATAAGCATTTGGCCTTTATAGAGCTTAATGATGGCAGTTTTTTTAAGTCGGTCCAGATTGTGGTTGAGGGTGAGTTGAGCGCAGAAGGATTGGCTTTTGAGGAAGTGGTAAAACTTGGTGTGGGTTCGTGTATTACCGTGGTTGGACAAGTTGTTGAAAGCCCAGGTGCAAAACAGCCTTTTGAAATTAAAGCAAAGGCAATTATATTAGAAGGTGAGGCTCAGGGGAATTATCCACTGCAAAAAAAGCGCCATTCTAATGAGTTTTTGCGTACAATTGCTCATTTGCGTCCGCGTACAAACACTTTTGCGGCAGTATTTCGTGTGCGCTCACTTGCAAGTCATGCATTTCATGAGTTTTTTCAGCAAAATAATTTTGTATATGTACACACTCCAATTTTAACGGGCAGTGACTGTGAAGGGGCAGGGGAGATGTTTGGTGTTTCGACGATGCCTCTTGAAAATGTTCCAAAAACAACCGAAGGTGCTGTGGATTATACTCAAGACTTTTTTGGAAAAGAAGCAAACTTAACAGTAAGCGGGCAGCTCGCGGTTGAGCCATTTTGTCTTGCACTGCGAGATGTGTATACATTCGGCCCTACATTTCGTGCAGAGAAGTCTAATACAACGACCCATGCCGCAGAATTTTGGATGCTAGAGCCTGAAATGGCATTTGCTGATTTAGATAATTACATGCAAACCGCAGAAGATATGCTTAAATATGTTATTAAATATTTAATTGAACATGCACCTGAGGAAATGGCGTTTTTTAATGAGTGGATTGAAAAAGGGCTTTTAGATAGGTTAAATGCCTTGCTTGAGTCAACGTTTGCACGTTGTTCATACACGGAAGCCATTGATATTTTACAAAAGTCCGGCAAAAAATTCGAATTCCCTGTGAAATGGGGCGTAGATTTGCAAACGGAACATGAGAGATATTTATGTGAAGAAGTTTATAAAGGCCCTGTGTATCTTACAGACTATCCGCGAGAAATAAAGGCTTTTTATATGCGCGTAAATGATGATGGCAAAACTGTAGCTGCCGCAGATTTACTTGTACCGGGGGTAGGTGAGCTGATAGGCGGCAGCCAGCGTGAAGAACGTTTGGATATGCTGGAAGAAAACATTAAGCTGTTTGGCTTAAATTCGGAGGATTACGACTGGTACTTGGATTTACGCCGTTTTGGTGGTGTTAAACACGCAGGTTATGGTATTGGATTTGAAAGGTTTCTTATGTATGTCACAGGTATGAAAAATATCCGTGACGTATTACCATACCCGAGAACTCCGGGGCAAATGGCGTTTTAGTTGAATAGGCTTTTTGCATCGTCTAGGTATTGGTTGATGACATCATTATTAAGATGCAGATAGACTCGGTTATTTTCTTTTTCTACATGAAGCACGCCTAGTGATAATAATTCTGACGTATGGTGTGATATGTTAGCACTTGTGCAGTTTAACTTTTCTGCTAATTGACTGCCGTACATTGGGTTGTCTTTTAGCAGTTTTAATATGCTTAATTTTGTGTTGTCAGATATGGATTTTATAAATGATTCTGTTCGGTTGTTATCTGCCTCTGCATCTTTGAAAATTTCAATCAGTTCAAGAATGTGTAAGCCGATAAGAATATTTATCGAGTCTGTAAGGCAGGTGCCCCATGCAGAGAGAGAGTTAACCTTATATAAACTCGGATATACCATAAGCTTGTGAGTGTCATCAAGTACAATATTAAAGCTGTCACGCAGAAATGCTATACTGTCAGTTTCAAAATTGCTTTTGATCGTGTCCATAATTGCGGTTAGTTCGGTGGTTGAATACTTTTGCTTAATTAAGCTTTCGACTTGGGCAAGTAATGCTGTTGCATAGCCAAGATATAGGTCAAAGTTATGATATAGTCTTAGGGCGTTTAATTTTTCTGTGTCGGTTGCAGGGCATTTTTCCAGTTCAAAAAAGAATTCTTCGGCGGTTATTGTAGTTAATAAGCCGCCTTTTTCAATGAATATTTCAAGTTCATCTACATCATTTTCTGATAACACTGATAAAATAGAAATTTCTTTATTGTTAGTGCCTCCGCTTAAGAGTTGATTGTAGTAAAAAATAACATTAATGAGCGGAAATTCTGGATTGTCGCTTTTTGCAAATAAAAAATTGGCCAGCTGTTTTCCATTGTCTTCGTAACCAGGCATATTGTATTTTATATTTTTTTTAATATGCTCTTCTAAAATTAGAGAATTTTTAAAAAACCGCGTGATAGTAGACTTATGCCTACTACCACGCCTTTTTATTATATTTTCACGTTCATCCTTTATTGATTTGCCATTTAGGATATTTGTTAGGATGGCGATGCTTTCCCAATCGTATAATGGGTCGTAATGAATTTTATACTCCATTTTGTTCCTCCCATAGACGTTTGTAGATACCGTTTTGGGCAAGCAATTCTTCCTGTGTGCCAATTTCAGCTATACGGCCGTTATCCATTACTACAATTTTATCTGCGGTTTGTACGTTGTGTAAGTTGTGGGTTGTGATTAATATTGTGTGATCTTGCCTTAAGCTTTCGATGGTTTGCATTATGTGGCGTTCGGAATCCATATCCAGTGCAGACGTTGCTTCGTCAAAGACTAAAACCTGTGCATTGCGACATAGAGCGCGGGCTATTGCTATGCGCTGTTTTTGTCCACCGGATAGGCTTGAACCTTTTTCGCCACATTCGGTGGCGTAACCATCGGGTAGGGTCGTTATAAAATCGTCGGCAAAGGCGCGCTTTGCAGCCTTTACAATGGTTGCTTCTGAAGCGTTGCCTTGGTTGCCAAGGGCAATATTTTCTGATATTGTCATGTCAAAAAGTTTACAGGTTTGATCTACATATGCAAAACGTTTGCGCCATTCTAGTAGGTTTTCGGTGGTAAAGGACAGGTTGCCGATTTTCATGTTTAAGTTTGTACGTTCGTACATACCTATTATTAAACGAAGTAGGGTAGATTTGCCGCTTCCGGATTCGCCTACAAAGGCTATCATTTGGTTTCTTTCGATGTTTAAATTAACGTTGGATAAGGCGTTTTTGTTTGTGTTTTTGTATGCAAAGTCTAGATTGTTTAGGCTTATTGTATAGTCTCCATTCCAGTGATCAGCACTGGATTTGCTTTTAGATGCTGTGGTTTCAGGGGCGGCATCAATAACATCAAAAACGCGTTTTGCGGCAACTATAGGCGGTTGTAATGCCGCATATGCTGCGCCAATACGTGACATTGACGTGCCCATAGCTTCTGCCAATGGGAGAATTATCATAATTTGCGGGAATTCTATT
>Ga0123352_10009889_pt1 | contig 14959 bp, 6 predicted proteins | sample TergutLab28metaG_FD_89700 | JGI IMG/M metagenome (GOLD analysis project Ga0123352, IMG submission 89700) | Labiotermes labralis P1 segment gut microbial communities from Petit-Saut dam, French Guiana - Lab288 P1 | ecosystem: Host-associated > Arthropoda: Insects > Digestive system > Gut ... | reverse complement strand
TGTTTTTAATTAAGTGACAGCTTAACCACGCGTTAAGTACGTAAGTGTACTCGCCCACCAAAAAGCACACACACACACACACACACACGCGCGCGCGCACGCACGCACAACCACCACACACGCAAGCACGCACGCACGCACACGCACACACTCACTCACGCACACACACGCACACGCACGCACACACGCACGCACGCACACACACACACACATGTAGCATAGTTGCAGACGTGCCACGCCTCTTAATATTTTTATACGCTAGAGTTGAATAAAATATGATTTTTTGGTTCCCAAAAATTATTGAATCAGGCAGTCCTAAAAAAAATTGTGTTCTTCCGCAGAGAATGCTAGTCGCATGACCAGCTTGGGGACACTAACGAAATTTGTGCGCTTATGATTGTGTACTGTAGTTTAATGGAAAGTAATCTGTGACAAAATATTGTAATTTGATGTACCCTTACATCTGTACTTGTAGTGAGTTCCAAGGTATACAGTAGCTGAAATTTATTTCTGCTGCTTCCATCTTCGTAGTAGAAGAATAAGGTCTCCTGCACACTAAAGAGGAGTGACAAAATCTGCGAATTTATATATGGTGCAACAGGTTAAAAGTTCGGATTTTGTTCACGTAATTTGCAGTAGAAAGACTATCTACCGAAAGAGTTTAACAAGTACACCTAGGTAAGCAGCCGCCATCAAAAAGTTTTTACACATTCGTATAAGCTTCTATATTTCAGTCTCCTATTTCATCCTATTATCATTACTTCGTCATCTTTCAAGGTGCAGTAACCTCCACGAAATGTTGGACCACTCGAGCGTTAGGTCCTTTAATTATCTTCATTACCTTCGACATTGACACTTCTTTCTTATAAGTTTCTTTTCAGATGTTGCAATTCAGCAAAGAAATTGACAAGTCCCGGAATATGCAGGCAGTCCACATTCCCTGCGCGTTGACATAGATTTGAAAAATTCTTGTAACTGTTCCACAAAAAGGTTTGCTGAAACAGATTAGACCAATTACTTTCTTATACGAAGGCGAAAATGCAGATTAACGCTCCAAATACAAAATTGCTTTAAGTACGTATAATTGTACATGAGACCTATTGTTTGGTTTCGGTGTGAAAATTCGCCACACAAACGGATTAATACTGACTGATGTTCGAGAACAGGTTGTTGAGAAGAATATCTGGACCTGACAAACAGAAAGGCTGGGAAAAGTAAAATAATGAGGAGCTTCACTATTAGTAGCTATGCTCTTCATCAAACGCTGGATATTTAATTCGCAAACGACTTGGACTGTTGGCGACACCCATAAAGTCGCGCGCTTGGGCTCTGCGAAATAAGTGTTAAATCTGTGGTAGTAAGACATTTACGCAAAGGGTGGCAGCATCAACAGCGGCGGCATAGGCCATCTTTCGTGTCACACGGTTGATATATTCACGAGATATCAGATGATTTGTGGGTCGTACTGTTTCGTCTTGAATTCTGTCACTGCATGCCCTGTTGTCGTTGATCTGGCAGCACGTGTGGTTGAAGATATTCAACTTAATAATGGACTACGTGAGAACACATGGTTCTGTGGGCAAAACGCGTGTAGCTTCTGAAATTTGCTCTCATCTAAGGGCAATCTGTGGCAGAGCAGCACCTGGCTACAGAACCGCCTTCCGAAGAACGTTGGCCATCAAACGTCGAGACGAAGGTGCGAAGAACGGACTGGGGCGACGTCGCGGTCAGTGGAGCCACGGAGGTTATCCTGATGGTGTGGCTACTCGAGAGGACAAGAGGATCGTTTACCGCGGTACCCTCACACTTCGTCCAAAAATCCAGCACCGGTGCGGTGGCAAATGGGGCTCGGAAAATTTTGGTGTTTCACGACAGTGCCAAGGCCCTTGTACCAGTCGTCAAACAGCAGAGACAGGAGCGTCATTTTCCTACCACGTCCTCGCAATTAGCCTCAGATTATTCCCGATTTGACAAGATGCAGGACCCACTGAGAAGCCGCTGATTCCCCAACAACTTGCATAGGGCTATCCGAGAGGCAGTACTCACTGACACTAGAAACAGGTAGTACTGAGTCGCATGCATCATTAAATTACCAGCAAATGGCAACAGTGCTGTGAGAACAGTCGGGAGTATGAAGAGTGTGCCTCAGTATGATTATGTGTCAGTCCTATAGGTTGCTGAATGAGTTTAGCAGGGATGAGAAATCAGTACAGAATTTTAGTTGGAAACCCTAATAAGTAGAAACCACGCTGGAGACTTACTGTGTAGATGACGTATGTTGAAATTCATCTTAAAGAAAAAGAATGTGAAGGCGTGGACTGGATTAAACCAGCCCAGTGGTAAAATTATACATCGTAAGAATGCTTTTGTATTTATGCCACTCTACCACTACATTTGAAGGATCAAATTTAAATCCTTATGCATGTATGTCCAGTCACAATGTGTGCTTTGGAAAGTTAGGGTAATAACCTCAAATTCTCTCATCTGTCATGTCTGTGTATCAGAATTTTTCTGAGCTCTTTGTGTCAGGTTCACCAACTTTGCTATATTCAGAATTTATGTAATACATTGCTGACTTTTCCAGTATTGTAATTGCATGGTGTCATACATGTTTGAATACTGGAAGACCAATCCAGCTGTAATACAGCCATCATGATTACTCAGGGATACCATGCTTGTAAATGGAATGTGGTGATTCACAAGTTCATGGAAAGCAGAAGGTTAATTTGAGAAGATGGGTTTATTTGATAGAATTCATTACTTCTTTGGCTGACTTACAGATTACAGGTAGTTTAAAAAAAAAAAAGGATATTATTGGAATTTGAATTATATGCCTTGGCCATTATAAGTGTTGACCAATTTTTTCAGTCCTTATATACAAGCAAATATAGTGAAGGGAGAGTTGTTAGGGCTAGCAAAATGGAGCCACTAAATAAACAGTGTTGTTAGTGAAGGCATTTATGATTTTGGAAATAGAGGAAATAAAAATAAAGAAGGCTTACATTTTGTTGCTTCCAGTAAAAGTATAACCCGGAGCTTAGATTTTAATTGTACAGTTTGCATCATGTTGTTACATGTGTTCATCATGTAATTGTTAGTTTTTGGTTTATTAGATCATTAAGTAATGTTATGCGTACCATTCCTTCTCTGAACATAGCCTAGATACTGCTGTAATTTCTTGTTACTCGAAAGCTGTCTCAAAAGTCTTTCTTGGGTGTGAACTCTCTTAAGAATAAAGATGTGGAACAGTAGTGTGCATACAGTTCCAGATGCTGGAATATGACATCTGCATATCCAGGAATTTTAAGGACAGTGTGTACTTCATGGATAGATGTGTGGAGACCACATTTTAGTGATAGACATTTGAGTACGACACCCTGCTAAAGAAAAATTCTACAACCACAATATTTAATATTTTGTGCAGTGTAATAATTCTGGGGATATAAATCACTTTCTCTATTAATGAATGAGATTCTATTTTTTTTTTTTATGTTACTAAATTGTAATATCCTTTGGTTTTCACAGGGTAAAGGTACTGGATCTGGCCACAGAACTCTGCTATATGGGAATGCCATTCTTCTGAGACATCAGAATAGTGATATGGTAAGAAAAATTAGCAACACAATGCCTTTAATATGTAAATGAAGATTGTTATGCAAAGGTGCAGTATGAAGTTTGCTTCAGCTAGGGACATAGTGAGGTGTTTTAAGGTTCCACACATCTAAGAGCTTGGGTCCACCTCACCTTTATCTTGTACAACACCAAACCCTAAACATACCAGATTATCAATAATTTACTTTGCAGACACCCTTCTAACTTATTTTATTTTTTTTTACATAGACCACAACTACTTGCAAGATTTGAGGTTCTGACAATCATGTTCCTAAAGTTTAAAGTGTTCTGAATTATTATGCCATTTTGATCAATGGATGGTTATCAATATGTCAGAGGCAGTTCTTAGAAACTTCAGTAGCTGTATATTAGTTGACATGTCATAATATTCAAGAAGGCTTTGAATGTTTATCAGAATTGGAAGGGTATATAGTAATATACCAGTATTAGGCACATGATGTAATTAAAGCAAGATATGACAAAATACAGATAAATTATTCAAAACTGATAGTAGAACAAAACAAGTGTGAAAAACTAGTGATATTTGTAGCTAAATTTGGACTATCCCGGAGGCAGAATGGGGGTTCCCTGAGGCTTGGGATTTGGGTAGAGATAAACTGTGCCTTACACCATAGTGTCTGTTTAGCTGTGTACAGCATGAAACCTGGTAGTAACAATTGTATTGAAAATTTATTTAAACAAAAAGTAAATTACACAAAGAGTAGTAGTGCTAACTATTAAAATGGCATATATATATATCAGAGGCTTTTAACCCTTTAAACACCAAATTAAATCCCATCTGCCATCTATTGGCACTATTAGGAGCTCACCGTATTCTTCACATTAGCAGGATAAGGGTTAATCACTATACTTATATGGGAATATATACACTACTGTTAAATTTTAAAATTCCTGCATGCATATTTGCCTTTGTGTTTCTTCTGTGAATATGGCCATCACCTAGAGCAGTAACAGGCAATTTGAAGGTATGTTGTAGAACAGTAAAGAATGTATGTATTTTATCCCATGCCAAAATTTTATGAGAAAATTCTAAGAAATCTGTGTTTCAGGATAGATTAACGCTTTCATGTTCAATAGTGAAGTGTCTTAAGCTATCATGACATCATATTAATTAATACCATTATTTTAAGCAGCAGTTTTTGAAAGTAGGCTGCCAACTCAGGCTGCTCACATGAGTTGTTCTCAGTAATGTATGCACATTATGTCTATGCAGATGTGCCTGTATATGATGCAATAACATGTGGGTAAACATGGATGGCTGCAGCACATACAAATATTCTTCAAAACTGTCGCAGAAGGACTCTCATATTAAATTCCATAGATGATATTTTATTTTGGGAACAGTGCAAACTTTTATCACGAGTGTCTTTTTTTTTTTTTTTACAGTATTTGGCCTGTTTGTCAACCAGCTCTTCCAATGACAAATTAGCCTTTGATGTGGGTCTCCAGGAACATTCCCAAGGTACATGCTCGTAATTGAAATTTAATGGGAAGATGGCGATTTTCTTTCAAAGAGTATCTTGTAGGAGGACTTAGTATACTATGGTACTTGATAATGTCTAGTAACATTCTGCTGTTACTATGGAGAACAGAAGAATGCCTACCTGTTTCAACTGTATTTGGAAGTCTTTATAAGATCTGAGATCTTAGTTTGCTCCTTTCTTTAGGCATTGTTATAACTACGTTAATGTGTTGGAGTTACTGTATTGGTTATGACACTGTTTAGTCTAGTAGGTAGATAAGATGTTGGTACCAATGTTTGACCCAGAACACCACAGTTTTCGCCACTTTAAGGGGCTCAGTATGTTATACTTATCTAACAGTAATTCACAAAATCATAGTGTCAATTACCATAAGACTCTGTGTTAATGTACAGGATTCATAGTTATAAAGGAGCTAAATAGTAGGTGCAAATTCTGTATGGTTAGGCATTAGGTGCCCTAAGTATCCTTCCTGTTCTGTCACAACAGCTACTACCACCGCCTTTCTTCATTTACAAAAGACATTAACCTTTTTTAGTGCCAGGCTGTATGCGTAAGTTACAAAAAAAATCGAATACCTATGGAAATAGAGAAATATTGAGATATGTAGAGAGTAAAGAATCACGCTATTTAATGGTGTGAATGGTGCTGAAATCTTGTGGATGAGAAGGCAGCTTCACATAATTAAAATGGTGGCCAATAGATCACCCAATGATGTAATGTACAAGAGTATCGAAAGATCAGCCCACCTGGCACTAGGAGGGCTAATTATTACCATAAGTATAATTTCAGTGGTGCTGTTATGCAGTTTCAGTTGTTTATGGTGTAGAGTTTACAAACTTGTGAGCTGTATGATAGTATTTTATATATGATCTATGGTGAACTGGAAAGAATGGTGCATAATTTCAAGACTTTTCAAGCAGATGCTTGGAAGACTGATGAAACTGGGGAAAATGCTTAGTCAGGATTGACATGAATATGAAATGATTCATCTCCCAAATGTGGAACAGGAGAGCTAATCCAAAAAAAAAAAAAATTCTTGGTATTTTTACTTGCTACAAATGTGAACTAAGTTAATGATGGACTGAAAATACTGAAGAGAGCAACTAATGAATCTAATTGTATTACACCACTATATCAGATTCCATATAAATATTCAGTGTGGGTTAATTTTGTCTTTTTGTTTATGGACATAGGTGAGGCCTGTTGGTGGACTGTTCATCCTGCATCCAAACAAAGATCTGAGGGTGAGAAAGTGAGAGTTGGTGATGACCTTATTTTAGTGTCTGTAGCCACAGAGCGATATCTAGTAAGTAATTTTTTTATACAGGGATTGCATTATGTGATGTTGTGTAAGCCCTTTGTGAGCACTGAAGTATCATTGGCCAGCTTGCTTAAACAAACATGTCTGAGGTGTCATAAATTTAAAGGCTTACAAATATTCTGCAGATATTGCTTTCTTGTTGTAAATTTGTAATACACTTTCAAGCATTTCCCTTTAAATATATTTGCAAGGTACCACCCTATTTTGGCTACCTGCGAGTCCATTCAAACCAGGCTGACTTAAGCAGGTATCTGAGTTAGAGAAAGCAGTGTAAAATTTTTCCATATTTATGTGTGTTCTGACTACATATTTTACTGCTGTCTTGAATTTATTTTTTTTTTTTTTTGCCTACCCACAGTTAATCCCAGTTCATATATATTATTTGCCTACACATAGTTAATACCAGTTTGCTTATATTATTGCCTGCCCACAATTTACAGTGTTACATAGTGTGTTGTTGTTGTTGTTGTTGTTGTCATTGTCATCATTGTTACTACTGGTGCTGCTGCTGCTGCTGCAGCGTGTAGATACAGAAATATTATTTTGCACATAATAGTGGAATGAGAACAAGAAATAGACACAACGTAATTTTAGGTCTGAATATTGCTGTGCTTTATTTATTTAAAATAGGAGCTGTCAGTTGATAAATATTATATATTAGTGGTTTAAATGTTGCCAAAATAAAATGGGATCTTCAGCATTGTACGTCTTTGCTGGTTGTGACAGTAAAGTGGAATATGTTCTTGTAATTGTTTATACTGTATTAATTATCTTTTTTCTAGCACACAGCAAAAGAAAATGACTTGTCAGTGGTGAATGCATCTTTCCATGTGACTCACTGGTCTGTACAACCATATGGAACTGGTATCAGCAGAATGAAATATGTAGGTAGGTATGCAGACTGTAGTAAAGTTCATTTCATGTTGGTTACTATTGTACTAGAAATAAATTGTGATTATGTGTGTGTAAACTATAGACTGAACAAGTAGAATGGAGGTTTCACTGTCTGCATAGACATTTGCATTGAGATATATTACATTAACGTAGCTACTGTGTTGAAACTTATTAGCAGTGTACCTCATTGTATTAAAACTTAAGTGGCAGACAGTTTACGTCATTATATTAAGACCAAAGTGGCAGACAGTTTACTTCATTGTATAAAAACTCCATTAATTACTTCAAACTGTGAATTTTAACTTGAAATAAAAACTATTTAGGATAATGTGAACCTCATTTTTAGTGTAAATTGAATTTTTGATAGCAGTGTTAGAAATTTCTGTGTTCCAAAATAAGGTATGTTAAAATTCAACGTGAGACACTTGATTTATGTTAACACAAGTCTGATTATCTAATATTAACATTTGATTGGTCTGTACTTCACTAGCTACAATATGTATGTGTCTGTGCTATGGTACCCCGTAGGTAGTGTTTGAGAAATGAACATTGTGATGGTAATTACAGAACAACTTACTTCTGAATAAATGGAACATTTGGCAAGTGTGTTAAGTGTCTGTCATAAATGTATCTATTTCTTATGTTTGACAACCTATCAGAAGAATTTCAGACAAAAGGGTATCGCTGCTTTAATCACGCTTAATTTCATGTGGATTTTGTTCGTAGATGATCACAGCATGTATATGTGTGCTGTATTACTAACATTTTAGAGGTACCTACTGTCTCCATCCTCAAGGTGGAGGAGAAGGAGATAGTAACGGTGTCCGAAATTTTGATAGTACAGGGTACTAATGCCCAGAAACAGCATCCACATGAACTATGACATGATGAGAAGCCGTGAAGTCTTATACACAGTTAAATTTACTATAGATTGGTCTTGAATGCTGCTTTCACATTACCTGTTAGAATATTAATGATTAAGGAAAAACAGCTATTTCATGTTACCTGTGTAGATTGGAAATTAAGAACACACACCTAAAATTTGTATTCATAAAACAGGAAGTTGTTCTATATAGTGTATGGCAACTTGCATTACTGTCACTCAGACTATTTCACAATGGCAAGTAGTGCAATGCACACCACTATTCCATATTGTTGTGAGTCAGGAACACATTTTAATGTAGGGTATGACAGTTAATATTAGGTTTTTAGTATTGATATTTAGAAAAGGTGCTGGAATTGATTTTCCTGCGGCTCACAGATATATGTAACATTTAACACACACAGTAATTTTATATCAGAGGTTTAAAAGTTGTCAGCCAACAGGACTAGTGACAATTGTCAGGTAAAATAATGTCTCTATGTAGGGCCTGTAGACTTCGGAAGGAATATAGACTGGTATTAGCTTTTGTCATTAGTTTATGTGAACATAGTATGAAATGTGTCCCTTAATTTTTTCTTTCATACAGTTGTCATACATGCATGAGTGATTTAGTTTTCAGATTTGCCATGTACAACTGAAACAGCACACATTCCTTCATGTTTCAGGTTATGTCTTTGGTGGTGATGTATTGAGGTTCTTCCATGGTGGTGATGAGTGTCTTACCATTCCGTCTAGTTGGACTGATCAACCTGGTCAAAAGTAAGACATTTATGTTGTTGAGAGGAATACGTTTTATACAGTGAAAAAGGGAATGTTTTTAATTTTTACATTTTCACAGGTCATACATTTTTTCAAAAAATTATTTTCGAAAGAATTCCCTTGAAAAATGGGATTAAGCCTATCACCTAGCATAAAAAAATTACTTAAAAACCTTGGAAGAAGATGCAAGTTAACCTGTCAGTCCATATTTCAGAATGTTAGACATTCTCCCTACAAATTTCTATAAAACGTTTTGGAAGTGTAGTAAGTAAGTAAGTAAATAAAAAAAAAAGGGATGGGGGATTAGCCCTTTAAACGCCATGTTAAATCTCATCTGCCCTTAGCTAGCATTATTCGCAGATCCCCTTATTCTCCAAGTTAGCAGGTAAAGGGTTAAATAATATTTCAAAATTTGATTCCCCTTTCCAAAAATGCTCATTGCATTCCCATATAGTTCAGTGTGAAATATGACACCTATGATAGGTGTGGTAAGTGTCTGTCTCTTTTGTTATATGTGGCTCACATATTTATTGCAGTTCTATGAAGTGTAGACATCATTGCTCACCACTGTGTCTGGTTTCAACAAATCCAGTTCAAACAATGTTCATTTTCTTCATTCTGAAACTAGATTGTAGTGCCTTTTTAAAATGTGATACACAAAATGCTACTCTGACACACCCAGCACATTATTTTTGTCTCATAAGAACTGGGCATCAGATTAAGTATATGGTATGGATGGAGCACATCAAATTTAAGTATGTGTTATAAATGTGTCACCTAGAGTGCTTACTGAATTGAACTGAACTGATTTGCATTCTGTGAATCCAAAAGAGGTTAATACCTCGGATATAGAAAAAGTCAGTAGAAATATTACATACAAACAGCAGTAGCTGGTATAATACAACTGATTAAGCTTAGTTTATCTTTCTTTGTTTATGTTAAAGCATTCTTCTGCAAAGTGTAAAGAGTGAGCACAGAAATAATTCTTGAGGGCTGAATTAAATCGTTTAGGGTTTTTACTTAAATTGTTGATACTTTGTGGGAGACTGTTAAATGCTTTTATGCCACTTACAGACTCCTTTTTGATATAGTGATAAATTTGATGAAGGTTACTGAAAGTTACATTTTTGTCTAGTATTTATGTGATGATCATCAAAATTTAATTTGAATATATTTTTATTGTTAACCACAAATCAGAGAAATGATAGTATATATTGCGACTGAAGAGGTAGAATTTTTAGATTCTTATATAAATCTCTGTATGAGTCTCTACGTCTGCATCCTGTAATAATTCTAATTATACTCCTTTGTATTTAAAAAATTTTTGCACTATGTGAAGAGTTCCCCCAGAATATTATTCTGTAGTTCATAATGGAATGAACATAGGCGTAGTATACCCTCTTCAGTGTTTCTTGTGAAATAACTGATTTCATTGCATAGCAACCTGCACTTAATTTGTGTGTAATTTGTTCAGCATGATTTTTCCAAGACAGTGTAGGCCTACTGTCTACATATATTCCAAGAAATTTTGTATCATAAGCTTTATAAATTAATTTGTTAGCATAACTAATGTCCAGATCAATTTGAGGCTTATTTTTAATTGTCAGTTGCATGAAATGGGTTTTATCAAAATGCAGTGAGAGTCTGTTGGCTTTGAACCATTTATTTAAGGATTCAAATTCTATTTTTATATTATGTTTAAAATCTTTGAGATTAGAATAGATAAATATAATACTAGTATCATCTGCAAATAAAGTTGGTTTAGATTTCCCTTTAATAATTTTTGATAAATCATTTATGTAAAGAATAAAAAGTGGACAACCTAAAATTGATCTTTGTGTAACACCTAGTTTTGTAACTCCCCAGTCTGAAAATATCCTGCAACTGAAATTTTATTTTCTATCTTCACTCTTTGATACCTATTCTTAAGGTATGATTTGATCCATTCATAAACTTTGCCAATGATTCCATAAAAATTTAGTTTGGACAGTAAAATATAATGATTAACACAATCAAAGGCTTCTGCTAAAGCAAAGAAAATCTGTCCCACAATTAATTTGTTACTAAGAACACTTACTGTTCCATTACTTAATTCGTAGGTTGCTTTTTCAGTTGTTAAGTTTTTCTTAAATCCAAATTGTTCTTCAACTAATATGTTGCTATCATTTAAGTGTCCAAGTGTCTTATTGTACATAGCCTTTTCAAAGACTTTTGAAGATGAAGTCATTAAGTATACTGGTCAGTACTTAGAAGTGTAATTCCTCTCACCTTTTTTATATAATAGTTTCAGTACAGAGTATTTTAAACACTGAGGAACAAATTTCTGATGTTAAAGACGTAGGTGAACTAATATAAACCGTGTGTATTTTAAGTAAATTAGTAGGAATTTCATCATATCTGTATGTGGTTTTAGGCTTAAGGGATTTATATTTTTAAGATTCAGAAACGGATAATTCGGATTGTGACAAAATCACAAAGTAGGGATTCTTGCAGACAGTTGTTTAAAAGACTAGAAATTCTGCCTTTACAATCCCAATGCATATTTTCTGTATTATTATTATTATTATTTGTGGTAAAGAATAAAGATTTATATACAACCAACCACGAAATCCATAACATTACCACAAGACCGAATACAAATTTACATCCTCCAGTGTGTAGCTGGGCTGTATTCCAGAAGGGAGCTTATTATTCTGGTATAAAGTTATTCAACCACCTACCACTAAAAATGAAAAGTTATTCAAACAAGATAAAATGATTTAAACCTGCCTTAAAAGGTTTCTTAACTTACATTCATTTTATTCAGTGGAAGAGTATTTAGAATACAGTTTTAATTAGGAATCATGGTTTATATATAGGGATCAATGAAAGTGTATTTATAACTTATCTCTAATAATTTTAAATTTTATAGTATATAAGTGTTGTATACTTGAAATATATTTGAGTATAAATTACTGTTTAGCAACAGCAAGAATGATACATAACATGTAAGATAAGCTGTTTTGTATTAAATATATTTATAACAATATGACAATTCCTATATCCTTAAGGTTTTTGTAACCTAATTTGGATCTATAGAATGTGAAAACAAACAAACAAACAAACAAATGGTGTTTTCACTTTCTTTGTTATTGTAGATTTCAGTTTTATATTTGGAAACAAGTTGATAAAGCATTTAATAAAGAACATATTATAGTTTATATATTATATTTATTATTTCTATTACTATTATTGTCATTTCCATCATCATCATCATTGTTGTCATCAACACAAGGTTTCTCAACCAGTGAGAGAAAATATTCATTAAATGCATTTGCAGTTGCTTGTGGATTGTTAGTAGATTTACCATCAATATTTAAAACTTGGTAGAACTACATGTCGGTGGTATGTAAGTCTAGGAGTCTATATCTACACAGAACAAAAGACACAGAAAAATGTGGACACTTAACAGATCTGTTTTCATAGTGTTGTGAGTAGACCAGGGTTGTGTGTGCCCTAAACTGTGTGGCCATGTTGATCCTTCTTTATATTCTTAATTTATTATGTTTTTGCAGTATTGTTATCTATGAAGGTGGCAGTGTCATGAGTCAAGCCAGGTCACTGTGGCGACTAGAGTTGGCAAGAACCAAATGGGCTGGTGGCTTTATCAATTGGTATCATCCAATGAGAATCCGTCACCTTACCACCGGCCGATACTTGGGCGTTAATGAGAACAATGAGCTGTACCTAGTGAGAAAGTATGTTAACAGTTTTATATAATATGCTAATATAGTGATAAATATATAAAGATAATTTAAAAAGTATAAAATATGAATGTGAGAGGTCGATGGAGTTGGTTCAGCATTTGTTTCCAAGTGCAGACTGGTATAAGAAGTTCTGTACCTCTGGATTCTGCTGCTTGAGAACTGGCTTATTTAAACCATTTACATTGCTCTGTAGTTCAGGTCACCTGCTCTAGGAAAAGTAATTGTAACTCTAATGGGTATATCTTGAGAATGAATTGCTCCTTATTGGTCTCATAGATGTCGTGTGCAGCAACTAAAATTAACTGCAGTGTAGTGTCACAATAGAGCTTGCAGATAGTGGCAGAACCATTTCAGGCAGTCCATCACATTTGATATCAGTGGAGCTGGGTTCATCATATATTAAAAAGAATCATCTAAGGTCGTATATTATCTGAACTGCAGAGGTGGTGAAAAATTCTCTGTGTCTGTTCCTCAGAATCTGTTTCATTTGAATTTCTATGTTGTATCTGTTGTGTTCAATACAGTTCTTGACTGTCATGTAACACTGATAGTTACAGATATAATCCTACAAGTAAACCCAATGATACAAACTAGAAGGTTCCTAACAGTTTATAAGGCTTCCCAAGACCAACTGTATTTACTGAATTCAAGACAAGGTTTTATCTTTAATTGGACATATCAACTGTAGTTTACAATTTATATATTACAACATAATAACAATACAAAATTTAAAGGCAAATTGGAAGTGGAATCCATTGCTACATCTAGATATATGTGTATTTATATAAATATATCTAAAAGTTAAGAATTGAAACTAAAAGTAATAATATAGAATGGTACTGAGTTATATTACATGCATGATTATTTAGACAGCACTTAACACTAGAAGCGCCAGTGGTGCTTCACTACCTGAAAGCACCAACGCCGGTCAATTTGACCGCCGTGTGGTTTATTGCCTTTTAATTTATATCATGCTAAGTGGGGAAGGTAAGTATTTAAAAATCATTATTTATCATCATTTAGTTATTTATTTTGTCATGTTTTATACATACAATGTGTCAAATAGGCCTATACCAGGAAACATCGCTGACAATGAACAAAATCTTTAATAGCGTTACAGCGTGCATTTCTTGCAGTAGAATTTCTTTTCTACAGTTTTCGTGCACTTTCCACTTACATATTTGAAACATATTTCACAATTTTCAGTTTTTTGTTGCGTTTACACATAACTACTTGACACTGATACCTTTTGCTTGCTTTTCTTTTGTCCTGTGACTGCTCTTCTTCATTGTGTTTTGGAACCATAGATTCACGTTTCTCTTTGTATACCTCCCGTAATTCCTCAGCAAGCTGACGGAGAAAGGCCTGCCTGCCCACTTCTTCCCCTGTTACACACCTGTAAATGATCCATGCATTGATCGCCGCAAGATCCAATATGTTATAGAAGACATGGACAGGCCACCGACATGCTGCTGCTCTTGTACTGTATCTGCGAGCCATTTGGTCAAGAATATCGACTCCACACTATGTTTTGTTGTAGAATTGCACAGTCTCGGGGAGCTTTTTGCGATTTGTTTCAATGTCTGTTGTACTATGTAACGTACTCAGAAGAAGTACATTCTTGTTGACTTTTCCTTGATAGACTGTCAAGGTAGCACTGTCACCATTTCTTAGCAGCGTGGTTTCATGAAGGGGGGCTCTCTCCATTGCCAGAACTGCAGGTATTTCTCTTCGTGTACAACTTATTGTTCCAACAATGCTTGTATCATTTGCTTTGTGTGTCCAAGCAAGGCTTGCGGATGTAAAGAAGTTATCTGTTGTTACGTTTCTTCCCTTGTTCAAATATGGTGACATGAGCCGCATTACAATGCTCTCTGGGAGTGATTCATTAGCAGAACGTACTTCATCTTTTCCCAAGTATGGGAAGGCGTTACATACATATTTGGTGTCATTATCTACTAACATCCAGAATTTTATCCCAAACTTGTCAGGTTTGTTTGCCATGTATTGGGTAAATCTGCACCTGGCTTTAGATGGAAAGAGTTGCTCATCTGCAGTAAGATTCTTCCCAGGTCTGTAGCAGAGAAAGCAGTTATCAATGAACCTCTGCCATACTTCAGAAGCCAGTGCAAATTTGTCACTTTGCAAACGTTGAGAACATGTTCTCTTCAGATCAAATCTCAGATACCTCATTATTTCACGAAATCTGTTTCGAGACATGGTATCAGGGTAAAAAAAC
>Ga0123352_10009887_pt1 | contig 14962 bp, 11 predicted proteins | sample TergutLab28metaG_FD_89700 | JGI IMG/M metagenome (GOLD analysis project Ga0123352, IMG submission 89700) | Labiotermes labralis P1 segment gut microbial communities from Petit-Saut dam, French Guiana - Lab288 P1 | ecosystem: Host-associated > Arthropoda: Insects > Digestive system > Gut ... | reverse complement strand
TGACCTCACGAGGCTGAGTGGACCCCGTTCCAGACCCACTACTACTCAGAAAATCTGGTAGCGCCGGGGATCGAACCCGGGACCTCTGTATCTGTAGCCAGAAAGTCTGACCACTAGACCACATTCCATAGTTTTATAAAACTACCACAATTAAATTCTGGGCTAAATAGTCTACGATTCGCCCATAAGTCTTCATCCGCCAAATTAGGAAATTTGGCTGTATATTTCTTTTGCATGAAGTTAAAAACCGTTCTTTCGTGCAAATTACCTGTTTAAACCTCAGTAAATTCGGCCCATTCATCTTGGCATGTCAGTTTGTTGAACGTCATTATGCAGGTCTGTAGAGTGCGCCAGGTTGTAGTACCATCCTTGACACAGGGACAACCACATTCACAGAATATCTGCTTGTGTATCTGTGAAAGTGATGGACACACTAGAGGGAGGCCTTAAACTTGTGTCTCCCAGTTGCTAAACTCGTCTTCCTCTTACCCGCAACATCATTAGTCTCCTCCACATAAACTTCCCACTTGCTAATTGTACGTAGAAATGTTAGAAGGACTCAGGGAGATGTTCCACATGCTCGCACTCTGATAGTGTAGGTACACAGAAATCTAACCTCCGACAGTGGTTCAGATTTATGCCACATGTTTGTCAAATCTCTGCCCACGTCAGAAGATTGCAATAATAATATCTTATCAACCATGTCGTTTTTGCTTAACAAAGTTTGGAGAAATGCTGCTCCAATTTAAAACTTTTAAGCCTGAAAAAAATAATTATAATAGGGGTGTTTGAAATGGTAGTAAGAAACACCAGGTTAATGCAGGAATAAATAAAAATATCTAAGGCTCTGAAGATTCCCAGGCAGTGCGGATCGTCCTTCTGATAATGTCAAACTGGAGGCAAGTTCAGCTACTGGTGCGAAGAAGGTAAGGTAGTGGAAATTGGATTGTTTGAGTGCAGCAGTGAAAAGAATTTGAGAATTTTGGCTGATTTTTTAATTTTGCTGAATTTTTTATTCCATTGGCAGCATTTTGATAAAGTTTTAATAAAGTATGGAAGGCTGCTTGTGGGCAGAAAATTTTAAGATGATGTTGAGATGCACGAAGAGGGTAGAAACTGACTACAACCTCAGAATTTGCTTTAGGTGTGAGGAAAGCTGCGAGAGAATTTAATCAAATTAACCTGTCAAAAGACCTTTCAAATCCATACTAACTTCTGGATTGCAGTCCCATATCCAAAAAGGCAACTCTTAGTGGCAGTCCCTTTATTCGTTAGAATGTTGAAATATGGTTACATAGATTTTTGTGCACTTTTTATTTAGATAAATAAGAAACCGTTTAACTGGAAAATAACCAGATAGAGAAAAAGGTAAAAAAAATACTATATTACCTTTCTTGTACATGTATATACAAAATGTGCGATGCTTTTTCTTGACATTTTTTTCTTGTTTGTCGTTTTCTTTTCTCTTAGCTCCCGTTCTTTCCAGCATAGGGAAGTGAAAGGTTCATTCGAACTATTTATTTAAAAAATTAATTTCCTTCTCTGCTAATAACACAGTCTCCGTCCATTTTAAAGTGAAGTTGGTTAATGAATGACAGGGATGTAATCATTGCTTGTTATGATTATTTTATTATTTTTTCTGTGGTGCAACAGCCCTAATGGGGCCTAGGCTACCTCACTGTTGGGGTTTCTAGATACACGTTGTTAGACAAACACCCATAGGACTCATCTGAACAAGCGACCAGATCGTCATAGATGTTGATACCTACACAGCGCACAAAAACACAACAGACGACTTCCCATGCCCTCAGCGGTATTCAGACCCCCCACCCCAGCAATCGAGAGGCCGCAGACCTACGTCTTAGACCGCACGGTCACCGGTATCGACTTTTACTATGGTAGTTACATTAAAAGAAAATACACTGTTAAAAATGTAGATTTTCTTAATGTCGTAGTAGATGGTGCATTCACGTACTTAGTTATCACTACGCTTTAAACGGTTCACTATACTTTGTACGTATTATTTTACAGCACATGAAAAGAAACACAATTACACTGCAAGTTTATGCGGTAAATTATCTGAAATATTTTGCAGCTTGTACGCAATTTATCTGTATTGTAGATATAGGCCTATATTATCAATGAAGAAGCACATTATTTAATACTCAAGCGGAAGATAAAATGACATCATTAGTTTTCTGCATTACACGTTCAGCAAACTGCGTATATAATTAATTCTGTAGTAACGGAAACCGCAAGTTAAACACGGGTAATGCATAGTACGTCTTAAAACTGTTCTCTCCCTCAAAATCGGCTTCTCCAAAACACGGCCTAAGTAATATCCCTGTTTTTTATACTGTTCATTCCGTGCATTACAGTTCAATTTCCACAATTTAAACCAACAAATGCGCACAGCCGTCATTTAATTCACAAGCATACTCATTATTTTGAATTAAATGATAATTATGTGCGTTTGTTGGCCGAAATTGTGGAGAGTTTCCCGAAGTATGCTGCTCCGTACACAGAGCTACAAAAACGACCAGTCTCAGAATGCTTAACCACATCAATATTATCTGCCCGGGTAAATCACGACATTTTTATTAATTAATGAAATTATTTTAGGTATTATAATTTAAAATATTTCTGCGAACTATTTATTGACAAACAGTGATGATTTATGATGTTTCTGCACAGTAATGGACACAATTTTACAAGCATGCAAGGAAACTTGACAAATATGCATATCAACAGTAATTTTCTGGGGAACAGACTAAATTATAAAATAGTTTAACACAGTAATATCTATCATTCCTTAAGCTCATTTTTCAACTTTATTCTGAAACTTTTGTTTTCTAAACTTTGATTCTTTGAAGACGTGATGTTTAGTTTAATGTCTTTAGTCTCCTATACGATAGGCACCGTGTGTCTTTACGGGGGTAAAGAGACCGGGGCGTGGCGTTGACCACCCATCCCATCTAGCGCCGAAGCTAAACAAAGAGCAGAGCTACATCACTACCCCCACCCCTCTCTGGGCCTTCATGGTCTATTCTGCGGTAAACTCTACACTTATCTTTACCTCTACCTATACCTGTTACTGCGTCCTCCCTCCGACATCCAATTTTTGAGAGATTTGGAAGATTCTTCGCAAAATTTGGTACGAAATTCATACCATTAGCTGCGACTAGAATGCCACACATTGTAATTTCCTGCAGCTGGTAATAATAACGTGTCAGACACTCGAATTTATGAATTGGTAGCAAGACTAAATCCATTTAATCTATGAATATAACGCGATGTACCCTGTGGTAGTATTTCCTCGAAAGATTATTCGGCTTCCATGTAGGAAAATTCGTATATTTTTTAATGTGAACAGTGTAGCGGCTGCAAGCAATCTGCTGCCATATTTCGCTTCTGATTTGATGGAGGTAACTGTCAGAGCGTTGGAGCTAGGCATTTTAAATGCGACGTGTAAGTAGCCTGTACACACATCCGTGAAAGTTATGCGAATTGTTGTTTGTTAACCAAAATTGCATGCTTGGTAAAGTTAGGAAACTTTGAAGCTGTGTGTAACAAATGCATCGTAGGCGAAGTCTGCACTAAAACGATCAGTAAACTTTAATAAAACTACTAATAGTAATGACAAAAATTCTGTAACTTGTACCTTTGCAAGCAACATATGTCGACCTGTTTGGGAACCAATTATGCTACTATCTGCGCGAAATTCAACGTTAGCCAAAAAGTAAAATACAGTTTTATTGTTGAAATGTAAGTGTACGTTATAGACATTAACATCTTAATAAATATGCGAAACTGGAAGTCGGAAATAAGAAAGTGCTCTTAAAAATGTTTCTACACAAAAGTCCTCGTTCCAAGCTTCAAGTTATTGTAGCAGTACCAAAGTTTTATGTTCTTGTCCACGTTCGGCAAAATACTTTCAAATGGTCTCACAGCAGTGTGAAAGTAATGATAAAGCTGTCTCTGTGTACGCCATGAAGACATACAGGAAGAGCAGAGGCATAGGTCTGCTCATGCTGTGCCACGATACTTGATGGAGGTGAGGGATCAGCCTCATGTTTGACCTCTTTACACCCTGAAAAGAAAGCATTGTATCCAATGACCATCCTGACTGTCGAAATACTTAATTTAATTATAATTATTATAAACTTTTAGTAATCATTGCCATATTGGTGAAACCGATATTTTATAAAAGTGTCAAACTTTTCAGATATGTTTATGTAATTTTTAGTTTATTACTATAAGTGGCAATGAACGCCATACACTGATACCCTATTTCTCCTTATTCCATTCCTTATTCTTTGCTTTCAGGAAGCTCCAAAGTTATGAATGTTTTCGGTAGCGAACTTACTTTTCTGCACCTCCTCTATCATCTCAGAAATGTCCATCCAAAGTTCACGGCTAAATTTTCACCACCATACCCCCTTTTTGCCTTATAGAGGATTTTTCTTTTTCTTATATTTCCTCTCTTATTCTTTACGCCGTGCAACTTACTGACCGTCATGTCGTAGGAAACATAAATAATAAATTTTAAAGGGCGCACTCCGCACTCCTGCAACACTTTGTATAATCTTTCTTTCGGAATATCAAGGCCAGATGATGTTTAGGAATGCGTCATAGTGTTTCATTGAATAATTTATTGGTACACGAAGACACCAAGTTCACAGGGGCTGTGCAGAATGTCACGATGTCCTCTCGGATTTCATCCAACATAAAGTTGAAACTTCTGGTGTAAGAGGTCAGCGCTTGCAAAATAAAACCTCTTGCATCTTGATAAACACAGTTCCTCGCCTAAAGACACGGTGTCACTGACGAGACTCCGGTGAGTGACTTTTGAAGGCGTCTAAACTTCGTGCATACGGTACGGGGGAATGTTTTTGACCCTCTGAGAAAGGGCGTCTCATTTACAATATGTACCACGTGTAGTAAGATTAAAGGAACTCCTCATATTGCCCACACTGACTGTATTTATTAATTTTCTATCATTCTCAGAAAAACAGCGATTATTTCCCTTCGCTCCATTAAGTGTTTTGTCTTTGTTAACAGAGATGAACAAATATTTCTTTCATGTGATAATTTCCAAGCTTTGTTTAAGTAAGTATGTGTTTCAAGGGCCTAGAAGATTGAGATTAAATTAGAGTTCGGAGTACCATTTTCGGGATCAAAGCGGCACCAGTGACAGTATTCGAAGCTGCAAGTGAAAGCTCTGAGCCAGAAATTACAACTGAAAACCACATAAGATTGAACTCCTGAAACGTCGTATGTACTAAGTACATCGCAGTGAAAGCAAAACTTCCAAAATAATTTCGGTTTAATAGCTTACATATTCTAATTTAGCGAAATCTAACCTACGTTGTATAAACTGCAAGAGTTCCTAGTAGTTATTAAAATTCCCTGCATATGGTAAAAATTCTAGTATTTCCACTTAACTCACAAGGCTTAGATAAACCATTTAATAAAGTTTGTGACATTCGAGATATTTAGTTTTTAAGGGAATTTAATTTAATTAACTAAAACACCGGTAGCAGGACAAGAGAATTTAACATAGCTTACATGAAACTCTTGAAGTAAACACGATCCAGATCAATTTTTTTCAACATCCCAGAGTTACAAGGAATTATGTAGCTCCCATCTTAATGTTATTCACAGCTTTACAACCTACATCACTAAGATCCACCTTAATATTATCCCCTGTCTCCTTTTCAGCCTTGCAGGCTGACTTTTACAAAATACCCACTCTAACAACATGTGCAGCACCAAGCAACAAGCTTTATCGTACGGGAATGTAATCTTCCGAAATGTAGATATCCACTGGAAGGGACACACGATGTTAAAACTTAGAAGACCACAGTTACTTTTAACCTATGTTTGTCCTGCGAAGTGAGAGATCATTTCTCGCACGCAAACAAAGAAAACGCAGAACTACTGTTTTGTATATAAAGACATAGAAGAGTTAAAGTTAGAATAAAAAGTACCTTTTAACAGCAGTTTTGCATATTCTTTGTTTCTAGCCGGAAACTCCGAAAACAGAGCTAAGCATGCCACAGACGCTGTACTAGTGCGACTCATGACCCATTGTTTTGTTCTTAAGCCCTCAGTCTGCTGAGAGGAGCCCACAGTGAATTATGTTTCTTAGTTTTGTGTTGGATTGTGTCTGTGTTGTTAGTATTTTCTTTAGCACTTAGACTGAATCGTTTACTTTTAAATTTCCAAGAACTATAAGAATAATTTAGTTCAAAGTAACGGGAATTATCAAGTAGCAGGACTGTTTGAATATAGTTCCATTTTAAAAACGCATGACATTTCCTTAACACAAAGAATTTTGCGATTGGGCTAGTACGTAGAAAGTTGTGTGTGCTTGTAGAATTGAATAAATCGAAGATACATAGCTTGCATATTAAGGTATAGCCAACAGATTTTATAGTTCAGGCTACTGCAAAAACTGGAGTGTTTTCTGGACGTTACTTCTAACATGGTGAGCACTATTTATATTTCCCTCGTTTCCGTGGAATAGGCAATTTACTACTTATTCCGGTTTCTAAATCCTCTTTGCAGTTTCTCCGCGGTCTTGTCCTTAATATTGTCTCTGAATTTATAAACAAAAGCCATAACATTCCATCTGAATTCTCTAGATACATGTGCATGATCTTGAGGTGCATACCTGTAGTTTTTGTTAAGCATAACTTAGCTTGTTTGGTTGACATGCGGCAGAGAAGAAGCATGAAAATTAAAATATTCCAGTCATTTATGAGGCAGTCAGACGTAAAGATTTCTGCTTTGGCGGTTAGAAAATGTATCAACGTTTCGAAGGAAACGGATAACGTCACTTTGCCTTACATATGAATGTCGCTGTTCCCTCTGCACCCTCGTGCCTTCTTAAGACAGTGGGCCCGATCACGCATCAGAAGACCACAATTCAGTTTTCTGATAGTAAGTTTAATTTCTTTTGAGATTATATTTTGAAAATAAAGGGATAATATCAACGCTAATACGTACATGTAATTTATGAAGAGTCTTGTAAAATAATAATATGCTGATCGCATTGGGCCTGCATTTTCTGTTTGTACTCAATTGTGATTGAACACTGGAATTGGAGGGTCCAATATCACGCTGAGCATGTGTTGTTGGATTTTCTCTGGTCGAATTACGGCGTGTTGTGTTCCATTAAGATTCGCCGATCCCCTCTCTAATGAAGCCAACTAGATATCTACAAATATGTTACATACATGCGAAAGACTGAGGGCTGGTCCAAGTTCGCGTGCAGCGCCTTGCGGCTGGGAGGTGGGCGGACGGGCCAACAGATGGTACAGAGAATATTTATATTGCGGAATTAATCATTTTTACTGCATTGTAAGTATAACACTGATTTTTAAGACTTGTAACATTTAATTATACTGGGCCTGCATTGCGCAGTCAGTATATCGACTTGCTACGGGCTGGACGGGCAGGGATCGAATCCCGTTGTGGGCGAGATTTTCCGCACCCGTGCGGATCGGCCCTGGGGCCCACCCAGCCTCCTATACAATGGATACCGGGTCTTTCCCGGGGGTAAAGCGGCCGGGGCGTGGCGTTGACCACCCACCCTCATCTAGTGCCGAGGTTATAGAAACAGTAGAGCTATACCTCTACTCCACCTCTGGGCCCTCGTGGCCTATTAAAGGGTGAACTTTACCTTTAATATTTAATTATCATAAAATAATTTTCATTATATGTGGAATTTCTAACAAGTAAGTTGAAAAGTAAGCTGCACATGCTAAATAAAGCTTCCAGAAGATGACCAATATTTAAGGTCGAAACATGTCGGAGCATTAATTAACAAATAAAAGTGTCGTGAAACAAGTTGGTGTTAAATTTTGCATATGCAATGCAATTGCACGGAAAATAAAAAAAACATTAAAAAACACACTGTATTTAGCCGAAGTTTTGGTACATTCTCGAGTATTTTTCCAGACCCTCATCATGTCCTTACTGTCAGCTGTTTCCCAAAAGTTGCAATTTTGGCAGAGATACTGGAACTGTAAATTATTTTTTACGGTTTCTTAAGTTTAAAATGACGTATTGACTTGTAACCTTACGTCCCAAGCATAAAGTATTTGATAGGAAATTGTAGGGCGAAGGTAACAAATACATTGTAATTAATAATGGCGTTACTGCTAGAATTAATCAGTCACATTGCATCAATTGCCAACTGCGAAAGGACCAGTACAAGCATTGTTCTAGAGTATTTAGTGGTGAATTTTCGGATTTGGAATTCCTCAGTTTTTCTTCCAGCAGCCTTGCTATGTCTGGTATTAGCTGTAATGTATCCTGAGGCTGAGGCCTCCACTGGATTTTCGAGTTTTAAGTCTGTCTGTCCGGCTATGATTTTGTGGTTTTCCCTTGCATGTTTTGAAAAATAACAATTTATTACAACAATAACAAAGAGATCATTGCTGATTCCCTCACCTTCTTCCAAACCTGTCGTATTTACGCATAAAACAAATGAGAAAAACATTGCAGTACTGAGTCATATAATCTGAAATAAAGAGGTCATTGGGGAAATATAGGCCTGAATGGGGGATAATATTAAAATACATCTACAATATTTAGTTTAGAATAACTGGCTTAGAATGCGGTTCAGTTGCGGTACTTACGAACGGCGTAATAAACCGCTGGTTTCCACAAAATTAAAAAGATTTCTTGTGTGGGGAGGACAATTTGCTGCTAATAAAGGGCTCTGCTTGAAGACGTTATGTCATTTGTACATTCATGTTGCGCGTAAATTCCCCAGATGAGGGAACAGCCCAAACAATGTAAAAGACAAAAGCAGTATCGTACATATCGCTGACGAATATCTAAGAATGTTGTAGGAGGGTTTAACGACTCCAAACAGTTTCTCCTGTCAATGCTGTACATTTTGCCATTTTGAATACAGTGGATATGCAGACCCCTGTACTATATTAGGGACACGTGCCACAGGCAGAACCGTATTGTTATAATTGAAAGCTGATCGTGTTCGTGTCATGTTAGCTGCTCTTATTGTGCGACCATTGTTCATAACATATTAGTTGCTAACTACTTATAGTGTCTCTGTGCATAATCGTCACAGTGTTAGGTAACAAGTTAACGAGGCACCGCGCATAGTATCCCTGCTCTTGTCTCTCGCTTCTTTTGCGAAAGAATCTCCCATCGTGAAGTTTTACACATTGAATGTGCTACACATTGAAATTCATCCCACAAGCACCACCATGCACGTATAAAATTGCTTCACCTCACCCAGTATATCCTGCAAATAGTGAAACAATTGGTTACAAATGTACAGGACCGTGAGGTATGCGGGCATTTGCGGTACAGAGCACCAGGCTTAACATGAAGTGTTAGAGGAGTGCGGGGTCTTGCTAGTAGTTTGGAAACTAAATCATTCTAATTTGGGGAAAAGTAACGGAACAATACAGCTGTTCAACATGATTGTTGGAATGAAATTAGAGACACGCTGAGGGTCGAGGGATCGGAGAATTAAGTTACTCTACTTCTTCAGTTTCGTCAACGGTCGTGTTAAGTTGACATTGTAAAAGGCCTATAATATACGCAGGCATGTGCCTACATTTATGCATGAAACACGCTCATATGTACCCCTACATACATTAACACATTATATATATATATATACACACACACATATATATATATATATATACATATATATATATATATACGCATGAGACTGTTAAAATGCATCAGTGCCTATATACATATATGTATTCTCACAAGTGAACACGTATGTGCGTACTTCGTACATGCCTACATATATACAGGCTTGCATACATACACATTTCGTTGGGTCACCCCAAGAAAAGAAGTACGTCACCTGTGCCCATCAATGGAGAGGAGCGTCAGAATTTTTCTACATCTCGAAGAGGTTTCCAAGCCACATCAAATGATGTTCCGGGAGTTGAAAGAAAGAAATAACCACTAAAAAATATTATTTTGGGGGTGGGGTTGGGGAATGGCCAATTATTCGCGGAAATTCGCTATGCGCGGGGGTTCGTGGAACCTAATTTCCGCGAAAGGCGAGCGATTAGTGCACTCAGAAATTTGTGCGTTCCTTCGAGCAGCGTTCCGGAAATACGTTGTACCTGACATTCAACAAATTCCACTCAAAACCAGCTGCGTACTATTTTGCCTACATCTTCTGTAGGCTACTTGCCAGTGGTCTCAGTTCCTACATACCTACATTCCTGTATGCGCACATACACGTAATCTTGTATAAGTGTTGTTGTTTTAGTCTGCATGCATTCCTCTGTGCTCACCGATATTGTAATCTCGTATAGTTCTGGTAGCTTTAGTCTGCACTCCTTTCTGTATGCGCATCTACATGTAAATCTGTATAGCTTTAGTTGCTGCAGTACACGTAACCTTCTATAACTGTAGTAGCTTCAGTCTACATAAATTCCTGTATGCGCACATACACTTAACCTTGCATAACGCAGTCTATTTGTTGTTGCCTGCACGGATGAAAAACTAAACGCCAGGTGTTTGTTACATTGTAATACTTAAGTTCTCATGTCGAGGACCATTATTGTCGTCTCAGATGTACAACTGTATAGTTTGCTTCATAGGTGGTCTACCGAACTACACTACATCACATCCCAGACTAGAGTAATATTCTGTGATTCAGTTTAACTAAATCTATATTAAAATGATATTTCGTGGGAACGATTTATTTAAAGCATTCTTTACAATTAACAACATTAAATGGGCATTAAATAGTTGCAAGTCTAATCAATCAGTCCACAGATGTTTGAACACGCACTAACTGGCTGACGTCAAATACACAAATATTTAATGTTTCGTAAATGACGTACAGTTCATACGAATGGCAGTGCACATTATTGTGGCTTCTTAAAAGCCTTTCCAGGGAAGAAAGCCTTTCTTGATTTTCTAGTCATTAAACTCTTGTGAGATTATGTTTTAACAAAGACCACTCGGAGGACTTGTCCGGAACGCTACCATTTAGTTTTTACCTGCTTTTTCTGTTCTGAAATACTCATCTTGACGAGCACTGAAAAATTCGATATACCTGTACGTCATAATGTAACAGAGTAAATGAATAACATTATATTTTTAAAAATATTTCGAGGAGCGTAGACATCCTTTGATGTACAGTGAAGGCACGATTTTAAATAAGATTTTTCATGAGGCACATGACATATCAATCGTTTATTATCCCTAATATCGCAAGTTAAATACTCGTGATGTCTCTGTGTGTGTTTATCCCTGCCCACGATGGATGAGACAAAAGCCCATTTCAGTTTCATAGCAATTTCTTGAATATTTTTCCGACATATTTACGCCCTTGTGGTATGAAACTGAAAGCAAGTTTCTGGAAGTCTGTACTGACCTATTTTTAAGGCATGTTGGTAATATACATATAGTTTAGTCTTTTGTTCCCACACTTAATGATTAACTATTTAAAATTGTTGTGCTTTTTAATTTTTGACATTACCCTATCCACTGCTATAATTTAAAATCTGTATTTCCCATTTGTTTCCCGCTGAATCCATGTTGCGCTTACATATATGCAATGTGAAAATTTGTGTAACTAAATATGTGTTTTCACTTAATAGACTTTAGGTTTATTCGCAAAATTGCGATAAGCGACTATTAGCTTCATCATATCTGTCTGTCCGTCCATCCATCATGTGGAACAGCTCGGCTGTCACTGGAAGGTTTTTCGTAGTATTTAATATTTGAGGATTTTTCGAAAGTCGGTCAAGGAAATTCAAGTTTCATTAAAATCTGACAAGAATTACGAGTACTTTACATGAATACGTAAATAAATTTATGATAATATCTCGCTGGACATTTCTTAGAATGAGAAACGTTTAAGATAAAATTTGCAGATGAAACACAAACACACATTTTTTGTTCAATATATTTTTTAAAAAAAAAATCGTGCCATTTATGAGATAATGTGGAAAAGTATAGTACACCCGGGCAGGTAACAGATGACAGTATGACGCATTCACATTGCATGCAGGATAACTAAGGCTACTTACAGACACTCAGAATGCGTAATATATATTGTTTTTCAACTGCAACAATGGTTACACGAACGCTTTTCATTGTCATGTAAACGTAGGCCTACATTGCCTGTTTTGTTTTAAACTTTTCTCTTCCTGTGTAGGTGTTTCAACGTAATACATGTATAAGATATCACATTTAATGTAGTTACAAGTTGATACATGTTCTGTAACGCCAATTACACTAATATCTAAACAGCAAAATTTATGTTTTCTCTCGGCATTTGTTACATTGCCTTCTATTTTTAACAGTTTCACACTAAACTATTGCCAGTTGTGGTAGTTTGTGAATCCTTTTTCATTCCTGATGATTGTCTCATAATTTTCTCATATTCATAATATTCATATAACGTTCAAGTGTAAGGTTAGGATATTTTGTTCGATTTTTTTGGAAAGTTATGTGATTTTATGTGGTATAATGTGGCCAGCATTGCTTAATTTATTCATAATAATACAATTCTTTAAGACTAAGACCAACGTAGTACGTTTGATGCTATCTGTAGGGGCTGTCATGTATTTATATTTATATAAATTAAAAGGGTTCGCCACTGCATCTACACAGACTGGTCAAATATCGCGACACTTCCTCTGTCACAAAATAAATTGTTGGAGCGTTGATGATAAATCGATGATATAAAGAAGCCCGGTGGTTTGTTGGAAAGTTTAGGTGCGCGCTGACGGACACAGAGTTGTGGGCGGACGTCCCTGAGATGGACGACAGGTTGAGAAGTTGCAGGGGTGGGTTTGGGACCTATAGAACGGTGAATAGATTGTACAGAGATAACACAGAAGTGAATACATGAAGGAATTAAAACGTATTAAACCAAGAAAATTGCTTGTACTTTATTTTCGCCAAGCGTCTAAAGGAATTCCCTGCGATTATCGGAAAAGAGCAGCTTTCAAACGGAAGTAAATGAACCGCTGAGTGAAAGAATTAGAGTGAACTGCGGTAAAGGGTGGGAACCAAAACCATTTCCTCTCATACATATTATCTTCACTCGCAACAAGAAATGGACTAAAAAATAAAGGGTCGTGTCTGCCTTTCTCTCCGTCCGAATCGAGTAACTTGATTTAGCATCATAACCGGAATCTTGTGTAGAGAACATTAGCCCTTCGATTATTGACAGGGCTATCCAAATTGCGGTGAGGCTTTAGTGGATTTTCTGAGTATGTCTGTTTGAATACTGGCCTAATAACTAGAAGTAGACAAGGACAACTCTTACCAGAATTGGTCTTTTCGTCATTTCGAGGCCATATAATATAAATTTTTTTTCTAAACAGTCTGAGAACAAAGGAATAGACTTGCACCGTGATTTTTAATGTAAGAAACCGCTAGAAAATTTGAAAAAAACTTACTGGCATAAAATTCCAAGATAATGCGAATTTTCGGTTATTTTCCACATTTAAAAAAGGAGAAATAGTTCAAAATATTATAAGTAATCTTTAATACAATTTCCTTCTTTATCTGCAAACAAATATGAGGTTCTGTAATTGGGTATGAAATATGAGGTACATTAATGATGAACGGGAAGGTCTGACACACAACTTTTCAAAAAATGGTGCGTTCCGATTCATGCATCTCTAGTGAAAATTGGTCCGTTGCGTACGGATTTTCCAGGTGAATTAAGAGAGATGCAGTTTTTTACATCCTCATATTACGTAAAACATACTGAATTGTGTTGAAGTTCGTCCAGTAATGCTACCGTACTGTCCTAAAGCAAAGCTGCAAATATCGCCGACATTTATATGCTTTATGTTCAAAACGTTTTGAGGTAGAAACTAACAACTTTCGAACTGTTGCACATCGACATGTAAAACAAAGTTTCGTAATCATACGAAAGTGCAGGAAACCTTGGAGGCTTCAGTACTTAAATTCTAACGTTGTTAGATATTCAGAGGTACAAAGCCGAACAGGGTACAGGCTACCGTGAGTGCTTTTCTAACTTTTTCATTCCGTCAAGGTGGATGTCAGTATTGCAATTTTTCTCATTCGTGTTTTTGGTGAGCTACTATTTCATACTGTTGCCACCAGAGGTGGCGGTTCGCGTAGAAGTGCTGATGGAGTTTCCCATATTATTTTATACGATGTCGTCTAAGTTCGCATACAGGTGCACACGTTTCGGAGAACCGTGCAGCTTCCATCTTCAGTGTAATCCAAGAAGAGCAAGCTGCGAAGACAGGAAAGGCAGTGGGACTAACTGACTTGCAGTTCGCGTGTCGTATCAACACTGAACACGGAAAAATTTCGTGCCTATCTACTGTAGCAACCGAATTGTCGCGATACCCCATATGATGGGAATCTTCAGCTATTTTATCTACTGAATCTGAAGCACGTTATACAGATGAAAAACTATATCTAAGCATTTGTTTGACTCATTTATATACAACAGCGTTGTCGTCTTTTGCATGATCGGGTGATCTGAACATATAGGGTGATGGGAATACAATCGCGTGTACTGTAAATTGGGTCGGCCTACAGCCTAACGGAAATATCTCCTTTTTCGATAAATTGATCGCTTATATTAGTTAACGTCTCCAATTCTCAACTTTCTCTGTACCAAGAATATGTTATAACGTGATGTGTGATGAGATACCTGATATTACAAGTCGACTGTTTTCAGGTACAGTTTATTACTTACTTACCTACTCCATGGTGCAGAGTCCTTCTTGAGAAGCTAACTGGATTGCAGCTAGTCAAGAAATTCCCCGCATTTCACGGAACCCGAAGGTTCATTACCGCACTCACAAGCGTCCGCCACCTCTCCCTATCCTGGGCCAACCCAATCCAGTCCACATACCCACATCCCACCTCCTGGAGATCCATCCTAATATTATCCACCCATCTACGCCTAGGTCTCCCCAGTTGTCTCTTTCCCTCCGGTTTC
>Ga0123352_10009886_pt1 | contig 14963 bp, 5 predicted proteins | sample TergutLab28metaG_FD_89700 | JGI IMG/M metagenome (GOLD analysis project Ga0123352, IMG submission 89700) | Labiotermes labralis P1 segment gut microbial communities from Petit-Saut dam, French Guiana - Lab288 P1 | ecosystem: Host-associated > Arthropoda: Insects > Digestive system > Gut ... | reverse complement strand
TTTTGTGAACACGGAGTACATTATAAGACGCTCTGTATATATATATATATATATATATATATATATATATATATATATATGAAATCGAAATCTAGGGAATCGGGGATTTCATTACCCCATTCACAACAGCATTCAACCTGTCGCTATGCTGAACCAGATCAATCCATTTTACAGCCCAAATTCTATTTCATGGAGACCTGTTTTTATTATTATTTTCCCTTCTAGGGTTAGGTCTTTCAAGTGTTTTTTTCCTCATGTTTTTTCAAAATTATTTTCTCTCCAGTAGGTGCCACATTAATCGCAACCTTTTCTTCTTGGTTTTACAACCCAGATAAATATTTGATGAAGCGTGTAGATCATGAAGGAGCAGACACGACTCTCTTCATGTAGAAATACTCTCTGGTTACAGTTTCCTGTAGATTTCGTTCTGAGTGAGACAGAACTGCTTTTTCTTCCTTCTTTTTCGTTGCAACTTCTGTGAGACACCAGAGAGAAAAATCTAAAGAAGACTTTCGCTTCAAACGAAGTCTTCAGACAGCGATACTGAAGCATGAAGGGGACCATACGGAGGGGGTGAGGTATTGCCACCTTCCAAATTGGAATTTTTCTGCTTCCTTGGACGGAGAAAATGAAAGATGGGGAAGGTATAAGACGAAAGAGCTTAAGACGGTTGGGAACATGATGAAGGGAAGGATGCAGAGTTGGGGAGGACGTGGTACTTTGACCATGTGTTAGGTACCTTATTTTTTAAGCTCAATCACGTCTCTCGAAAGTTAGAGGGAAAAAAGTGTTGTATTGTGAGGGGAAATGCCAATTAACGGAGATGGCAGGGGATTAAATGATGCAGTGATAAGCGTCGTTTAATGTGGGAGAAGACGTATAGCTGTGTCATGATTCAGTGAATGCAGGAAAAAGCTAAGCAGTTGCAGTAAGTGAGAAACTGTGTAACACACAATAGACAATTAGCAAGGGAAGGAAGGGAAATTGTCCCACACCTAACATCAGACCGGACAGATGGCAGGCAGAGCCCTCTAGCAAACGCGTGTGGAAAATTCTGAATTATTTCCTCATAAATCAGTATGTGTACATCTATAGGAGCCGTGGAGGTAGAGATCCGCTTTTTTTCAGACTGTATTATAGACAGCCCGGTACATTTATGTTGGCAATCGATGTTAAAGGATATTTTTAATTTTGAGTTCCCATCTTAACGTGAAAAAAGTGGGTAAAGCGTAAGTATATCGGTGTTCAAAAAGTTAACAGCTCCGCGGGACTTGCAATTGTTTCAGTGGAAATGGAGGAGAAAAGCGAATCCAGTGCCGTCTGTGTGCATTCTCTTCCAGTGTCATTGTTTGTGTAACTGAGAGACATCTTTGCACTTAAACACTAGATTAATTTGGGTTTGGACTCGCAGTAGGGGAATACAGGAGGGTTCTGTGAAACTTGTTCTTCTCAGAACGGCCTTACAGAATTTCAGAGTGTTCTGAGGTTGGTACATAGCCAGCTTCCACTCAGAGTAGGTTTTTCGAGGCATGCGCAGATTCAAAAGTAATCAGATCAACAAGAAGCTCTTCTAGGTGTGTTTGACTTTGAAAAGTCGGTAAATCTTTAACAGTTCCAAAGACAAAATAAACCAAAAGAACATGTAATCACGTGGAACCCGTGGGAATATTGCCCGTAGTGAAAAATAGGAAGCCTGAAGAACAAACAAAAACACACACACCACACACTTTGAGAATTGCGCTGTGCTGGGGTTATTATGTAGCGAGTAGTGGTAATTTCTTACCGACGTTTCGGGACAACCTATAGGTCCCGTCCGCAGGTTTCAGGAAGCGATAGATAGGGTTTTCCGAAACGTCGGTAAGAAATTATCACTACTCTCTGCGTAATAATCCCGAAGATCTCTGTTCTCAGTTACTTTGCGGCGGAAACCTTAAATCTCACACGCACGCACGCACACACACACACACACACACACACTCTCTCTCTCTTTAAAGACGAAGCGCAGACTGTTTTATTTAAAGAACCAGTCCGTACCGCGCTGTAAACACTTTTCATCTTCGTTATAAAAACCAATCAGTTTATGCTGTAAGTGGCACAAGTCGCTGTTTGTTCTCAGATAAATACAAAACACATAAATACAGAGTGGGCAGAGCGTACAGTTGTTGAATGTTAAACTGATGGTGCATCACGTAACCGGTAGGCTTTAAAAGGCTAATCTATTATAGAACCTAAAAATGTTCGGAACTCTACCCTGATCTAAAATACTTAATTTTATACCATGGTGTTTGGACACAGGAAATATTTCACTGCCCATTTCTAGAAACTAATTTTATGCAGTTGCAAAAATTATAAATCCCACACCGAATACTGCTTTAACTTAACAGGTTAACGTTTCAAAGACCTATGTTCACATATGTGAACACACATTACAAAAGTTACCTCGAAATTCATTTCGTAAATTTAGGCACAAGGAAATTTACTGCAATCTAAAGACTTGATACATTATATATGTTTTATTTTACAATAAAATATCCTTTATTTCATAACTTTTCCGCGTTCTAAAAGTACTCATTTTATTTTCATAAGTCACGTCCTAAAATCCAAACCTCAACCTTCTTTAAAGTCAAAAGAGAGTGCAGCATACCGACAGAAAGACTGGCCTTACCAAAGTCAGTAACCCTCATTGTACAATTTATTATAACTTCATTTCAATTCATATGGGTGATGAAACAAACCTCGGACCTGGACTGATACTTTGGTAAGACCCAAACAACAAAAGAGGGATATGAGATTTGGTACCTGGAATATTAGTAGCCTGCACAGGGCAGGTTCACTTCTGGCAGCAGCCAGGGAATTAGCTAGATATAAATTACTAACTCCCTCGTCTGCTCCGTTGAAAACTACTCCCTAGCTGACCTCCATCGCCAGTATAAGAAATACATACACAAACGACCCAAGCATCTTCTCCTCTAACCATTTTCCCAACTACCACATTGCCATACTCTAGCCGATATGATTACCTTGCACTTAACACATAAACATAAAGATAAAGGTAAAGCAGTCCCATTACAGGCCTGGACAGGCCCAGAGGGTCCCAGGAAGTTAAGGCTCCCAGATTTCGTGACAACAGCACAGGATGGTGGTAAGGTTGTCAGCCTTACGCACCGGCCGCCTTTACCCCCGAGAAATGCTCCTGGTACTCATTTCAGTTAGAGGATGAGTCGACCCCAGGGCCATAGTGCGATCGGAAGGATTTTATGTCAATGAAAAATCCACTGACGTTAGCTGGGATCGAACCAGCGACCTTCCGATTTGTAGCACAGCACCTTAACTACTGTGCTACTGTGGTCCCCTAACATATAAACATATGAACCATATACTGCTTTAATTAGCTTCCCAGAAGCCGCAGTGTTTTTTCTCTGTTCCTTTTTCACTGCTGTTATTTACATCTATATTTATATACATATTATTCATTTCTACATGTTCCATAAAGTACATATTTATCGAAATTGGTTACAGGAACAATTTTGTAATTTATCTTTGTACACCCTGTATATACTGTCTGTGCAATATATCTCTTTAAAAAATATATATATAAATTAGATTTAAGATGGATCTCCAGGAAGTGGGATGTGAGGTATGGACTGGACTTAGCTGGCTCAGGATAGGGGCAGGTGGTGGGCATTTGTGAATGCAGTAAGGAGCCTTCGGGTTCCATAAAATGTGGGGAATTTTTTGACTAGCTTCACACCGGTTAGCTTCTGAAGAAGGACTCTGCTCCATGGAGTATGGAGTAATGGGTGATGCTTTACACAAATTTGTCTGCCTGTTATGTCTTTGTCTACAGCCTCCATATCCTGCCTCATCGCCTATCCATTTTCTGCCGCTGCTAAATCTTGTACACCGAAGACGGTTGCAGCAGGTTACCAACATAGGTAACAAGCTACCAGACTGCAGGCTGTCTCAGTAACACCCCTTTCTGAAGCACGCTACATGATCCTGCGTGCCACGTGACGCCACAAGCGCGAGGTGGAGAATGACTGCATTAATCTAGCACAGTGTTCGGCCAAATGGTACACACTGCGCCGTGTTCGCGTGTTCCGGAAACAAGACGCGTCTCATTTGCTTACGGCCATGCTGAACTTCTGATACTTGTACCCGACACTCGTCGCCAAGGGTGCAACCCCCCCCCCCCACAATACAACCCCATTCGATTTAGAGACACCCTTCACGACAGATATTGGGTTTCACGAGCGCAATATGTTAGAATGGGCTTAGCAGAACGTTGCATGAGGATCCACACGGAAGAAACAAAGGGGAAAAAGAAATCGTGTGAAGAGTAATGTACCAAATACAGGACTCAAACCTGCTAACTGAAGTGTTTACATTAGAAAATGTTGAAAGATTTTCTCTTAAGGGACATTCAGAGGGCCACTGTCACTGGGTATTCTGTATGTGGGTTGGCTGTGGATGAGGAAACATAACCCTATATTATAAAATGTAAGGAAATCCCATTACAGGCCTGGACAGACTCTGAGGGTTCCAGGAGTTTGAGGCTACCTGATCTCAAAACAATCATCATATGAAGGTGATAAGTTTGTCAGCACTGCGCACTGGCCGCCTTTACCCTCCAAGAAATATTCCTGGTACTCATTTATGTTAAATCGGAAGGTCGCTGGTTCGATTCTAGATGGTGTCATTGGAATTTTTTATTGACATAATCCTTCCAATCGCACCATGGTCCTGGGGTTGACTCAGCCTCTAACAGAAATGAGTACCAGGAGTATTTCCTGGGGGTAAAGGCGGCCGGTGTGTAAGGCTGACAATCTTACCACCATCCTGGGCCATTGTCACGTAATATGAGAACTTTAAATTCCTGGAACCCTGTGGTCACCTCGGGCCTGTAATGGGAATGATTTACCTTTACCTTTACTCAGTTCTGTTAGAGGCTGAGCCTACACAAGGGCCACAGTGCGGCTGGAAGGATGACATCATCGGGAATCGAACCCACCATCTTCAGGCTTGTAGCGCAGTGCCTCAACTAAATGCGCCACATCGTGCCCAAACTCCGTATTATGGTATACCTACATTTGGAGTATAATATTAAGATGGATATCCAAGAGGTGGGATGTGGGTATATGGACTGGATTGGACTGGCTCAGGATAGAGACAGGTGGCGGACGCTTGTGAGTGCGGTAATGAACCTTCGGGTTCCATAAAATGCGAGGAATTTCTTGACTAGCTGCAAACCAGTTAGCTTCTCAAGAAGGACTGCACCATGGAGTAAGTAAGTAAGTAAGTACATTTAGAGCCAATGGTAGATTAAAACACATAAGGGAAATATATGGTTACCACATATAATGTTCACTCGACATCTTCGGATATATCATAGCCCTAGAGACACACACGAAATATCAATTCCATTGACCATGGACCCCATAAATGTTAAAATTTCTTGGCCATAGACGTATCGGCAAAGTAAAACCCTGCGATGCCGACCGACGCAGAGGAACCTCATCACATCTTAAGTGCTTCGTAACGGCAACTGCCATCTGGCGTCTCATCAACTAAACACTTACTCAGTAAAAGAATTAAATAAGGTAAATTATTTGTAATGGGTAAAAAGAATTGCAGTGACCTTGGGGTCTACCAATTAAATTTAGGTACGCATGACTGGAACGGGGCACGACTTAGGTTCAATGTTCTGTTCAGTTCTGTTATGAGAGCAACGCATGCAGCATCTCCACCTTCGCAAGGTAAGGTAACAGAAACAAACATAAATTCATCCCTTTAATTTATCCTTCTTAAGGTACTAGTGTTTGTAGGCCTAGGTTTGAAGGGAACACGATTTCTCTACCAGTTCTAACACATTCTCGTGGTTAACAGGCAGCCCAGGACCCTTTGCGGTATGCATGCCAATTCCAGCTGTTTGTGGGTGGCTACCAACCCCTTCCAGACCCGCAGTTAAACCCTGTATCTGTCTGCAACCAGCAATTCAGTGCCTGCAGCCATCTCTTTCTAGCACAAATAATTTCTCTCTGTACTATTGCTGCTGGTTTGCCCCTGGTGTGAATAACAGAATGGAACTGTGGCCTCAAAACAGAATATCATTGACTATACATCACCAAACAATATATCAATGGATACGGATAGGAATATGCCGGATCCCTCCCTCTCCAAAGATGGCGGCAATCCTCTCTGTTTACCCTTATGTAATCATTACCGAAATCATCACCAAATAATATCGGATGTTACAATTAAGCAGGGTGGGCTGGTGCGGCATGTGACAAGCAAGAGAAAGGAAAGGAAAACGTGAAAGCACGATACTGCTTGAGAAATGTACGTGTAGCTGCGGGTTAATGAAACTGGTCTTCAAGAAGTGACATGGAAGGGCTTAGATGGAATTAATCTGGCTCTGGATTGGGACAAATCGCGGGTTGTTTAAAGCCGGAAGTGAACACGCATGTAAAGCACGCAACCGCAGGACTAAATGAGAAACTGTCAGCTTATCGTTAAAGATTCTGTCCCTTGGCATTAACCGTTTGGCGCCTGAATTATTTTTTTTTAATTTTAGCACACCCTGTATATAAAATGTGAATAATATAGGAACCAAATACGTTAGAATTATGAAACAAACTGCATTTTGAAGAGAGAGAGAAAAAAAACGGAGAGTATACACCATGTTTGAAATATTCAGTACTTATATTTGTTGAATAAATATATAAAATGCAACTTTAGAGGTTAGCGGTGCTGTATGACCACTATAGTTGACATTAGGCGTCAAAAGGTTAACTATGTATTTGGAGCCACGTAATGATCAAAGTTCAGCATCTTACCAGATTTGTAAAACTTAACCTATATATAACATGTACAATGTATGAAATATGCAAGTGTATGTGGTCTACAAGCATAACAATATATGTACACCCATACAGATTTTTAATATTGTACTGTACGCACCGTGCGTGATGCAAAATATTAAATTTATCAGACCAACCTTACATACACTGAAATGTTCACACAATAGACACACAGTCTGCCACATGTTTCGGCATAACTTGAAAGCCATATTCAAGGAGTCCTTTTATCGGTTAAAGTCGTGCCCTTCGGATTGGTAAATAATGTGAGGCGCAGTCACTGAATAACACAGTCACTCACTAACACAGTCATTCACTAGCAAAGTCACTCACTTACTAACACAGCCACTCACTAACACAGTCATTCACTATCAAAGTCACTCACTTACTAACACAGTCACTCATTAACACAGTCACTCACTAGCACAGTCACACATTAACACAGTCACTCACTAACGCAGTCACTCTCTAGCAGTCACTCACTAACACATTCACTAGCAAAGTCACTCACTTACTAACACAGTCACTTACTAACACAGTCACTTACTAACACAGTCACTCATTAACAAAGTCACTCACTAGTACAGTTACTCACTAACACATTCACTAGCAAAGTCACTCCCTTACTAACACAGTCACTTACTAACACAGTCACTCATTAACACAGTCACTCACTAGCACAGTCACTCACTAACACATTAACTAGCAAAGTCACTCACTTATTAGCACAATCACTCACTAACATAGTCATTCACTAGCAAAGTCAGTCACTTACTAACACAGTCACTTGCTAACACAGTCACTCACTAACGCAGTCACTCACTAACGCAATCACTCTCTAGCACACTCACTAGCCAAATCACTCACTAGCACAGTCACTCACTAAGAGTCACTCACTAACACAGTCATTACTAGCAATGTCACTCACTTACTAGCACATTCACTCACTAACACAGTCATTCACTAACACAATCCCTCACTAGCACGGTCCCTCACTAGCATGGTCACTCACTAGCACGGTCACTCACTCAATAGCACAGTCACTCAATAATACAGTCACTCACTAGCACGGTCACTCACTAACACAGTCACTCACTAACACAGTCGTTCAATAGCACAGTCACTTACTAACACAGTCACTCAGTAGCACAGTCACTAACAATGTCACTCACTTACTAGATACATTCACTCACTAACACAGTCACTCACTAACACAGTCACTCACTAGCACGGTCATTTGCTAACACAGTCACTCACTAACACAGTCACTCACTAGTGCGCATATTATAATTTGATTAAAAACACAAGAAATACTACATCATAGAATGTTATAATGTTGAAACAGCAATTTGAGCATCTCTCGAGCTCCATTTAGCATTAAGCTACCGGCTCCACGATCTTCAGAGTTGGTAAGTGAAAGGCAGAAGAAGCCAACACGGAAAACAAATGGTGGGTGTACATTCCAAGTGGAGCAGAGGTTAATTCGGAGATTATGGATCTATTTTACGCATATTTCAGTGCATGTAAGGTTGGTTTGATAAATTGAAACAAAACAGACTGTTTCGTTATCAGCAACAGATTGTAGGACGATTGCAGACTTACCGCGATGGTCACGTGTGTATCTTAGATTGCAGAGGAGCTACCTTAGCAATTGTTTTACCATTTCTCAAAGTTTTATTGTCACGCCCTATTTTATGATTAACAGAGAACACTGCAACTGGTGTTGGCCACAATCGTGAGGTCGTAGGCCAATATTTCGTTAGTGTGTGTCCAACAAATTAAGAAATATATATGTATATATATATATATCGGCAGATGGAGCATATGGTGAAGTATCGCGAGTAGGACTGACGAATTTTATCGAAACCCATTAATTTATCGAAATATATCACGTGGAACATACAGTGATATATAGACATAAGCGGAAAGAAATAAAACTCGTTCAATTGTACAAAATAAATGATGTAGTTAAAGCAAAGTATTAACATGAAAATGGAACCTAAATTTTAGTCAGTTTATAGGAAGCAGCGGGGGAAAGGTGGTGCAGCTGGTTGACGCACTGCGCTACAGGCCGGAAGGTCGCTGGTTCGACTCCCGATAGTGTCAACGGAATTTTTCATTGACATTATCCTTCCGGTCGCACAATGGCCCTGAGGTTGACTCGGCCTCTAACAGAAATGAGTACCAGGAACACTTTCTGGGGATAAAGGCGGCCGGTGCGTAAGGCTGGCAACCTTACCACCAACCTGTGTCGAATGTCTTGAAATATGGGAGACTCAGCCTCCTGGAACCCTCAGGGCCTGTCCAGACGTGTACAGGGATTGCTTTACCGTTTATAGGAAGCAGCAGTTTCGTGTTCCTTTCATGTATCCTCTGTGACGCTCAGCTCGTTCGTTGCAAACAAGACACTAGCAGCTAGTTATTAAGCAAACCTCAGATATCAGCAGTTGCCGTAACTACCGCCGGAGGTCACCACCATCACGTTCTGCTGTGAAGTTTGTACAATAAACAGGACCGAACCCCACCCACAAGGAACAAACGAACTTGGGTTTAGAAGCCAATATATTGGCAACCGCATTTAGACTGAGTATTATCCACACCAATATAGAGTAGACTCGCAAAAGGCATAATTACTGAATTATGGGTTTCTTTATGGTACAAATATTGACCTACGATTTTACCAAAATTTCCTCTAATATCAAACAAGAACAAATATTTATCTCAGTATTTAACCAACACGATGCACAAAATTTGTTTCACAATAAGTTTTATGTCTCTACATGTTTCGAGCACATGTGCTCATCATCAGGAGGTCAAAATTGCATTACACAGCCTCTGGTATCAGCACACCTCTAGGTGTGATGATACCAGAGGCTGTGTAATGCAATTTTGACCTCCTATTGATAAGCACGTGTGCTCGAAACATGTAGAGGCATGAAATAAAACTTACTGCAAAACAAAAATTTTGTGCATCAAGTTGGTTAAATACTGAGATAAATATACTGAGATGCACGGCCAGCAAAAAGTCAAAGAAAAGATATATTTTTAAAGCAAGTTAAGCGCTGGAAATAATAAGCAAAACATTTTCACTTTGAACTGGGATGTCGTGCGGGTGACGTCACCTAATTTCCGCTACTCAGCGTCTTCTTGCAGCTGCAAGTGTAAGAAATGTTTGGCGATTGATGTCATTCCACTCCGACGTCAACGGCACGGTGTCGCTCCAAGCGCGGACTACTTGAACTACACATCTCGTCGCGAGGACGTAAAAAGGAGCGCAAGCAACCGCTGTGTCGCTACGCTTCATTACATGGTGGCAGCGTGGGGTCTATTATCCACCAGGCCGTGATGTGCAAATTGCATCTCTGCGGGACGTCACCTGAACTTGCCAGCAGAGTGTGCCACGATACTTCGGTCCCGATTCTGAATATGAACATTAAACTTTTGACGCCTAATGTCAACTATAGTGGTCGTACCGCACCGCTAACCTCCAAAGTTGCATTTCATATATTTATTCAACAAATATAGGTACTGAATATTTTAAACATGGTATATACTTTCCGTTTTTTTCTTTTGAAAATGCAGTTTGCTTCATAGTTCTAACGTATTTGGTTCCTGTATTATTCACATTCTATATACAGGGTGTGCTAAAATTAAGAAAATAATTCCGGCGCCTAAAGATTAAACATACCCTGTAAGCTAGTCACCAGTCAATTTCCAGATTCGTAAATTTGGTGTGTATTAGACCGTGCATCATCTTGATAACTGAAAAATAAAATCAAACTAGATGCCACTTATTACCTTTATTATGCTTATGCAAGTACACTCACCCACACTACTGCGACCAAACACATAAAAATCATAACTGTTAAAAATTAAGGTAAATTCGCAACAATGAATACTCGATACAAAAAAACTACAAAATATTTCGCACGTTATACACACCACAAATACCAAAACTTACGCGAACTCTTCTTCATACATCTTTACAGAACCAGACGGCCTATGTGGTAACCAACGCTATCGTCGTGAGTTCCTGATGATGGGCATAATGGTGCCCGAAACATGTTGAGCCTAACATAAGCATAATAAAGGTAATAAGTGGCATCTAGTTGGATTTTATTCTTTATTTATCCAGATTCGTAAGTTCAAATATTATCGGGTAATTTCGCTTGTTTCGGAATGCTACTGTGTCAGCCCGAAAAGGGTGCTCTCTTCACAGTCAGCTGCCATTACAGACCAAGACGGTGGTATTTCCGTGGGCGAACACTAAAACGTCAAGCCTGCAAATGTTGTTTTCTGTGACGCAGCACACAGGATCTAAATAGGCGTTCCTTACTTTGAAAAGGGTCGTAGACTTCCTTGTACAGGAACAAATGTAATTTCATGCATACACACAAGAATAGTACGACTTTCCTGCTCATATTTTCATGAAACTCAAAGGCTTAAGGGCATTATATGCAAACATCTTATGCCAAATTTCACCAAAATCGGTCAATACATGTTGAAAGTGCTGATAAAATTTCGTTTAACCTTAAACGTGAATGTGACGTTTATTAAGCAGTCTATTTTTACGTAACTCACTATCCTTCAAGGGGTTATTTTTTATATTTCATTTTATATACAGGGTTATTCGAAACGATTGTCTGGGTTTTAACAACTTGTCATATACAATACACTTGAGATAGGAGTATATGTGTTTTTTTATTTAATAGAACAATACTCCAAGTTTTTGTTACATACCTTACAGGTGCTCTATATGTGCACCCTTTGTGATTCTACAAACATCAACACGATAACCAAGTTCGTTCCAAACTGTTTGTAGCATGTCAGCGGTGATGGTTTCAATGGTGGTTCTGATTCGTACCTTCATTTCCGGGATACTTGCGGGAAGAGGAGGAACATAAACCTGATTCTTGACGTAACCCCATAGAAAGAAATCATATGGGGTTGCATCTGGAGAACGCGGTGGCAGTTGTTAAAACCCCGACAATCATTTCGAATAATCCTGTATATATATATATATATATATATATATATATTGGATTTATAATGTAGCAAATGCAGGCGAATTTTCTTTTACGCCCTTCAAAAAAGTATAACAGGACTACTCCCCAAATGTCCCCGTCATTTTGGATGACGACCTTCAGTGCAAGTCTCACAAATCTTACGGCCCTCCTCCCTCAGTCACATGACCGCAGCTGCTACGTCAGCAGACCAATACTGGCACCTCTACCGCTCTGACTGCAGAAATACACTGATCTGCGCGCGCACACGACTTGCGCACCCTCTACCGCCCTGTTGCATGGACCTAGGCTCGTTAACATTAACTGCGCCTGAAACTAGAGACTTTGTGGATTTAATCCTGCTACATGCCTTCTGTAACGCCAATTTCCACTGAACTCACGACTCCTCGGTGGCATTGCACGGATATCACCCGTGCCAAACTTCATCCAAATCGACAAACATGTACGTGCCCAAGTGTGGGCACAAATTCATTTAAACCCTGAAGTTAAACATGGCTGCCGCTGAGCCAATTGCCACGAAAGTTATCCTGGATTGACAACATTTCTTACAGAACTTCGGTATCTAATGTTATGTCAGTCTGACTAAAAGTATATTTACTGATGCAGAGAGATTGATATGGTCTCCACACCGGACATTTCTTGAATTTCGTAAAGAAAGCCTAAAATAAGAAATATTGGCGAAAGTTGTTCGAGCCGTGGCATTTATATCTAAGTAATGAGATCTGGACCAATGAGAATCAGTGGGGTTTCCTTAGGTGCACTATAAGCTTCTTGTCTTGACAGCAGAAAGGTGAATATCACACTGCAGGGGAAGATAGGTGCTGATTTTAGGATGGAAAAAAGTATTGCTGGGCCAGGGAAATGTATCTGGAACAGCTTTAAAAATGTAGCAGCAATGACAAAACTGTCTGTCAGTTTGCCGCACGATAGTATTAGCACTATAATGCATGACAAGTTGTGTTAAAGAAGTCAAAACTGCGCTTTGTTTTCTAAATTAATAATTGTCCAACAGGATGCAACACAAAGCAGTCTATTTATTATTCTGCAAGTTCACTCTACATGTTTCGGGTGTCAACCACACCCATCATCAGGAGCACAGAAAACTGTAACCACAGCCTCCGGGACTGGTCATATTTATTGTGCAGCTACCTCCCTCGAACGTGGCCAAGCTTGGCCACGTTCGAGGGAGGTAGCTGGTAGCTGCACAGTACCGGAGGCTGTAGTTACAGTTTTGTGTACTGGCCAAGCTTGGCCGGCCACGTTGGAGGGAGGTAGCTGCACAGTACCGGAGGCTGTAGTTACAGTTTTGTGTACTCCTGATGATGGGTGTGGTTGACACCCGAAACATGTAGAGTGAACTTGCAGAAATACAAATAGACTGCTTTGTGTTGCATCTCATTAGACAATTATTAATATAGATCAGCGATGCACGGAACCGTAAATATAAAATTTGTTTTCTAACTTCGGTGCTGGACAAAAGTTATTTACAAAACCGATATTCTTCTGTCGTGATGTAAGAGAATCTAAACAAAATCTAACCTATTTACAGGCAACTAAGGATCTGACAGCAAAACCTGAAATTCCGACACTGCTAGTACAAAATCCCGACATTTGGCACGATTAACCACTAATTCCACTCACGAAACAAGGAATCCTAAAACCTCTTTCCCTAAGGTCCATCTCTAATTTGTCCCCACAAATTCTGCCCGGCATTCCAAGTGGTTGCTATCCAAACAAGGTATAATACTCCTGTTTCAGCACTCCATATGCTTGGTGTGTGAGTCACACCCGGATTACTTTCACCAGTGTCTGATAGATGGCACTAATCTTCAAATTGCCCCCCCCCCCACGTGAACATAACTTCCTCTGCGATCAGACCGAAAGAAAATTTAAATCGGAAGTTATAACGCACTATCTCAACAACACTACTGACAGAGACGCATCACTTCATAGAGTAAAAGCATTGATATTTTTATAGTGGTGGATCAAAAGGTATAAGCAGGAATTAAACAAAGCTAGTCACTTACAAAATTATCTGATATATGGTGAAGGAGCAAGTTTGGGGAGAAAAAGAGGGTCGATGGGCTGACAAGGCCAGGAGCTTGAGAGATAAACAAAGACTATTAACCCTTATCCTGCTAACGTGGAGAGTATGGTGAGATCCTAATAATACCAGCAAACGGTAGATGGGATTTAATTTGGGATTTAAAGGGTTAACGAATATCTGATGCTTTTCATGTTGATAGAAGTAGACATTTCATAGTACTGTGAAGGCTACATTTGTCATCAAAAAAGCCAGAAACTCTGAAAGAAAAACGCAGTAGATTAGAGCATCAGTATTATGTTAAATCCGTCACAAGTCGGATCCATCTCTTGTTCTACCTCAAAGTGTTCTCATTTTCTACTCGCCTATCCTCTTGCAAATTCCGTTACCTTCTCTTGTCTTTAAGGACATACGACACCTGCTTACTTCTTTGTTCTCACCTCCTGACCAGAACAGGAAGCAGAGGACATAAGCAGCGCATGGGTTGTTGTAGGGAAAAGAGAAGGCCCTGGAATTTGAAAGAGGAAGCACCAGATCCCTCGATCTGTATTGTGAATTCGCTTACGACAAGGCTATTGCCATCTCACATGACATAGTAAGCATCTGCACGACACGTTCAGGCCACAGTGGCTTTATATATTTCGTGTCTGTGATGACAATAAACACACAAGTGTGCCCAGGCTCGGTACACTTCTTCTGGCAATGTATTCACAATTCACTAATTTCACTGCTCTTGATGTAATTATTCCCCACACACACACACACACACACACACACACACACACACATAAACACACACACACAAAAACACACACACATAAACACAAACACAAACACACAAACACAAACACACACACACACAAACACAAACACACACACACACAAAAACACAAACACACACACACACAAACACACACATAAACACACACACACACAAACACAAACACACACACATAAACACACACACATAAAAAAACACACACACACACAAAACACACACACAAACACACACACAAAAACACACACACACAAAAACAC
>Ga0123352_10009885_pt1 | contig 14963 bp, 11 predicted proteins | sample TergutLab28metaG_FD_89700 | JGI IMG/M metagenome (GOLD analysis project Ga0123352, IMG submission 89700) | Labiotermes labralis P1 segment gut microbial communities from Petit-Saut dam, French Guiana - Lab288 P1 | ecosystem: Host-associated > Arthropoda: Insects > Digestive system > Gut ... | reverse complement strand
TAAAAAAGTGAAACTCCTGATGATGAGCTCCCTGAAGCTCGAAACATGTAGAGTGAAGGACGACTAACCCTGAAATAAAGGATAGTCCAAAAGTGTCATCTTGTTGGTAATTATTTTGGAACAGCTTATCAGAAATTCTGAAGGTAACAGACGACTTACAAAATTAAGCACAGGCGGGAGTACAATATTAAAAAACCTTTAACAGAGAATTATAAGAATGTGAACTGAATTGCTCTTACTCAGGATATGAACAAACGTCCAACCCAATGAACGCCGTAGCGAAGATTTGGATTCCGCAGAAGGCAAAGAATGTTTGAACTGGTTCTTCCCTATCAGTTTCTGAAAAACGGGTTTTTCCATTCAGTTGTTTTTCCAGGAACGGTGAAGAAACCCTGTGCCCTGCTTCAAGAAACTGTTCCCGTGAGATAAGTGTAGTTAAGAATTGTCAGCGCACCCGAGATAAAAATTTCATGGCGGAATTGGAACAAACGTGTGGAATGCCAATCTTTAGAAGTAACTCCTGTGTCTGTACAACACGACACGACGGCAAGTGGGATGTGTGGAGGTGCAAAATCTTCTCCTCCAAATCTCTGCTACGCATTCCAATAGGCCAAAGTAGATAAAATCCACCACATTTCAGCGAAATGCACTCTCTATTACTCCAATGTCTCGTAATTGGTCACAGCACTTCAGACTTTCAGAATAAATGTATAAAATATATTAACAACCAGAATTTTATATTGTATTTTTATTGTAATAACTTCAACATCAAGTTTCGAGAAATCCCAGCCATCTTCAGGGTGATATCTTTAATACAAGAACACAATTGCAATTTAATGTGTCAGAATCACTCCACAACATTAAAAACCATACCATTTCTGGCCAAAAAAACCTATTACTGACCGGAAATTAAATCGTTTTATTACTAATCGGAAATTATATGGTTTTTAATATTGTGGATTGACCCTGACACATTTAATTACAATTGTATTCTTTTAATAAAGATATCACCCTGAAGATGACCGGATTACTGGCCAAAGCATGTTGGTGAATATATTACAACACAAATGTATCATAAAATGAAAGCGCATTTGCTGGTTGTTAATACAATTTTACATCTAATTAATGCAAATAATATGGAATATATTTCCAAATAAAAGTTTCATTTCCACATCTCTCCCATTCGAATAATCTTATCCACTTGAAATCAAATTAATATTATAGCATGTCGTTCCCTCAGAGTGAGAAAGGTGTTTCACACCCACAAGAAATAACAGCAAAATTATAGTTTTTTATACAATAATCGTGACGTATTTAGATGCTGCAGTTTGAATATTCTGAAAATAATGATAGAAAATACTCTCGAACGTTTATTTAATTTTATAATCAACGTCGATATCTTGATAATTACAATCGTTTACAAATTTTTACAGTCTCGAAAGGCTTGTTAGATGTCTGTATATCAAGATTTTTCGCAGAAATCTGGTGACAGGTCGATAATGTAGCCTTAAAAGTGTTTTCATTCTCCTAAAGCAACCGTCTTCCTAGCAAGTGATAAAACTACTGCGATTTCCTGTATGAAATGTGTATTTTTCCCCCTTTAAATTAATGAAGTTAATATTATAGAAATCTCAGTACTGAATCGGGCTTATGGGTCTCCGCCTGACATGCCTGGAGGAACGACAACCGTTTCTCAAGGATACAGACCGCCAGAAATTTTCGCCAGGCAATTAGCATAAAAGCGACTCCGATATGTCATTCAAATGCAGCCTGTCCCACCGAAACATCAAACCTATTCAGTATGTTAGAATTTGTATTGTTTGTGCTTCTGCTACATGTGAGAACATAAACTCTTGCAGCGGTGTCTGTTACGATTACTGGCCTCAGAGATGTGACGCCGTGCAGCCTAGTAGATAGGTACCGACGTTTCGGAAACTACCGCCAGATTATACCTTGAAGGTGAAGGCAACAATTTTATCCAACACGCTGGTAGATACGTACCAAACTACACGGAGTCAATCTGAAGAAACATCAACCCACAGGCTACAACAAAATTGGTAATTATTTATCAAGCACGTTTACTCAAGCGGCAAAACTTCTAACTTGCATTACCGAAGTGTCCAGTTCAAATCTCGTTCGACACACTCGGTGCTCTCAATGAGGTTTCGGAAACTTTTATCTTTCCACAACGGATAACTACCAAAATCCCGCGTCAATTACTCCACATTTGTCTCCTTCTCAATTATTTCTAACATTTAACTCACAAATCATTCTTCAATTCCACGTTACAGGTTCTGAGACAATGACAGCATCATAAAATAAACCAGAAATAAATAACACAACAATAATATTAGTTGCACAAACAGGAATTACTTGAAGGTTAACCCTGACCTTAGGTCATCGTATTAAGAAACTTGAGCAGAAGAATCTTAAGAGCATTCATCAGAATCAAATTAGTATCGCATAACGTCATTATGGGCTGTATTTGGCAGCGTCGAGACAACTTTCCTTCGAACCTCATACTTGAACGCCTTTTTTACCCACACCTGCTGGTACTCTCGAACGGAGGAAAAGGGATTCATATTCAAGGATGCAGACACGTCACTTATTTGTCTTCGTCTGAAGTTCAAACTTATTTGCTGAAGTCCGGCTTGTGTTGTGCAATATTAGTATTAAATGTTACGATCCGGCTTTGAGGCCATAAAAACACTAAAATGATTCACTGCAAATGTTGGCAATTAGCGGCCGTCTGATTGCAGAGTTTATAGCCAAACATATTTAAATCACACTCTTATTCCATTAACACAAAATTTTTTTTAAGGTTATGTTTGAAATGATCTCCCATGGCGAAAATGGGTTTTTGCATCTGGTGAGGATCAAAACAAGCTTGTAAACCACGGACGGAACTGAGAATCGTAAGAGGGGGCCAAGGAATCCGCACGACTGTCTAGACACAGAAATCACCCAGTTCGCTTGTTCGTACGCTTAAACCCGCTCTCTCAGCTGCGTGATTATTCCAAACACCTGTCCGGGTTGCCGCGCGATTAAAGGCGTAGGTTTGTGGCCGCTTGCTTGCTGCGATTTCGGGTTCGAATCCCGTCCATGTCATAGATAACTGTCTCTTATCAATGTCGTGCGTTGTAAGGTAGGGGTCTCTGTGACGGGACGATACCTCATTCAGAGGTGTCCTACAGAGTGGTGTGTGCGTGTGCGCATGTGTGTGTGTGTGTCTGTGTGTGAGTGATGAAGGGCAACAATAACCTGTACACCTACAATGAGTAGGTAGAAGAGGTCAGACTAAGAAATAAAATATATAAATCAAGATTATTCAAAATGACGAACTGTAAATAATACTGAAGAAAGTTTACGTGGAGTTCTTTAACGCACTGCAGAGGTCGAGGTAAAACACGATAAACATCAGTCAGGAGAGCTTGTCCAAGGCCAGGATTCGCAAGTTGAAGTCTCGAAAACGAAGCACGAAAACAAAAGACACAATCGTAGAAAGATTGGTGACCCTCAAGATGAAAGACTGAATATTGATGTATTGCCTTAATCAGTTCGTCCAGAGGAGTCCTACCGAGTGTCTCATGTCTAATCGAGTGTGATGAAGCCTCGATTTTGCGGAGGCCCTGAACTACTAAGGGCTGTTGAGCCACGGGGATATTGACTTAATCATCACAGTGTCATCAACAGAGAGAGTAGGTTGCTGCAAGAAATCCTCTTGTATCAGAATCCACAGTCGTGCAAACGTGTTCTCAGTTGTGGGTGATGAGGCATTGTATTATTAGTATTCCTTAATAACACAATATTTGAACATTGAAACACACTGCATATACACCTTTACATTGCATTACATTAGAAAATAAAATGGAATTATAGGAAACGAATAAAAAATATGAGGTAACAAACACTCTGCTCCTGAGAAATTTACATTGACCTAGAACTATACATGGCACACACCACATAATCATTTAGCCACTATCAACGTTTAAGCATTCGTCCCACTGTGGCACCAAGGCTTTTTTTTAGCCGTGAAATAAATCGGTGTCAAGTGTCTGTATGCATAAGATAACAGCTTGCTTCACGTCGGCGTCTTCTGCAAATCGCTTGCCACCCAGGTTCCTCTTAAGGGATCCGTACTGCCAACCGGACTTATGACTGGTTACGGCGCTACAGATGGGAGGTTATGCACCAGCATACAATCCCGATCTCATCCCCAGCAAATGTGCATCTCTTTAGACCCTTCAAAAAGCGACTGACTGGCAAATAATTTGCAACAGACGCAGACGTGAAGAAATCTGTCACGTCCTAGCTGCACATTCTTAACATTCCTATTTTTCTACGTCCCGACACAATCTTCCATATCCATGGGGATTCTGCGGCGGTCCGATGCGTACCATTTGCTACACGTGTCACATGTAGGCTATACATTGGAGTCACAATACAGTTCTAACTTGCGGAATGTCTGGTACTGTTTTTTTAAACGTCCTAGTATATTTGCGACATCCGTGTGTTTCCACCCTGTTCTTTGTTCAATAATAATTAATAGACTATACTCCATATGCAACGTTCTGATATAATTATTTACTAATTTATGCACAAATTTAACCTTTGTACTGAAGTATGGGGCACGTAAAAAAGACACATACACACATACCTAGCTAAATGTTCCTTGAGGTCAAAACCTTCGTGAAGCTAAATACGGCATTAGCTATTAAACACCAGTCAATTAATCATTATTTCACGGAGGTGACGGGTCTCCTGTACAGGTACAACTTTCGCTTGTTGTTCTGAGGTAAATTACGGTGAATTTTGTAACCTCAGCACCTAAACTACACACACAAAATTCTTTAAAAGATAATACATAACCTGAGGTTGAAGTCTGTTGGGATGGTAACGCTATGTCGTTTGAAAAGTTGCCTGTCTCTTCAAAGGTCTGCAGTGCATTCATCTTCATGGACTGCCTAAGTCTGAACATGAAAACATTAATATTCTTCGAATCGTATGGATCGACATGTCGTAACATCCCAGAAGACTTGAAAACCTTCAAGAACCTGAGATCCCCAGCTGCAGTTTGACATCAATGGTTGAAATGAAGTCTAACTTACGAATATAATCACTTTTCTTATACATATGTTTTAAACGCTCCATTATCGAATTTTTTTTTTCAGTTAACAAAGTTAATGAACTTGATAGCCCTCGTACACATCAAGTCCGTAATACTGACGGCATTTTATAAGTGTTAAGGCCTAAGTCATAAATTTCAAACTATACATCTACGTACAGGTAAAAAGCTCATCACGGTATTCTGATTGCCAAGGTTTACTCAACGACATTAATGACACAACAGTAGTTACTTTATATGTAACCGCAATGCTAAAAAATTTCGTAATCGCATTTCTCGTCTTAGGAAAGGAATGTGGTCCATAGAAGTAATTTGTTAAACCAAAAGTATCATTTAGTTAAACGTAATTTTACACACACACATATATATATGTGTGTGTGTGTGTGTGTGTGACCTGGAATAGCCTAATAGGTCTACAAATTGGATGTGGGAACAGCAGGAAATTAACCCTTTAAACGCAGAGTTAAATCCCATCTGCGGTCTGCTGGCATTATTAGGAGCTCACCATATTTTCCACGTTAGCGGGTTAAGGGTTAATGTAGATATGAAATGAAGGGCCGAAACTTCTGAGATAAAATATCTTGTAGGAAGAGGCATATCCACCAGTGTTTCGGAAATGCTTGCTACCTCCATCTACAGGATAGTCTCATGCAGAGCGTGCACAAGTATCAAAATAAAATTATTTACAAATCCACGTATTAATTCTCACGTTTTGACGAGGGTCGTTGTTCAAATAAACGTCGTATTTTGGGTTCTTGCAACTGTAGTCTTCTGTGCTTGTTCCGACTTTTCGGAGAAAAGTAATATATCCTCCTCAGGGCGACAAAATTGGTGACTGAATAATTCAGTCACCCTAAAGATATATATAACAATTTACCCGAAAAATGTTGGGGACAAACAAAGAAGCGCGCCCCTGTTAAAACACAAATGAAGACCAACATTTGAAGTTTACCAATTTACAGTAATCATGTAGGATATGTGCTGACATTGTGGAATTGGTACGCTGCTAGAAATTTTGTTTAGCAAACTGACGGTTTCGAAATGAAATCTTGGAAAGGCTACGGGCTGTGCTGTCAGGTTTCGTACGTTTTTCCTCAGTCCCTACTGGCAAACGTAGGAAAAGTACTCTTAGTCTAGAATCACATCCTTCCACATATTTCCAAAACCGCTGTAAACTAATCATCCGATCGCTTGACGAAACTTAACCTGACAACTAAGTGCTTCGTTGAATGAACTACAAATTAACAAATTACTATTCAAAAGCTAAGGGTCTAACACTTGTTTACTGTCGAAGATAGATACTGCATGAATTGAAGAGCTGGCGCTACACTACATTCGGTACCGTTTTGACAATTGGCCGACATCGATCCAAGTAAGATAGCCATCAGAATACAATTATTTTTTACAAAAAACAAATTTGTTTTGACTTCAGAATGTTTCGCCAAATACACATCATGGTCAGAAAATATTTCCCTGGAAAGCAAAATGTGGTTATCGGTTTCACATTTTACAAAAAGAAGTTACCCTGCGTCTACACAGTCGAACAAATGTCGATTGTGAGAATTAGTTTTGCTTCGAAGGTTATTTTACTGGAATTGGATGTGGATATTTCTGTTTGCTCTATCATCATCATCACTGTGGCCGCGTACTTAATAAATGACTGCATTGCCGATAACCATTATAACTCACTCCATTGGTCTCTGGGACTGTTCAAATGCAGATTTCGTAAAACAAAACTTCATAAACTCCGAATCTGACGTTCATCGTAATATATTGCTATAGTAAAACCCACCAGATGCACCAATGTATCAAATTTATTTCATTTGGAGTAACACTCTACATGTTTCGGACGGCCTTACGCTCTGACAAAGTGAGAAACGCCACCCCAACCATAAGAAAAATCAACAACAACAAAAACAACAACGACAAAAAAAAAAAGATCAAACACATACTACTTGTAAAATAAAATTTTAGATTAATAGGTTCTAAATCCCATGCCCTTATCTGCCAAAATAGTAATAATATAAATTAAAATCATATATAAATAAAATTATTTCAAATACCCGGTCCTCTCATACTAAGATATAAACATTATTATAGATAGAAACCAACCTGGCTCACGCCGGTCTGAACTCAGATCAAGTAAGATTTTAAAGGTCGAACAGACCTAATCACTTTCAGCTCCTGCATCGAAAATTCACCTTAATCCAACATCGAGGTCGCAAAACTCCCCGCCAATAAGATCTCTCAAGGAAGATAACGCTGTTATCCCTAAGGTAATTTAATCTTATAATCAAAATAAATGGATCAAACAAATATAAATAAATATACAAATATACTGCTGTCTGCTTGCTAGCAAGCAGACAGCAGTATCTGTCTGACAAATACCTGTTGCTATACAGTCTTGAACTCCTAATGATAGACGGAAAGACCGTCCGAAACATATAGAGTGTTACTCCAAATGAAATAAATTTGATACATTGGTGCATCTGGTTGGTTTTACTGTAGAACTTCATAAACTCCGTCTGAACCGTTTAACATAACTGCAGGCGGTAAAACGAAAATCGTGTCGCATAAAGGCGAATGTCGCGCTACTTGTGTGATTCATTTGACGACAGTGTCAGCAACTGAAGCCTCAGGGCTGCAGAGCCGACGGTACGCTGATTTTAAATGATGAATGTTACAAGAGTAGGAATAAAGACACCGTGGCCTAAACCAAATAAAATTCCAGCATCCGCCTTGAGGGACTGACGAGAACCACGAGGCCTCTAAGCCGGCTGAGATTTGAACTCTGCACTTTCCGAATAAAGACATTCCCCGACTTACACAACTTCAAGTAGCGAAATTTCAGACTAATGCTGTGTTAAAAGTTAAAAAAAAATTAAGCAATATTGTTTAAACGCGCCACATTTTTTTCAGGAATGAAAGGGCAATGAGACGAATGTGGCGGAAGAATGTTGCTGGGCGATAACACAGCCAGCGGGGCGGTCAAGCCGCCACCAGTTGAGTTCCCTTGTGGATACATATAACACTGACTACATGTTACCTGAGCAAAATTTCACTACAGCCGAATTCTGGAACTAAGTATTGCGTAAGATAGGGAGTGTGAGTGTGTGTGAGTGCGTGCGTGCGTGTGGTGTGTGAGTGCATGCGTGCGTGTGGTATGTGTGTGTGTGTGTTCGCACAGGAAACAGCGTAACTGCTACATACATGTGCTCGTCCCACACAGCAACACACCCACCACGTGCGCCTCATGCGATAAGCAGAATGTGTGACATCACCACAGTGTGACATATTCCCCTGTTCCAACAATACGTCGCCACTACTATACAACATAACAACGACCGTACTGATCTCCATCTCAGTAGCAGCAGTTGCGTATAAAAGCTCCATTTACACAGTCCAGTACACAATTTTGTCTTACTTCTCGAACTTATACCCTCTGGCTTCAATTAAGCGAAATGGACAGCTCGCTCTAAATTATATGGGACCTATATAAGGTTGTAATTCCGTTATGTCTGCCGTAGAAACAGATGGGAGACCTCAATAACAACTGTCATTTTGAGTGGTGGTACGGTAAAACATAGCCCAATATCTACTGACGCACCAGGATATACCTTACCGTGGTTGCATATACAGGTCTATAGAATATAAGTATTATGAAATATAATAGTCCTTTTAATACTTCGTTATCCTTTTTGTTTATGTGATTAGGCACTTCAGTACCTACACAAATTTACCGCATGAAAGTAAAGGTAAAAGTAAAGCAGTTCCGTTACAGGCATGGAGTGGCCCAGAGGGTTCCAGGAAGTTAAGGTTCCCAGATTACATAACAACGGCACAGGATGGTGGTAAGGTTGTCAGCCTTAAGCACCGGCCGCCTTTACCCCCAGGAAATGCTCCTGGTACTCATTTCTGTTAGAGGCTGATTCGACCCCAGGGCCATAGTGCGATTGGAAGGATTTTATGTCAATGAAAAATTCCAATGACACCAGCTGGGATCGAACCAGCGACCTTCCGATTTGTAGCACAGCATCTTAACCACTGTGCTACCGCGGTCCCCATCACATGAAAGTACTAAATTAAATACTCTTACATGAGTATTAAATTAATACAATGTTTAAGAAAAACAATTTACAGTATTCAGCTACACAAACGCGCCCATACGAGTCATGGTGCATGAATATTAATGTGGATTTTCTGAACAGAACTCACAAAACCCACTTTCTTGTACTATCGGAGGTAACACGTCACACGTCATCGCCTGTTCTGTGGAGTCTGGAAAACCTTTGTACCTGGTTACCAGCGACGGTTGTCACTTGCGATTAGGAGCTGCACCCTTGCTAGAATAGGCACAACAGCAGACGCGCAGTGTCCTAACTTGTAGTCCGGGACTCAGGTTTACAACCTCAGAAACTGGGGAAATTTGGAAGAAGTGGGAGTTTGCTAAGTCTGGCTCGCATTGCTTACAGAGTCGTGAAACTGAGTTTCGAACTGCACACGAGTTACAGTTCATCACGAGAACAAACAGCAGTGTGGGCCTCCACGGGCTCCCACCCGGCAGCCCGTACCCTGATCACAAGCTTCACTTGCCAGCGAAGGAGAGGACTCAGACTGAGCACAAGAGAAAGGGATATCCTCAGCGTCACAGCAGCTACGTAGACTGCGTTTGAAATGCGTTGGCACACGCGCAGAAACCAGTTTTCGTCTTTCAGCGAAACGGACGAGTCCATTTAAATCGGCGGGGGCGTCAGTTCAGTCGACTACTGGCAGCCGAGGTGTGCGTATCAGCGGTAGTAATGCTGGATAAACCACGTTCCGAGGTAGTGTGAAGGGTACTGGCTACCCACTCCATTCGCCAGTTTCCCCTTCACTTCCCCTCCCGTGCGTCACCGTGTGCCATCAAATTGCAACTGGAGTCTACCTCGTCGCTTTGCCTACGGCTACCGGGCAAGGTGGCGCGACATACCGCACTTCCGTATGGTGACGATCTTGCAGACACAACACGACGAGATGAGATAGAAATAGAGATAGATAAATAAAGAGAGAGAGAGAGAGAGAGGAGCACGAAATGCGAAAATGGATTTTCTGCGGAGAATTAAAGGACCGGACAACTGTCCTGGGTGCCAACCTATAACAGGCGATAAGACGTCACTGGAATAATTGGAAGTATGGCGTCAGTAAACTCACGTTATCCACACGCCAAAGAATTGCTCCAAAAATTATCGGACATTTGGGCACGCGCCCTCAAAAATATTCGCCACACCTGTCTTAGGCCGAGAAAGTATAAAGAATACCGATTTGAGGGGCGCCAAATTATTAACGCGCTCCGTGCTCCCACATGTCTCGGGCCAGCCCTGGGTTTTACTAAATCGATAAATACCGAAACGGGGAAAAAATTAATTATAAACCCAAAAAATCGACAAAAATGTATTGATAATTTATTTTTTGTTTACAGTAACCAGCTATATGTTTCAGTTTTTTACTACGGTCGTATAATTTTCAAATATAATCATTTAAAGTGGTAACAGTAGCCTTGTTTAACAATAAAGTTGTGTCGACTGAGTGAAAAGATGCTTTGTTGTATATTATAAAACACAACAGGATGCAACACACCAATAAATGAACTCCTAGGAGTAACTTTAAGAAACTCAATAGGAGAAACGGACAGAAAATAAGATTGCACTACATATATTTGGGTTCTTTACTTTCATCTCTCAAAATAACATTTCAGATTTAATTCTACCGCTATTCCAGTACATTTCCACATAGTCTCCGCCGCAACTGTGACGTCTAACTATCGTGGGGCGAACTATCCTAGTCCCTCTGGATAGCAGTCCTTCTCCTGTTATCGGCTGTAATGTCGCTCTTGTTTCCACCTAACAACCATTGAATATGTGGTAGCCAAAGCTTTGTTTCGGCCTCGGAGAAAGAAAATAAGCCTAATCTCTTAGTGGCGAATTCACCTGATAAGTGTTTATTTTCTGAAGGACCTGCACATATGACTAGCAACAGAAATTTCTGCAGAGAGTACAGCGCATGGACAATAACAGGTGCCCAGAAAAAGCAAAAATGTACGGATCAAAAGGAAAAAGAAGTCAGGGATGCCTAGAAGAGAGGTGGGGTGGTCTTTGAAGTCGGATGAGACATTTTTGCTTGTGCCATAAAGTGGAAAAGCAGACGAAGGAGACATTTAATAATTTCATGATTTCTACATGATTTCTGTTGAATCGTATGATTAATCAAATTTGAGTTCTGAACGTCGAAATCTGTTCTAGCTAGAGGGAAATGGCACAATTAAAGAACTAACGACTGCCATGTTAAACTTCCCTCACATCGCCCAAGGACAGTTAATCACAAGAAGGACTCGCACTTATTACTTGAAAATGTCGTGCTGTAGTTTTTATGAACAGAGGGGCAAAAATTTTCCAAAAAAAACTAAGAACCACTTCAAAATTCTATGCGCTATAAGGACGAAACGGATCAAGTTCCATACACAAGGCCAACAAATATTTTGTGCCACCATATAAAATATGGTCGCCCGGGCGACCTGGCTACCTGGTTTTGTGCACACCTCCTTACGAAGACATACTTGTTACAAACATGTCTGTGGTTGCACAGTTTCCTCCATGCAAACATATCAAAACATGTCATGACCACTACCTAACACATCCCTCCGTCATGTTAAGCTGTATTGCTACAGCAATTAAAAATCTTTGTTATGAAATGTACAATCTTGTCAAAATAGATAAGAAAATAAAGACAAGTTGTACTGGAGTCTAAAAACAAGTAAAAAATAAAAGCATTAAAACCTAATTAAACGTGATGAAATATTAAACTGTTCCAACAAAAGACACGAAAATTGTGCTACAGAATGTCAGGCGGTTTTCATTTCAGTAACTGTGGATTTCTTGCAACAACTGGGCCTGCGCTGTGCACAGTTTGAACTTAGAGCGTTTGTGGTGTTCGCTGTAGAACTATGGCGAGCAAGAACAAGCAATTATCCGCCAAACTGCTACTGATAGACCAGTGTACGCCGGAAAGAACACGAAACTCGTTGTTACTCCAGATTATGACAGAAATTGAATTAGATTCATGGAAATAAATATTGGTGGGGCACTTAGCGTGAATGGGAGAGTTGCAATATCTAATAGCATTTTGGTCCAAAAGGCTAGAAAATAAACGATATTCACTTCGGGCATCATGGCGTGCAAGGAAGGATAATATCAAATATACTTTAAATAAACAGTAGACTTGTTCGATAATATGGACTGGTTTTGTCTGGCACGTCACAGAGACCTGTGGCGAGCTGTTGTGCGTAGGGTAATGAACCACGTGGTTCGATAAAACAGGGAAAGTTTCTGAAATAGCTGAAGAAATATCAGCAGTTCGAGAGAGAATCTGCTGTGTGGAGTTGGTGAGATAGTGGGTAGTGGGTCAGTCGGTAAGGCATTTATTTATTTATTTATTTTAGTTTGTCACTCGTTTGGTCGGATGGTCTTTCAGTCAGTCACTTACTTTTTCATTCGGTCTGTCAGTTATTCAATCGGTCGGTCGGTCAGTCAGTCTGTAGATGATCGGTTCCTTTTCATGCCGTTATAAACAGCGTAGCCACAGAACGTAAGAATGAAGGTAGAGAGCGCCTGCCTGACCCAACGCCCAGATGAGTGGATGTGCCCTCCATTACTGTATCCCGTCAGCTGGATGCCTTCCTCTCTCGCATTTTCTCACTCTCCCCTGATCCTCAAAAGACCAAATAACAGTTCGGCCGATTTCGGTGTCGAGAATAAAAGCGGCGGCTTAGCCGAAGGTAGTGCAACCTGAACTGCCTAGTGTCGCACCTTCTTTCTTCGCACAGTTCATGCCATAAAGCAGAGTGATTTACTGTGGTTACTCTATGTTGCTTCCTCGTCCTTTTTTTATTATTTAGCACAAGAAAAAGAATTAAGAGGAAGGAGGAAATGACAGCTACACAGTGAAGAGCTGCACGACTTCTCCATGCATTATTAAGCATATAAATTGGAAGGGGGTTTATATTGATAGCGGAACACGTAAGGACAAGTTAGCAATGTTCACAAACACTTAATCTTAAGACTTAAACCTAATAGATCATTTGGAAAACCCTGACCTAGTTGGGAGGACGAACTTAACGTCCCCCAGTCCAACAAATTGGGAATTATACTCTAGCGAACTTGACAAACATGTACAGGAAATATAAACATGAAAGACCGAAGCACCATGTGCTGTAATTAGCATACCGAAAGACCCAGGGTTTTTTTTCAGAATTTTTCACTGCCGTTATTTACACTTATATTTTCTTTTTTTACTTCTGTTTCACTTGTGTCATTCTGTAAATATTAATTCGAATTGGTTAAGAGAACAATTTTTTAACTTGTCCTTGAACATGCTGTACATACTGTCTGCAATAATCCAAAAAATAAAACATAATATGAACCTGGGCCTTACAGACAGGGGTTGTAAGGTTGTGGGCTAGGTCAGAGTATCAATAGGGTCTATGGGCTGGGCTTGTGAAAGCGGTAATGAACACTCAAGTTCTCTAGAGACCCTTGAAGATGAGAACACTACGTCGCTTCGAAACGTCAGTACTAGGCTACAATTTACTCGGTGTCTTACACCAGTAGAACGCATGCCTCGACTACACGGCTGCTGAAACTTCAAAACTCGCAAAACTTGTCACTGCTGTTGCTCGCATAATCCGATATGCTTTTGGTAAGGCAAAACAATAAACATATCTCTGCACACACCGCGAAAGCGTAAGAAAAGGAGTCACGACATCACTCATCCTTGACAGCTGAACTAGACGGATGTGAGTTAATTTCCTGGGAGGTCATGGAAATCATTACGTACATCATAGAAACACCATTATAAACCAGTAAAGGCGTTGGTCTGGAAATAACCACAAGAGTCACCAGTTTATGAAACAAAATTATTACATAAAGAAAATAAATTAGCTAATATACATTTTTGAAAACTGGCAAAGTCATGTATTTTGGAAAGTGCAACTTAAGCACTATTCAAGATATATTTTGAAGCGATTATATAATTGAAATAAATAATGAATTTCCAGGGTGATTAGACTAAAGAGAATGAGTGGGAAGAGCAGAAGACACATATGTAAGAAATGAGGAGATCGTAAAAAGTTTCAGCCCACTTCCACTCACATTTATCTTGTAACTTGTTTTTTTTTTAATGTGTATAATGTTGCTGAAAATTCCGGACGAATAATGGCGTTAATTTACAACTTTCCAACGGACGTCGAAGTTCCTTCTATGTAACTTGAGCAGTTGAATCGGATGGATTAAACAACTTACTTACTTACTCCATGGTGCAGAGTCCTTCTTGAGAAGCTAACTGGTTGCAGCTAGTCAAGAAATTCCCCGCATTTTACGGAACCCGAAGGTTCATTACCGCACTCACAAGCGTCCGCCACCTATGGGCCAGCTCAATCCAGTACATATACCCACATCCTACCTCCTGGAGATCCATCCTAATATTATCCACCCATCTGCGCCTAGGCCTCCCCAGTGGTCTCTTTCCCTCCGGCTTCCCAAACAAGATCCTAAACACCCCCTTCTCCTCACCCATTACGCGCCACATGCCCAGCCCATCTCATTCTTCTCGATTTTATCATCCGCACTATATCGGGTGAGGAGTACAGATCATTTAGATCCTCGTTATGCAATCTCCTCCATTACCCCGTTACCTCGTCCCTCCTAGGTCCAAATATTCTCCTCAACACCATGTTCTCAAACAATCTCAGCTTCCTTTCCTCCCTCAATGTCAGCGACCAAACTTCACACCCATGCAAAACAACAGG
>Ga0123352_10009881_pt1 | contig 14967 bp, 5 predicted proteins | sample TergutLab28metaG_FD_89700 | JGI IMG/M metagenome (GOLD analysis project Ga0123352, IMG submission 89700) | Labiotermes labralis P1 segment gut microbial communities from Petit-Saut dam, French Guiana - Lab288 P1 | ecosystem: Host-associated > Arthropoda: Insects > Digestive system > Gut ... | reverse complement strand
GGGGCATGCTGCTGACCACTCACCCCCTTCTAGTACCGCGGTCATGGAAGAGTAGAGCTATACCTCTACCCACACTCTGGGCCACACCAGGCCTGTAACGGGATCACTTTACCTTTACCTTGTATCCTGCTCATCTCACCATAATTTATGTAATCGTCCTAATAAGACCTGAATATAATATAATGAATTTGTACAATTTTTTCCAGCCTCCTGACTTTTGTCAGTCGTTAGTAAGGAGAATGATAAACAGTATAGGCTGAGACAGCTAAATACGTAATCAGGACTCAGCAACCGTGTGAAGAACAAAGTCATAACACAAAAATGTATGAAAGTAATGCTTTAAAAATGTGATGAATTTAAAGACTTGTGAAGGACTGTAACACACAAAAATTGCTTGCACGGAAAAATTAAGAGCAAAATGAAATCTGGGGGACGCTTGCTACAATTGCGTCAAGAAACTTCAGTTTTTCCTCTTTGATACCCCAAAACTTGAAGATTAAAATAAACATCTTTATCGTTGCACAATGCATTCTGCAGTTCATTTCATTACACACACCAACACTTGCACGCACGCACACACACACACACACACACATATATATATATATATAAAGAAGTCTAAAATTTACATTAAAACATTTAAAACGCCCCTCCATATTTCGATCACACGACCATCATCAGGGAGCATATGTTGTTCCTTGCTAAAGTTATAATATTTTACTTAGTATTATAACTTTATAAAGGAACAATATATGTTCCCTGAGGATGGTCGTGTGATCGAAGAATGCAGAAGCGTTTAAAATGTGTTAATGTAAATTTTAGACTTCTTAATATATATATATATATATATATATATATATATATATATATGTGTGTGTGTGTGTGTGTGTGTGTGTGTTGGTGTGTGTATTGAATTAAAAATAAACATATTTCACTTTTGCTGAATGCTTGATGTGAATGTGTTGTCTCATATTCAGGTAAAATATATTTTTGAGGCCTTTCGAGAAAGGAGTTTGAGGAACGTATTTGGGCTCTAAGCGGTAGGAAATGTCGGAGCCTAGAGTTTTATATATCGCAGAATATTAATGGTGTTATCCAATCAAAGACGTTGAAACGGCCGGGCGTGTAGGCTGAACCACTTCGAATAACTAAACATATATATAAGGATTTTATCAACTCGTGTATGAATGACATCGGTTGAGAGGACGTGCAATTAACTGATTTGGCTTGGGACAGACACAACTGTTAGGCTGTTGTGAATACGGTAATGAAATTTCATATACCATAAAACAAGACGGATTTTGTGACTACCCGAGTAACTCTTTGCTTCTCAAGAAAGACCCGACCCTGTTCCATGGAGTAGGTTACGTAAACTTGTACCATACATTCCATCAAGGCACAAAGGTAGTTTAGAGGTAAATTTACACTCATTCTCAACTTCGGATCTAGACGGAGGGAGTGGTCATCGTCAAGTTACGGCAGTTTTCTCCCGGGAAAAACCCCCGGTTACCATGGGAATATAGTCTGGGTGGACCCCAGAGCCGGTCCGGACGTGTTTGGCGATGAGAAAATCTACAGTCCGGGAAGCAATTTCAGTTTCTTTCCATCCATCTCTTAGCCTAGTTACTACACTGACTATGTCAGTTAGTTTTCCGCCTTTTTTTAATTTCTTGTCCCTTATATCCAAGAATATTACGGGGAAGTAGGTTCTCAGTCTGCCTCAATCTACGTTTGTACTTTATAACGAAAACAATCATGTAAATCAGTCTATTACACGTTAGGATCATTCAAGATGAGAGACAGGCAATCCTGGAATGACATGCAGTCGGTTTGTCCAGAAATGAATCTGCTCTTAATTTAATTACAAAATGTCTTGTAGTGTTATTATTCATTAGGTAATAAGAACTGCATAATTTTCTGGATGCAAAAATGCCTCCAGCTCTCGCTGTAAACAAACGAACAGTAGCTATTTTAGGAACAATCAACAACGCTGAATGTTGAGCAATTCTAAACTAAACGTAAAAATAGTGGGACCTGTTTAATGCATGTTTAATGAAATTTGCAGTGCGATTGTATTAAGAAATTAGTATAATTAGCCTCGACTCTTATATTTCTCACTCAAACAATTAAAGAGTTTCATTAATTTCGATTTCGAAATAAACGAAACCCGTTAATAGACAAGTAAGCGGACTCCACTCAAAGTTAAGCGAATAGTCCAATTTTGTCATGACAAATTTAAACTCCACTTAAATAGCTAGATTAATATCCAATTATCCAGAATATCGGGAAACAAAACCCATCCAAAGCTGTATTCTGTAATATCGTTTAATATATTATTTACACTAACCAGTGGTGAAATTAAGGAAATGCTTCCAAACGTTCACTCACGTAAAATACCTGGTCTTCGTGTCTGTTATCGGAACACCTTGACGCAAACAATACTGCTATCCTTAGTAAATTTTAGTGTCCATATTCTCTTTTCATTCTATAAGAAGGAAATACGGAAGAGTATATGTGGAAGAGGCCAGAGAATGGAAACTTGTAAATAACGAGAAACTCTGTAATACGTGCATTCACATGATACTACGACATATGTACCAGACGTGAGCAAGACACAAGATTCACACCAAATTTTATCCTAAGTTTTTAAAGAGATAATTTACTTGTGAAATCCAAGGCGGAATTGCGAAGGTAATATTAAAATGGGCGTCAGGTACTTAGCGTCTACCGTGGCGGATTAGTAGCAACTATTGAGGCAGGCTTGTATAGAGGGCATTTGTGAAGGCAAAACAAAACAAAAGTAGAAAACTTCTCGGTAAACACTTCAGAAAATATCGGCTGTGCTTCATGATAGTACCTTAACTGACTAAAGAGTGCAGTGACGTCACAACCACATCATATAGAAATGTGACTAAGTAATTACTAAAACAGAATTTGAAATGTACCATTACTTTTCAATCTACTTTAACCTTTTGGCGCCGGAATTATTTTTCTAATTTTAGCACACCTGTATATAAAATGTGAATAATACAGGAACCAAATACTAGGTTAGAATTATGAAACAAAATGTATTTTGAAGAGAAAAAACGGAGAGTATATACCATGTTTAAAATATTCAGTACCTCTATTTGTTGAATAAATATATAAAATGCAACTTTAGAGGTTAGCGGTGCGGTACGACCACTGTAGTTGACGTTAGGCGTCAAAAGGTTAACACAGCGTGAACTAAACATGTATTAAAACTTCAGTTCAAAAATTCAATTTTCATAAATCCACCAACAAATAACTAATTTTTGTTTTACTTCATTCTTCTGCACCACGTACTATCGTCATTATGTTCTGTGAAGTATAGTTAATGTTGAACGTAATTCGATACCCCCAAACTGTATACGTGCCATAAATGTTTGTGTTTCTAGTTATGTTACGTTAAGTTTGCTGTGTACCAGCTCTTCCCAGTATTTTCAATGAGAGGTAAAGCAGATAAACCGACGTTTAAAACAGATGAACTATTAGGCCAAGTGGCATTTCACATCGGGCATAGTTATGCAGCATTTCAGTCATCAATATTACACCCGCTAACTGCTACTTTGCTTCATTATTACAATACTGTCTACAAAGAACAGTCACTACACAGGCTGTTGTACTGTTGGACCTGACACAAGGGCATATCACAATATATATATATATATATATATATGTGTGTGTGTGTGCGTGTGTGTGTTACCTCACTTTAAGTTATTACATCGAGCAGGGTCGTGTCTGAAAATCTGGTGTAAACTGAAGTGGTAAAAACCTTCCGTATTTTTACAACCAGAAGTTTCGTTACCATGTTCACAACAGCCCACCACTCTTACCTATTTTGATCAATATTAATTCATTTCACAACTTTTCGTACCATCTTTGTGGAAGGAATTTAATTTTATTCTACTATCCACGTGTGGATAATCTAGATAATCTATTTATGTTTTAAAATAAGCCGCTCTTATCTTAAGAACAAACGTATAAATAAATTGCATGCAATTTGAAACAAAAATTTAGAAACACCTTGCTAAGACACAGCTGCACAGAGACTGATTATCTGAAGTGGCTACACGTAATATGACAGGGGAATTTGGGGTGGGGCAAGGCAGAGGAAGAAGGCTGACTGTCACACGTTTGAAGGTTGCTGGACGCAAAGCGCCGTAACTCGGCACATCCCCTCTTCCCCATAATTGCTGTATATCCTGTCCAGCACTTATTTCTAATTTTATCATACCTTAATACCGTCTCATGAGTGCAAACCATGAAGCTAGACAGGCGAGGTGAGAGGAGGTTTACGCAAGGTCGAAGCCCGAAAACAGTCTTAAGAATACTTGACCATTGAAGATCGCCCGGAAAGGCTGTTTCGAAACGTCGGTAACTTACTATCGATCGACGATGCGTAACATCACAGAAGAGCGAATTTCTCATTCACACAGTGGCGGAAGTTTGAAATTACACGCAGCAACTATTAGGTTGGTCATGTCTGTCTGTCCGTCCGTCCGTCCGTCTGTCTATCAGCATCGAAAAACTCGGCCCTCATTAAACGGATTTTTATTAAATTTTATGTTTTAGGATTTTTAAAAACTCCGTCGAGAAAATTCAAGTTTAATTAAAATCACACACACACACACACACGCGCGCGCGCGCGCGGTAGGACTCCTCTGGACGAGTGATCAGACAGACGCAGAAAACTCTGACAAAACACAACACTCTGAAGAGACAGACATACATGCCCCCGGCGGGATTGGAACTCGCAATCCCATCAAGCAAGCGGCCGCAAACCCACTCTGGGGCCGCTCGCCTGCTGCGATTGTGGGTTCGAATCCCACCGGGGCCATGACGTTTGTCTGTTGTGAGTGTTGTGTGTGTTGTCAGATAGAGGTCTCTGCGACAAGCTGATCACTTGTCCAGAGGAGTCGTACCGATTGTGGTGCGTCGTTGTGTGTGATCTAGAAACCTCGTGAATGAGGAGGCCATGGCCCACTGGAGACTGTTGCACCAAAAACAAACACCCTTAGTCGATTTTGTCCCCTTCCCGAAACTAGTAATGTTATTAACCGAGTTATGCCTGGGGTGACATAAAAAAATTACTTACATTTTAGTAGGTTTCAGTAATTGCATTAGTGTCAGCACTAACATTCTCACAGTGCTACATTTTCTGAGTAATGTTCATAAACTCGTTCGCTAACATAATCGCTGAATTCATCTAGCGTTATCCGTGAAGTAATTTGAGATAATGTATTCAAAACTAATATAAAAATGCCACATAATACTTACTAATTACGCCTCTTTGTTTGCGGAATCGTTCTTTACTTAACTCTACCTGACGTCAGCAACTGACAATGTGGCTAATTCATAACTGCACTGTCCTTCACAAATTTGCACTCCGGTTGTTCGGAAAACGGTGAAGAAAGGAGCAATGCCGACATGGTTCGTAGTCGTCGTCGGCATCCACTATAAATGCTAGTGGTGATCTCTGCACACTAAAGTAAGGTAAAGTGATCCCGTTACAGGCCTGGTGTGGCCCAGAGGGTGGGTAGAGGTATAGCTCTACTCTTCCATGACCCCGGTACCAGAAGGGTGTGATTGGCCAACAGCACGCCCTGACAGCAATTTACCCCCGGGAAAGTCCCGGTACCCATTTTACAGGAGGCTGTGTGGGCCCCATTACCGGTCTGGACGGGCGGAAAATCTCATCCCCACCACCGGGATTCGATCCCGGACCGTCCAACCCGTAGCTCAGTCGTTATACCGACTGAGCTACCCGGCCCACGATCTCTGCACAGTGTTGTCACTAAATGGTAAATTATGAAAGAAAGAGGATCATCTTGGACATTGTAACTGAAGAAACAACAAAGAACTTAAACCATCGTAATAAATATACGTGAGAGAGACCAAAAAGATGCACTTTTGTCTCAGTTCATTACAATTAAATTATCCTCTACGTGTTTCGAACAAAAAGGTTCATCATCCGGAGGTTATTTCTGTACACGCAGCATACAGTAATTCGCATGCATTTATGGGTGTCTAGCAGCTAACACAATACGATTGGAACTATCGAAACATGTAGAGGGTAATCTAATTCTTACAATAAAACCAAATAGAAGCACTAAATTCTCAAATTTATTTTTGGAATAAAAATCTTACATGTTTCGTACAGTTGCTCCGTCCATCATCAGGAGGTTTTTTTCACTGTACACACAGCAATAGTATACACGTATTTCATACAGTTTTGCTGACAGCTCGCAAGCTGTCAGCAAACCTGTATGACATATACCATTGCTGTGTGTACAGTGGAAAACTCCTGATGATGGACAGAGCAACTGTCCGAAACATGTAGCGTTTTATTCTAAAAGTAAATTTAAGAAATTAGTGCATCTAGTTGGTTTCATTATAAGAAATTGTTACGATGCACGGTCACCTGAACGTCAAAAAAGTATATAATTTAATTGAAATAAATTAATGAGTTAAAGGTGCATCTTGTTGGTCTCTGTCACGTATATGTATCACGATGCACGGTTCAGAGAATATAAAGTTTATCATAATAAACTACATCAAGGTAAAAAATTGAAGAGTATGAATGAAATATATATATATATATATCGTTTGTTACAACACCAACCCACAAAACTGCGCGATGTCAAAATGTAGACGATGATAGTCTGAACGGCATGGATATTTGTATAGAACAAATTTATGTCGCGGCATTAATATCCGGTGTGCTGTCAGCCACTGGGATTCCAGTTAGTTCAGAATGCCAATTAATATGAAGGTTGGAAATGGTAAGTCTCTGGAGTTTCGCACGAATTAATTTTAATGGTGAATATTTGTCACTTCACTTACAGCTATGACGCTAAAGTCAACCTTTGTACTTATCACGGCCCGTCGTTCAGTGAGAAAAGGCTTAGATAAATTGTGATCCCCCCAGCGGGTCGAAATCCTATTATTTACGTCAGTTCTGAGATTCTCTCAGTAGTGCAGACACAGATAATACCTGCTTCATTGTTATTCATAAATCTTGATCGAAAAATCATGTCAAGTTGACACAAACTGCTTAATTTTTAATTTCTTGACATCACTAATATTAACATGGCTGACTCTGGGTAAATGAACAACTTGATGCACAATTCCGTTATGTAATACGTTTATTATTATAATCCTCTACATGTTTCGAGCAACTCTGTGCTCATCATCACGATGTCAAATTTTATTAATACCGCAATTGGTATAGTATTCTCTGCAAGTGACCGTCTGTGGTGCAACCAGAGAATACTATAACAGATTCTGTATTAATATAATTTGACCTCCTGATGATGAGCACAGAGTTGCTCGAAACATGTAGAGGATTATAATAATAAACTTATTATATAACGTAATTGTACATCAAGTTGGTCATTTACCAAGAGTCATACTAGAATGCACGGTCGGAAAAACATAAAATTAACATGGCTGTCGTGCGAAATTGTTAGGTAGGAGACATTAACAATGAAGCATTGTGAGCTCTTCAAATTTTGTGTCATTTGGATCTTTTAAAAATATGTATCTTTTGCAGATATAACATTAAATGGAATACATAACTTGGCCACTGTTACATGTAACTAATGCTTTGAATATTTCACGTTTTTTCCGACGGACATTATGACTCTTTACAAATCTTGGCACCATTTGGAGGTGAGCGGTCAGCTTCAAGATACAGTTGTTTCGCTCCAACACGAACTGAGTAGCAGGATGTCCTACAGACGGTCTCGATACTTCGGAGACCAGAAAATGTATTGTCACCTGCCGGAAATCTAAACACTATTTGTCGGTTGTCCAGCTCGTCGCTTTGTCCCTACACCGAGGAATTTGCCCGGCCCCAAAATTTTCGTTTGAAAGCAATAAAGAGAGAAATCCTTTACGAAGCTGGATCGTAAATACACAAACGTACAAATGTAATATTGCTTATATTCAGAACATAAAACATGTTTTTCATATAATACCAAATAAATGTAATTAAGTTAATAAATAAAACCGTGTGTTGTGTTTTCGCACGGTATTGTACATCCCTAAGGATGGTTTTTGTAGGCGGACACATGAAAGAATCTCTAAACTATGTGGTCTTAAAATGTGTGTCTGTTAATTCTAGTGCATTTATTTTGAACTGCTTGAATGCCGTTTAAACATACTGTATATGCCAATGAATATGTACATTGAGAATGTATGCATATCTGAGGTCCCGTCTGGCAAAAATTAACGCATTCGAATCCTGTATGGTGGAAATTAGGTCATGGAATTCCATCAGAGAATTATTTACTTACTCTATAGACAAGAATCCTAACTGTGAAGCTAACTAGTTCTCACATAGTCAAGAAATTTCTCGCATTTTACGGAACCCGAAGGTTCATTACCGCGTTTACAAGAGCTCGCCACCTGTCCCTATCATTAGCCAGATGAATCCAGTCCATTATGCCGTCCCACTTCCAGAAGATCCATCTTCATATTACCCTCTCATCTACGCCTGAGTCTTCCAAGTGGCCTCTTTCCCCCATGTTTCCCCACCACGACCCTCTATTCACCTCTCTTCTCCCCCCTAACGTGCTACATGCCCGCCCATTCCATTCTTCTCGATTAGATCAACCGAAAAGTATCTGGTAAGGAGTAGAGATCATTGCACTCCTCATTGTGTAGTTTTCTCCATTCTCTGTTACCCTGCCCCTCTTAAGCCCAAATATTCTCCTCAGCACCCTATTCTCAAACATCCTCAACGTACATTCCTCACACAATGTGAGCGACCAACTTTCACACCCATACAAAACTGGCAAAATTATAGTTCTGTATATCTTAATGTTTATATTTTTAGATATCAAAATGGAAGAAAAAAGATTCTGCACCAAATGATAGCAAGCATTCCCTGATTTTAATCTGCTCTTAATTTCTTCCTGAATAAAATTTATAATTTATAATTTAGAATTAGGCTGTTCCAGCATTTCTAGGAACTATTATTAAACTCTACTCTGTGAATTCTTCCTGCATTCTGAACTCGAGACGCGTTCGTGCACTTAGTTTCATCAACATTTACTTTTAGTCCAATCTTCTTACTAGCAAATATTAAAGCTTCTCTTTTTTATATATTATGTACGCTTCAGCCCAATATATTTACATCATGAGCATAAACAAAAAACTGATGTGCACAATTTAATTTCAATTCTAGAAACGTTGCAAAGCAATTGTGTAATAGCATCTCCCTGTTTCTAACCATTCTTAAAGGGAAACATGTCAGACAAATGTTTGCCTAACCGGGCCCTGCTATAGGTTTCATTCAGACACAGTTTTACTAGCCTTACCAGTTTCAGTGGCATACCAACCTCAATGAGAGTATTAGATAAGCTCTCCCTACCTTCGAACTGTATCACAGGCTTTCTTGAAGTCTGTAAATAGCTGCTGCATTGCACTGCTTCATTGTATTAACATTTTTTCTCAAGCATTTTTTTAATGCAGAGTGTACGGTATGATCAGTAGTTAACCTGTGGTGTCGAAATCTACATTGATGATCCGCAATAATTTCCACTGCGTATGTATTTAACTTTGACAACAGGATGCTAGATAAAATTTTGTACGTAGATGACACACGTGATATGCCTGTATTGTTTACTGCAATCTGTTTTATCACCCTTCTTATAAACAAGTACAATGATCGATTCCTTCCTCTCCTCAGGCAATTCCTCCTAATTCCAGATAGAATTTACAACTTTATGGATCTCAGAGCGAATTTTCCTACACCCGCTTTAATAAATTCTGCTGGGTTTTGATCAATACATGGTGATTTGTGTTTTTTCCAGCTTTTAAATAGCCAACTCAGTCTCAGGGGCACTCAGATCAGGCACTAGTGGCTCTGCTGTATATATTTATCTCTGCATAACATGATTAACCTCACGCACATTCTATAGCCGGGAGCAATATTTCCTCCAGCTAGCCAAAATACCGTGGGAGTTTGCAACCAGATCAACATTCTCATGCTTTACTATATTATTTCTAGACCGGTAGCACTTCTTAAAGTCATTGATGTTCCTAGACAAGTCTCGTATATTTTTTAATCTTATGTGAATTACAAGTTCATCAATTTTAGATGTCAGATTTTCCTCCTTTTTTTCCTGAAAATTCTATTCGGTTCACGTCTTACATTGTTTAGATTATCTACATTGTTTTGGTTTGGATGCTGTAACCACTGCATTTTAAACCTGCTTCCTTTGTTCTAACAACCAAAAACATTCTTCATGAAACCATTGTTTATGTTGCTTCAATTCAATTTAGCTGATGTTTTTATATTCTCCTTAATGTTTTCCCAAACTCTCCTTATCATATAAGTTCTCCAAAGCTTCAAACCTGTTTGATATCTTAATTTGATACTCTTTCCTCACTCCAGCTCACTCACCTTCCTTAGATTAAACCTCTCCACATAAAGCTTCTGTGCTGCTTGTTTGCTTACTGCCAATCTTGCCCTAACTTTGCAACCACCAGACAGTGATCGGTATCACAGTCAGCTGCCCTAAAAGATAGTTCATCAGGTATATTTGAATTCATTCCCCTTTTTATCAATATGTGACCAATTTGGTTGTGAGTGTTCCGATCATGAGAGGTCCAGGAATATTTATTAATGTTTTTGCGAGGGAACATCGTGCTCTTAACAATCAGATTATTTGATGTGCTAAAGTTTACTGTTCTAACACCATTAACTACTATCCTGTTCTAGAATCTTATTCCCAATTGTAGGTTCGAAGATATCCTCTCCCCTCTGGTTTGCAATAAAATCTCTTAACAAAATGATTGAAACCCAGCTATAAATCCTAATAAAAATAGTCTTTTTAATTATCACTTTCCTCCTCACTTGGTGCATGTACATTCAAAACAACAATATTACGCTAGCGACATCTCAGCACTATTCATGACATTCTGTCACTAACAAACTCTCCTGTCTTTACTGCTGATACTAACCCGTGGCGTTCAAAATTCCTGTTCGCGATTGATGATTTTCGCTTCTGTTTTCATATAGAAAAAAATATAATCCCCTGTTCTTACAGTGTCCCCTTTGTCCCACCTAACCTCCAATACATCAACTAAATCCAATTTGTACTTTGCCAATTCCCCGGCTGCTGTTGTCAGTGATCCTGACCTATACAGGCTCCTTACATTCCATGTATCAAAACTCATATCCCTTTTCCATTGCTTAGGTTGTACCAAAGGGTCATTCCAGACACGAGGCACATATAGCTGTTTCGTAACAAGGCCAGTTATTTCGGTGAGGGGTTGTTAGAACCTCTCCCAAACACATGTTGGAGGACTACCCACTTTCGGCTGTCCGCGACTGCTTATTTAATATATTCACAGCTACCCACCATATTGGAGGCCGTTCCTTCATCCGCAACCTAAGGACGCGCCATGCCATGGTGACAGGGACCCACTAATTATGCATCAGGGACTTACATGTACGTAATTATTAAAGTAAAACTTTTCTTGAGCATCATACCATAGACAAGGCTGTGGAATGTGAAGGACTTCCTTCACTCGTTATCATAAAACGGAATATCATGTCCCTCCACTGGTTCTGTTCAGTTACACACGTTAAATCTTAGCTTGCGAAACGGAGCGACTGACAGAAGTTGCGTTGCCTTAATACTATTTTCAACTGCCGTTCAGCGACTGCTGTAGGTGCCAAACTTTCTAGACAAATATTTCCACAGTATGTCACATTACACTTGACACGTCAGTGTGCCGACCTCCTGAGACAAGGGGTGACTTTGCTTCCAACGGACAGACTGACGCTAATATATGTACAGATGTTCCCAAGTAGCAACCATTCCTCTACAGATCGTGTCAGCTAAGCATTTTGACGTGATTCTCTCACCTTCGATTTTAGTAACGTGTGACATACAGCTTTTGGTATTCTTTATAATGAAGATGGTTAATTATGAAAAAGAATCCTATATTTATAATTGTGTTAATTTTAACCATACTTCCTCAATTTAAAAACGCTATCAGTAACACATTATGACTTGGCCCCGGGCGGAACAACCTAGGAATCGTGAATCTAATATTTATTGGACCGTGCATCATTGTGATAACTGAAGAATAAAAAAACAACTACATGTCACTTATTTTTTTATTGTACTTCTTGTAGGCTCAACATGTTTCGGGCATTACTATGACCATCATCAGGAGCTCGCGACTCTGATGTTGATTGCAACATTGGTCGTTTCGTTCTTGATTTGCTTTATGTTGGATGTTAGGTGTGGTTAGGCTGGAGTAGTGTCCGGGCTGCAGCCTAACCACACCTAACATCCAACATACAGCAAACCAAGAACGAAACGACCAATGTTGTAATCAACATCATAGTCGCGAGCTTCTGATGATGGGCATAGTAATGCCCGAAATATGTTGAGCCTATAAGAAGTACAATAAAAAAATAAGTGACGTGTAGTTGGTATTTTATTCTTCAGCTAAGAATCTTACTTCGACTCTTTTCAAAAATCGTCTTTTTTGCAAAGTATCTGCAGAGGCTCTGGGGCCCATCCAGTCTTGTATTCAGTTAGTGACCAGGACAATTTGTCCGCGAAAAGAGCGACCAGGGCGTGAAGCTGATCACTCGCCTACACCTAGTGTCATGATTAACGATGAGGCGAGCTATACATCCTTTCCCCAATACGCCTTAATGACTTTCCAGGGACAACTTTACATCAGTAACAACGAGTGTGAAGCTTCAAATGTTTGGAAAATTAGGGAATAATGAATTGGGAATAAAGTAGAAAGTAACGTTCGTAATTGACCTATTCCTGCAGTGTAGTCGATGTAGCGACTAGGCCACGGTCTGGACGGTCTGGTTTTCGAATACCGGCAGGGACAAGGAATTTATCTCTTCTCCAAAATGTCCACGCGGGTTCTGAGGCCCACTCAGCATCCTGCTTAATTGCCACCGGGCTTTTTTCGCGGGAATAAATTTGAACACTCACGTCTGTCTGGTGCCTATCACAAGAAATAAGTGAAGCTATGCTTCCATTCCTTCATTCTCCTTTTGCTGTTCCTTCCCCTGCATGCGAGTAGTGACGAAAACCACGAAAACTCTCAGAGTGGCCGATTTCCGGGCTGAAATTTCAACCCGCAATTTGTGAACATGAAATAGGAGTGTTATCCACAAAGGTCACATCTGACATACACGTATTATCATAATACACACAACCAGCGACCTTCCTTGTACTTTGGAGTTTTGAGGTTCATATATCGATCAGACCGGCTGCATAAGGGTTGTCTATTGGTTACCTATAGTCTGTCCAGTTAAAAGGCGAGGCAGCGCTCTGAAAGTTGCTGCGATATCGTGCTGTCTTGTCCCATAAAATTCATGATTAGTTTTATCATTATGCCTGATACAAAAGCACTGCGTTAATAAATTACCGTTAAAACTAACAATAAACTGCTACGTCCGTTAAAACTAACAATAAACTGCTACGTCCGTTAAAATGTAGTACCATCTTCTAGACATCATTTAAAAAGCAAGAGATACTCTGTACGTGGGATCATGTCTCTATGTCCGTCCTTCTGTCACGTAAGCTTAGCCCAACAGTTTTTGAATAAATTCTTCAAAATTCGGCAAAGAATTTACACACTAAGTTTCGCAAAGAAATTTTTTTTTCAGGTATGTTTAAACAAAATCTAATGCTTAGATAGGATACAATTTTCAAATACATTTTAAACAAGTAGGTTTAAAAGTTACGGATTGGGTTCATTTGAATCAAATTTCCTAATGAGGGCGGCCCCTTGTGCACACGACAATTAGCGTTTAAGTTCCACAAAATACGGAGAATTTATGAATTATCTAAGCAAGCATCAGCTTGCCAAGAAGGGCTCTACTCCATTAAAGTAGTCACCAATCTACAAGAGAGTACATTTTACGTAAGGTAAAAACTGTATATACAAGCCGCATTTAGATTTAATCAAGTGCAAAGAAAACTGTTTGTAATTCTGTGTCGTGCATTGTGGAGTACTATTGGCTTTTCAAACGTGCTTCCGTGGCTATCGTTTAATTGTACCGCAAATCACGCTCAGTATAAATATAAACACAGAGCTAATGCACGACGAGAAACACACAGGCCTATGTTGGTTAACCTAAGAATGAATTAAGTGCCTGTATGCCCGTTACAGTTTTCATACAGTTCTGAGAGTTACTTGTTATTTTGGTGACTCAAGTCTATCACCCCTCTTCCTACACAAGCTGGTGTTGGTTCTGATAACCATTTCATTTCCTCTGACAGGCAGTCACTCACAGACGCGGTATTCAACAGCTCTTCATGTCAGACACCGTAGCGTTTTGAAGAACTTCAACCAAACTAAACAGAATAATTTTCTTTTCTAAATATTTACAAAGCCGTTCAACACAAATCTACTGAACTACAAGCAAAATCTAAACTTTTCCCTTTAAAACCTCAACATGATTTCACATTTTAAACTTTCCAATTTCCCACACATTGGCCTTATGTGACACATACAATCCTGAGAAAAAACAATTATCATTTCCCTGAATTTCATCAAGTGGTTGTTCTTTCTAATCGAGATGCAGTGTGCTTAATGAGAGGAAGATATTTCATTGCTGCATTACGCTGATAAATGGCATCTTATTTTCTCAAGGTGGTGAGTGATAGGATTTTGGTCTTGTGGCAGGTGACAAGTGTAAGTTGGTGAAAAATTGCCAAGGTTTCAAGAGAAACTGCTGCCTCCATCATCAATAGAGAATGTGGAAAATTGAGGTATCAGGTTTTATTGAAAAGGGCAGTAACTATCTAACTATATGATGTATTCTTATCTCAGTATTTAACCAACTTGATGCACAAAATTGGTTCCACAATAAGTTTTATTTCATGTCTCTACATGTTTCGAGCACATGTGCTCATCATCAGGAGGTCAAAATTGTATTACACAGCC
>Ga0123352_10009880_pt1 | contig 14967 bp, 11 predicted proteins | sample TergutLab28metaG_FD_89700 | JGI IMG/M metagenome (GOLD analysis project Ga0123352, IMG submission 89700) | Labiotermes labralis P1 segment gut microbial communities from Petit-Saut dam, French Guiana - Lab288 P1 | ecosystem: Host-associated > Arthropoda: Insects > Digestive system > Gut ... | reverse complement strand
TTAGCTCGTAGCGTCGTAATCTATTTGAATTAACTGCCTCTATTGACTTTTGTATCAGTAAATCTTTACCCAATTTATTTTCAAGGAAATCAAAAACCACATCATCGTTATAATTATCGTCCAACTGATTGTAATACACCATATCTTCATAAATGTTATTAGAAACCATTATATTATAATTCGTAATAAAATAATCGCAATACACCGCATACGAAAGTATACTAAAAGAATTGCCCTCTTTATATGTTATTGCATTCTTAAATGAAAATTTAGTAATTGCTTCGTCTACCCACGCTTGTAAAAAGCTAATTTGGCTATCATTTGGAACAAGCAGTGGTGAACCCTTTTCTCTTAGCAAGTCATAAATGTGGTGTACTCTAAAGAATGTTAGGTCTACCTTTTCCAACTCTTCAATCGTATAAATATGCTCATCTCCATCACGAAAATAATCCCAAACAAAAGTTGGATAATCTCTGAAAAGTCTTCTCTCAATTTCTTTGTATTTGAATGGTTTGTTATTTTTGAATTTGAAAATTTTCCTAATTTCTTCTTTGGTAGCTACTTCATCAAACAAAGCTTCAAAAGAAGCTGTTTTCATTTTAATTCTTTTTGCTTCATAATGGTCAACTTGAATTTTACAAGGAACGCTATTCGTATTGAAATATTTAATCCATTTTTCAATATCTTCTTTCTTGTACCAACTCAAATATGTTATAAACCTATCTGCAAAATCATAATAATCTTTCTTCGTTTGGAAAATTTTCAAAATCTTATCTGCAATAGAATCGTCAAACAGTAATGCATATAATTCTAACTTTTCATGCAGCATAATTGTTGATAAAACTATTTTTTCAAAATAATGAACTCTTAAATTGTGTTTGATTATTATCTCCCGTAATATGTCTTTACAATTACGAAACTTAAATCTTGCACTCAATAGCAATGCCTTATATACTACCACTATAACCTTCTCATTTAATGTTTCTAAATTTAATATTTTCTCAAAATATTGCCTATTATCATCTTTATAATTATCCTGCCTCTCATCAATTAGTATACACTCGCCCCACTGTGCCAAAGCATCTAATGTGACTATATTTTTAAGAGCTGCTTGGATATAAAAATCCTCGTCCGCATATTGAATATCCTCTTCCACATCATTTTCAACATCTTTACTTATATGTCTAGCGGAGCGTCTTGAATACCTTTTGCTCTTAAGTAACTTTTCAACAAAAAATTCTCCAAGATTATTTTTATAAACGATGTAATTTGCACCTGCTCTTATAGCACTATATTTGCTGGCAGAATATTTGAGATATAGTTTTTTTGCCTTTTCGTCTCCTAATCCTATCAATGCCATACAACGCAGGCAACTGCCTACCAAGCTAGAATCGCTTCCATCCTTTGTCCTATTCAAAATCGCCTCTAGGTTTGCTAAGATTTCCCCCTCTTTGCTGTAATAACAGACTACATCCCTAAAAATCTCCATTACAGTAATAATTGTAGTCCTATGCTCTTTAGCAGAAATACATTCAATCAAATAATCTATGGCACTTGGAGAAACAACTAATTTCGCCAACAAGCTAGCGTTATATCTTCCTGAATCAATCCATGAGCGCTTAGTTTTATATTCCTCAATTATGCTTTTAAGAAGTCTTAATTTGTTTGTGGAATCAATCGCATTATCTGCATTTATCAATATCTCTTTGCCATTTACAAATAAAAACTCAACAAAGGTATTTTCATCTTTTTTCATATCAAAAAGAAACGACACTGTATTATAAAATTTGGGTTTTATATACTTATCGCCTATTTCGACTGTTACATATTTAATTAAGTCTTCCTCGCTTAAATTAAACAATTCAATCGCAGCAAAGTATTCCTTGAAATTATTGTGTATAAAACTAAACTTTTCATTAGAATAATTAAGCAGTGAAAAATTCTTAAAATTGTTAATGGTTTCACTTTCAAGATGCAAAAGCAATTCGGTTTCATCAACTTCTGCAACACCCGAATGTGTTAGCGTTAGTGCTATTTTAGAAAGACCACTAAATAATTTGTCTCTCTTAATTTTATCAGTAGTTCCTTGTAGTTTTGACTTGTCTTTTTCATAAGTCGCCTCAAAAATCATTTCCATTAGTTTGTGTTTTTCAGGAACTGTCTTTTTTTGCAAATACAAATCAACAAAAGACACAAGATAAAACGGAATAAACAAATACGGATAAATATTAGCTTTGTTGGCGGCTGCAATAAAAGTATCCTTATCACCTTTTAGCCTTTTTCCTAAATAATCAGCTATCTGTGGTTCACCAAAATTTGTCATGTAAGCACGAGTAAAACCAGTAAAAGCCTGTGAATCATCACTGAAATAATTATAAAAATTAAGCCTAGAAGAAACAATAATTCGGGTCAAAGGATATTTCGTACAATACAAATTTAACGCTTTCGTAAATTTATCTGATAAGTTTTGTTCAGATTGAATTTCATCATAAGCATCAAAAAGCAAAACAACATTTTTTTTGTTTTTTAAGTCATCTGGTACTATGCTATCTATACTATCCCCATTATAGTTTTTTAGTTCAAAATAAAATGGTACTACTTGTCCAATATTACTTAATAAGTTGTTTAGATTTTTTATCTCTTCCGTTTTGCCACTGCCCGCACCACCTAAAAGAACAATTTTTTCACTCTCCTCAATCAAATCACATAATTTATTAATTTTATTATCAACACTAACTACTCTAGGAACATAGTATTCACTTACCCTAAGATTACCCCGTCCTGCTTCCGCCACCGCCGTCTCTTTTAATTTAATTTCTTCGGCTTTTGGTTCTATATGCTCTCCTGCATATTTGCGACACAAAGTTTCGCATTCATTAACAGCATCAATTCCAGCCTCTTTAATAAATTGCCTAAGTATAGTTAAATCCCATATATCATTTTTTACATCAAATTTAATCTTATCTATTATCGCATCATCAATTTGAGGCGTAGAGTTCAAATATCTGAAAAACAATATTTTTAGCTTGTATCCCTGTAAACATTCCGACATTCCCTCAAACTTTTTAATTGTTTCCTCCACCTTCTTTTTAACTCCGCTTTGCGTTGTTATCTGATATACACACTTGTTCGCATCATCAACTAAATCTATTGCTTTTCTATTGCAAACATCTCTTTCCCCCTGAACGAATGCACAACTCGTGAAAATTAGTGGGAAAAGTTCACGACAAAACATAGACTCTATCAATTTGCTGTGAGCCGTATCTCCCAACTTGTTTGCACTCTTTGCTTGCTCATAAAAGCGATGCAAAATGCTACCAATGTATTCTAGTTTTCCTGCTGGTATATCCATTTATTTAGCTAAATTACTTTCTGCCCCCATACATCTCGCCTCATCCACAAGGCTGGTAAAGGTTTTATTCATCGCAACGATATTGGTCACTTGCGTTTGCTCTGACTGATTCAAACGAATAGCCAATTTGTCTAATCGAGTTAATCAATATTTTGGGGATTGGTGGGTTTTCTATCTTTTGTAACATTTTCTTATTCCTCCCTCTTTGCAAAAACAATTTCGTGCTTTTTGCAGAAATCATCAAACTTGCGGCGCTCAAGAAATTGTGGCTCACTATGACCTCTCTCCCAGCGGTTGACTGTAGAAAAAGCAACCCCTAGCTCGTTTGCTAGTTGCTGTTGCGTTAGCATCAAACGCCCTCTTACTTCTTGTACCTTTTGACTAAATATCATTGCTTGCACCACCTCTTATAGCGACCTATATTATATTATAGCGTATTCTTATATAAAGCACAAGTATTTTTATATGTGTTTTTATAATATACTTTTTTGCCTTGAAATAATAAAAAGCCCCAAAACGGCTGGCGTTTCGGGGCTTAGAATGAATTTTATTTAAGTTAGTAGGAGAAAACCATATTGAAAATATGATAAATTATTTGAAGTGGCGGGCAAATTACAGTTGAGTTAGCAGGAGAATTTTGAACAGTTTTTCGCCACTTTTTCAACTTTTCTTGAAAATATTTTAATTTATTTTTCAGACGGGTTTATTCCCGACCGCCCCGCCTAACACCTCGGAGACTGTCGCATATCGGCTCATATCGGGCAATTAAGGGCGAGGTTTGCAGTTTGGCTTTTTCTCACGATTACCAATTTTCGCCCGTCCTTTTTTCCTGCTTATTCGTCCGTTATCCCTTGCCATAATGTTTTTAGAGGGAGACACTGTGCAGCCCTTGTAGTTTTTGGGGTATCGCAACTCTCTATTTTGAGGGGGACATCGTGCAGCCCTTGCACCTGTATTTTTACTCCCGCTAACGCAAAATAGCCCCTGCCTCACTTGGCAGAGGCTATGCTCTAAAAATCTTGGGACAATTCCAATCCGCACTTAAATCTCGCCGTCAGCATTCGTCCGTCCACCTTACACTTTTCTACTAAGGCTCTGAAAATATCGGGGTCAAACTTTTCTATGGCATCCTCCCGCTCTAGTGTCTCGGCGATTTCCTCTATCCTGTATTGCATGGCGACAGTGCTTGTTCCTGCTTGGTGGCAAATGTCTAGCTGGTTATTCAATAAATCAATCTCATTCATCAGCTCGGCTATGCGTATATCGTTTTGAGCGGACTTGCTAAGTTCCAGCATCTCATCTTGTTTTTGTTTTAATTGAAGTGCTATCGCCTCGCTATCAAAATCGCCAGCCGCTTGTATTGCCTGCTCTACGCTATTTTTAATCTCGGCAATAATGCTATCCCTATCACACAAAATCTCGTGGAGCATCATAATAAACGCATCCTCTATCTCACGCTCTTTGTATTTTGGACTTCGGCATTTTTTGGCAGACTTGGCGCGGGTCTTACACTGCCATACAACAACTCTTTTCGCTTCGCCCTTTTTTACAGTGTCATAGTGAGAGCGGGTATACTGCTCCCCGCAAATGCTGCAAAATAATTTTTGGCTAAAGGCATATTTGCTGGCAAACTTATCTCGGCAATCATCGGCGTTCCTGCGGGTTATCTCTGCTTGGACGGCTGTAAAAATTTCTTTGCTAATTATACCAGTATGGTTGCCCTCTACAAAATACATTTTTACAGTGCCGTCATTGAGATTTTTTTGCGTTTTACTTAATACATCCAATTTGTAAGACTTTTGGTTTATGGCATCGCCTGTGTATCTCTCATTTTTAAGCATATACATAATAGTGGATTTTTCCCACTTTTCCCGCACTGTCATTTCTCTATCGCCTTTTTTGTGCTTGAGCTTGCGAATCCGCTTTATGCCGTCCGCCTCCAGCTCTCTGCAAATTTGATTGATAGTCTTACCCTTTAGATAATCTTCAAATATCCTTTTGACTATAATTGCCTCGGCGGGATTTATAGTATATTCGTTATCGTCAATAAAATATCCATACAACCCGCATCCTACAGCAACCTCGCCTTTTTCAAACTTCTTTTGGTTACGCCATTTCATATTAGTAGAAATAGAGCGGCTCTCTTCCTCTGCCACTGAAGCTAGAATAGATAAGGTTAGCTGGGCTGTGGGGTCGGTGCTTAGTAGATTTTCCTTTTCAAAGAATACTGCCACACCATAATTATCCCGCAGGTCACGCACAACCGACAAACAATCTACAGTGTTGCGGGCAAAGCGGGATATGCTTTTGGTAACAATTAAATCAATCTTGCCCGCCTTGGCATCTGCAATTAGTTTTAGAAATTGCTTGCGGTTTCGCATTTGAGTTCCCGTTATTCCCTCGTCCGCATAAATTCCAACATAAGTCCATTTAGGATTTGCCTTAATATAGTTACTGTAAAATTTGAGCTGGGCTGAATAAGAAGTTGCTTGACACTCACTATCTGTAGATACTCTTGCGTATGCGGCCGTCCTTAGTAGGTGCGTTAATATCTCGCCCATCACTTCTCGGGGTTTGAATACTGCGGGTATCTCTCTAACTTGCCTTGCTGCTTGCATAGTCCATCCCCCTTTGAATTATTTGTCCGTCAATAAACGAGAAAACTAATATCCCGTCTCTTACTTCAACTTTGTCTATATGGTCTTCAATTCCGCCGTCCCGCAGGCTCTCGGTTTTACGCATTGAATCGTCTACCCGTTTAAGCTCCGCTAAAATCCTATCCAGCTCTTTATTGAAAGCATCTTGCGTGATGTACCTGCCGTCTTTAAGTGCTGTGATTGAGGCTTGCTCCGCCAGTGCTTCTTTTAAGCGTGTCTCTAAAACTCCCGCTTGGCTTTGGGTGCTTTTTGCATATTCATCATACGCATCTTGAGCTAACGCCACTAAGGCATGAACGGGAACGGCTTTACCATTGCACAAACCTGCTTTTGTTTTATTGCAGCTATAATATTTTCTTAGCCCGTTACCAGTGTAGTCCCGCCTTACTTTATAATTACGCCCGCATGAGCCGCATACTATTTTTTCACGCAGCCCCCGCTTTGCTGGCTCGGCGGGTTGGATTTCGGTACTGGCAATACAAGAACGCTTTTTTAGATAAGTCCTAGTATTCTCTTGCAGTTTGGCTTGGGCGGCATCCCACAATTCACGGGTTATAATTCCCGTATGATTGTTTTCAATGTACCAGCCTTTGACCTCGCCGTTATTTTTTCGCTGTATGTGGTTTTCGTCCTTATATGTCTTTTGCATTTGAACATCGCCCACATACTTTTCATTAGTCAAAATTCTTTTTATGGTGCTATCCTGCCAGCCCTTGCCCGTTTTACTTCTTACGCCTAATTGATTTAAGTGGTTGGCAATTTGCCTATATCCCGCCTGCTCCCAAGCCCTGCCCTTAGTAAACATTTCAAATATAGTCCTTATGTGCTGTGCCTCTTCTTCATTTATAACAAACTCGGGATAATGCTCTTGCAAAAATCCATACGGCATAACGCACATATATGGTCTGCCCTCTGCGAATTGCTGCTTGCGGGACTTTTCCACAAGAGCTTTGTTATTCGTAATATCGTTTTCGGCTAGTATACCTTGTACTTGCAGAATGAGATTTTTCTTACTGTCTAGGCTGTTTATATTCTCTTTTTCAAATATAACGGCAATACCTTTGTCCGCCAGCTTGCGGAGTGTCTCTAGCAGAAGCGGCATATTTCGGCAAAAGCGGGATATGCTTTTTGTGTAGATAATATCAATTTTGCCAGCTAGGGCATCATTGATAAGAGCAGTGAAGCCCGTCCGCTTTTTGTCAAAGTGTCCGCTTATGGTATCGCTGTACACTCCGACATTTTTGTGGTTTGGCAAGCTGGATAGCCTATCTTCCCAGTATTGTTTTTGGAAAATAAAGCTGTCTTCTTGCACAAAGCTCTTACTGCTTACCCTAATGTAGGCGGCTGCCTGTAACTCTATTGCAGGCATTGTCGCCGCCGCTTGGGGCATCAGTATTACTTTTTTTGCTGTTGTCATTTTTAATTTTTACCTCCGTGTCCAGTAGGACAGCTAGACAATGCCGCACTTTGGATTAAGAAGTCGAGGAGAGACTGGTGGTTTTTTCAAGAAAACTTAAGTTTTCTAAAAGTATGTTAAACGCCCGCTCCGCCTCAAACTTTGTTATTCTTTTTTGCACCACAAGCCCGTCCAGTATCGCCTTTTGAATAGCGAGTACAATTAAGCCCCTGTCTCTGATACTCACTTCCATCTATTTGCCCCCTTTGGTATTTACCTTTTTGACGGCACTCTCCAAAATGAAAGCATCCAGTTCCCGCTCTACATTCTCAAAGGCTTTTTTGGCTTGGTCAAGTTCGCCGTTGCAGTGTCCGTTTTTAATTGCGATTGCGTTGGCGCAGGTTAGGTCGCCTATTGCTTTTAAGGACTTCAATACGAGTAAGTCTTTTTTTGTCCTGCGGTCTTCGCTTGCCTCGGCGTATTTTTCCATGCGTTTGAAATGGCGTTGCAGGAAATATAAAAGCGCCCCACCTAGAGCGCTTACGATTGTGCATATTATTGCTATTAAAATTTCCATATTATTTTGTCCTCCCTTTATAGGCAGTTGCACAACTCTTTGCCGAGTGTGCATTCTAGCCTGTGCCTAAAAAATTCTCTTGTTATTGGTTGCGGGTCAAACTCGCCCGCCTCTATAGTTGACTGTCCTACTATGCGGATAGGGTGCGTTATCCAGCTTGGGTCAAAGCCAAACGAGATGAGAACATCAAATTCGGGTAGGCTACTGGGCATCTGCTCTTGTAGCAGTATGCGATTGACAAGCGGATAAAGCGTATCCATAAGCGTTGCATCTTGGGCGATTGCCTCATGTACGCTTGCCGCCATTAAGTGCATAATGGGATGCCTGCTGGCATAGCGGTCTCTATCCTCTATGGTTAGAAATTCCGTCACGCTTACAAACACCCTGCCGCCTCGTATATAACTTTGCTCGGAGTTGATTGAAAAAACCCGCACTTGTGGCGGGTCTAGTTCTACATCTGCTACTGCCTCGGGAGCTAGTTGCAATTCTTCGTGAGCCGTTGGCTCTATCTTTTCTTTTTTTGGCATTTTGTGATTCCTCCTATGAATCGGCTCTACCTATTGCAAAAAGCAAACAGGAATGAGCATTTGGCAGGTTAGTTCTAATGGTTATGCTTGTACTTCCCATTGAGACATTTGAAAAAGCGGCAGTCGTGCTGCCTGTACTGCACGCTGTCATTTGCACATTGTTTACTATTGTAAATGCTCGAGGGTAAGTCCATGTTTGGTTTGGCTGGTTAGCCGCAAAACTAACTCGCCCCCACGCTAACTGAAAGCCGTTTACAAAACGAATAAATCCGCTTTGAGCAAACGATTGATGAGTTGTAGTCAACAATTCACGCCACACACTGTGTGCCGTACTTGCACCTTTTGCACGCACAAACGCTCTGCCATTGTTTGATTCGGTATTTGTTGCTGGCATATAAAATTGAGCGTTGACTGTTGTATTTCTTGCCATACTCAATAATACACCTTGAGCAAGTCCTGTCGGCAGGTTGTGGTTTGCGGCACTGTTGGCTGTGAATATCCTTGAATGAATAACGCTGTTGGCATCAATGTCAGCTCCTGCCGTTTGGGCAAAGCGGGTGTTTATTTCGTTTGCTGTGGCGTTAGCTGTATTAGCCGTTGACTGTGCCGCTGTCGCTGTCGTTTGGGCATTTGTCGCTGTAGTTTGTGCGGTGGTCACTGCTGTCTGCAAAGCCGCCGATACTCCACTCTCTGCCCACGCACTCCATGCCGTTGTGGTACTGCTTGAGCGGCTGCGTAAAAATCTAACTACCCCGTTACCTGCCACACCGCTCCAACAAGTCAACTCTTGCAAAATTCCGCTGTTGTGCATGGTGGAAATATTGAGAATAGCGCGAGAATTATTACTACTAAAACGATTAAAGTCGGGGCGGTTGAGTGAGGCTATAACCGAATACTGCGTATTGGTCAGTAGATATGTGCCGGGGATAACAAGGTCATTAAAATCCGCTGGCCATGCTAATGCACCCGTTGTAGTGTTGGGTAGATTTAGTGCTTGGTAGACCCGCCTTGCACTTGCAACATTTAGTCCATTATTATTCGTAACATCGGGTGTTGCAAAAGCAGTAGTATTACTCGACATCGCCGTGAAAGCATTAGCGTTTAATTTTGCCGCCGTTACCTGCCCGTCTTGAATATGAGCTGTGCGGACAGCGTTGCTGGCTAACTTATCATTGTTGACTGCCCCGTTTACTATCGCCGCCGTATTCACACTGTTGGCTGCCATTTTAGTTGCCGTAACATTGCCGTCCGCTATGTGGCTGGCTGTTACTGCTCCCGCACCTATCTTTGCGGCAGAAACAGATGAATCAATAATTTGAGAATTACCCACGCTGTTATTCGCCATTTTTGCCTGCGTAATATTTGCATCTTGAATATGTGCAGTCCGCACAGCGTTATTAGCAATATGCGTATTTGTAACTGCTCCCGCCGCATTATTAAGTTTTGTGTCGGCGTTCCATGTGGTTTGCCCAACTCCGCCAACTGTTACTTGCGTTCTGCTTGCGGCGGACTGCTGGGCGGCTAAAGCACTAGCCTGTGCCGCTGTCGCACTTGCCTCGGCATTGCCCGCTCTAGTGTTGGCTTGGCTTGCACTGTTAGCAGAATTGGTCGCTTGGGTGCTGGCTGTGCTTGCACTTGTTTGAGCGGCGGAAGCTGATGAGGCGGCGTTGTTGGCGGATGTTTGAGCATTGCCCGCCGCCGTCTCGGCGGCTGTCGCTCTCGTATTTGCGTTATTCGCTGCTGTCTCGGCGGCGGTTGCTCTAGTGTTTGCAGAGGCGGCATTGTTAGCAGAATTTGTAGCTTGGGTCTCAGCGTTTGTTGCTCTTGTTAAAGCGGTTGCCGCACTGTTAGCCGAGTTTGTCGCCTGCGTTTGAGCCACCCCCGCACTTGCCTCTGCGTTTTGAGCAGACAATAAAGCTGCCTCCACTCCATCCTCTACTGATTGAGCCGACCCTGCGGATTGAGCCGCACTCTCTGCCGCATCAATCGCCGCCTGCTTTGCTAGAGCCGCTTTGTCAGTTGCTACCTGTGCCAACTGCACCGAAGCTGTCGCCCGCTCTTCCGCTATACCCGCACTTACCTCGCTGGCTTGACTTGCCTCCCTTGCTAGGTTAGCCTGCACCATTGCGGTGTTGGCTAAGTTAGCGGCGTTGACTGCTGTTGCCTCTGCTACACTTGCACTTTGAGCGGACAGGTTTGCGGAGCTGGCGGCTTGAGCCACCATGCCCTCTGCGTTGGTTGCCGCCTGCTGGGCTAGGCTTGCACTGTTAGCGGAAGCTGTCGCACTTGTATTTGCCTGTGTCGCTTGGGTCTCTGCCGCCTCCGCCCTTGCTAAAGCTGCGGTTGCTGAATTAGCAGAATTAGTCGCCTGTGTTTGAGCTTGCGTTGCCGCCTGCTGGGCTTGAGTTGCGTGTGCCTCGGCGGTGCTGGCGGATTGCTCTGCGTTATCCGCACTGTCTCTCGCCTCTTGCACAAAGGTCAAACTTTGCCCCACCTTTGCCTCTGAATCAAGGACGGACTGCAATGCCTCGCTTGCACTGTGTGCAGAATTGCTGGCGGCGAGTTCCGCTGTGGTGGCTCGGGCTAGTGCGTTGTCGGCACTCGTCAAAGCGTTTGCCGCACTTGTCTCTGCCGCCTCTGCTCGGGTCAAGGCTTGACTTGCAGAATTAGCACTTGCCGTTGCCTGTGTCTCGGCACTAGCAATTAAAGCCAACGCCTCATCCGTTACTGCCGTTGCAATGCTTTGAGCCTCTGCGGATAATCTCACTGCCTCTGCGGCGGAGTTAGCAGAATTAGTCGCCTGCTGGGTCGCCTCTACAACAAGTTCTTTACTTGTCGCTAAATCCTCACGAGCTTCCCGTGTTGAATCCGCCGACAGCGTTGCCTGCCGCTCTGCCTCACTTGCCGCCTCTTGAGCTTGGGTGGCTTGGGTCTTTGCCTCTATGCTATTTGCCTCTGCCATGTCCGCACTCTCTAAAGCCTCTATTGCTTTTTCCTCTGCAATGCGGGCGGATTCTGCACTTGCCTGTGCATCGTCTCTTGCCTCTAGGGCGTGGCTCTCTGCTAATAATGATAAATCTCTCGCCTCTGCGGATATTGCTAGTGCCTCTTGGCTTGCATCCAAAGCATCGTTAGCCACCCCCTCCGCCTCTCTTACATCTTTGACGGCTTGCCTTACAGTGTCAACTGCCCAAACGCTATGCTCAAAACTTCGCACCAATAAATCGGGGTTATCCTGCGCCCGTCTCTTGCCAAACATAATGCCCCGCTCTATAACAAAACTAACCACATCAAACGGCGTGATTATATGCTCATGCGGCAAGTATGCCAAAAACTGCACTGTCAACTCCCCGTCCACTGTTACCTCGTTAGGCAACCTAAACGACAAATTGAGGCGGTCAAAATCCATATCGTAATCGTTAAACTCGGGTGTGTATAATCCTATCGTCCACTTTTCGCCCCGCTCGTTAAGAAAGTCCACCCTTTTACTGTGGCTTTCAAATTCCTTAGGGTATGATACTAAAATAGCGGTGGATAAGTTTTCCCCCGCTATGAGCTTATGGCGATTTGCCATATTCACTTGATGCCTGCGGTTTGCAAGTAAATTTATTTTTATTTGTGCCATATACGGCAATACCTCCGTTTGTCTTTATTTTTCATTAAACCTCCCAGCCTCCGTTGTAGGTAACTGTTCCGCTTATTTGCCCGACAACAGCCATGTTTTGTCCACTGCCTCCAAAAAATCCTGCTATGGAAATAACTCCCGCTGTTGATACCGACCCCGTTACCGCTCCCGATACATTTATCATCTCTGGCCATTGTGCAAAGCCTTGCCCTGATAAACTTGCATTCGCCCCTATCGCTACAGCGGCTCTCGGACGAAAGCCCTCTGGGACAGTACCCGTTGTACCCGTGCCGTTAAGAACAACAAAATTGCCTTGACGGCGAACTGTGCCATTCCCACCAACGATAGAGGCGGTGGTTATATTTAGGGCGTTTTGTGCCGCTCTGTCGGCGTATGCCGTTGTAGCTATGCGGGTGCTGTTATTATTGGCGGCTTGCGTTACTCCCGTCACTGCTGTCTCAATCGTGCCTGTTAGGTTGACTGCGTTTTCTGCGTGTAAAATACGATTAAGCATATTCCGCTGGTTTGTGATTGTTATAGTGCGGTTGTTATTTATCTGCAAAAGAAAAAGTGGTATCTGATGAATACCACTCGCCGCTATTGCTAGATTATCTTGAATCAACGGAATGTTGTTGCTGGTGCTTTGGTTGCTTATCCTTACTTGAAACCTGTGTGGTGTAACGGATAAATTGACCTCTGCGAATACTCGGGCGAACTGTGCGCTCCCGCTGGGGAATGTAACATTGAGTAATGTCGGGCTGTCACTCATGCCAAAATACCCATTTACAAAGCAAAGCCCGCTTGCTATGCTTACACCCCTGTCGGTTGTAGTGCAGGCAAAGAGATTGCTCATGTTGCACACCCCTGCGGCGTTTTGGGCTAGGTATGCGTATATCATCGCATCAAAACTAGGCAAAATCTCATTATGCCCAGTTGCGGGGTCGCCCAGCCCCTTAAGAAAAAATGCCATTGTTATGCCCTCCTTTGGTAGTGGCGTTGATTAAATATTTTCATCCTGTCGGTAAAGTCTATGCGGGCTTTACCAAATATGCAGGTGTAGAATGGGTCGTCTTTGCGGTATTTTAAGCCTGTGAAAATACTGTCGTAACTTCGCCCCTCGTACACGATTTTTACTTGGTCACCATAATTAAATCTGCGTGCAGGCACCATCGTTTGTTTTTTGGCAAGCCTTACTTGAACATGATGATTGTATATGTTGCCTTGAAGCTCTGATTTTGCCAACTGCTCTTGAGTGTAGCCCTCTCTAATTGCCTCTATCTCGTCCCATTCTACAAAACGGGTTGACACGGGGAATAATCGCTGGGCGTGGCTGGCGTTTGTGGTTAGTGTGTTGTTTTGCAGTAAGAAAAAGCTCCGCACGATAACGCCCGTATATTTGTTGAAAAGTAATGCCCTATTCTCTCTGGGTAATTCATTTGAATCAAACTCGGGCTTACTTAGCTTGATGTTGTCTTTTAAGAGTAGTCCCTCCGTTGCGTTCTTTATAATATCCACAACGATTTTCTTATTAACAAAATCTATATCAAACGCCAAATATACATTGTAGTGGTCAAAGCACCAGTCTATAAATTCTAACAAATCTATCGTGTCGCTGTCGTCCACCCACACCGCATCCAAGTCTTGCCCAAAGGTGCGTATCTCAAGCGGCAGGTTTCGGAGCGTGTCGGTTGTGCCTATAAATGCAAACTCTATGAGTGTCCTTAATCCCGCCACTGCATCAAACCTTTTATTGAGCAGCCCCGTCCATTTGAATACATTTAGAATATCGTCATTAAACATCTCTTTTGGGTGCTTAAATTGAATCCTTAGCTCGGTGTTGTCTATTGCCGTTATTACACCTAGCACAATCAAATCCACCCCCGCTGTTATGGCGAGAATGTCGCCCTTAAAACCTTTGCTCTCTTCCACAAGGCGGAGGGTGCTATTATTGTTGGTCAAATAATCCATATCCACAACATAGTCCCGCACCACTCCGCTGTCCCTTAGCTCCAGCGTGAGCCTGTCATAAATTTTGTATCTTGTAATCATTTTTGCTCCCAAACAAAAAACAAGCCCCGCTTTGAGACTTGTTTTTATTCTTTAATATTAAGTTGCTTATCTTAGCACTTTCCGCCGCTACAACAACAGCCTGCTGGTTTGACTTCCTTTTTTATGTCTTCTACCATATCAATGGCAGACCCGCAGCACTCTTTTGCACAAAGCCCGCACTCAATACACTTGTCATAATCAATGATAATTCTGCCGTATGGTGTGCCTCCGCACGAGTACAAATCATCGCCACAACTTGTATCGCAACATCCGCTGTCGGTGCAAGCAACGGGGACTTTGCCCACTCTATTGGGGTCATTGCAGTTGCAACTTAGCACCTTATCCATAATCGGCTCTTCTACCTCAATGTAGCTTATTGCTTTTGTGGGACAGCACTTAATCGCTGTACATACGCTTTGGCTTGCAAAGCAGTTTTTGTCTCTTACTTTTGGTTTCATAATTATTTTGTCTCCTGCGGGTTTTCAAACCTCTTTTTATTTACTTCATAAAAATTGCGGTTGGATTTGTCTCCACCATTATCCAAAAACAAACAAAACGGCAAACTGTCCGTCTCTCGGTGTTTTATCACGCAAAGACAGCATTTACTGTGGTTTGGGCATTCTACCTTTGGGCAGGCACATATTTTAACTTGCGGACACTTATCCATACAAATATTATAGTGTTTTTTTATACTAAAAGCAAATAAAATACTACCCTTTGGCTGATTATCTTAGCTCAAGCATTTCACTGTAGCTTATTGTTACCCTACCAAAGTTTGCATTTG
>Ga0123352_10009878_pt1 | contig 14967 bp, 10 predicted proteins | sample TergutLab28metaG_FD_89700 | JGI IMG/M metagenome (GOLD analysis project Ga0123352, IMG submission 89700) | Labiotermes labralis P1 segment gut microbial communities from Petit-Saut dam, French Guiana - Lab288 P1 | ecosystem: Host-associated > Arthropoda: Insects > Digestive system > Gut ... | reverse complement strand
TTTTTTCCTTTCTTTGTTTTTTTTTTTTTTTTTTTTACTTCTCTTGTGATGCTCAATTTTGCTATTTTTGCCTTCCAAGTCCTTTACATATATCTCTCCTTCAGAGCATGCACTGTGTTTGATCTGGATCTCACAACTAGTGTGTTTAGGACATCACCCTTTTTGGCTACATCATCATTAATAAAACACAACACTGCATCATATACACCAAACTTGAGTGTGTCAAGCCTTTTGGGTATCCTTGTCCAAATAACAGAGTTCACGCCTTCATTAGGATTGTGAGTTGTCCCATAAAGACATCTCTACAGAAGATCTACACTGACAAGGTTCTTGAACACTGGTTTAGTTGCATCCATATCAGCAGTTAGTAAAGAATGCTTATGTTGACATGCAAGTCCTGGACTGGCACAGTTCTCGAATTTACACCAAATATCATCACCTCTTGGGCAAAGACAATTTTGGCGTGTCTCATTCAATGATAGCTTATGAAAATGACAACCCACACAGCTCTATTCAAGGCTTTCAAATTGTTAACATTCCTCCTGACAGTTAAAACATAATAAGTTTGCAAAATGTCTATTTCAGACTCAGTGAAGTGGCCATTTCCTCCAAGAGGTTTGCCAAAATGCAACTTCCAATTTGTCCTGTCTTCCACAAGTCTCCTCAGTCTTGCTCTGATTCTTTTCCGCACATGACCTATGTCTTCCAGTTACAGACATGTCTGGATCTTAGGGCTCCCCTGCAACCACCTATTTGTAAGCTGTGCTGCCCCAACACCAAGATACTTTGTGTAACAAATACCTCCGATATGAAGAGAATTACTAACAAGCAACTTCTGTTCCACCCCCTGTTCTTTCAAAGTTCTTTTTACACTTATGCCCAATGGTTTGTTTTGTGTAACAAACAAAACAAAACTTTGTCATTATTTCTACATGTAAAACTTCTTCTTTGTCAGAGGAAGTAGCTGATATAATACCCTGCAGGGAAGTGTGCCCACATTTTTGCCAGCTGCCATCAAAAAAAGCAGTTATATGTGAAAGATCATCTTCCTCATTCTGTGTTACAGTTCATCTAGCTGTTTGTATCATGGAATATTCACTTACTTCAGTCAAAGCTGAACTAGCAGTCTTATTATAAATATTAAAACATGCTGGGGGCTGTGAAATGTTCAGTATTGGACATAACACTTTACCTGCATCTCTGTCTTTGTCAATTGACCTTTGCCCATACACTAAGCGGATGCTGTTATCATACAACCTGCTCCTGGAAATATCTGAAGTCATTATATCTGCTGTATTATCACATTTACAACATATAATAACTAAATTTCTTATAAATACCTTCCCTCTTTCATGTATTGTTAAGCAAAGAAACATTACCACCACAATATTTGCTATTAGTTTTTCTTATATAAGGAGCTACAAACCAAGTCTAAACTAACTACAGTGTTCCAGTCATGAGTAAAAACAATTTCACCACTACAAAATTGTTCTTACCTACATTAATTGTGGTATTCACAGGTGTGCCATGTAGCTTTTGATTGGATGTACTGATGTTATGTCTGTCACAACTGCTTTTGCCACTTTTGTCACAATGAGACTGTCACCTTTCTGAAACACCTGTTTCTTTATTTGTTCACATTTACAAATTTATTTCCTATAAATTTTGGTTTCGATGCCAACTCATTTGTTCTAGGCATTTTCAAATAAAAACTAAACACGTATCACACAAAAATTCCAGAAACGAAACGATAGAGCGCTATATGACTATTGATAAAAACGGCAGAGCTGGTAATAATACAGAAAAAATCTTCTCTTCACATAGAAGTCAAAAATATCCCCCTGACACTAAAAGTCTAAAAATTCCAGTTTTTTCTTTTTCTCTCTCTTCTCTCTCTCCCCCCTCCAAATATCTCTCTCTCTCTCTCCCCCCTCCAAATATCTCTCTCTCTCGCTCTCTCTGAAGTACAAAACGTGGATGTGCCATTTAAATAACACAGCCTTAAGTTACAGTTTATTAAAATTTAAACAGATGCCGAATTTTGATATAATTAATGACATTTGACACAAAGATAGTCGGACATTTAAAAATGCTAAAACATAAAAATCGAAAGTTTTAACTCTCATTACTTTTGTCTTTCCTTAATAACCGGCAATGATTAATTGCCAAGTTATGTCCTACTAAGCTTCATAATGTTCTTAGTGGGTATGTGTTTCCTTTTGGAGAGTGTGCGCTGGCTACATTCTGTTATTTAGAAAAATATAAGGATAAATATAAGCTAGACATAAAGTACAGAAAGTAAGATGCTGAAGAGTCACACACGCACACACACACACACACACACAAACAAAGTTAGTGTGGCAAACACAGACGGAAAAACTAAATCCGTGGCACAAAAAGTAAAAGAAGAAATCACGGCGTAACATCGAATCAAAAATTTTGAAACCTCTTCATAACCGAACTATATAAAATGCGTTAATGAAGGAAGATTAGTGACTGGACATCAATGAAATGCATTTAATGATGTAAACTATTTAGTCCTAACCAAATTCTAATGCATTTTTATGGTATAAATTGAGACTAAATTCCAGCCACCTGTGTTTTCGAAGAGTACAATATTTAAACTGCTGGATGTCACGGAGTGACATGAAATTAATCATATTATGGGTTTATGGTCTGACAGCTATAAAGTAATGGAAGGGAGGAATTTGTAGGAAGAGAACCGACAATAATGAATAATGATTGCGCAAGTAATGCAAACGGGAGAACACCCAAGAAGAAGAAGAAGAAGAAGACGAAGAAGGGAAAGAATGTGAGAGGAAATAAAGTACGAAATAATAAGCTGAAAGAATGAAGAATGTAAGTTAGAAAAAACTACTTAAGAGAAGAAAATTAAAAACGTGTGTGTGAAAAGTGAAGAAGGGAGAAGTAAAAGGGCGAAGTAGGATAACAAGAACAAACAGAACGAAAGAAGTAACGATTAAAAAAATTAAAAATGGTAGGAAAGGAGAGAGAGAGGATAATTAAACAAGCGGGTGTACTCACAATGCGAAAAGTTCTCAGAAATAATGCCAAGGAATGTGTGATATGATAAATTCAAGCGCGAAAATTTATGCAGCATTTATGATACAAAGCTTCTCAAGGATTCCAGAAGATAACACTAGTATGAAATGCTGACGCGTCAGATAAGATTTCAAACGAAACACTAATACTGCACAATCACTCTCAAGGACGCTATTTAATTGACGTCCTGGGGGATTGGAAGAAATTGTGCCACCGATAGCATGTTTGGCAAACAAATGATGTCCGCGATTCACGGTTGGAAACTGACAATAAAGGGCCGAATGACGTCGTAGGATGGTGCTCTTTGTGTGTTTACAGTCGTAGGGAAGCAGTTTGGTTCTGTTTCCATTTAATAGACTTGCATTCAGCTGGAATTCAACGAAACCGCACATCTTGATGAGAAGAAAAACCCTTCTCTTGTCGAGAATAAAATTCCTGTCCCCTAGAACGAATGTGACATCCTTACAGAATTGTTGGGAGTACATTCTAATGATAATATTGGACATGTAATTCTATTTTAATTCTTTTTACATGCCTGACTACTTTAGAGTGTAATGGCCTGGAACAAAATCAAAACTAATACACATATACAACAAACTCGTACCAACAAACAAAAATCAAAACACAAAACAAAAAATACAACAGTTATTATTATTAATTATTCAATTCAATGCGTGCTTATTAACGTGCACACTCAACATCGCAATTGCCAGTTACAAAACCAACAAAATGACACACATAAAATACACAATACAAATACACAAAAAGTAGAATGAAATAAACAAAACAAGAACAAAAAATGTAGCAACAGTACGAAAACAGCAATATACACAAAGTACTGGAATGAAAACTCTAAACCCTGACAAACATTAATGTGTTGACTACAAAATTCACACATTATCGCAGAATCTGTTTTATAAACGTAATGATTTTCCTAAAGATATCGACAACCTTATACAAAGGGTTAGGAGCCGAAACACATCTAGCGGGCAAAGAATTTTTTTAAGTTACAGAAAACAGAGAGGAGTTCTTAAAATTAGGAGGAGAAACTCGAATACAGGCAATATACAGAAGGTCAACATTTTAAACCTGAATAAACATAAATAAAAAAATTCCTTGAAGATGATGAAAATAAAGGTAATAATAATAATAATAATAATAATAAACCATATTGTGGAATCAACAAGTACAAACTGACAGAACTGTCCCCAACAACAAACCAGACATTATAATACGTGATGATGAAAAGGGAACAAGTATGTTAATAGACGTTGCAATCTCAGGAGACAGAAATGTGATTAAAAAGGAAGCCGAGAAGATTCTAAAATATAAAGACCTTACAATAGAAATACAGCGCATGTGGAATGTAAAAGCAAATGTGATACCAGTAATAATAGGGGCGACTGGGACTATTTCAAAGTCATTAAAAAAATACGTGAGCAACAATCCAGGAAATCATGAAGTCAAACAGCCATATTGGGCACTGCGCACGTACATCGGAAAGTACTAATGTAAAGTACAATAGATTGAACACTGAAACTAACGATATAAGCACCAAGAATAGTAACAACAGAATAGCTGCAGCACTGTATTCCCTATGGACACAGTTTGTCAGGAATATAAGTATAAATACCCTGCATAAATGAGATGATGATGATGATGATGATAATAATAATAATAATAATATAAAACCGAAACCAACTTGTAGCACAAGGCTTATATTTTTTTATTTAATGCTCCGACATGTTTCAACCTTGAGTGCTAGCCATCCTCTGGGAGCTCACATCTCTTTAACATGTGCAGCCTGTATTTCGTCTTATATGGTGGGAATTCGACAGGTGATTAAAATTATTATTACGAAGATTAAATTAAAATTCTTAATATCAGTATTGTGGTTAAAATACAGTATAAAATTAATGTAATTTGCTGTTGGTGTTATTGTTGCATCCCAGCACTTACGCTTAAATTTTTCTTCAAATGACGGAAAGTGTGGAATCAAACGTCCGATGTCTTGTTTCTACGTTATGAATTAATACGCAATAATAATAATAATAATAATAATAATAATAATAACTGAACATGCTGTATTACAAATTTCGGTATCTATCCCTCAGTATGTAAAAGTCTGTAACTTTTCATTTTGTCACAATGCCGAAACACGTCGAAATTCCAAACATAGTTATAGAGAGAAGGCGAAGTATTTCCCCTGCCTACGAATCGCTTTATGAGGTGATATATAGGGAATAGAGAAAAGACCCCACGTTCCACGCATTCTAGATCGCGCCCAGTGACCGGCTGGTCTCTTTTGATCATATGAAAAGATACGACCTGGTTATGAAGCTCGGTATCTCAGCAGTCTTTTTGGTCGTCGTGAAGAAATTATTGTCTCTGCTGGAATCAAATTCATGTCGCGCAGCATGGAGACACGTTCTTTAATGAGAGAGTTGCCGTAGTAATGTAGACGGTATAGCAACTCTGCTACGGGCCTGAAGGTTCGAGAATCGAATCCCGGCATGGCAAGATTTTCCGCGACCACCCAAAACGTTCCTAAGACCCACACAGCCTCCTGCATAATTGGCACCGGTTTTCTTTCCCAGGGGGCGGTAAGCGGCTTTGACCACCCACTCACATCTAGCGCCAAGGTTAAAGAAAGAGTAGGCCTCTACGTCTATTCATCCTCGGGGTCTTCATGGCCTGTTCTGGGACGAAATTTAGCTTTAACTTCAACTTTACCTTTACTTTGTTATGCAGTTACAAGTCGCTCATGAGAAACTTGGACAGTTGCTGCTGCTGACGGTGAACGTTGTGCCCGTGTAAGGTGAGAAATAAATTTCTTGTTAACTTTTGAAACTGCACCATTCTTTTGTGTATACTCTGTATATGAACATTCTCAGGCCTCGTGACCACATGCCTCCCTTTTAGAACATAGCTGAGGGAAGTTGTATTCGCGCATAAACACTCGCGCAATAACTGAGGCCTCAAATGTCATACATTGGCCGATCACGTACGTTATCCCCCCAAAAAACCGAATGATATTCTGTAAGGATCAATGTTGACATCTCAAATTAGATTTCGTGGCATAGAAAAAGCCACGTGTTTTCAAATTACGGACAGTTGCTCAGTAAAATGCGTTGCGTTTCAAACCCCTTGACAGTTGCAGCATTCATAGTAATACAGCCTTGCACATGAGGACTACGAATAAGTTTATTGATTCAGCCTACCCACACAATCGTGTTATTGACAGGGCCTATTACGGTCGTCTAGAGTTAACGTTCGTCCTACAGTTTATTTTACGACGCTGTATGTCAGAGGAGTCGAACGGTATGACGATTTCTGAATGATAAATTGGAAATAATTTTGTATAAACTAATTTTCGCATAAAGGAAACTTTCTCCCGGCATTTACACAAACGGGGAAAGAGAAAGTGCAATGGTGGCAACTCAAAACCAAGCAATTAGTACAAACTATTTTAATGGTAAAATTTTGAATAAAGGAATTGACAGTTAATGCCGGTTGCCAAAATAACACAAAGAAACTATTCACCACCTAACCCCAGGATGCCACATTTTGGATAATAATAAGTACTTAATGAGACAAGACGGAGTCTGTACACATTTACAATACTCTGTAGGCAAAGAATTAGATATCACAATGGCAGAAAAATGGAACACACAAACAGCCAAGCCAGTATGTAAACACAAAGATGTAACCATGTTATGAATTCAAGGGGTGCACAGATAGAGAAGTGACAGAAAATAGACCACAATAATTACAAAGACAAAAGGCGCATGCTGATAGATGTGATAACATCAGCGCACAGAGGATGTCACGCAAATAATTAGATATCACAATGGCAGAAAAATGGAACACACAAACAGCCAAGCCAGTATGTAAACACAAAGATGTAACCATGTTATGAAATCAAGGGGTGCACAGATAGAGAAGTTACGGAAAATAGACCACAATAATTACAAAGACAAAAGGCGCATGCTGATAGATGTGATAACATCAGCGCACAGAGGATGTCACGCAAAAGGAGGTAGAAAAGAAAGTACAATACCATCATTTAAGTACAGAGACACGAAGAATGTAGATCATATGAGCATATTAGTAACAGTTAGAGCCACCACAATAGTAACGAAAGTTTTAAAGAAACATTTTGAAATCACAACAGGAAAACATTCAAGTGGAATAATTACAAAAGATGGCTATACTTCGGAAATCACAGGCAACACTGGAAGTACTGCAGTCTGAAACCTGAAGCCTGAGTGGTGGGGATCTTGGTTGTTTCAAGACGAAAATTACGAACAAGAAAAGGGCTGGTGACAAGAGACATAATAATAATAATAATAATTCTGTTTTATTACGTGTCAGTTTAAAACAGCAATTACCAATGATAAAAGCGATAAAAAGTAAATACAACATAGACCACACGAAGACACACAAACAAACCAACATAACAAACAACAACAAAGAGAGATTTATAAACGTTTCAGCACCTATACTGAATATTTAAAAAGTGCCGCACAAAAAATTATTTCCATAAATCATTAGCATAAACGTACAAAATGTATCCAAATTAGTTGCAAACATGCTACTTATATTAAAACCACAAATCACACGAAATTTTAGTGACCGAAATGTAGAGTGAAGTCTGTTCAGAGTTTTGATATTTCTTTCCCACTTTGGGGCTTCGACTCAATCTGGATCAGGTACTCCCCTAATGGGACTTCGCGATCACACTCACTGAACACACCACACTCGGTAGGACTCCTCCTGATGAGAGATCAGCCCTACGCGGAGACCTCTACTTGACTACACACAACACTAACAAGAGAAAAACATACATAATCCCGGGGAGATTCGAACCCACAATCCCAGCAATACAGCTTCCGCAGACACACGCCGTAGACCGTGTGGTCACTGGATCGTCTAAGGGAACAGCAACCCCTCTACAGGCCTATTGCAGGCCCATAAGTTTCCAGGAGTTTGAAGCTCCCAGATTTCTAGACAATGGGCATATGAAGATGTTAAGTTTGTCAGTCCTACGCATCGGCCGCCTTTACCCACCAGGAAATATTCTTGTTACTCATTTCTGTTAGAGGTTCAGTCGACGCCAGCGTCATAGTGCAGCAGGAAGGAATATTCATTCATCTGTTCTCCGATTTTTGTTTACAAGTCCATAGCTTCTGCCGAAGCGACTTCACCACATAGAGCGATCAAGTGCTTTCTCTTTCAATTTACAGAATTTTCGCTTTTCCTTAAGGTCATGCAGTAGCTGCTTACGTCTTCTTCCGCGTCTACTTTCAATAACGTGTTTTAGGTGGCAGCTCGTACGCACGATGAGACGAATCCATTTAGTCTTCCTTTTTTAATTTTTTGTAGGACGTTCCTTTCCTCCTTGACTCTTTTTTACACTTCTTCATTCCTCACATGATTAGTCCAGCTGATTTTCTCCAGACTTCTCCAGCACCACATTCCAAAATTTTTCAGGTATTTCTGATCTGTTTTGCGACGTGTGCAAGTCTAAGCATCATGCAAGGCTATGCTCCAAATGTAGTAGATCCTTCCTTAATTTTAAGTCCAATATGCTGACGAAAATAATCTTATTCCTGCTGAATTCTGCTTTTGCCATGGCAATCCTGGATTTAATTGCAAGTGTATATCTTGCATCACTTATTATATTACAAAAAGAGTTGAAATATTCCACATTTTCAAGTTGTTTTTGAACTATATTATCTTTATGGGGGATGGTTGCCGTGACGGTCTCTTAACCTTAGATTTTCACACATACATTTCCACTCCATAACATATTCCAGTTTCATTTAGTCTTTCAAACATGCCCTGTGGCGCCGTTTCTTCCTTAGCCAGTAGCGCAAGGTCATCTGCATACTGGTCAGTGGGAATTACTAGACCTCATATTTTGAAGTTACCAAGGCCTTCAAGAGCTTCCTTGGTAAATTATTCGCTGTACAAGTTGATTAGAATCGGCGACAAACAACATTCTTGTCTAACTTCTCTTCCTGTCTTCAAGCATCTTGTCTTCTCATGGTCCGGTTTTAGTTTGACACTCTGATCCATGTACAATTTGCTGATCAATCTTCTTTCGAGACAGTCGATAGCAATTCTCTTCAGAATCAGCATTAATTTGATCCAGTTTACACGGTCAAATGCCTTCTGCTAGTCTAGGAAGGACGCACACAATTCCTCGTGTATGTCTAATGTTCGTTCTGATACTATTATCAGCATTCCAATTGCCTGCTTATTTCCTTTTCCTCTTTTACATCCAAACTTATTTTCTCCAAGTACATCCTCAATTTTCCCTTCAGTCTTTCATCTAAGTGTCCTCGCTACTATATTTTCTGTAATTAAAATAAGACTGATTTTGCGATGGTCGCTGAATTCTGTAGCTTTTCAATCTTTGCAACTTCAGTGAAATCTTTGGGCCACTCTCTAGTTTCATATATGTTTTGATCAGTTATGTCACTCTTCTGACACCATCTTCTCCCAAAGGTTTGAGTACATCCCCAGGTACCTCATGAGGTCCTGTAACATTCTGATCCCTCATTCACAACAGCATCATCGGGAATCGAACCTGCGACCTATCGGCTTGTAACACAGTGCCTCGACTAATTGCACCAACGCGTGCCACCGCGTGACACCAAGAGTGATTTCGGTTCGGCACAAGAAGGCTGACGCTATCCAAATGAGTAGGACAAAATTATGAACCGTTATAGACATTACTAGGGTAAAGCAGTCCCGTTAGAGACCTGAACAGGCCCAAAGGGTTCCAGAAAGTTAAGTTACCCAGATTTCGTGACAACGGCACAGGATGGTGGTAGGTTGTCAGCATTACGCACCGGCCGCCTTTACCCCCAGGAAATGCTCTTGGTACTCATTTCTGTTAAAGGCTGAGTCGACCTCAGGGCCATAGTGCGATCGGAAGGATTTTTACTACACAAGTTATTATTATTATTATATAGTGTTTTAAGAAAGCAGGAGAGCATCCAGCGGAAGTTGGTAAAGAGCTACAAACGTCCCTTGGAAGCATTTTTTTCCCATGACCATGCCAATTACAGGATTCACTCAAGTACATGAAGCCGTATCGACCTTCTAAGGAAGAACGCAGCTACTTGATGCATTGTCTTTCATTATTATTTATTCTGGTTTAAAATACAGCTCCTTCCTTTTGAACTTTACAGACATCCAATTTCTTACCCGCAATTTTAGAAGCTTCTTCACGTCTTGCGATACTTGCTTCCGTTTCCTTCTGCTAGATGCATTTAGGTTGCTAACCTGGTGAAAAGAGTCGTCGAAATTTTTAGGAAACCATTTACTTTTGTAAAAAAAAATATATATATTATGAATTAATCCGATAAAAATTCAGGTTCACAATTTTTTATTCTTATCATCGTTCGTCATTTTTGTGCGTTTTTGTTTGGTATTGTACAGCTGACGTTTTGTCATTTGAACTTTCCATGATTGTTGAGTCGAAACGTGTATAAGCACGAGTTTCATTCCAAGATCATAGAATGTTATGAGTGTGCTGAAATAACACTAAGCTTCTTCTTGCTTTTCGTTATTTTGGTTTCCTTTTCTTTCATGTTTTGTTTCTGCACTTCATATTTTACCCATATTTTATACGTCCTGCTTCAAAAATTTCATGACTTATGTAAAGGAATCAGATCTCAATCCTGTTTACAGTTTTGTTGCACTGGCTTGTACGGAAAAGGTCTGATGATGGGTGATTAACGGAGTCTAGACTGTCGTGCGTATTAAGAATGTGTTAATAAACATGTACATGTTTGTATTGTATTCCTTTGTATTTGTAGCTGACTTAATAATTGATCATTCTGTTGTTAGGCCAACACGTAAATAAATAATTATTCAATTACTGAACTTAATTATTGAATTATTACTGTGTTTATAGGTCACAATAATTCAAGTTCCACAACCAGTCAGCAATTACAATTCCTTCCAGCTGACAATCGTAACACTGTAGTCTTTTGCCCCAAAGAGTTTACAACACAAGAACGGAAGACTTTATTACACAACAGATAAAAGCGAAGCCATGTTTGTCAATATTTTATAGTGAGGAAACTGCTTGTCGCTAATTTGACCACAAGCATGACGGCGATGCAATCTGATGGAAATCAGAACACTTACTTGAAGCAACGGTGTGAAATTAGAAAGGAGACGTGTTATTAATAAGGTTAATTTGTAGTGACCCATACAGAAAGTGTTGCCATAAACTGCTGCCAACCTAAAAAAGGATGAAATTATCTCATTTTGCATCCGCTCTGGAAGTTGCTGCAGCTTATCTGACCGCTGTGATGTCAAGACCTTCCAAGCAGTGACCTGCTCGCACAGACTTTATGGCACTTGAGTGTATGCATTATGCACGCGAAACAAAAGCGAGTAACGGTAAGACAATTTATTTGCCTACGCTCCTTATTCTATAAATAAAGACAGGGTCATGGTCCAGTTCAAACCAGCTAGTAAATTTTACTGAAATCTGGCATTAGCCCTATGCCACCAAAGACAACTGAAGTCTTGCCTATATTTCCGGCCTCATTTTCCACCATAAATTGTTAAAACAAAAACGATAGTCGTGCAAAAAACTTAGGCAACAGCGACGCTATGGAAAATTATTTGAAGTAAATTTTATGTGGAGATTAAAAGGAAGAAAACAAGGGTTACCCTGAGTATTACGTTTAATTTGTGGTTAATGATAATTATTAATGAAAAACTGGATGTGAAATTTGCTGAGATGATAAGCTTACATCACAAATATAAATATAACTATATATATATATATATATGCTACTTGGAGCTATCCACGTCTCAACAAATAAAAAAAGACAAGATCCCAAACTTTGGATTTCTGTGTGACACATTTAAGGTAGACCGTTTTGTTAGTGGAAATGATGTAAAAAAATAAATGCGGCAACTCAGTTACGCTTCTACTAATGTACAGTGACTGTGGACCGCCGCATATAAATTGAAACAATTGATGCAAAGTAAGCGTACCCGTTAGAACTTCTTTCGCCATATCTTCTAGTGCTGTCGGATTTCCAGAAACTGAATTACTTCGGAGAGAGAATTTTCGGTTATGCAGCATCAACCAACGAAATGCACTTTTTTTTTTGTCAAATTAGTGCTTTAATTCGATTTTTGACGTCTTCTACATGTTTCAAACCTCAAGGGTCCAGACTGCTTATTTAATGCATGAAAAACACACCAAACAAAAACTGTGTGTACAAACTGTCTTCCTGATGATGAACCTATGAGGTTCGAAATGTATAGAAGACATCAAAAATCGAATTAAAGCATTAATTTGAAACGTTTGCGTTTCGTTTGTTTATATTTTGTAATTGTATCACAATGAACTGTGCAAAAACATTCTAAAAAAATTCGGGGTTGAGAATTATTTTCCTTTTCCATTTGTACACAGTTGTGAGGCATGACGAGTTATTTGAAAGGTGTAAGTAAGATATGAATTCGAAGATTCAAGCACTCTGGAGTGTTACAACTTGTTGATTTGTTAGCAGTCTTGACCCTAAAGTAGAATACACCGTCGCTCTTAGAAACGTTAGACTCCAGTTGAAATGTGATGGCACACGGTGACGCACGGGAGGGGAAGTGAAGAGGAAACTGGCGAATGGATTGGGTAGCCAGTACCCTTCACAATACCTCGGAACATGGTGTATCCAGCATTACTACCGCTGATGCGCACACCTCGGCTGCCAGCAGTCCACTGAACTGACGCCCCCGCCGATTTAAATGGGCTCGTCCCTTTCGCTGAAAGACGAAATCTGGTTTCTACGCGTGTGCCGTCACATTTCAACTGGCCTCTACCAAGAGACAAGGCTTAATATCCCCAAAAGACTTGAATTTCATCAACTTTTTGCTGTCAGAAGCACAATATAGCCAGATGTAATGTTATGCCCAGGATTACTTAAGCACAAAACATGAAAGCAAATGGAAATTTGAACGCACAGCTCCGTTCGTTTTAAACTTGGCACTGAATGGAGGCGAGTGATCGGCAGCAGATATCAGTTGCTTCAGCCCCGGAAGAAAGAGTCCGGTGTTTCTTTTGGGTATGAGGCTGGGTGGACTGTTGGAAACAAAAATCCCTTCCTCTTTCCTTGAATACAACCACGACTTTTTTTCGTCCAACATGTATCTTTGTTATTGCCCTGTTTACGTCTTTTAAAAAATGCAACCCAAAATTTCATGTGAAAACAAAGTGGTTTTCTCTATTTTGCCTCAAATTTATATTCATTGCTTTGTTCGTATCTATTCTTCAGGTGTTTTTTTCAGCAACTTCTGTTCATACCCTTCCAACTTAGCACTCTTCCCCTAGTGTTAATGACTTATCTCAAAATCACTCAAAACTAAAACAATAATTATCCGTTTTGGTACTCTGAAAATGGGAGATAGGATAAGAGATCTTGCCGCAAGCAACATCAAGCCATTCTTGCTTAATTCTCTTCTAAGCGTAGCGTGAACCTAATGTTTAGCTTGAGTTCTGTGAGAATTCATAAAACACCACAAAGTGCATATTACATATAAGATCTGACGGTTCAGCTACGAGAACTGCTAACAGCCATGTCGTTGGCTATATTTAGCCTGTCCCTGTTGGTTTACTTTTATTTATTGATCATTAAGCCTTAATTATATATTTACCGCTCCCAAGAACTTCAGTCTATTAACACAGCATTTAAAAACGGGAATCGTGCGCATGTTAAGAGCAAGATATTCAGAGAGTTCATAACTATACGTCTAAAAATTCACTTCACTGTTTACGTGCTACTGTGCCCACTATTTAAATGGCAGGGCCTTTTCGATAGTTCAGATTTCTTTCGCCCATCGCGAAATCCGTTTTTTAAAATTAACAAAACTCAGTACCACAATAACGAAGGCCGTCATCTGTGCGATGTCGTCAATCGGTTGAATCAAAATTATTCATAACTTCATTTTTAAAAGCCCTATTATTGACAATTTTTCCCTTGCCTTCTACATGCCCTACGAATCTCCCGATTTTTATTTACTTATTTATTTATTTTATTATTTATTTATTTCAGCGTTCCAAGAATACCTGGCAAAGGAAGACAACGTACGAACTAGATACCTTCTACACTCCTTGCAACGCCAGCGACAACAGTGAGGAACTCACACAGTATGGAGTTTCCTGTTCCTCATACATACGTCCGTACATCAAACGCGCTTAAATGTACTGATTTCAAATAATAGAAATCATCGTGTTTCTCAATATTTTAAATCCTATGTTAGACTAAACACTCCTTAGTGCCATCGCTTTAAATGCGGCTTCGTTCTATAAGTAAAATGAATGCACGCAGTTTACATGCATTTGTATAATCGTATATGTGTGTGTGTGTGTGTGTGTGTATGTGTGTATGTATCTTTCTACATGTGTATCTTTGTACGTATGTATGTATGTAGGTATGTACGCACGTATATATGTGTGTGGGTTCACGCATGTACGTATCTACGTATTATGTACATAGGCATATATATGTATACCAGTATGTATATGTGTATGTAGGACTAGCAAGTGTAGCAAGTTCTGTTCGTATTAGTGCTCACATTTATTTCTGTATTATACTCTAGTTTGAGAACATGCTGCTGAGGAGAATATTTGGACCTAGGAGGGACGAGGTAACGGGGGAATGGAGGAGAGTGCATAACGAGGAGCTAAATGATTTGTACTCCTCAGCCAATATTGTGCGGGTGATAAAATCGAGAAGAATGAGATGGGCTGGGCATGTGGCGTGTATGGGTGAGGAGAGGGGGGTGTATAGGTTCTTGGTGGGGAAACCGGAGGGAAAGAGACCACTGGGGAGACCTAGGCGTAGATGGGTGGATAATATTAGGATGGAT
>Ga0123352_10009876_pt1 | contig 14968 bp, 14 predicted proteins | sample TergutLab28metaG_FD_89700 | JGI IMG/M metagenome (GOLD analysis project Ga0123352, IMG submission 89700) | Labiotermes labralis P1 segment gut microbial communities from Petit-Saut dam, French Guiana - Lab288 P1 | ecosystem: Host-associated > Arthropoda: Insects > Digestive system > Gut ... | reverse complement strand
TCCGATCGCACTATGGCCCTGGGGTCGACTCAGCCTCTAACAGAAATGAGTACCAGGAGCATTTCCTGGGGGTAAAGGCGGCCGGTGCGTAAGGCTGACAACCTACAACCATCCTGTGCCGTTGTCACGAAATCTGGGAGCCTCAACTTCCTGGAACCCTCTGGGCCTGTCCAGGCCTGTAATGGGACTGCTTTACCTTTACCAGAACAATACGTGGCGAGGAGTACAGATCATCAAACTCCTCCTTATTTAGTTTTCTCCACTCCCTTGTTACCTCGTTCCACTTAGGCCCAAATATTCTCCTCAGCACCCTATTCTCAAACACCCTCAGCCTACGTTCCTCCCTCAATGTCAGCGACCAAGTTTCACACCCATACAAAACAACAGGCAAAATTGTAGTTCTGTAAATCTTAATTTTATATTTCTGGATAGCAAACTGGAAGACAAAAGATTCTGCGCTGAATGGTTGTAAGCATTCCCTGACTTCAATCTGTTCTTAATTTCTTCCTGAATAGAATTTTGATTGTTCCCAAATATTTGAAATTTTTCACCCTCTCAAAGGAACTATTACAAATTCTTTTATTTTGAAATGAGAAAATCAGTGCCCATCATATATTTGATAGCTGGTTTCACGCAGGCGTGCCTATTTTCTTGTTGTTTTTGTTGTCGTCTTTGTTGCTGTTGCTGCGGCGTTTGTTCAATCAACGAGTTTCTTTGTCTGTGCCATGGAGAGGGCTAGCTCTGCTCGCGCCTACTAGTTGTGGCTTGAGTAATATGAGAGGCATGTTGCTAGAGACCAATAAATACCTTAAAGAATCAGATACAGAATGTACCGTCTCTAAATTTCGTCTATCCGACGTATAACGACATAAACTTTTATAGCTCAGTACAGTTAGTAGCTCACGGGATGGACGACCGACGTATTCGCTTTCGATTCTCGGAAGGAACAGACATGTTCCTCTTTCCCAGAGTTCATGCTGGTCTTAGGGCCTTCCAGCGTCTTATTGAGTGGGTAATAGCAATCCCAGTGTAAAACTGGACAGGCCCTTAGCTCCAGGAGTTTGAGGCTCCCAAATTTTCAAGACAATCGGAACAGGAATGTGGCACAGGTTGTCACAATACGCACCGGCCGCCTTTACCCCCATGAGAGACACTTCATACTAATTTCTGTCACAGGCTGAGTCTACCATAGGACCATATTGTGGCCGGAAGGACTGAGTGAATGAAAAATCCCAGTGACCCCACTGGGACTCAAACCCCTTGACCTTCCGGCTTGTAGCGTAGTGTCGCAACAAACTTTATTAAATGGTTACATTTGGTTTATTCTTCAGGAGTAACGCGGCCGGGGCTTGAAGCTGCCACTCATATTACTTAATATGGAAGCTACAAAATGTATGAATATGTATTTCGTCTCCCATTAGTCTTCCTGGCGTGGTGTTTAGTTAAGCATAGGGACATCTTTCTTTGCCTTGACGTGAACACTTGTCTGACGCGGACTAAAGATGTATGCCGGATGGAATAGAGCAGCAAGTGTGTCTACATCATCTTTGCACACCGCTACTGGCAGGGAAAAGTACAAAGTGCACTCGTCACCTTATTCCTATACCAAGCTTAAATGTCATCCTCACGTTCTTTATCAACAGAAAGATAAATCTCCATTGTTCTTGCTGCTCGCGTATAGCATCTTTCTAATTTTTACACGCGTTTCGGAAAGAAATGTTGCGCCATTTTTTTCCCCTGCGAAGTTCTTGATGTCATACAGATCGGGTACGTTCGGCTAATGCCGTTGTGTGACGTTTCGTCACTAGGGCTAGGTTCGGCTGTTGCCGACGGGTCAATGAACTGGGAAGGGAGCTGTGGCGACGAACAACGAGAGAGTGAATGCATACACTGTGTGCGTGCGACAGAGAAAGACAGATACGGGCGCCGACACGGTGTATGTGAGAAAGAGAGGGTTGGAGCATACATGGAACGGGGTACACTGACAGTGTTTTAGCCGACGGCTAAAGTGTCAGTTGAATTCACCTTTGCTGAAGAATTTTTATTACTGTACTTTTGTTTTGCAACACCGAGGAGATTCATAGTCCATTGTGTTTGAGAGTGATAATAAGTTTTAATATCATACGGTTCTTTTTGTGCGCCGTCTTCTGGATTACGAAACCAGGGAATTTATGTTCTGAAACTTCCTTACATGTAGGGCCTACTCAGAATTGAGGGACAAGTGTTCATGTGTGCATGAGTGGTATTTCGTATTTCAGCTGTTCCAGTGGATCGTGCTGGAAACTTCTTTGTTACTAAACGACAGTGTTTTGAACTGACATTACGATATCCGAATCAACGAATTTCAGTTTTTTTTTTTAATATTACGCCAAAAGATAAGGAAAGCTACTACGTTAGTTCAGTGCATGGTTCTTGTGTTCTGTTTTGTTGGGCAGGATTATTTTATTTGTCTATATTTTGCTGGAGTGAATTAACGTGCTTCTAATTTGCCATTATTGTCAGTTGATTCAGGTGGAAAGTGTTTGTAGCTAACAGATAGTATCATAATATCTTTACGCCGTTCGTGTTTGAAACGTTCAACTGGTTTTATAAATTGTGGTGTTATTCTAAAAAATGTTATTGTCTTGTTTTAATTTGATATGTAGGTTGTTCCTTTTGAGGGAACGGTTTTACGAACACGTTGAGAAGTGATTGGTTTCAGAATGCGTGTCTCAGAAATAATTTTACATGAAGTCGTCTCGTGGTTGTGGAGGAAATTGATGCGTCGTTTTCATTCACGATTTGACTACAAGCAGGGAGTTTTCTGAAGTCCCATAACCAATAAATCTACCACGTGTTAATCAAATTAATAGTTAGCTATACTTGTTCTTTGCTCGTATATAATGTACTGACCGAATATCGTTCCAAACACATTTGTCCCATTACGCAGTGTTAACGCTTTGGTGTAGACGTGTTCGTGCTGGTTAATTTGAATGATGCTTCGTTTATGCATGTTCGCGAAGACTGCCGCAGAGTCGCGGAAGTGAATGTCTTTGAAATCGATAGTACATAGGTCGGTGCCCTCACAAAATACTAGTACTCCGTGCTGCATGCCTGTTTGTTTTAAAGTTGATCGCGTCATACTTGCGGAATATCATTCAAAATTTTATTTCTGTCATAAATGCAACATTTATGTTGAAATTTCATACCGGGTGTAATAGTGAATGCGTGTAATTGCTTGCGTAGCCTGCATATCACTAACAACTTTGAATAGGATAGGATGTAGGCATCACTATGTGAACAAATATTGTGATTGTTTTAAATTTTGGAGTTAACACATTTTTTTTTAACAGAGTAGGCGTGTTGTTACACAACATAATGACTGAATGATGGCTTAAGTTGTCATTTTTCCGAATGATATGTTTTTGCATGCCAAGTTATATCAGTGTGAATAATCTTGCACACTGATCGGAATATGAAATAGTGTTAAGAGAATTGTTCGGAGGGCTGTTGACTAAATCATTTTAAGGTGAGATTTACAACCAGGAAAACATTTTGGATGCGACAGGTTCGGATACGATGACAGTCATTTTGCGATTTGTTCTGAAATGTGATGTGGCTACCTTTTAATAATGTACTTACAAAAAAAAATCCGTCCCCATTACTATACAAGGAACGTTTATTCTTTTTTTCCCCTTTAATTTGGTTTCTGTTTTTAAATAAATTTTAGTTCGAATTGTTGGGTTCCCCTAACCTAGAGATGTTTCTTCATTTCAAACACACATCCGCTTAGCTTTCAGAATCGTAAGCATCACACCAAAATTCGTGGAAAGGATTTCCGAACACACTTCTTCTCGTCGGAAAAATACTGAGGAAGCACCGGCTGTGAATAATTGCAAATCAGCGTGTTTGTCAGTAAATCGCACTCGTGCTTTTCCTTTCGTAAACTTAGAGAGAACAGTGTTAACTTCCAGACTTAACCCGTTTTTCTTAAAGGTAAGAAATCAAATATTCTGTAACTGCACACAGTACTGTGCGTGCGACAGAAGACCGTGTTACTTGGGAACTGTCAGCACGCTGCCTTGTGACCCTAAGCACGGCAGCCCTATAAAGAAGGTACTGAAATGATACCGAGGGCGGGTTATCAACTGTGTTAAATAATAGAATACTTCAGTTAGCCGCTTTATTGGGAAGAGTTGTTACGAATGTGAATTTCTGGGGGAGGGGGTTTACACACCGCACCAGTATGCGGGAGCAAGTCTGTAGGTGGCTCTGCTGTGGTAGCGGTTTTATCAACGTCACTATTGCTGATGTGAGTGCATCTCCACCGTGGAGTTATGGACGCCCTGGAGGAACTATTGGGGGAGCAAGCCAGGGGATGTTGGTCACTCCCCCATCACATCACAAACTTTGTGAGCACAACTAGAAGCAGTAATGATGGCGATGGCGTCATCGATAAATCGACAACATCGATACCTTCGACGTCGTCATCACCACCTCCGCCCCCTCCGTCAGATGTTTCGGCCGATAGCACGACACCACCCCCTGAAGGAGCATTGTTGCCAACCGACAAAAGATCTGCTAATTCTATAAGAGGTAATCAGACCCTTTATTATTTTCCCGTGTTTGGGTGATTATGGATTGCTTATAGCACTCGAAATGAAGATGTGACTGGACAGATATTGTAGACACAACAGCAAGAAATACGAGTAAGTTCAAAGACTGATTCCACACAGCACAGGCCTTATGAGTGGAGCATATGGAATATACGGGGGAAAGGAGTGCTGCATACAGCAGTGTTTCTGAACTGCCGGGCCGCGGCATCAATTATATAAGACCTCGACAAATTCTCCTGGAATTGATAACAAATTTAAATGTAATTTTATTTTTGTCAACATGACACACTGTCCTTTTTTGAGATTTTTTTCTCCAATCAAATTAATTAAAAATTCAAATTCACTGGGAGACATTTTGTCGAAATTCTTATATAACCCACTGACCGGCTGAACATTCAAGTCTGCCAGCAAACTTGAACCACTGTACACTTCCCTCTTTACGTACAGTTGCCTTTGCCATCACTGCCGCTTTTTTCTCTTTTTCTTTAAAGCGTAATGTTTATAAATGTATGAAGCCGCTGCTAGCTGCAAAGACATCGCTCGGACTCCCGTGACAAACCGGGAACCCCGTGGTGTAACGCTCGCAGGATACGCTTATGCCGTGAGGCACGGGATGAAAGTTCAGCTCGTAACTGCGTATCGTGTGAGTCAGTTGCAACGTTACGGTACGCGGTAACGTTACAAGTGTGGACCCACCCTTAGCCTACAGACCGGACACCACTCCAGCCTAACCGCACCTAACCTCCAACATACAGCAAACCAAGAACGAAAGGACCGATATGGTAATCAACATCATAGTCGCGAGCTCCTGATGATGGCCATAGCAGTGCCCGAAACATGTTGAGCCTATAAGAAATACAATAAAATAGTAAGTGGCATCTAGCTGGTTTTTTATTCTTCAGTTATCACAAGGATGCACGGTCCAACAGACATCAGTGGTAATGAACATTTGGCTTCCAGAGAATGCAGTGAATTTCTTGACGGGCTGAGGAATTATTAGATTTTAAGAAGGAATGCTCCATGGACTTACTTAGCCCGTTAGTCAATTAGTTACAGCACAGACCTTGAGACACTGACAGCCGCTAAGCTAGTCAAGAAATTTATTGCCTTTTATGGAACTCAGGATATTCATTACCGCTTTCAAAGGGACGGTGTCCCTATTTCGAGGCATAAATACAGCCTGCACACGAACATTGTAATTCTTAAACTGACCTACAAAGATTCTCAATTTGAAGTTCCTAAATTTCATTTTAATTACCTGACATTTAAATTGCTACACAGAATACGTCCAAGTCCGCGTCCCTGTGTGACATTTTGTGAAACGTTGCTTTCTTCATGAAGAGAATGTTTTTAGCTCTCCACCCACGTCCGAACATGGAGTGCCACTCCTTATCGACTGTCCGCCACTGCCTATTCAATATATTACAAGCTACTCACCATTTCGGGACGTCCGTAACCAGAGGAGGCGTCGTGCCTTCGCGAAAAGAAATCCTACTGCAACACGGGACGATGAAAAACAACAAGAACGACAACCAAGACAAAGACTACGATGATTATAAGACCAATATAATTAAATCCTTTATCAAAGTGTTCGCCGACAGTAAAAAGTCTATAACGAGGTAAATGAATAAATAACTATATGTACGTATATAGAGAGTTAACAACACCACGTCGAGTCGGAGTGACGTAGTAGGTACGGCAACTGGGCTATAGGACGGAAGGCCCGGGGTTCGAATCTTGATAGGAGCAAGAGATTTTTTGTTCTGCAAAACGTCCAGATGGCTCTGGGGTCCTATCAGCTTCCTGTTCAGTGGGTACTGAAGTTCTTTCCTGTGGGTAAAGCAACCGGGGCGAGAAGTTTATCTCCATCGAGTACCGGGGTTAAGAATTATTGGACCTATACCTGTACACTCTTATACGCCTTCATGGCGTGGACAGGGAAGACGTTAGCCTTTTTAACGACACTATAATAATAATAATAATAATAATAATAATAACAATAAAGGTAAAACTTTCCCGTAAAAAATAATGAAGACTCGGCGGGGATGGAATGTTGGGCTTCGATTTTTTACTGTGACATTCGGTAAGTCTAGAACGACAGAGTTGTTAGCTCCACGCTCCGACCGCACTTTACCCCCAAGAAAATTACTTGCTACTCATTTCTGTTGGAGGCTGAATGGACTCTAGGGCTACTGACGGCGGTCAGAAAGCACAGGTCAGTAGAAAATTTCCAAGGACCCTGCCGGTAGTGGAAACCAAACCCTCCCGTCTTGTGACGCAGTTCCTCAACCAACCGCGCTACTGGTCGCCCATAATAATAATAATAATAATATTGTTATTATTATTATTATTATTATTACTATGAAGTAACGTAAGACATTTCATAGTTCATGGCCAATGGGAAGGGAAAATGTATTTGAATAATATAAAAAGGAAGAAATTGAATAATCTAAAAAGAAAGAAATAGTAAAAAGTTGCTGCATTATAGGGAAATAGTAACATAAAGTCTGGCGTTAGTGGCAGCAATTGTGTCAGGCACTGGAGACCATGCATGAGAATTGAACCCATTGTGCTGGGTACCGTTAATACGTATTGATACATTTTGGTCTGCTTGAATTTCATAGGGACAGAGGCTTTTTTAGGCGCGTCTGCGCAGTCGCAAAAAGCGCCTATTGGCTTCGTCATGTCCGTCCGTCTGTCCGCATGAATCAGAGTGGTTTCCACCGGACGGATGTCTGAGAAATTTGATACTGGTGACTTCTATGAAAATGTATCATAATAATCCATCTTTGGTTAAAATGAGGCAAAATATCTTGCAATTTGCACGAAGACCTCGGTATATTTTATTGTTGCCGGCGTCATAAACTCACCATAAAAGCATTGTTGTTCATCACACAATATTTTCATATTTTTGTTATTGATAGGTAAGTCAGCAATGTAAAGAGAGTGAGTTGTGTTTCCGTAGCAACGTTGGTTACAGGAATGATCCACGGTGTTACCTGTGGTGCCTGTCTTATTGTTGACGTACTGGCTGCTGAGTGCCAGCACGTGTAATGTTACCTGTGGTGCCTGTCTTATTGTTGACGTACTGGCTGCTGAGTGCCAGCACGTGTAATGTTACCTGTGGTGCCTCTCTTATTGTTGACGTACTGGCTGCTGAGTGCCAACACGTGTAATGTTACCTGTGGTGCCTGTCTTATTGTTGACGTACTGGCTGCTGAGTGCCAACACGTGTAATGTTACCTGTGGTGCCTGTCTTATTTTTGACGTACTGGCTGCTGAGTGCCAGCACGTGTAATGTTACCTGTGGTGCCTGTCTTATTGTTGACGTACTGGCTGCTGAGTGCCAGCACGTGTAAATGTAAGAGGTGATCCTGAGCTCACGTTAATAAGAGCAATAACTGACAGTGACCTGTCTTGCTGGTGTGACGGTATGCTTATTGGCAGAGAACAGCCAATCAACTTTAAAGCCTACTGAGTGGGATAATAAGTTTCACAAGGCAGGGCATTTTTTGGCACATCCAAGCAAAATTAGGCGAGATGGACAGGGATACGGCACACACGGAGCTGATAAAGAATAACTTAAGAATTTTAATCGGAAAACCTGAAAGCGAGAGATCACCTAGAACAACTAGAATTAGGCGAAGGGATAATAGAGCGAAACCCGTCTTACACTGAACCTGGACATAACGAAAACCTGTATTTAGCGAAAAGATTTGCAGCTCCGAGGATCCGGTGTTCCGCGGATCCAAACTTCAAGTACCTCTAACAAAGGGCGCCTGCCAGCAACCGAAAAATTTCGATTTCTTGCAGTTCCGCTATAAGCAGGTTGCACAGTATTAAATTGATTCTTTATCATGTATGATGTGGGTGTGTTAAAGAATTCATGTAGCTCAGGGGAAGGTCCAATGGAAGGCAACTGTGAAGGCTGTAATGAACCTTTGGATTCCACAAAACGCGGGGCGCTTTGTCACTAGCTGAGCAACTATAAGCTTTTGTAGAATGACTCCATGGTCCATGAAGTCAGTTGGCAGTCTGTGATGTATATCTCGAAATGTTCATAGTAAACTTTTACCAACAGCCCGTGCACTTAATAAGGTTTCTTGAGGATGTCACAAGCCGGCCACTTAATTAAACAGGGCCGATGACCTATTCCGTTGCTTGCACCGTGGTTCTGATCCAGGAGGTTGGCTATGACGCTAGAGACGTAGGGCTTTGTCGTCAGTCGCCAAATAAGTGTTAAGAGTGTATGGGGGTGTGAAATTTATAAACGTAATGGTAAAAATAATTAAGACGCCCAAGAGCTTCGAGATCTGGCGTCATTAGCCTTTTCTAAGGATCTGAAAACGGGGTGCCGTTTATTATGGGGCAAATTATATTTGTCAGGAAAAGCCAATAGTTGTATTGAAACAAAATTGTCACCGCAGAGAGAGACCTTTGCCAGCTTGCGTCATGAGACTGGCGTTTATGATTTCCAAGCACCATCATATTGACGGGGCGGGTTTGTTCTTCACTTCTGACCCTAGCTGTGATGGGTAGAAAGTTAGGTTTCTCATGTCATATTAGGGGGAAAGTGCTTTTTCTTTTCCTTCGTTCTACAGCGAATAGGCAAATTATGGGATCATATTGACTGAAAAGCCTTTTATGTAGCCATCGAAATGTCTGAGGAATTTGCCGCCTTAATCTTTGGGACATCGAAGAAGGAGACACCAAGTTATTAAAAAAAACTGATAATTCCAGACTCCAAGGTGTCAATTCCCAGAAGTTCGGTATCTCAGTACTCACTGTTTTGAGAATCTAAGAATGGGCCCCATTGAAGTGGTTTTCCCAGTGTGTTCCGCACGACCAACAGCTTTGAGATTGGGAATCCATATCTTCTTAAATTATGAATCTTAGTTATGCATAATTCTTGAGTAAGTAGGCTTATGTTATTCAAATGTGCTATAAAATGGATTGGCATTGCAGCTGGTAAACTGTGTTTGTTAACCTTCTGTACGATAACAGTTTAAACAAGAGAACAGGCAGCTAATTGTGAAATTGTGATTCGCAGAACGAACACGCTCAGATAATTTTTATTTAACACCAAATAACTGAGTTCCATAACGCCACTCGTCGTTATGTTTGAGTTTAGATTAACATAAACGTGTTCGACCATATTGTATTTTTGCTAGACCTCCAAGGACATGCATTGCGAACGTTTGAAGACTAGGTGTTGAAATTATTATTAGGGGATTGTAGAGAGGGATTAGCAGGGCCTGAAGAGTTTCATAATTCATACGTCACACAACATTGGTTATAATCAAGTCAAAGGGGGCGGTACGTCCTTGTTTTGTGAACGTCAGTTGTGCATACGTTTTTATGTGTAAACGTGAGAGTAATGCAGAGGCGAATATTAAACAGATTTTAAAGCAATGCGATCTGACGGAATAGATTTTAAGATCTCTCTTCTGAAATGTGGAACGTGGAACTTTGTACTGTAGTAGAAGAAATCGACGTTTCGGAGGAAATTTCTGCCTCCTTCATCAAGGTTGAGGGGTAGATTTAGTCACGATGTGGTCCAGTAACAGATTCATATGAGCATGTTAATGGGAATTTGGTTTCCACGTCACGAAGGAAATATCTACATGAAGGAATACTTATCACACTGGATTCAATTTTTTTTATAGACTGCGCTGTGTTGATAAAATAACTGATATATACAGGCGCCAGTCAACTGCTGTACCGGAAATATTTCTTGTCTCGTTCATCCAATGTGCCAAAGATCGCGTAAATTATCTCTAACAACAAACATGGTCATGCCCTTACATCTTACTATGCTTAAACAGCATCTGTTTCCTTAGACGGTAGTACGGTTATTTGGCAAGTTGCAATCAACATACAACTCGTTCGTCTCTATCTCAGCTCTTTAAAGTTCGAAAATACCTAAACCTTTATGCAATAGAAGCAATGTAGGTATAGAAGTATCGCTGACGCGCGTTCGCATAACTACTGTTGCCTTGTAAAAAGGAATACGTATCATATATTCTGCATGTGTGTCTGTTTCCTTAGTTATCCAGCACGTAAGGCCCATGCTTCGTATTAGTTTGTTATTTGTGGCATGTCCGACTCTACTACCACATTCTTCCACAATATCTAAAAAACGCACGATTTTCGGGAAAAATTATTGAACATACAAAGTATTTTGAGTTCCTCTACAGTATTTGTCTGAAAAATATTTCTCATTCTAAAAAGAATTCAGCGAGAAATTGTCATAAATGTACGTACGTCTTCCTGTAAAATACCCATAACTCATGTCAGATTTTCATGAAACATGAATTTTCCCGATATATTTTCGAAAAAAAAAAATTCAAATATAAATTTTCATGAAAATCAGACCACTGGGAGCTGCTGGTAGGTGGACTGGCAGGCATGAAGAAACTAATAGTTGCTTTTCGCAGTTTGGCGAAAAGCGCCTAGTAAGATATCTTTTCCTAACCCATAAACAGAGTCTACCCTTATTATGGCCGACGTTTAATTTCATTTAGGAAAATAATCGCTGTTTATTGTGATAATCTTACGAAACCAAAATAGTCCGCGTGTGCAAAATTCAGTTTTCGGTATCAGAGCAGGTTGTATTTAGCCTATATTTACAACCAGGCTTGAATCGGTTCAGGAATGCGCGAGAGAACCTACAATTTTATAGGTAAAGTTGGATACTACCTATTGATATAGAACAACCTATATACTGACGCCCGCACTGTACTTCACTCACGTATTAACTTAACGAAACGGTCCGGGTTTCACCACATGAATTACATACCCATTTTCGCGTCGAAATTTTATCTACGGAGCGAACCGACTTTTACAAAACGTAGCCTGCTGCTATGAAACAGGTGGGTGTAAGTATTAGTTATAGTGCGGTGGAGAGAACGAAACATGACCCTAACATCATATAGCCTCTGCTTTGAGTGTTAAAATTAATTTACTTTATTTACGTAGTAAACAAGAATGACTAAACGAAAAAAAAATTCTCACAGTAATTTACTGTTGAAATGTCTTCTGTTTATCTCTAAACGCATTGTAGAGGAATCTGAGGCTAACTCTCATCCTTTCCGTATTGTATCAAGTGCGCTATCTGTTTCATGCACTCGGTGACGCATTTGATTGAGGCACTGCACTGTAAGTCGGAAGGTCGCGGGTTCAATTTCCGATTGTGTCAATGGGATTTTTCATTTGACTTATTCCTTCTCGTCGCACTATGGCCCTGGGGTCGACTCAGCCTCTTAACAGAAATGAGTACCAGGGATATCTGCTGGGGGTAAAGGCGGCACGGACGTAGAGATGATAACCTTTAATCTTTATGTGCTTATTGCCTAGAAATACTAATAGCTTTAACCTTCTGGAACCCTAATAACTTGACTAGGCCCGTATAGGAATAACTTACCTAGATTAAGTAATTTGTAAATATTCATTTGTTCTCCTCTACTCGACGAATACCTTGAGCAGAGGCGCCTGGAATTTTCGTCTAGTATAGAATTTTACAAAATATACTTTTGAGGAACTTGGATAGACATTACCACTTTTAAGCTCGAAAATCGCATTCGAGCGGGTACCATTCCTGTCTCTTATTTAGAAGTTTCCGGGTTCAAATTTTCGTCGAGACACAAGCTGTTCCAACTGAAGTTCTTTTACTGTTTTCTCTCAGTCCTTCCCGGCAAATTCTGAGTTCTGATAATAAGCGTTTGTCACTAACGTGTATCAGCTATAATGTAAATGGAGAACGGATGAACGCTGTTGGATAACACGCACTTTCGCATACGCGCGTTGGCTGTTGAGCCATTTAAGCGACCACAGTGAAAATATTACTTTGAATGAATGGCCAAATTTGTTTCTTATATGACCCAATTCTTATTACGCGCCTTTTTATAAACCGAGGTGTCACAAGACCGCAAGTATCGCCTTACGTATAGCAGACCTGACTGTATGTGAAATTCCGCAGTCTCTTCCCAATTGACTGACATCCCAGGATGCGGCGCAATACAGAGCGAGCTACTGACACGGACGTCGCAACAAACGATGAACAGTCCGAGTTCAAAACAGCCCGCCACTGGGACCCGCTGCTGTGCAGGCTGGCCACGAACATTTCCGATGCCTACCGTTCAGTGCCGTGGATGACGCGTCCCTCGCCGCTAGCTCCTCCTCGACAGCCGCCGTTGGGTCTGAGCTTCAACACGTGCTCGAAGGTCGGTCAGTGACTTCGGCGGAGAACGTTCGTTACCCCTGCGTTCACTTCCTTGAGGTACTGAGTTCGGAAACGGGCATCTTTATTCTTCAGCGCCGCAGCGTTCAGCTTCTCACTGCTCGTTTCTCTGATAAACCGTACGTGAGATGTTTCAACGAATCGTTGCAGATGTCAGGTGCGATATTGCGAACAACAATTTTAACTAACTAGTTAGCCAGGTAACTAATCAACCATCTCCTTGGAACGAACTCCTTCTTGAAAGCATATAGGTCGTTAGCTAGTTAAGAAATTCCCTTCATTTTTTGGAACCCGGCTGTTCATTACAGCAATATCAAGAAGCTGCAGTTTATTCCTACCTTAAGCTATATGAATCCATAGTCCATGCCTTCCAATCCTGTCTTTAAGATCCGTTTAAATATTATCTTTCCATCTACTCCTATTTCTTCCTTAAGGTTTACCATTCATAGCACTCTTCGTATTTATCTTTGTCCTATGCATGCAACATGCCCATGCCATCACACCTCTTACATTTAATCACCTTAATATTACTCGGACAGATGTACAACTCGTGACGCTGCATTGGGAAACTTTCAGTGTACTGAGAGTGTTAGAAAAGGAGATGCCTTGTGTGCAGAGCACACTTCTTGTGAAGCGTCATGGACACTCAAAATAGCAGTAATGCATGGAGGGGCGTGGTGTGTTTTGGCACTGGATATAATCAAAATGCTGACAGTGATTGGTCTTAAGGCGTGGTGTGTGAAAGGAACGGAATGTTTAGACAACGTCGAACTCACTTAATAAAAAACTGTTGACACAACTAACTGTGGTACGTCTTGTTGTGGCTACATGTTTCGACTGTAAAGGGTCATCATCAGGCTAACAATCAGTAACACGTAAAATGAGATCCCATTTATACCATTAAATTCTTCTTTCTTCTGTGGCGCTACAACTCTGATATAGAGTCTTGGCCTTCTCGACAATATCCTTCCACTTAAGGCGGTCCTGTACTTGTTCTGCCAACTTCATAAGCTTCATCTTCTTCAGATTATTCCTGACATCAAGTCGAGACTTGGTCTTTCCAGCTGGTCTTACTGTGAATGGTTTCCATTTGTGTATTCTTTTTACTACTCTAGTTTCGGGCATTCTATTTGTGTGTCCAAACCAACTCAGTCGTTGTATACCATTACATTATATCTAATTTCATAAGGTTCGTCATCCCTGTTGTGTTTATAATAAACTAGATTGGAGTGTATATACTTGTCTAACACAACTATGTGATGGTAGAGATATGTATATAATTTATCACATAAATAATTATAAATTATATACATATCTCTACCATCATATAGTTATGTTAGACAAGTATATACACTCCAATTTGGTTATATCACATATATTCCATGTGGCTTATGTCGTGAATTGAAATAGGTCAAAATAAGCTATAAATCTAATCTTCTTCAGTTTGACCTATTTAAATTCACGACATAAACAACATGTAAAACATGAGACAATTTAATTGTACAAGTGAATCTCATTTTATGTGTTACTGAATTTTAGCCAGATGATGACACTTTAGGGTCGAAACACGGTGTTACAATAAAACGTATCAGATTTAGTTGTGTCAGCAGTTTTTATTTCAGTGGTTAACTAATCTCACGAGGATACAACGGGATGAGTAACTTAAAAAAATCTTTGAACTTTATGGACGAAAGTTGTTCTACACAGCTAGATCCGCTGGCGATTGAAGAAATTCCCGGCCCTCGTGCAATGCCAGAATTCATTGCCATATTCACATAAGCACGCCACATGTTCCTCTCCGTTGTTAAATTGACCAAATTCACATTCTCACGCTCTTATTTAAGACCAGTTTTAATATTATCTTCCCATACATACTTACTCACTCCATGCTGCAGATTCCTTCTTGAGCAGCTAACTGGTTTGCAGCTAGTCAAGAAATTCCCCGCATTTCACGGAACCCAGAGGTTCATTACCGCACCCACAAGCGTCCGCCACCTGTCCCTATCTTGGCCCAGCCCAATCCAGTCCATATACCCACATCCCACCTCCTGGAGATCCATCCTAATATTATCCACCCATCTACGCCTAGGTCTCCCCAGTGGCCTCTTTCCCTCCGGTTTCCCCACCAAGACCC
>Ga0123352_10009871_pt1 | contig 14974 bp, 8 predicted proteins | sample TergutLab28metaG_FD_89700 | JGI IMG/M metagenome (GOLD analysis project Ga0123352, IMG submission 89700) | Labiotermes labralis P1 segment gut microbial communities from Petit-Saut dam, French Guiana - Lab288 P1 | ecosystem: Host-associated > Arthropoda: Insects > Digestive system > Gut ... | reverse complement strand
TCAGAGAGAGATGCTCCATCCCCAGAGCCCCCTTCATCCAGCTCCCAAAGTCCCTGATAAATGACCCCTCCTCCAAGTTCCCCAAACAGGGCCCCTAAGGAAAGAGATGCCTGTCTCCAGAGCCTTTCCTACATATCCTTCAGGGTCCCCAGTAAGGGAGCCCTCTCTCCAGGTTCCCTTCACAGCTCCCACAGAGAGAGGCACCCCACCTCCAGAGCCCCTTTCAACCATATCTCAAAGTCCCTGATAGCTGATCCCACTCCAGGTTGCCTAACTGAGTCCCCATGAAGATAGATGCCCAACCCCAGAGCCTTCCTTTCATAACCTTCAGGGCCCTTAGCAAAGGAGCTCCAATTCCAGGTTCCCCTAACAGCTCCCATAGAGGGAGATGCCCCATTTCCTGAGCCCTCCTTTCAACTACCTCTCAGAGCTCCCGGTGAACGGACCTCCCGTGATACTGAACAGGGCCACTATGGAGAAAGGTGCCTGTCTCCAGAGCCTTCACAAGGCCTGGTAGACGAGCCCCCTACTAAATTCCCCAACAGGGCCCCCACAGAGAATTTGATATGGCTGTACTGTGTGTTATGTTGCATGACATTTTTTGTTTCTTCATTGTTTAAAAATTAATAGCATGTTTTGCCCAACATTTCCAGTGCCCTACGTTGTATAGTTGAACAAATAGAATAGGTAAGTTAGACAGTTTTCCTTTGAGATGATTAGCACTAGATCCTACATGAGCTACTTCTTTTATTTGGGCATACATGTTTCATCTGTGGTTTTTAACTGTGTAGTGCAGTAACTAATAGTTTGATTTTTGAAAGTGTATTTGCATTCTTATTTATTTTGTGACAGTGAAAATGTATCCTTACCTTTCACATTGATTACCATGGGAAAGATTGTGTTTTGAATGTTATGCCTGTATGTAACATGTCCCTGACATTAACTGGCGTATAGCTGTGATGTATTTGAATTCTAGTGATTTTGTATCTTTAGTAGTACATATATTTGCACTGGGCTGTCAATGGTGATAAATGTTTGGATTGTGCTTGATCATTGCAATTCAAGTCTTGCTAACAAAATACAAAATATCTTGATGTGTTTTTTTTTTCAGAATTATAATGGAAGCTGACTCATCAGCAGTAGTTCAGAGAGTAGCTCTGCGAACAGATGACATTCCTCTGGGAGAGCAGACCGTGGCACAAGTATGATACCTCATTTTGAATTTTGTAAATCTTCTAGAATTAATGATTGGCATTCTTCTAGAATACAAAGTCAGGTGGTTGAAAAGGAAACAAATTGATTTAATTTTTTGGTGGTGGGAGGGATGTGGGTGGTGGTAGTTGACCTGGATGTGTTTCATGTTAGTTTGGCACGGGCAGATCAAATGATGCACAATTTTGTACAGTGGAATGTCTATAGGTATGACTTTTTTTTTTTTTTGCTATATGAAGTAAAAGATGACATGTTACTTCTGTTTGGATGGCTCATAGATGAAATGGTGGCTCATTGCCTATTCAGTAGCATGGTGATTGCTAGCAAGCTGTGGAGCACCAAGATACACCTCATCTTGCTTACCAGCGGTGTTACAGTTGTGTTCAGTCTTAACTGGTTTTTTGGCAGATATTTTGTACCTTGTGTTTATACTCCAAGGAGCTTCTCTGTTCTGAAGAAACTGTTTGTGAAGGAATGAATGAATTTGGTGTGGGCTGGGATAGCTCAGTCAGTATAGCAACTCGATATGGGCTGGATGGTCCGGGAATTGAATCCTGGTGGGGGCGAGATTTTCCACACCCGTCCAGACCAGCCCTGGGACCCACCCAGCCTCCAATACATTGGGTACCGGGTCTCTTTGGGGTTAAGTGGCTGGGGTGTGGCATTGACAACCCACCCCCATCTAGCACCCAGGTTAATGAAAGAGTAGAGCTATACCTCCACTCACCCTCTGGGTCTTTGTGGCCTGCTCAAGGGAGAACTTTACCTTTACCTTCATGAATTAATTTGGTTTTGCTATAGGCGGAGAATGTTTAGGTTGAAGGTGATGGAAGTAATGGGAGGATGTAGGAGACTGCATAATTAGCAGTTTCATAATTTATGCTTCTCACAAAATGTGACTGTGGTGAACAAATTAAGGAGAATAAGATGGGAAGAGCATGTTGCATGTATGGTAGCTATGAGAATTGCACACACAGTTTTATTCCGAAAACCCAAAGGGAAAAGTTTACTTTGGGAACTGAGGCATACATGGGAGGAAAATAGGTCTTTAAGTAACAGAATGTGAAGATATTGAGTGGCTAACTGTTGTTGTGAATAGAGGAAATTTTGGTTTGTGTAAAAGGCATGACATTTCTTTGCCTGACTTACAAGTAGTAGCTTCTGAACAGGCAATGTGCTTTAAGGAAGTAGAGCTGCAACTCTGTCAGGGATGGATCCCCAAATATTTTGCGTAGATGTATGGAGTGATTTTTTATTCATTAAACTAGATTTGAATTTAGGGGCTGTCTCTCAAGGATGTTTCCATCAGTAACTCACAATTAATGATCTGAAAGAGGGACATATGGGAAGGTGTCTCATATATCTGTACTGAAACTTTGAAAAGTCTGCTACAGGATTTCACCATTTGGCTTTAGCACATTTTCTTGTAGAGAGGAAGCATCAGACATGTTTCTTATTGAGGATTCTAGTTCCATTGTGCAGTAATTTCAAATGCAAAAGTAATTATTTCATGACTAAGTGAAATGGTTTATTGAATAAAGGATGAGTGTGTATATATATATATATATATATATATATACACGTGTGCTCATGTGTGTGTGTGCACGTGCGCATGCATGAGGGTACCCACGTGCGTGCTCTTGGAGCTGCATGTTTTAAACTGAGTTTTAAGTTACATGTTAGCAGGTAACTGTTGTTTTGCATTAATAATTGGATTGTGAATGTGTTTTCAAGTGCTGTTGCAGGTAATTAGGTTTGGTATTGAGTCTCTGCACTTTTTGTTTTATGACCATCAGTAGTAGATGACAAACCATTTTACTCTTTTATAATAGAGTCCACAGGACTTTTGTCATTAACACCAGAGCCTGCCACTTGCATGACATTTCTATCCAGCTCACAGTATTGCAACCTGTTACTATTATATTATCCTCTCAACTTCTTTTAATCTTCAAAGAAGCTACTTCCATGAAATTTCCTTACAAAAATTTCTGTATGTATTTTTGTCTCCCTCACATGTGTTACGAGGGAGAGTCAAATGAAAACCTTAAAAGTGCGATAAAAATTCGAAACACAGCTGTGTTGTCTTGTAAGTTGACAACAGTGATACTCATGGTTTGAAGAGTGGCCGACAGGTGGCATTACAATGCAGGAATGCAACACAACGGCACAGTAGTAGCGTAAAGATGGCGGCCCCACTTGCAACATACACCAAAGAAGAACAGTGTTCTGTCATACGTTTTTTAAGTAGTGAAGCGGTGAAACCCATCAAAATTCATTAACGAATGAACGTTCAGTATGGTGATGCATGTCTGTCACTACAGCAAGTGTATGAGTCTACTAGGAAGTTCATGAATGGCGTTAGTTCTGTAACAGACTCTCCTCGACCTGGTCAGGCACACCAAGTAGTGACACCTGAGCCATTGCAGCAGTTGAAGCCATGGTGAAGGAAAATTGCCGTGTAACAGTGAATGAAATAGACACACATCTGGATATGAGTCATGGATCAGCACACCATGTCATCCATGATGATGTGCAGTTCCATAAAGTGTCTGCAAGGTGGGTGCCATCCCAGTTGACTGCAGAATTGAAAGAACGATGTATTGAGGCCTGCCAGGAAATTTTGGAATGCTTTGAAGCAGAAAGTGATTACTTTCTAGGAAGAATTGTTATGGGAGATGAAACCTGGGACCACTCCCACCAGCCGGAAACCAAGAAAGTGAGCAAGGAATGGTGCCATACCTCCTTACCAAAACCATCTGCGGAAAAGGTTATGCTGACTCTCTTTTGGGATGATCGAGGGGTAATTTTGGATCACTACATGCCCAAGGGGAACACTGTGACCAGTGCAACATATGCAAATCTCCTAAAGAATCACCTGCAACCTGCAATCAAGTCCAAATGACGTGGACATCTGAGTACAGGTGTTTTGCTCCAACATGACAGTGCTCGGCCCCATACTGCCTGTTCAACTGTTGTAACAATCCAAGATATGTCCTTCAAGTGTTTTCCACATCTGCCATACTCACCAGACCTCACCCCCAGTGACTTTCATGTCTTTTGACCGCTCAAAGAGGCGATGGGAGGCAAGTATTTCAGGTCCGACGAAGAGGTACAGCAGGCGGTGCATGAGTGGCTGCGCTCTCATCCAAAATGATTTTTTTTCTAGAGGTATCCATGCACTTTTGAAGTGCTGGAACACTTGTATGGAATGCAATGGAAACTACATAGAAAAATGAAGTCACTGTGTACCTTTTGTGTTCAATAAGTTACGAGATAAAAAAATATATGAGGTTTTCATGTGACTCTCCCTCATATATATCTGGCTGATGTGTCATTATCACCTGATCTGACTGATTCAGTGCTAGTAAATGATTTGTATGAATCGCAGAAATGTTGCAGTAGAGTAGAGTTATGTGGAATCACCGTCAAGCTTTTGCAGGGTTGTGGAAATGTTGTTTTAGGAGGCAAAATTTCTGCTGAATTTATTAATAGTTAGGATGAAATGTGTACATAGATTGGAATTGCCTGGACATGTTGTAAGAATGGGTCGTACAAGGACGGTAGAAAATTTACTAGAAGGTGAGCCATGTGGAGGGAGGAAAAAAAGAAAGACCTAGAATAAGGTGGATGCATTGTGCTTGAGCTGCATCTGTCCTGAGGGAAGCCAAGGTTAGACTTAGAGGGCCATAGTACTAAAGTAGAAGAAGAAGGCTATGAAATGAAACATTGTAAAAATTTGGTGTGGTTTTTGGGGAAGATGTTCAAGATCTTGCTTTCAAATGTCTTGGCTTTCATGAGTGGCATTTTGAAGTGCATTTTAGATTACTGAAATATGCAAGGCTGGCAGGTTACTGAAATTCTCTCACTATGTGGGTAGCATGTCCATTGTAGATATACGGAACTGAATTGAGCTGAAAGGTTCACATTAAGAAACTGAAGATGGAACATGAACCCTAATCACATATTACTTTACAAAGTGACATCTTAGCCAGGAGGAACAAGGATAATGTAGTTGGCATAGTGGTCATGTTATGGGCTGTATGATTCAAGGTTCCTTTTCCTGTTTTCAGGTGTTGCAGTCTGCAAAAGAGCAGTTGAAATGGTCACTACTGAAGTGATACTTGAGCCTAGACTACAACTGCCAACACTTCCCTTTCCTACTTGAATTTTGGAAACCTGTAGAGGTTTCTACCACATGTGTTTTAACAGTTCACAGTTCAGCAGTGTGATGAATTTTGGATGTGGTAAGACAGTTCTGCAGGGGCCTGATAATGCTGCACATTAGCTTGAGAATTTCAAGTTCCATTGACAGCTTTGTAAAAGTAAAAATTTTTATATAATACAATTGTATAGAATGTGTTTGTAAAACAATGTAACATTTGTCTTGTTAAGTGTGCAGCTTGCTTCATCAAATGAAATGTGCAGTGGAAGATTATATTGTGTGGATGGAAAATATTATAAAAAGAGAATTTTAATTGGTGGAGAATATCCATTATATTTACTCTCTTAGAACAATTTGTGAAACCACTGGTTAGTTTCATAACTGATAAATAAAACTGAACATGATACAACATTCAGTTTGTGTACCGTTTTGTCTACACTAGCTTGTAGTTGGAATTGACCTTCTAAATGCCATGGCTTTTTATTTGGTGAATCAGGTTGTTGTTTGTATTAGCTTACTAATTTATTTAAAGCCTGACTTAGTTCCTGTAAATTATCTTCTTCATTAGTCTCGCTTTGTCATCTGCACAATGGAGTATATTAAAAACGTCTGTTTTCTGAAATTTGTATGCTTTTGTTTCATCTCTTATTCATTAGTGTCTTATTTAAGAATAAGTTAACTCAGATTTTTGACTATGAGAGGCCTCGACCAGCACCTTGTTGGGTGATTGCATTTTTTCAGTTGTACCTAGATATTGTGGATAAGGGTCTTGCAGTCATATTTTGAGGGTGTAACCGGTATAGTCACACTACAGGATATACAGTGGACAAGCTTGTTTGGAAGCTTTAATTGTAGCAGTACTACCACTGGATATGTTTGTAGGCCACCAATCTATTCTGGGTAGTTAAACTTCTTTCAAGTCTCAGGCTGGACGACTCCATATAAGCACAAGCTTATGCTAAAAATCAGTTGGTATGAAGCCCCAGACCTACATCATAATGGGTGAAAGTTCACATTGTACTGGTATGTCATTTTAACCGACGAGGTTGGCTGAACCACTAAGTGGGTCAAATAGATTTTTTTATTTGAGGTATACTTGACTGGACTTGTTTTTCTGAGTCACATGTAAAAAATAACTAGGTAATATACTGAGACCCTTTCCATTGCACCATACATAATTATCATCATAGCTTATTTAAGACTTAGCTAACCTCTGAACTTGATGCAGAATCATTGAATAATGTACATGTTAACATTTGTTCAACCCTTAATTTCTGAAATTCTTGTTTTCCCATTTTCCTTCATTCCTTGCAGGGATGTTGTATTATGTTTGTGGTCCCTCACTCCAAATGACCATTCCTGCATTGTGACCCACTCACTCCCACCTTCCTGTGTGACTTATCCATGTAGCAGCTTGATATGTTTCTACCCTAAAAATGGAGGCAGCAGGTTTCTCTGAAATATTACCAATCACACAGAAGCACATAATGTGATAACCTAGGAGACCACAATTAAAATTTTGTTGAATCTGAAAACTTCTTCTCCTCTTTACACTTCAAGTTGGGCATGTGGGAGAGAATTAGACTGCTCAGTTGCCTGAACTCTCAAATTAAATAATTGGAAGTAGGCACATATGATTTATATGATACATAAATAAGATAGGACCAGAAAGCAGACAGCACATACCACACTCTGAAGTCATATGCACTTGATAGCAATGCTGGTGAAAGCAGCAGCCCATGTCTTCTCCTAGATAAGAATGTTGTTATTCAACAGTATGTAGTTATGCAGCAGTAATGATACATGTTTAATTTTAGCTATGGTGTAGAGGGTAGATGATGGAATAACTTCTCCCATCCCACATGGATTTATAAATGAAGGTTAAAATGAAGTGGACTCAGAAGAGGGTGACTAACTGTATGGTCTGTGAAAATGATAATTTACTATTGTCATGATCACCCTTTTCTTCACTAGGCCTGTTGTGGATACTACAAAATAGTATCCTTCATTGCTTTTTTACTCTCTCAGTTGATTTTTTAAGATCTTGATTGGAATGTGTTCAGATTTTCCACTGTATTCTTAAAATACAGTTACTTGTGGAATCTGTGGTTCTGTTATATTTCATTTTGTATGTGGTATGGAATGATATTTGCCATTGACCTTGTGATTCATATTTCTGCAAATACTTTTTTTTTTTTTTGGTAATTTGCACTGTGCATGTTTTATTTCCCGTTCTCCTACAGAATTTCCATTTCGTATGAGCCCTGTCAGAACCTAGCCACACAATCTTATTATTGTCATCCTTTGAGACAGTATTCTTGTCTGAAAATGTACTGGCAAATGGCCTAGCATCCCACATGCTGGCCTGTGTGTGTTCACTTGGTAGCCAGTTAAATGTCCATGCTAAACCAAAAAAATCTGGCCATCAGGAGATACAATTGACATTTAAATCCATCACCTAAAGCTTAAGTGAGATGTATATTTGCCTAAAACATATTTAAGATACTTACCTTTCAGTGTTAGATGGCAGCATTAAGTTTGAAATCTGCCTGTCATTTATCTCCCATGTTTCCTTCAATGAATGTTCAGTCATTTTTATTTCCTGGTGAAACCCCGTAGTGTTTTGTATCATAGATATGAACTGCATCCTTGCTTGTTGGGGCCTGACTTTGTCCTAATATCTGATATAGACTTTGCAGTTTTGCTTGTGTGTGTGCGTGTTGTTAAAAGTACCAAGCTGGGCCTGTGTGCTAGAGAACAGTACAGTCTAAATGTAAAATTCAAGAAGAAAGGAAAGAAAATAAACAATAAAAGAAGAATACATTATGGTGTTACAATATTGTAGTCTGTTATAAAATCACAGTATTATTGCATGTTGTTTAAAGCCATGAAAATTTCAACATAACAGCTCTGATTCCTGCAACTGATGTTCAGCAACTATTTCAGTGTTCACATCTTTTGTTTGAATTGTAGAATACCTTAATCAGTAAATTTAGTGGCCAAATGGCTGGAGTTTGATTCCTAGCAGGGGCAAGAAGTTTCACTATTGCCACCAAATCTGGACCAGCTCTTGGGCCAATCCAGTTTCCCATCTGACAGGTATTGGGTACTTGTTTCCAGGGGATAAACTGCCCAGAGCTTGAAGCTACCTGCTGAGGTGTACCAGTTGATAAGAATATGTAGTCCTATTCCTGTGCTTGCCCATGCATTTTCATAGCCATTAATTAATTGATTATAATCTTCAAATGTGATAGTGTTCATGAATACCATAGTGTTTAATAAACAGCTTTTCTAATCAGCAGGAAAGTCTTATTTGGTTAAGAAGATAGTGAGAGATAATTGAAGGTAGAGGTAAGAGAATGTAATATTTTAAAATTAAACTGTGTTGTGATTTGGTTGGAAATGGAATAGCATTTTCTGTCACATCATTTATGGCGCATGAGTAACATAAGGGTGTAATCTGTTAGTATGGTACTTGGGCATTACACTTGTATGGGGCACTTGTGCAGTTTCTGTTGTAATGCCATTGATCTTTGAAGCTACTTCCTCAGATTATCACCATCCTGTGTGGTATGTGCAGCATTTTTGCACATTTTTATGATGCATATTTAATATGCTTTTCAGTACAACAAGAAATTAAACCAACAATATAAACTGTATTATTTCATATTTTGCTTATGATCCAACATGTTTTGGTCTCTGCTGCCTTCATCACAGATCAGTTCATTATATCATGAAGATTACAAGACCAGTACATAATAATTGTTAAAGTCCAAATATACAATATTAATATTTTATGTATGTATTATTATTATTATTATTATTATATATAAGGATTTTAATGTTTACTATATAATGATATTGTAACCTTCATGACATATTGGATTGATCCCTGATGGTAGTTTTATAGACCAATACATGTTGGATTGTAATTAAAAAAATGAAATAATACAGTTTATATATATTGGTTTAATTTCTTATTATTGTGCATTCTTTGCAGGTAGTGCATGAAAGAAACACATTCTTCTTCTCTGGAACTACTGAAAATATATTTTTGGCATCTTAATATTTAAAGTTTATGTCAGACTTTGTTCCATAGTTTTTGTTTGGTGTATGGTGGTCGAATATATACAACATCTGCATTATTAGATGTGAATGGACTCTTTAATGCCACAGAGCAGAATCATTTTGAGAAGCTAGTAGTTTCTCAGCTAGTCAAATTCCCTGGCTTATGTGGAACTCAAAGTGTTCATTACTGTTGTCACAAGAGCCCACCATTTGTCCTTATCCTGAGCCAGCTGATTCCAGTACCTGTGATCCCTGCCAGTTTCTGTATGATCCATTTTAGTATTCTCTCATCTATGCATGGATTTTCCAAGTGATCTGTTTCTTTATGATCCATTTTAATATTCTCTCATCAGTGCCTGGATTTTGCAACTGATCTCTTTGTTTTGGGTTTCCCCACCAAAACCTTGTCTGTATCTTTTCTTCCCCATCGAGTGATATAATCATATTTGTCATCTTAATTCTGTTCTTTCTCCCTCCTATGAAACATTTTTTTGTCTTTCACCTGCATCATGCTTTCAATTTTCTCGATTGATTTTCTATGTGATTTTGCTTCTGATTCATTAATACTGAATTACAAGTATTTCCTTAAAAAGTACACTTTTAATATTGCTGCCTGCTGAGCTACGATGTTTAGTTTGTTGTACAGATACCGTCACATGCCAGAAGACAGCAGACTGTGTAATGCTCCTGTGAGAAACTGAAATCTCACAAATCAATTCTTATTCATTTCAGTGGAGGTTTCTGTTTGATTTCGGTTTGAATTCCATCACATAGGCCTTGTAAGCTGCAGTTGGCCCATTGCATTGAACTGCTTAACTGTGTGTTAAGATAAGAATTATGTAATCTTGACAGCTTGTCTTATCTTCACTTGTTGATGTGTCTATCTTTTGTAGCAAAATCCATGTACCTGAGAGATAAGACATATCAATTTTTATACTTATTTGCCAGAATCAGTGTTTCTTGCTTGGTGAACATAAAATACTTGTTAGTGTGCTTTAGGAATTGAACTTGGGTAAGATAATTGCACACAGAGTGGGGATAGAATCAGTGGGAGGGATCACACAGTGTTATCAAGTAGTGTTAGTGCATTATTTACTTGTTTTATGTAAGTGCTGATGTGTTGTACATTCACAATCTGAACAGATGCACTCAATGCTGAACCAAAATTTTAGTAATCATTAGTGTTTTAAAAGTACAGGTAACAATGTGTTTGCAGTCTGTAGGTTTGCAACATGACAGGCATATTAGTATTACAAACTCAGTAGTTGAATGATGAGGATCTGAGAGAGTGATGTGTCATCAGTTGCTCTATAAGCCAGTCAAAAAGTGATCACAGTTTTTACCCAATTATATGGACACAAATACACTGTTTAAGGTTTCCGAATTATTCAAGAACAAATGATGCTTGCATGCAGCTACCATAACATTCTCTGAACTGGAAAGTAATCTTTCCTAAAAAGTGCCTGAACATGCCATATGTATTAAATAATTATTGTGTTAAGATTCATAACTTCTATTTTGAGATGACACATCCTATTGTGTTATTAATTTACAGATATATTCTTTACTCAAAACAGTTGAACACAACATACAAAGTAGGATAAAATGGCCTTCATGTTTCAACTTATTACGCCATTATCAGGCCCATATAAAGAACATTAAAAAGACACTTAACACTGCAACAGGTGCAAAATCTCCACCTTCACATGTAGATCTTGCACATATTGCACTGTTGAGTGTCTTATTAGTGTTCTTAATAAGTGTCTGTTAATGGGTTAATAAGCTGAAACATGTAGTCTGTTTTATCCCACTTTGTATGTTGTGAATGATGACAGTTCTGAGTGAAAAACTGTATCCATAACTTATGTTGGAATTCACTGTATGCGAATGAGATCTGTCAAAGTGCAACAGATTCAGAAGCTGAGAGATAACGCATAGAGTAAGGGATGTTTATTTAATTAGCACACCAACTAATGCACATACATAAAATTTTTTACATTAAAACATTTAAAATCGCTCCAACATGTTTCGATCCTAAGATCATCTTCAGGGAGCAACACTGTTCCTTGCTAAAGTGTAGCTCCATGAGGATGATCTTAGGATCGAAATATGTTGGAGCGATTTTAAATGTTTTAATGTAAAAATTTTTATGTATGTGCATTATTTGGTATGCTAATTAAATTACTCTACGAAATGCAGGGTGCAATGATAAAGATAAGGCATGTTTAATTTGTTGTGTTCTGTAAACAAAGTGCATAAAATGAATATGTTATGGGGAGGTCATGTCCATACATCATATCTGTACTTTGCCTGATTTTAGACTTCTGCTATGAAGTACATGATGTCTTTACTCTTCTGGGATGTTATGCAGCATATGTTGGTAATTCCTCTCCTATGATTCAGGACAACCTATTGCTCCCATCCTCATGGGTTAAGAAGTTTGAGAAATCTTTTGATTTCTTAACCTTGAAGATGGGACCGTTAGGTTGTCCCAAAACGTCAGTAAGAAATTAGAACCATACACTGCATAATATCCCAGAAGAGTGCAGATCTTATATCTGCACTTTATAAAGTACCGAAAGCTTTTGGTGAAAGGTAATGCTGAAAATTCTTTGCTGAACCTTGTTGTGGTGTGAGGAATACTGTCTCCTAGGATGTGGTGCCATATAGTCTGGTAGAAATTTAACAGTGTTTTGGAGCACTTGCTTTCCCCATTTTCAGGTTAGGTGAACGTTACCTTCTGTCCTGTGGATAGAGGCTTTAAAAATTTAAAGAAATACCTGAACGGGTGACTTATGCCTATGGAGGAAAGTTGATTTTGAGAAGCTAACAGTTTTTTATCTAGTAATGATTCTCTTTGTATCTTATGCAACCTGACAGTTCATTACAATCTTCACAGAAGCCCACCAGTGGTCCCTATCTTAAGCTACGTGAATCCATATCACATATTCTCATCCTATACCTTCAAAATTGAATTTAGTATTAACTTCTGTGTATGCCTAGGTTTCTGAAGTGGTCCATTTCCTTTTGATTTTTGAAGAAAATTTTGTATTTAATCATCTCTTCTGTGTGTTCTATATTTTTCACCTGTCCCATCATCCCTTATTTTATTACCATAATAATATTTACTGATATCCAAAATGGCTGGGTAATTGTTTGCCCACAGTAATTTTTAGCTTATTAGCTTTTGTATGGTAGGCATTTTAAAAATGCTGTAAGTTTCAGACACACTGGGATATCCTGGCACTGTTGATACACTGTCCCAGGATAATTAAGATACAACACTTAACGGGTTTAACACCTGGAACATGTCATTTAAAGAGATACTGGAAAACGTCAATACAATAAAAGTGGTAGCAGTGATTGCTGTACCTCTTCAATGACAAGTAAAAGTCACAACTAAGCCTTGTCATAATTATGCTGGTAGTACTGGTGAAAGGTGAATGTTTTATTTATAAATGTATCCATGTACACCTGCGATGCACTGTATCCTGATAATCAGTATTGGAACAGGGGACCTAAATCTTTAGTCACTGGAAGACAAAACAATTAATCTATTATTTGTATTCAGTTGGCTTTCTTCAGGCATAGCTTCAATACAGTTGTCATGCAGCTTAGTGTACTGTTTAAGAGATATAAAAATTTGCAAGTAACACTTAACATCTTTTGGTCTGTGTTACAATTGTTTGTGGCAGTTGCTTAGAGGGAAAATATCGCAGCTATGGGTTGTTTTGACCCAAAAGATCCAGTGACAGAAGATCAGAAGATTAGAAGCCGGCAGCTGGAAAAGAACCTCAAGGTTTGGAACAAGAATTTCCAGGATGCAACCAAGGTGCTACTGCTGGGTATGGCAAACCATCATCTTGTTTATGCATTATGATAAAAATAACAATAAATTGACTTTTGTGTTAATGTCAGTTCTTTGTTTACAGGCACTGGGGAGTCTGGTAAAACAACAATTATAAAGCAAATGAAAATTCTGCATATTAATGGGTTTTCAGAAAGGTATGATGTTATGGTGCTGTCACATCAGTCAGTCTTGCACACTACACTGTAGTATGTGATGCACATTTCATTTTATTGTGCTCTGATTTGTTAAATGAGCAAAGGCTTAATGTTGCATTCACAATAATAGTATTTAGGCACATTTGCATAAATGGCAATAAGCACCTATTAGCTTCATCATTTTTGTCTGTCTGTCTGTGTGCATGTATTAGCATGGCTCCTGGTGGATTTTTATGATATTTGATATTGGGAACTTTTACAAAAATCTGTCTAGAAACCCCAAATTTGGTTAAAATGGGACAAAAATATTGGGCACTTTACATGGAGATCTGACTAGTTTATAATGTTGACAGTAGTATGACATATTGTTTAGCCTGACTACTGTGATATTGATGCAGTTGCTGCACATACAGATCCAAAGATTCAAGCCTTCTAGGGTGCTGAACTCTGTCATTGGGTGAATGTTTCCTGACATTAAGGAGGCACAATGATCACTCAGAACATTGAGAAGTACTCACCCAATGATACTGCATGCCATTCAAGAAGGCTTGAATCTTTAGCAACACTGCTGTAAGAACCAAACATCCTGCAAAATGCGGATCTGTTGTTGCAAAGCTTAGTAATGACACCTCAGAAATTAACACAGCCATGATCTTAGTATTTATGACAGGGCAATAAGTCATGCAGAAGTGTACCGTTATCTAGTGGCCCAGTGTTTGAACCAACTTACGTGACAATCTAATGATGCAGACATTGTTTGGAGTGGTGGTCAGACATGCAGATATAATGATATACACATTGTTTCGTATATGGTGACCCAAACTTTAGGACGTTATTTTGTAAGTGATTTTGAGTAATAAATGCTATAGTAACATATGCCTGATTTTCAGCTGTTACATCACTACAAGTGTTTTAATGCCCCGTACATGACTGTAACCATTGCCTGAGAGTAGTGTTGGCTACTGAGTTGAAGAGGGGTAAATAAAGAAATAGGAGTGAGAGTGGGGGAAGGGGATGTATGTATATTAAGGACTGGGTAACACCAATCTTCTCTGTCTTTATACCTTGAGTCCATTAATTACAGTTCCTAATATCCACGGTCAATTCCCCGCCCCCATCCCCCCAACCCAGTGTTATTAGCCAAGTTACGCCTATTACTGTAACCAAAAAGGGCAAAATAGACATGTTTTATCGTACTGTATGAATAAAAATGAATGTGTCAGGTAACACCACAAAAATTTATCCCTTAATTTGTAGCCTACTGGACAATGTGTCTGACATCAAAAAACAAAGGCACAAATTACTATCTTACCCTATTATACTTACTTACTTACTCCATGGTGCAGAGTCCTTCTTGAGAAGCTAACTGGTTTGCAGATAGTCAAGAAATTCCCTGCATTTCATGGAACCCGAAGGTTCATTACTGCACTCACAAGCGTCCGCCACCTGTCCCTATCCTGGGCCAGCCCAATCCAGTCCATATACCCACATCCCACCTCCTGGAGATCCATCCTAATATTATCCACC
>Ga0123352_10009869_pt1 | contig 14974 bp, 8 predicted proteins | sample TergutLab28metaG_FD_89700 | JGI IMG/M metagenome (GOLD analysis project Ga0123352, IMG submission 89700) | Labiotermes labralis P1 segment gut microbial communities from Petit-Saut dam, French Guiana - Lab288 P1 | ecosystem: Host-associated > Arthropoda: Insects > Digestive system > Gut ... | reverse complement strand
CTACATAACACCAGCACGCCTCAAGTCAGCCTACACAACACAATAAGTACTCGCTAGCTCCTGAAGATGGACGTATTAACGTCTGAAACATGTTGAGCAATATATAATAAAGCAAGTGTCATCAAGTTGGTCAACCTTTATTCAAATATCAAGATGATGCACGCTCCAATACGCATAAGTTTAGTTCTTACTTCATAGGAAACATAAAAAAACAATGTGATGTTACTTCGGCTAATGGACGTTAAGAAAAATTATATTCTTTTTATTGGGAACCAACTAAACTTTATTGCGCTAAATAACAGAGAATATAACCCTAAAGCAGTTTGTAAGTGTGATTACTGCCGTCAATTAAAGAGTTAACACAAAATAGTTATGTTTTGCGATTAATTTATATCGTGTCAGAACCATTTTCTGACCGACCGACATCGGCTACCTACTCATATAAAATTCTTGTAATCAACCTAATAATGATAATCACCGACCCACAACACTGACTCAGAGAAGGCAAGGGTAAAGTTATTGCCAGATTCTATATACACATCCACTCTGCCTTGTAACTGTTATCATCCAAAACCCAGAATATTTCTTTTCGTACCGCATTTTAGTGTAGAGAGTTAACCAGTTCGTTGGTTTTCTTCCTCTCAAGCATGTAAATGCCAAAGGCTTATATGAATTTGAGGAACGAACACTAATTCATTAGGCATGCCGACCGTCTCGGTGCTAGCTTAGTTAGCTTTCATTTAATATTGTCAATAGTGAAGGTTATTGTGATGGAGATGTAATAAGTTCCCGGCTCCTCCCTTTTAAGTAAAGTAACACCGTTGCGAAATTTTGAAGCTTCTGTTTCTGTATTGAAGTCGACAATGTGGCCACAACTTAATCCTGTATTCCCTTCCCTGCATGGGAGGAGAATACGAAGAGAATTTAGTTTTGTTTGGACCCGTAGACATTTCGTTTGAAAGAAAATAACCAATTTTATGGACTAAATTCGTTCTTGTGAAACCAACACTCCCCTATTTCGTCATAATATTTCCTGTGTTTTTTAGAAACCAAAGGTTTATTATTATGTTCATAAGGCAGTCCCTTATCCCTGTCTAGAGTCAGATGAGTCCTTTCCAATCTTTCTTTATTACGCTGACCTCTTCTACCTAAACATTGTAGGTGTAGAGGATTATTGCTGCACCTGATCACACTCAATAACACACAAACACACACTCTGTAGGACTCTTCTGAACGAGGATATGCTGTCGCAGAGACCTCAAACTGACAGCATACAACATTCACAAGGACAGAAATCCATGCCTCCAATGGGATTCGAACTCACAGTCACAACAAGTGAGGGGGCGCCGACCTACGCCTTATACGAGTTCGGCCACTGGGACCGGCCATACCACAGCGACCGACCCTTATTTATTGAACTTCAGTCGTGATTGTCTTCGATCTACGCGAAGATCTCCAGAGGTGTCTCTTAGCCTCGGGTTGACCAGCTGCAACTTTCTACGCATTTTTATGTGCACCAAACTTGTTATATGCCAAGTAAACTTCTTTGTTTTTGTTTTGATGACTACGTAACATTATAATGATTTGTAAAAGAGTGTACTAGGTAGTAATCAGTTTATAACGACATCATTGCAGTTATGAGGATGTGCCCTACAAAATGGTGTACTGAAACTCGAGCCCAAGGGAAGTGCTGAAAGTAGGGGACTTTTGGCTCCAGGATTACATAAATTTGATATTGTTTCTGAAATGGTTAAATTGTTTGAAAATCTGCATTTTTACTCACTGTGTGTAATTCGTCTGAAGGTGACAGTATTGCATGTGCTGATCACCAGTAGCTGCGTAGTAACATAAACTGAACCTGATTATTGAAGTTGTTCATGTACAAGTATTTGATTTTGTAACCAATTTTTCTCTGGCTTTGAAGAATCTTCTATTTTCAGGTTTAAAATTTGCAACTTTATCTCAATATTCCAAGCTTTACCTAAGATTGAACACAACTAAATATCATGAGTTAAAATATAAAACCATGTTATTTTCTGAATGGTATGTGGAGGTACAGGGCATAGTTTTGAGTTTTACTGAAATGTGAGGATAGCTCCTACATACTGTATCTCCGTTCTATAAACTAAGCTATTATTGGCGTATTTAAATAAAATAAAATTAAATAAATAAAATATTAGAATACACCTTAAGTAAGTGTAAGTGAAGTGATGGTTCAATGAAGAAACGTTTCTATACCTTTCAAGACCGGTGGTTTCATCTAATTTATGCACGTGTATTAAGCTCCCGCTTTACACATAAAGTCCCTGACTAACCGACTGCGTCTCGTAATGACGAGAAGCAGTCGGCCAGTTCTGCTTACAGAAATAGTTCCTGTTTATTGCAATATCATAAGGACCACAGAAACTTACGTTGTGGCAAAAGGTAAATGTTTCTCCTAACATTGCGGCTGGTGGTGATTGTAGTTACCACTGGTTTTTAAAAGTCTAATATAAAAAAATTAACTTCGAGATTTGCTTTAACACAGAGCGGGACTGTACAAGAAAAAAAGTCACTGACTTGAATCTGGAGCTCGCCTGAGAACCGTTTACATTTTATTTAGAAGTTTTCATAATTTTACTCAGTACTTCCGACAAGGGGCCGCGGTAGCACAGTGGTTAAAGTGGTTTGCTACAAATCGGGATGTCGCTGGTTCGATCCCAGGTGGTGTCATTGGAATTTCTCATTGACATAAAATCCTTCCCATCGCACTATGGGCCTGGGGTCGACTCAGCCTGTAACAGAAATGAGTACCAGGAGCATTTCCTGGGGGTAAAGGCGGCCGGTGCTTAAGGCTGACAACCTTACCACCCTTCTGTGCCTTTGTCATGAAACCTGGGAACATTAACTTCCTGGAACCCTCTGGGCCACTCCAGGCCTGTAAAGGGACTGCTTTACCTTTACTTTTACTCCCGACAAGGTTCGCAGAAATAAAGCTTAAAAGTTGACAAGTATCGATTTATACCGTACCCTGGAGAGCACTGATCATATAGCTCACGATATCTCTTTCACTGTAAAGGAACGTATAGTCTGATACAGTTTTGCAATATGATGATTAAAGGAACAAACTCATGACATAGTCGTAGTTGCGGTCTCTGACTTTTTATAGGCCATTTTACCATCACTCGAAGTTCTATACCGTCACGTGCATGTAATATTACTAAACATAAAACTCAATAAATGGTTCTTATAGTACATTAATGCCTCTGGAGACATTTTTTTGTAAAGTCAGTCCATTATACTTTCATTCACTAATGCAGAAACCAGAGTCCAGAAAAGCTGGTCGGATCGAAAAAAATTTATCATCTGTAATGGACTCCATAAGAATTAGACACTTTTCCCATGCAGAGCCAAACAACATTATAATGAGATCTGCCTAGAAATATGTGTAATCTAACCAAACGTAATGTTGCTGATAGAAATATTTCAACAACAGAAGCGTGCATTAGCTTTTCAAATTCTTTTGGCAGAATTTCTGAAACTCCTTTCAGTAGTACACAGTGTGGTACTTCTGATTCACGCAAGTGTATTTGCCTTGAAAGACATGGCTTGTTTATTTTGATATCTCCGTTTCGGGAACTAGTGGATTGAGAAAAGCGATGAAATACCCCGGGGAAAGCGGAATTCAGACGCACTGCGTTGAAAGATTTGTCAACTGCTGGTAACAATGCATTGGATTTCAAACTAAACCTGTATCGTGTAATCTTAGCAATAAACCAAATTAATGCACACATTTTTTTATTATAAGTTTATTATATGTCTCTACGTGTTTCGAGCACTATGTGCTCATCATCAAGGAGCCAAAATTGTATTATGCAGCATCTGGTATCATCACACCTGTAGGTGGCCGCCTACAGGTTTGATGATACCAGATGGTGTATAATACAATTTTGACCTCCTGATGATGGGCACTTAGTTTTCGAAACATGTAGGGGAATTTAATAAACTTATTATAAAACAAGAATTTCTGCATTAAGTTGGTTAATTACTAAGATTATACTGAGATGCACGGTCAGCAAAACATCAAAATCTGTATTCTGTAATTGTTACCATTTATTCATAAAGGAAATAAGCATAATGCCTTATATTTATCACATAGAATAGTGTTTGGATACTTATTACTTAGCATAATATTTGTCTTTTCTTGTGTCTTGTGGTTCGTAACTTGAAAGTGTCTTCTGTTATCAGAGAGACGGAGGGTAGTAAATGAACAGAATGTTTCTCTTCGTACTATCCTGCAAAGGGAAGCAACACTTTCCTCCAAACTGTTGATAATTATATACAATTCTACACGACCTCACATTCCAAAGACTAGAATCTTCCTCAACATCGCTATAAGAACCCCAAATGTTGCGGATAGAAAAACTGTTCATTCACGATTCACCTGGTTGTCTTGAATCCATCGTTTTAACTCTGTATTAATTGTTCAGAACCAAGAGTGAGGGCGCTAATTCTTAATCTTAATTATGGTGCTTAAGCCCTCTTATAGGCCTAGATGCTTGCTATGAAACATAAATCTTCTTTGTGATGGAAATGAAGGGGCCACGACGTCGGAGTAACCGTATAAGAAGGCTTCGTGTACTGAGATTAAAGCAGTTATTTAATTACATTAGCGCCCGGCATCTAAGCTGACGAAACTCTTTTTCCTCATTATAAGGCAGTCGGCCATGTGACCCAGAGAACCAAGTTAATAACTGAGAATTCCTCGTAGAATTCATAAATTCTTCTTTCTTATTGCAGACTTCCGGTGCCAAAAGTGGTGGTGTTACTGCCTGATTTAAGTACTGCAGATTATCACACAAATTGAAATTTCATTATTTTTTGTAGACTAGCGCGCTAGAATCGTGAGTAAATCGTTACATGATCAAATCCTGTTTGGGCCAGAAGTTTTCTGGTGTTGTCACTGGTAAAAATATTGAACGTTGTTGCTTATTGTTTTGTTATTTTAGTTGTAATTGTTTTGCCCTGTTGAGTCAGCATGTAAATAACAAGTTAACTGCTCGTGGAAGCAAGACGTAGGTTCATATTTAGTGTATATTAAACACGAGAGACACAAGAGTATCAAATGTTCTTACATCTACCCTGTGTGTACTGTAGGAACCCATACATTTCACCCACATAGAACATGGAGGAGCCATTTCTGCGCCAAATGTAGAAGTCTAAACTCCAGAATTTCGGTAGTTACAGCCGTGATATAAAATTCTACCTACAGGTTTCATGTGTCTGCAATAGTATATGATTATTTCATTTGACATTCGAATTTGACATTCAGAGGACCGTGCATAGTGATAAATTCTTACAATAAAAGTCAATGTGATACACTGTTCTTCAACTTTATTTTTTTAAAGAACTCCTCATGTTTTGGACAGATTTACTCTCCATCATCAGGAGTCTCAATACTCTATTCACAGCAATTGGTATTTATCGTGCTAGTTATGTTGTCTGTCTGCTGGCGAGGTCAGGATGTAACTGCAGTTCCAGCTTAACCTCGCTAGCAGTCAACATAACTACGTGTAGTATGACAAATACCAATTGCTGTGAATATAGTATTGAGACTCCTGATGATGGAGAGTAAATCTGTAGAAAACGTGTGGAGTTCTTTACCAAAATAAAGTTGAGAAACAGTGCATCTCGTTGGCTTTTTGTTGTAAAAATATGATTATTTCACTTTATAGAAATCATTTTCTTTATAAAATTTGCATTCTTTCAAAGCTGTATTGCTGTATAGCATTTCAGGACACTGCAGTTGGCTGGTGCCGTGTTTCTTTATTTCCACTGCTGAAAAATAAAAATAAATGCAAGTTTCTTGTTGTTATTAGTAGCATAAATCTTATTCCAAATTTAATTAAATTTGGTCAGTTGTTTCAAATTCGTTATTATTTGACGATCTGTGTCTTTTAAGTTGCATTTTCTAATACCTTTAACTAAGTAATCAAGTTACTGAGTACATGAAACAGAGTCCTTAATCAAAATGTGTTTGTCCCAGAAATTGTGCAGATGTCCCTCACATATTCTGGAAGCGGAACTTTTATTTCTATGAGCTTAAGATTCCGTTAACGGACATGCGCTGAACCAGACAACTCAGTCCACATCTCATAACCCATTCATTTACGATCCACCTTATTTTTAGCCTCCCATCTTTCAAGTGATCTTTTTTTTTGTAAGATTTACAATGAAAATTGTGTACACTATTCTTTTTTCTCTGTTGCTTGTTACTTATCCCACCGAAATTATTTTCTGACTGACAATTTTTATCTTATCTGTTCCAAATTAATGTGGCACACAACCGTATGTGGAAGGTATCTCCAGTATAAGCTAATTGTTGTGTAATTTTCTGACATTATGTTTGTTAATGGAGGATCAAAAATTCAAGAATACTTTCGTATCTTTTCTATTATCAACCAAAACTGCACTTACATAACTTTCAAATAAAACACTTTAAAAACATTTAAAATCACTACGACATGTTTCGATCTTGTCAGATCATCATCAGGGAGCTTTTTTGTTCCTTGCTAAAGTTATATTACAATATTCACAATTTAATTCGTTTTTGCAAACAAGGTGTTGTGGCAGTATGTCATGTCATGTAGGAATGTGTTGTAGAGAGAGCAGTTGGCTGGGTGTGAGTCGTATACGATACATGCTGCCGCAACAACTTGTTTGTAAAAACGAATTAAATTGTGAATATTGTAATATAATTGAATAAAGGTTGACCAACTTGATGACACTTGCTTTATTATCTACTGCTCAACATGTTTCAGACGTTAATACGTCCATCTTCAGGAGCTAGCGAGTACTTTTTGTGTTGTGTAGGCTGACTTGAGGCGTGCTGGTGTTATGTAGCGAGATTGTCTGTTGGTGATGTGGTATCCGAGTGTAGGCTGAACCACTACTCTGGTTCAGCCTACACTCGAATACCACATCACCAACAGACAATCCCGCTACATAGCATCAGCACGCCTCAAGTCAGCCTACACAACACAAAAAGTACTCGCTAGCTCCTGAAGATGGACGTATTAACGTCTAAAACATGTTGAGCAGTAGATAATAAAGCAAGTGTCATCATGTTGGTCAACCTTTATTCAAATATCAAGATTATGCACAGTCCAATATGCATAAGATTGTAATATAACTTTAGCAAGGAACAACAAAGCTCCCTGATGATGATCTGAGAAGATCGAAACATGTCGGAGTGATTTTAAGTGTTTTTAAAGTGTTTTATATGAAAGTTATATAAGTGCAGTTGTTGGTTGATAATAGAAGTGATTCTACAAAAATGCACGGTGCAACAATAAGATTTATACTTTTATATCTGTTTTCATTTTTCGAATGACAATGGAATGATGTCATCCAAAACCAAAAAAAAAAAAAATTCATTGTCACCTGTAAAGCTTCATATTTAATATTAATAAAATTAGTCTGTAGTCAACCAATTATGATATCACTTTAGGCTTGCAGCTTGCTCTTGACTCTTTCGCTTATCCGTATTAATCTCAGCGAGTAAGCAAGCGACGGATGATACTGAAGACATAGGAAATTACAAAGTTTAATCTTTTTTTTATTACCACTTGTCACATTGTCGCAATTTAACGACTGGTCTTTCATATTAATTAAAAATATTATCTGCATAATTAGGTTGTTCAAATCAAGAAGGATTAGATTGGCTGATCCAGCCGTGTTCATGGAGGAGGTAAGAAATGATTGCAACTGTTTGGCTGGACGCCACAGAGAGAAAGGCACCATTAAGAGAAGACGTAGACAGGATGGTAACATTAAAATTTATTATAGATGAATTATGTGCGGAATTGTATATTGGATACAACTGTCTCAAACGCTGGTCTAACTTCATGACAACTGAAATGAACCCTTGAGTTTCACAATAAACGACTCTTAACTCTTTTTCTGAAGACTCTGTGTCATTGAGTGGTTAAGGCGTATGATGGCTCTTGGAATGACGCCGTATATATGAAAAAAGTGTTTTTATTTACAACCAAATAGTTCCTGGAGACTTTATGAAAACAGTTATTGCTTCCAAGGGTATGTTATGTCTGTCTTAAATTGGTGTTATCAGTCAGTACACAACAAGCTTGCATGGGAGCACTGTATATTTCACACTGCAAGCAATTAGTTGATATATGTTTGTGTCCTTAATTAAGTAAATTACTTAGCAGGCTTAGTGTTACACACAGAATGACATATCGATGTGCAGTATCGATGTGCATTAGTGTAACTGTACACTTTAGACACAAGTACGATTTTAAACGTAATAACACAAGACAATAGAAAAGTCTCAACCCATCAAAAGCGTAGTGTGATCGACAAAAATACAGAAATTGTATTTTTGTTGAAATAAGTCTTAAAATTTTTCGGGGTTTCTTTAAAATTTGGATGGACTCTGTGTCCGCTTCGCTGTGAGCTGTCGACACTGTAAGCCAAACAACAAAAAACGTTTCTTGGATGACAACGGATTTCGAAAAATTGTGCGCTAGATGAGTGGAAATAGTGTTTTATAATTTTGAATTAATTTTACCCAAACATCATCCCGTTAAAACAGTCAATGGAAGATAAATTTTTTAATATACCGTCTTAAACTACACAGTTCTTCAGTCCAAAAATAGTAAATTGTAACATTTCCTGTACTTGGTTTGTTGTTAATTTGCTCACTTTAATATTATACTGGACGACAATAATTTTATTGTCTACTATGAAGAAAGTTATGTTACAGTAAGCTAGAAACGTGTCACCTCCAGATTCTAATAATGCAAACAAATGAGCAGATCTGTACATGTATATACTCTGTTACCGGCGATCCTTTATTCGAGACCAGATCACAATAAGCTCGGTTGTTAGATTAGGCAAATTACGTTTAGCTGAATTAATTACAAAGTTATAAGAATTCGAGCGTAATGTATATTGGCGCATGGGCTGGAGGTTAAAGTGCCATACTGGTAGGTATGGACCTCAAGGCCGTAAGACCTCGCGAGTATGGCGATATTCTTAGGTTTATGGCTGTATCGTCGCGAGGAGGAATGTGGCTACCCTAGCTGAGGGTTAGTGGCGGCTTTTGTCGCGCTAATCCCTACAGCAACCAGGAGTTGCACTTTTGGTCACAGCCCATCGGTAGGACACCAGTTGTATGTGAGGACAAGTGTTCCCGAAGTAGCCCAGACTGGGTTCGGAAAACAGTAGGTTCGGGCCTTCATTTGAGCCGTACGAAAAGAAAGAACAGAAATATGTCAATCAAGACTCGGTAGTAAATAAACGTTCAGTGTTCTTCATAATTAGTACCCATTTTGTAATAAGAAGCAAAATTAATAGTCTGTGTTGCTAGACTTAGCGGACTGTCCCCAAACAACCATGCCTAACAAGTGAGTCTCTCTACTGCTAACTTGTCTGTTTAAGCTCACCACGGAATACTCCCTTATGCAACAACGACTGAACTAGTCGGCTAATTGAGCGTTGCAGTGTTTTTGACGGCGACAACTCGTATTGGAAAAATACAGACTTCACATTTTTATGCGCAATGAATTGAAGAATTTAGAGTAAAATATTTTGTCAACTTGTGTTCTTATTTTTTTTAGATAAGTAATCATTTATGATGTGACTAGACTGTACGTATATTCTGTTACAATTATTTAAAACTTCGATTACTGAATTTTGTGTTTTGTTTAACGTGCCTCTCGATATAATCGTGTAAAGGAAAACCAACTTGATGCACAACTTATTCTTAGTATATTTCGCAAACCTCCACACGTTTCTGGCGTATCTGGGCCCATCGTCAGGAGGTACAACCGTATGTATAGAATTGTTACTTATTATTCCTTTTAGAAAACAGAGAGTCATCTAAAAAGAATAATAAGTACCAATCGTTGTATACATACGGTTGTACCTCCTGATGATGGGCCTAGACACGCCCGAAACATGTAGAAGTTAACGAAATATACTAAGAATAAGTTTTGCATCAAGTCGGTTTTTTTTTTACACGATTCGATTACTGATTTCGACACTAACACAAGAGTGTTATTTCCTGTATCTCCAAGCATGGTTTTCCTGAATGGTTAACCATAACAATCACATTTACCCTGGAGAGTACCAACACAGGAACGTCGGTGTATTTCAACTCCCAGTTATCCAGTCGTGCAACATAATGTTACACAGTGTAGAACGCAGTCACAAATGTTAGGGTATGTGTCTCTTGTTTTGTGTTAAGTAAAACTTCGTTTGCTCGTAGCAATATCTTTTCCATCTGAGATAATACTGTACATATTTGGCATTGTAATACTTGAGTTACCTACGTTGCACGGTGTGAACTAGATAAGTCAAAACGACTGACAGGTAATTAAATGACCAAAAATCCATCTCCAGGGTAAAAGTGATTATATGTGTGTGGTTTCAGTACGCAGTGCAACCTTGCAATGTCAGTAAGATAATATATACAGACAAAGGTATTCTATAAAATGCCAGTGAGGACATATATCAGTGTTTGAAATTTAAAAATGCAAACAGTGTTTGGTGTAACTGATATTATTAAATAAGGTGCATGTAAATGATAAAAAATTATAAACAACACGACAGAATTTTTTTACTATTATGTGAGCCATTTATACTGAAAAATAACATGTTACCTTCGTGAGACAGCACTTTTACAGTTAAGACTTTTCCAGGTCCTTACTGAAACTGTGTGCTCAGTAACGTGTTAATAAGACTTCATAATTTGGACTTATCCCTAACAAAATTAATGCACTACAATTCTTACACCCTATTGTTAGGTCAATTTAAGTATTTTTCCACCTGCACTTTGGTCTCCTAAGTTGTTGTTCCTGTGGCTTTCTTGACCAAATTGTTATATGAAATTTTCATATCTCTGAGGTTGTGTTCACGCTTCGCTCATCTCTTCCTCTTTGCAGAGGTGATACCAAAACAAATTTTATTATGATATTATTGTTTTCTTGGGTGTGAGGTTGTCCACTCTGGAATTTATATTCTTGTAAATGATACCACTGCAGTTGTGTTTGATACAATACAATCTTAATTAGTTATAAGCAACGTTAAAATCTATATTAGATTCTTTATTTTTAATATAACGTTTTACTGGACGTAATTTTATCTTTCCTCATTGAGAGTGATTCAGTCATTCTGTGGGAAGGGGGATAGATGAACTTTTAAGAAAGTAAATTTTTCTGCCACAGTTTCTGCAACGTGTGACTATTGAAATTCTTGAGTCTAGTGCAAAACACAGACCTATCAGTCCTGATAATTTATGAATGATTTCAGAGGATAATGCATCTGTTTTAAAGTACTTGTGTCACGGTACAGCACATAACTGGACAGAAAAACAAAGCCATTAAATATATAATTACCCACACTATGTCAGTATGTCCAAAGCTGAAATGCAGGGCTTCCAACAGTAGGAAGAAAAGTGAGAAGACCAAATAGTGCTGAGGCAGTACCCCGTCATTATTAATGGACATGCTTCAGTCACTCTGTTTATAATTCAACGTGAAAATTGAAATAAAGTTTTAAAATTAAACGGCCTTAATTATGTACTTGGTTATGATCAGAGTTTTCAGAGTAATTTATACTGCAATTTGCCTAGGACAACACGTCCTTGTTCCTGACGACGCTATTTTAAAGGGATTAACCTCACATGGTACCATCCTCTCCATATTGCACATAAGTTACTCGTTTGTTGACAGACAGCATAAAATTATAGAAATGTCGGTAATTATTTTACCAGACTACATTCAGTTACACACCAGAAGAATCCAATCCTCACAGTCTTTCCCGTGACAGCCAAAAATATTTTACTGTTTGAATGACAATGATAATATTTTATATCACGTGTGCCAATGTAAGAATCATGTGTGTGCGTAACGTGGAACTGGGTGAGTTCTTAGCCGGCTGTCAGGAATAACAGTACTGTGCGCGTCAGGTCTTATTATACGTGGCGCGGGAACAGATTGTGAATGCGTGGGTTGTGTGTGCTGGGATCAGGACAGTGCGCATCGGCGACCCGTGCTGGACGTTTTAATGTACTTTCGGATTCAAGAAAAGGCAAAGAATGTTCTTTATATTCGAAGAAACATGTGTCTGTCAAAACGGATTATAATCCTGCAACTTATTTATTTGCGTATATGCTGGGTATTCAATAAACTATTCCTATTGGCTTTGTTTTTTAAAATATGTCTGTATGAACGAAGTAAAAACCTAGATGCGTCATAAAGATATACTTACACGGTACTCACTGTTACCACACACCGGATGGAGAAAGGAGCGCTGAATTTATCAATTTGGTGTCAACTCGAGCTCCCATATATAACTTGGAGAAATTGAACTTGACAGCAAACGAGACATAACACATCCATTTCTTGGTATCCAGCAAAAAGAGGTAATGGAGACGGTTCCCAAAATCGATTTCTGACGTCACGTCACCCACCACTATGTAGCAATATAGAATGATCGAAGGTCTAACTAATAACGTTCCATAAGACCCTGCCAGTGCTTGGTCCAAGAGGCTGCACTGCATGGTTCTAAAACTGAAGTTGAAGTAGGATAATTCGGTCAATCTAGTTGTAGAACCAGTTAATTGAATATTGCCTCAGACTGTCTTATGGTCTACAAAAGCAACACATTATGTGAAATATCTTAGAACCAAGCCTCAGAAAAAGGAATCGATATCATAACAAGGAAATTGTTAGAAAATTCACCATATGTTAGTTTAAATTTCATAGACAAAATGTATTTTAAATGTCATGCTTACTTGAAAGAATAAGTTTAGAGACGTTAAATGATTACATTAAGATATTACACTAAAAGTTACATGTATATTGACGGTGTTTACATTGTTTCAAAGGACAAAGCAACCAAATGTTATTTGAACAGATTTAGGCGCGTTCGCAAAATTGCGAAGAGCAACTGTTAGCTCCGTCATGTCTGTTCGCGTGTAACAACTTGGGTCCCACTGGACGGCTTTTTATGAAATTTGATATTTTAGTATTTTTCGAAAATCTGCCGAGAATGTTCAAAACTCGTCAATAACTGACGAGAATAAGGGTTACTTTACATGAATAATAATAAACATTTTTTATCAAATCTCGCTTAATTCTTGTAAAATGATAAAATATTTCAGACAAACTTTGTACAGAAAAGAAACACATTTTATGTCAGTAAATTTTTTTGTGAAAATCGAGAAGTTTATGAAATAATGTGTATTATTGTAGAGCCGAACAGGCCACAGATGACAACAGGGCGCATGTCCATTGCATGCTGGATACGTAAGGCTACAGACACATACTCAGAATACGTAATACTCTTACTTATTTCTTTTCCATGGCAACATTAGTTACACGAAGGCACCTCAACGTTACGTTATACGTACGTTGTCTCTCTTGTTAACACTGAAGTGCTTATTTTCAAAGGTGGTCAACTGTATCCTCTGACAATTTCTGTGAACTTAGGAAGTGGTGCAAAGACATTGATGCACATTGCTGCTAGCTAGTACTGCTTCCTGCTGACTGAGCGTTGATCATTGCATGTCAGCGAGCCCAAACGGCTTCAAAAGCTCAAATATTGACTAAATTACACTAAAGTTACTAAGTATTAGTACGGAAATAATTAACCATTAATTATTGTAAAAGTTTCATTGTGATAATGAAATTATTATTATTATTATTATTATTATTATTATCATCATCATCATCATCATCATCAACATCTTGTTGCTGTAGTAACAGCTTACATTCGTTTGTGTTTAGTGCTTTAAAGTTTTATAAATACTCGCAATTTTACAGTTGCACGACTTGTTGAACACCAATTTCCGTGACAAAGGATCTATGCTGCTCTGTACTGAAAGATGATCAGATCTACATATTAAAAGTCTTAATAGACTGTATAACATTGCAGGATACTTTATGAATTTTGGTTATAACGTTTATAATTTAGTTTATGTAATTACAAAATATAAGGATTGTGAAAATCACATTGCATGAAATTCAGTCATGAAGCTATAATTAAAGGAAATATAATTAGTTGAAAATGTGGAATCCTGAGCAGGTTAATTCATAAAGCCAAGAAGGATAAAGATAATTATAAGAAATTTCTTTCTTATGGTCTGTTACCGTATACAAGTACAGTCGTCTGAATAAATTTCACATAACCCTACCAGAAGGAAGTGTCCTACAGGTGACACATGTTTCAGCGTCATGGCAGTTCGTTTAAACGGCCATGTATATTCCTAAACGTACAATTCGAATAATATCAGTGACACAAAGAAGCTGCAGGCTTTGGGTATTCTGAACATTTTCTGGCACGAGCAAATGCTGGCTTCGACATGAGGGTTCTGGTCAGTTTTTTTTTTTAAGGGATGTGGTTTTGGAAAATGCCAAGTGAATTCATGTGTATTAGCAAGCTGAACGTAGTTTGAAATGGGCCCCAATGTTATTTTTCACCAACAAGAAAAACGTTGTTAAACAACACACATTAACAATGGCAACTGTAACGAATTTTCAGTAAGCGATATTTAGTTATATTTCCGGTAGCTATGTAGTTTCTTTTTGCCGCATAATTTTGCAGTTTGATTTCCTTCCTGGAGCAAGTCACGATTGTGCTCTTCATACAACATAAATAGTATCTGTAACATTCTGATACTAATAAAACTAAAAAAATTATTCTCCTAATTTCGTTTAGGTAGTGTAGACGTAAGCCTTCGAATATAAAAGCATGAAGTCGCTGCCGGAGTATATTAATAAATATACTTCTTCGGGTCCCGAAACTTACTACCATACATATGTCAGATTTTTCAATAGTAAGATAGTTGAATAAAGGTTGACCAACTAGATGACACTTGCTTTATTATATATTGCTCAACATGTTTCAGACGTATTAACGTCTGAAACATGTTGAGCAATATATAATAAAGCAAGTGTCATCTAGTTGG
>Ga0123352_10009868_pt1 | contig 14975 bp, 8 predicted proteins | sample TergutLab28metaG_FD_89700 | JGI IMG/M metagenome (GOLD analysis project Ga0123352, IMG submission 89700) | Labiotermes labralis P1 segment gut microbial communities from Petit-Saut dam, French Guiana - Lab288 P1 | ecosystem: Host-associated > Arthropoda: Insects > Digestive system > Gut ... | reverse complement strand
TGTGTGTGTGTGTGTGTGTGTGTGAAATGGCAAGAAGTAACAATGAACTACTTACTGAAAAGATCAAAATTACAGCCTTCTGGGATATAATGCCATGTACAGTAGCATGTATACGACGACGAGCTAAATGTACTGCCCTCATTTACAAGCAGACAAGGAAGCCATGTGGGAAAAGTAGTATGTTGGAAAAGGAGCAATACATTAAGGTCTCTGATCAAACCAACAAGGACCAGTAGCCCTTAAAAGCGGTTGCTGTTAGTAGGGCTAGTTGCATACTGACATGGGGGTGGGTATGGGGTAGATGATGATAGTAACAGAAAACAACACAAAAATGAAGAGAGATGAGACTAAAACTTACAGATACAGTAAGAAGGTGGAGAAAAAATTTGGTATGAACTGTAGGCCCTGCAAAAAGTGTGATCAAATGGCAGTCACAGAAGGAAAATTTTTTTGAAATACAGGAGACAGGAAGTAAGTGGGTTAAAGGGGAGAAAATACATGTGATACACTAGAAGAGAAAGAGAACACAATATAGGGAGAAGGAAATATGGGAAGAGCAAGAAAGATGGCTCTGAAAAGGGCAAATGTCTATTGCCCTACATGCAGCAGGATGCAGAACAGACTCCTTGGAAGAAGGTTTCTGACTCTCCATTAGAGTGTCACAAGTAACAGTCTTCAATGGCTTGCTTTAGCACTCATCATTCTCCGGCTGCTGGGATGGAGATGGCTATGTTTCCCAGAAGATGTGGTCCTTGTATCTGGATCTCATGTTTGGGATACTGGTGTCCTTACATAGAGTGCAACAGTTCAGGGTGTTGCTGTGGATGACACAGATGGGTATGCCAAGGGTATTCCTCACTTTTCCCCTTTGGAAACTATCCTTAAGCTCCTTTAAGGGCCACTAGATCCTAAACTGCTTTATCTCCCTTCTCCATCTCTCTTCCTTTGACTTTTATTTACCTTCACGTTCTCATTTTATTTTTTTTTGGCACCTGTTACCTATCGTACTCCCTCCTATGCTTCTTTGTTTTTGCCCTTGCCATCTACTCTCACAAAACAACTCCTCTTCGGGCCACTGCTTTCTACTGTCCCACTCATGCTCCTGGTCATGCCTTTCCTTTGTCCACATCATTCTTCTCCTGAATACTTTATTCTTCTACCCCAAAGATGGTGGCAGCAGTATCCTACGAAACAGAATCATCTACCACACTACACAATGTCATATCCTTGTTAACACCATATTGTTGATACTGCCATTACAACCCCCAATCTCATATGTTTGAAAGACAGCAGCCAGTGAAAGACATTAACATGAACGGATGAACGGTGGAACTGGGTCTAACCAGTGTGTGTCAAAATGTACAAAAAAAATCTCACAGTCATGCCCATAATGGGGAAGAGAAAAAATATCAGGCTTTTCAGCAAGGTTTTCAACAATCGAACCATTTGTACATCCAATGGGAAATTCCAGTCCCCATGAAGAAAGAAGCATGACTATCAAAACTGAAGGTGAAAAACATGACAGCTGTTTTCTTCATAAATTGCAGGAAATATGAATTTCAAATTTGTTCCTCCAAAACAACCAAGGATTGTACCTTAAAATTTTGCAATGTTTACAAAATGTATATCATGACTTTGGTGGGGTAAATATGAAGGTAGAGACTGCCTGGAAGAACCAAGCACAAATAGGTGGATAACATGAAACCTGATCTTGAACAGGATGGGAGGGTATGGATTAAATCATGTGGTTCAGTGTAGGACCAAGTTGCAGGCTCTCGTAAATGTGGCAACAAACCTTCAGGTTCCATAAAACATAGGAAATTTCTTAATTATCTGAGTTACTATTAGCTTTATGTAATGTTAACCAACAAAATGCACTTTTCAAATTAATGTTTCAATACTATTCTTATTGTCTTCTACATGTTTCAAACATCTTACATTCATCATCAGGAAGACCTTTTGCACATGCAGTTTTATATGGTTTTTCATGCACTTATGCAAGCAGTCTGGCAGGTTGGAGGATGTGTCCAGGCATGTCCTCCAACCTGCCAGTTATACAGATCATCACATAATAACAATTATGAAAGGACTTCAACCAATTACCAACAAAGTTTCTAGGCATAACAGAATTGCAGGCATGCTTAAATAAGATCAGAAAACATAGTGAATAAACACATAAAACATGCATATAAACACATACAGGTTGAGCCAAAATTCCTGCAACCCTTATTGTAACTCATTACATGCCAATAAATTATGTGGACCACATTTCGTCACGACGTTGAAAGTCACAGAAGATGTAAGAAGTAAACCCCCATTTTGTACCACGAATTCCTGGTTCTCATTGCGTCTGCAAACACACCATAAAGCACTGGCTGGGATGTAGTTGTTGTGCATTTTTCAGTTTCTTGTTCATCCTCTCTCAGGGTGTGACAGTATTTCATATATATACACATATATATGAATATATATATTTATATACATACATACACATCCTGTTTGAAAGAATGGTCCAAGATGTGAACACCATTCCAGAGGAACTGTCAGGGCCACTCAAAGCAGCTTACTCTTTTCTCTTTGACCAGCTATCACCGTTCATGTGCCGTGTGAATTTGGCATGGCACAAGTTTCAAACAATCTGTGCAATGTTACAAACTTGAGTAGCTCAATCCAGTCTGTTGAGACAATTTTGGTGTAGATGTTCCAGGCAACTGTGTTAAGTGCAAGCAAGTATTGGTCCCTTTCATTTGTAAGAAACAATGAATGATCCCACTGCTTCTTGTGCACACTCTTACTTGCAATGGATAATCTTCAAACTGGCATACTGCTGATTTATTTAAAACATGAAACTCAGGTAATGCAAGCCTAAATGATGCCTAGTGCAGAAACACACAACTATGACATGATGTAGTTTACAATGATAAACACCTGTGTCACTCATAACACACATTTGTGCCTCAAATGTCCCCACAAAGCTAACATCAGTGTAGCTAGAAGCATGCATACATGTACACATTTCATTAATCAATCAAAAAACCTCCACTTTCAAATGGGTCGCAAAACTTTTGGTTCACTCCATGTAAGTGAGCACGCGCGCACACATATTTGCTTCATAAAAAGTCATGGAAATACATGCACATATTATGCCTGATTTTAAACAACACAGCAGTGATGCATGAAGTGTCGATACTAAGTCCAGTCATCTTGTCAAGCTTCATGTATGTTTCAAACCCCCATGTCACAAAATGAGTCACATGAGAAAGAACCGACAATAAAGCAAAAAACTCGTTAAGTGTTATGGAATTTGTTACTCATTTTTTAAAAGGTAGTATTTATTTATTTGTGAAAATATTCTCCCAAAATGAACTCCTTCATATGTTACTGACTACAAACAACTGCAACATAACAAAAATGAAAGAGTAATGTCAGTTTATCCAAAAACTAAACTACATAATACACAAACCAATTCCATTTCATATCTGTGAACAATATAAAAATATTCCAGCATTATGTACATCAGAAAGAGACGTGAGGTGTGCCTTAGCTCTGTTCAATTCAATACAATTATGAGGTAAATTCCACTTACTGTTTCAGGAACTCAAATCCATGGACACAAACCAGAATATTCCCATAGGCATCAACTTTTAGTAAATTCCCATACTGAGTATCAAACCACAAACCCCTGAAAAATAAAAGAAAAATATTTGTATATCTTTTTTGTTTCAAACCAGTCCATGGACAGACAAATGTAAAAGTAATGCACCATTCTGGGAAACGATAATAATTTTCTGACCTGGATGATGGTAGACATTATTCTGCACTGATCTTCATTAGAGGTTAAATATGACACAAACACTATGGAAAATGTATACAATTAACATGAAAGTACACACTAGCTTTCCACATTCAAAGTCCAGCACACAGCCAGTCCCAATTCAGTACAACAGTTGCTGGGTGCATGACATATCATATGCCTCAGAGATGACGAAATTTACATATGCAACAGTGCTGCAATGATGGTATAGAAAAATTAAGTACAGCAAAAGCCATGATATCTGGCACTGGACAATCCAGAATGCTCTGTTAACCGGAAAATGTGTAAGACACGCATTACATTTCACTATTCCATCAACCATCAGCATAAAACACCAATGCTGAGAGTTCGTTCACCGACTATTAGCATCTTGTTGTTTTATATTTATATTTATATATATATATATATATATACACACATACCATGTTGCATTAGTAGTTAAAAAATAGCAATACACAGTGCACCAAGGAATCAGGACAGGATTTTAATGTTGTACATACCTTGCACCATGTTCTACACAATCCTTTTACTTACCAATTGTCATGCACTACACTATGTTCTCCACTCACATAGTAGTTCTTGCTCCTATGTGTTTCAGTGTTTATTAAACACCACCTTCAGGGAGCTTCAATCCAACTGTAGTTCTTTCAAAATACATCAAATGATGATGTATACTTACCAGTTGTCTGTTAAAAACTGTAGTTTTTCTACCAATATACCACTTCCTGTACCATTCAAGTATTTCTGTTAAACATGTAAGCAGCAAAATGTTAAACATCAACAGTTAAGACCACAGACTCACTATTATTTAGTACCACATACGTCTTCAATTGTAGAGATATGCAACAGTAAAACAAGCTGAAGGTTAAAATACTTAAAATCTCTGAGCAATGATGTTAAAATCTAGATGCATATTGAATATGTGATGGCATCCACTTTAGTATCATCCTTGTTTTTTATTCTGATATGGTTAAAATCTAGGTACACGTGGAATGTGCGATGGCATACTTTTTAGTATCATCAAGACTAAAATGGATGCCACTGCACATTCCACTCTTCCACCTACAAAACTGCTCATGATGATGCATGTGAAACACACTTTACCATACCTGTACATACAATCACCTTCCTGAAGATGAACCCTCGGGTTTGAAACATGTAGAAGACATCAAAAATTTAAAATTAAAATATTAATTCAGAAAAGGTGCATTTTGTTGGTTTATATTTAAAAATTGTAAAACTCGATTTTAACATCAATGGTCTAAGAGTATGTGAACCATGAACTTATGTTACCACTGCACACCTCTACAACTGAAGAAGTATGTGGTGCTAAATAAGTCAGCCTGTTTTCTTAACTATTAATGTTTAACGTTTTGCTAGTAACATGTTTAACAGAAAAACTTAGATGATACGGGGAATGGTGCACTTGTGAAAAAACTAGAGTTTTTAACAGACAGCTAATAAATACGCATTAACATATCATGTGCTGTAGAAGACGCGTAGTTGGATTGAAGCTCCCTGAAGATAGTTTTAATAAACAGCAAAATGCACACAAACAAGAACTAATGTGAGTGGAGAAACATACTGTAGTGCATGACAGTTGGTAAATACAAGGATAGTACAGGACAGGACATCCAGTGACAAATTAAATGGTTACGTCTATCCATGAGGTTGCTAGTTATACCAAGACACACGAGGTAGATATTCTAACATACAGAAAATACAAGCTATCTGGCAAACCTTTGGTCTTGGAGGTAACACAGATTACAAATTTTACTGGACTGTGCTAAACCAGCCACAGTGCCATTATATATAATACAGATTCCACATTACCATCCATTTGATTAAAAATCTGCATCTCGAGCAAGAGGACAGCAACAAATTACTTTGTGTACTGCTCTGGTCAATTGTTTGCAATAAATGTACTGCTTTGGTCGACTGTTTATAAGTCCACAGAATTTCTTCGTTTCCACTTGGCTTCCAGTGATGAATGTATTAATTGTTCTCAGAATGTCTGTCCACCTGTAAGTGCAGTAGTTGTGTACATATAATGTTCTTAAATCTGGTATTACATACAGTTTCATCTGACATATTTTTAACCAACCTGACAGGGAATGATGGATCATATTCAAACTCAAGGATTTCTTGTGGATAACCCAAGGACACTAGCCGCTCCTTCACCAGGTTAAAGCCCAACCTCTCGTACTGTGGAGACTTGTACTCTGCAACACAGCAAATGAGAAGCTATGACTATGAAAGTAAATGCTTTCAACCATTTTGCATGTTATAGGCAGCTCTCAACAAACTACAGGATCTATCTTTCATCACTGCAGCAAGAAGAGAGCAGCTGTATTTCACTCAAAGCCTGCATCCGCTGGGACATTCTGTAACAGCTACAGTGCTCACATCAGCAATAAAAGAAATTTCAAAAGGATCTGAATGTACTCATTTTTATATAGCTGGTATATTAGGATACCAAGTACATTGTCTATAATGTGTTAGGACATAATTTCTTATACTAAATTAACAATGCTCAACAGCTTATTGTCAAGATACCAAATTATTCTTAACTCCTGCCTTGAGCAACCATATTTCATGCTTGAAGAAATGTTATGTATGTACTCCCTTCTGACATTTATCCTGGACACAACTAACATCTAACATTTGGAGAACATTGTGATGTAGAATGCCAAAGTTTCCTAGCTGTAGTGGACCTTCTACCTGCTATGGAATACATTAAGAAGACTGTACTGTATGTAATGTGTGGACTCTGGAACAAAATGACACAGTAAGCAAATACGGAAATATTGACTTGCCTATCACCGAGTACTTTTCTGCCTGTGATGCCAGTACCTACCTACACCTTACAATGAAATGGTACCTGAATACATGCTTGAAAATTTTATCTTCCTAAACATAGCTGGCTGTTCTAGGTTATTTGTCATACTGAAGTTATGAATGAACAATCACACAAAATTATGTTCCAGAAAGAAACCCCTTCATAGCTTCAATAGTAAACCTGTTTCTATCATCTGTCCACTTAGTATTCAAGGAAAACATCCTTTACAAACAGACACTGTGACTGTAAATGCAGAAAAAGAATAGTGATATTTTAAACAACTCAGAATTGCAGTGCTCAGTACAGCTGTTTTGAAAAAGTACTTAACCTACGTGTTACCAATAGATACACTTAAAATTATTGTCATTTTGAGCACTTACAATAGAGGTCTACATGTTAAATGGCTTATCAAAACATTTTACTCATACATCATCCCACACCACATACCAGGTTCTATACATATTTTATGGCAGAGTGGCCATCATCATATGCAAAAGTGTCAATTCACTCAATGAAAGCAGTCAAATTCCTTTAAAAAACGTTCCACTTATGCAAATACCGGAAACACACTTTGCACAAAGAACCAGCTTCTTTCATATAAACAGATGAACTTCTCTCCCAGCCCAGCTTTCTTTCCTGTATTTAGGACCTCTTTATGTTTTCAATGGAAAAACTATACTTCATTACTGTGTAGCAACATCTGACAAACTGACTGCAAAACAGTTAAAACCTCAATACTGAATTTCCACCCCTTATAATTACCTTGATTTTTGTATGAAGCACCAACATTATGGAATACAATGTGCCACAGACATGTCCAAAAACTCATTTTCATAGAATTTTTTCAATACAGTTGTGGATCGGACTGAGAAAACAAAGACATTTTCACCCCACGTAAATATCTACAGTAAACATTCTGCTGCAGGGAAGGGTGACAGCCATCTTGTTATGCAATGTGATTGTGTCTGTATGTAATTTACATCAAGGAATTCACACTGAATTTTCAGCTTTCCATTCTTACTTTATCTAAGAAAAAGTAAACATTAATCTTCATTATGATGCATTCCGATCCACATACATGTAACTCCACTATGCATACAGTTGTAAAGGATGTGCATTTGATAACAAACACCAACTAATTCTTTCTGCAATCCATGCTTCTAGGCATAAAAGACATTACTGCTTCCAGAGTGGCTGATTCCTCCAACACTGACAAATGTATTGTCACCACACAACGCATGGGCCGGGTAGCTCAGTCGGTATAGCGACTGAGCTAACCGGCTGGACGGTCCGGGATCGAATCCCGGTGGGGGCGAGATTTTCCGCCCGTCCAGACCGACCCTGGAGCCCACCCAGCCTCCTGTACAATGGGTACCGGGTCTTTACCGGGGGTAGAGTTCGGCCAGGCGTGCTGCTGACCACTCACCCCCGTCTAGTGCCGCGGTCATGGAAGAGTAGAGCTATACCTCTACCCACCCTCTGGGCCACACCGGGCCTGTAATGGGAACACTTTACCTTTTGCCACATAATGCATTTGTAAGCAGGCCGTAGTCTTTTTAATCTTCGTGTAAAACAACATGTTATCATTACTGATTTTTTACATGTCACTCAGATCAAGCAATTTTTATGTGCCATAATACCACAAGCTTTATGAAAATACTGTATCACGACCGGGCATGGTGCCTGGTTCCATCTATCCTTGCTTTTGATGTGAAAACTGAAAAGCCGAACTTCCGTAACAGTCAATTAAAAAACCTTAAAGCCTAACCTTTGCTGTAAATATTTTTGTTGAAATTTGGTTTCTACCAATGAAATGAAACCCAAAAGCCTCAACGCTGTCACTAAAATGAACCCCCTACAACAAACTCGTTTATTTTTCTGCGTGTCTTGCACACCTGTCATTATGACAATAACTAATGTGAATTCCTGTCACTAAAATCATACCTCAAAGCCTAACACTGATTAAATGTTTGTGCTTTTTATGTATCGTGGGTAGCATCTTGTGTTGGAAACCGTGGCCAAACACGTTGAGACGCGAAGGCGGTGAAATATCACGCCACTGCGGAGGTTAAGAATACGTGGAGCTATACCACCATTCCTCCATATGCCTCAAAGGCGAGGTGCTTAATTAAGCAGAAGTTGATGTTACAACATAAAGGTTTGTAAAATGTTAACTGCCGATCCCAGTGGCCGCGTGGTCTAAGGCGTGGATCTGTGGCCGCTAGCTTGCTGGGATTGTGGGTTCGAATCCGCCGGGGGCATGGATGTCTGTCTCTTCTGAGTGTTGTGTGTTGTCAGGCAGAGGTCTCTGCGTCGGGCTGATCACTCGTCCAGAGGAGTCCTACCGAGTGTGGTGTGTCTGAGGGTGATCATGAATCCTCGATAATGATGTGGCCTTGGCCCACTAGGGCTGTTCCGCCATGGTAAAAAAAAAATGTGACTTCAAAGATGGGTTAGAAGCGACGCACTGTCTGTCGTCATCGTATCATCACCACCATCATCATCATCAACATGCAAAGGTTTTAACGAATAATTCCCTGAATATTAAAAAACTGGTGTGGGGTGGTAGGGTGGGGGTCGTACGTTCTGGTTCTGTTCTGTTCTGTTCTGTTCCTAAGGCCGTCCCTGAGCGGAAGAGCGCGCGTTCATACGTGACTGCAGTGTGTAAACAACAAACTGGACGTGACTATTTCTGGCGTGGGAGACGCGATGTTTTTTGTTTCCTTCCAAAACGCACTGCGATTAATTGCTGGCGAAGGTTACGTCCCCTCACTCTGCCGTATGGTTAACGTGCGTCTGCAGTAGTGTCAATAACACGCATAAATCATTGATCTGGTTGCTCCGCATCAGAATCCTGGCCAGACGCCAGGCGCTGTTCACGAACGGCTGCAACATATTACGGGAAAAAGTACGTCCATCCGCGATGATGCCGTCATGGCCGTGAAAATCAACAATGCCAAACAACACGGCGTCACATCACGGGCAGCCTCCTTAAATTCGTCCATCGGCTGGAACAGGCAGTTTCAAATCGACTGATATGGGCCACGTCTGCTTGCGACCCCATAATTATCAATAAATAAACGGACCAAATCTGCCTGCATTGTATACTACAGGGTGGGGCGGTATTAGTTTTTGTGGCCCCAGAATTATTGTCCGAGACCTCCAAATTACAAGCAAATAACTAATTTGAAGTCTGCACGGATCATTTCTCTGGCATACAAATGACAAGGAAATGATAATAATAACCCCCCCACCCCAAATTCCTAATAATTTTCTGACATACACAAATCACAAACAAATAATTAAATACTACAGAACACAGATGACCACAACAAAGTCCGCAGGGCTCATTTCTCTGCTGTTCCCAGACTAGTTTCGAGACGCTGTACCAACACAAAATGGCAAGCACGTACAGACCTACTAATCATACACGTAGGTCGCATTTTATTTGTCTCCACACAGTTTATGTGACTGAAAATAACGAAAAACTGTTAAGAAGCGCTAAATGGTAACGTCCACATTGTCATCACCCAAAGGCACTTTTATAAATTTCTGCAAAATATTAAGTTTAAACGATTCGTGTTTCTATTCAGAACACAATAAATAAAGTATTCATATTTACTGCAAGCTATGGGGCAAAAGTATTTTTCTTTGTGTCCGTACACTGTCAACACCAAAATGATTTGCTCTTCGTCGGTTCACTATCAGCACCACTCTCATTTGTTTTGTGTCTGTTTACTATCAATACCAATCTGATTTGTTTTTGTAGCTTCACTTTCAACACAAATCTGATTTTGTTTTGTGTCGGTTCCCTATCAACACTAACCTGATTTTGTTTTGTATCAGTTCACTATCAACACTAGCGTCACACAAACCCAAACCTTCCTTCACTAAGTTAAGCTGTGCATATTCCTAAGTACGGGAGCTTCGTCCTCTATCAGGTGCTAACAGGTGCCCTGCTGCTGCTAATGAAGAAAAAGAAATTTCCACAATTTTTGGAAACAGAATCTTCACTACCGTGTTTACAACGGCTCGTTACTGGTCCTTATCCTGAGCTCGATTAATCCAGTCCTCTCTCTCTCTCTCGTCGTATTTCTTAAGACACATTTCAACATTACCCCTCCATCTATTCCTGGGTCTACCAAGTGGTCCCTTTACTCCAGGTTTCCCAACCGAAACCCTTTATGCATTTAACTTCTGCCCCATACGCACCATAAACACCGTTCATCTCACCCTGTTTGATTGGATCACATAATAGAGTATCTGGTAAAGAGTACAAATTACAAAGCCCTTCATTGTGTAATTTCTTCCTGCTCCTGTTCTTCCTTTCTCCTAGGTGTCACAGTTCTCCTTACCACCCCACTGTCGACCACATTCAATCTACGTCCCCCGTTCAGTCAAAGAGACACCACTTTACCTACACACGTTCACAAAGTCGGTGGTTTCGGAAATAAGTGCGAACATAAGCAGTAAACGATGAGCCGGTAAGTTCTCATGGACATATAGCACATCCGAAAAAACTTCAGTACAGATATTAGTCGATGGAACCTACGTATTATTGTCTTCCGTGATGAGACGCCATCTAGTCTGGCAGCTCGTTACTAATGCTTTCGTCGAACCTGCTGCCTACATCTTCTGTCTCCTATCCTGAAGGTGAAGGCAGCAGTTCCTTCCAGACTTTGGTAACGGGACACCAGACTACACGTCGTCAGCTCCTAGCAGACAGCAATCCTCAATCATCGCCATGAGAATCTCAAAAACTTCACTTTATTGGATATGTTAAACCTATCCGTTTAACAGAGCGGCATTCCTGGCTGATGGCAGGAATTTCGGTAAGGTAAGGTAAGGTAATGTGCGTGCGAGCGCGCACGTGTGTGTGTGTAAATAATCTGTATGCCTGACACAACGCAAACAATTCGCAACGTAGGTTAGCAGATTTGATGGCGTGCGGCAATTCTTGGCACGTCAAGCTCAGGAATGCATACTGCTGCCGAACGTGACCAGGCACAGCATCTCCCGTCAGTCTGCATTCTGAAAGCATATTTTAGTATAATAAACTGCAATACGGAATGGGCAGCTTTACGTACTTCATTTATTGCATTACGCAAACCACACTCGGTTATGTAAGGATATGGTTCGTTATCCGCTACTGTTAACTGTCTCACAAACCGTACAAAGTATTGCGACGAAGTTACAATAAACATTTTTTTTTCTGCAACTTCTGCCGCACATATCCCGCACTGCGTTATTATTCAGCCAGCAACAGCAGCAACATGAGAGCTAAGTCTTAAACGTGCCCAGAACACTAGCGCGGGTCTTCCAGTAAACAGCCCGTTGTCCTTCGCGATTTTAGTAAAGGGTCCCAAATATAACATTTAATGAAAATCTTATCCGCGGTTTCCGAGTCGTGTCATACGGGCGGACCGATGGACGAAGCAATTTTAAAGCCACAGCAATTCCGTGCGTTTTTCCCCCTCCCCCGTCTCCTGCCGACTTTGCTTGAAAGGGTGCTGGGCAAAAAGCGAACGTGCCTACCAACAGCCAGTTCCAATTTTCTTGCTGCTTTGCAAGATTTGAGGTTTCAACAACTGCGACGCTGAGGATTATGGTCTTCTGGGTTGTTACGCTGAGTATCAGGGTTACTTATTATCAATGTTTCGAAGGAACACACGGCTTCTATCTTCAACGGCCTTGCAGTGCTAGCTGAAATCCGCCTATCACACAAGAACTCACCGACTCCGTCAACGCTCTTCAATAAACCCACTGACTTTATGCACTCATCTGTGAAACAACATGTCTCACATGTTTCAGTTTACATTTTATGCACGAATATGTAACTTTCTGATGTATTTCTACAGATTACATATCTTATTAATACAAAACGGAAATAATTCACACGTTGCAGCTCAGCGTAACATGTTATGCACACCGCACACCTGTACGAGTACATACAGCTACAGTTATAGACCCGTCTACATTCACCACACCGCACATGATGGGCGGTTCCAGAAATATGATAAATTCGATTTGGACTTGGATAGCGTTTGAAATGCGGCCAACAGCTATTTAAATGAGCAGCAAGTTAACCCAAAACTGTCAGAAGCAACCAGATTTACGACTCTGTCATGTTTCGTTCTAATCTTGGAATGGATTTGTTTTCTGCAGTCTCTAAACTCTGTGCCTGGTTCATGAACTTCATGTTTAAGCAATTAATTGTATTTGTTAAGTGCCAACAACCTTTGATTCCAGCTGTGTGCGTGTCGTACTTAATCCTGTGGTACAAAACTCTGATACACTGCTATTGGTACTTCACAACTGCACTGTTAAGTGCCCAGTATCCGACACGTCCAGTGCCTGAAGCTCCTTACACATTCTGTAATATCCGTACCACCATGATATTCACCTAATACTGGAAAGGAACGTTGGTGGGTGGTTCTGGGCTAAATATTGCTTCAGAAATGACGCCATGCGCATTTCTGAGTGTGATTAAACTATATCTCCTCCAGTAACACCGCTCACTATACACGCAAACACAGAGCCTTGCCAACATTCAGTTATGAACATTTTGATATTAGAGTTACAAAACATACAAAAAGCGTCAATCACTGGAAGCGTCCAAAAGTGACTCCATTCCGTGTATGCAGAAAACAAATGAGTATACCGTGTGTATATCAAAGTTGGAACGAAACTTGGCATCCGGTAACTTCTAGCCCTCTTCAAATACAAACAGAATCCGACATACGCGTTTTCCATTCATAGAAAACTCAAGAGTCCACGCATGCACGCGGTTCTTTCGGTGCCAGGCATCTCATTCTGACCCATTTCTGAAAAAGGAAGAGGAAACTTGGAAATTACACGAACAACATTAATTACTGCTGATTAAAGAAAAACCATAAAAAATTCTGTGCAAATACAATGAATGTCATCGCTGACAGAGCAGTATTCATACAACATATCCAGGAGATCCCGGGTTAAAATCCCGGCGTGAAAACCAGATATTCTGCCTGGGGGGCGGGGCGGGTGTGTGCCTGGTTTCCTCAGTCCCCCCCACCCCCGGCAAATTTTGGGATCGCGCCTGACATTAGGCCACGATCAATTCGTTCAATACTACATAATCTGAGCTGCCGACAGCACAGTGAAATAAGTCGCATATAACAGGAACACCCACACGCCACACCCCTAACTGAATTAGAAGTACCTGTAGTGAACAAAAACATTAATGGGCTACTACATAATGGGTGCAAAAACTTCCTACAAAATTAGGGGATATCTCAAAATTCTAGGCGCCACCGCACAAAATTCAGTCGTCCATTTTGTGCGCCGCTGTACTACATAATGGCAAGTTTTAATATAATGCGATTATTTAAGGCCATAATTTGTATGTTTACTTGCGTTTTACGTTACTGCAGCGTCACTTTACTCCCACACAACCGAAAATAATAACAGCTGAATTTACCAATTGAAATCAGCCACTCCGGAACATAACCCATATATATTAACATTGGTTCTTGGGAGGGGAAAACAAAATATTTTTTTTTTCTGGTTAAGCGGCGTTCTAAAGGACCACCTATAAATCGATGCACTCTACAGCTGGTCGCCTTAACATTAAACGCAACCTGCAGCAAGACGGCCACACATCCACACAACTGTCAGTTCCAGCAGAATTAAAAAACTACTGTCCTCTTCCACAGACTTCATGTTATTCATACCTACTGGCATTCCTTTAAACTGTTGTTTCAATTTAGGTTTGTGGCGACTGGAAACGTAAATACAGATCAAATACAAATTCTATGTACGTTAAATATGTTGTTACTTACATTTGCATATAGCCTAAAAAGTTTTGCATCGTAGCCACATCTGTAATTGGTGACTTGCAAACAATATTTTATACCCATAGGTACAGCGTGCAGATATGTTGATGTGCTACCTCCGAACAAAATTTCACACACGTAGCTCCAGTTCCACTAGTTACTGTCACAGAACCAAAAGCAGATGAAATTTTTCCCGCGGCGGCCATCTTGTTAACTTACATTCTCTAAGATCACTGCCATAACAGCATCAGCAGCATGCCAGTCCACGGTTTATCACCATGCATCACTTAAGGACCTAAAAGGTACGGTCTCAGTGAAGTGGTGGCCAATGTTCTTACGAAGTGCACGAAACGATGTGGCGGCATTCTCCAATGGATTACTGTGCATAACAAGTTTCTTGACAATTTTTCGGCTGCTTAAAAAATATAAGTGGTGGGGAGGGAATTCATAAGCACACTCTTACTCTTTGGGGGGGGGGAGGGGAGGAAAAAAAAAAAAAAAATGGGGCAGA
>Ga0123352_10009866_pt1 | contig 14976 bp, 7 predicted proteins | sample TergutLab28metaG_FD_89700 | JGI IMG/M metagenome (GOLD analysis project Ga0123352, IMG submission 89700) | Labiotermes labralis P1 segment gut microbial communities from Petit-Saut dam, French Guiana - Lab288 P1 | ecosystem: Host-associated > Arthropoda: Insects > Digestive system > Gut ... | reverse complement strand
GTACTTGTGGACCTACTCCTTCTCCTCCTCCCTGCGAGGACCAACCCGATCCTTATGACTGTAATTACTACATAAGAAACTGTAAGGATAAGACGAAGTGTCCTGAAGGCCATCACTTCAACAGGGACACAAAGCGTTGTGAAAATCAGTGCACAGCCGGTTGTCAGGATCCAAGAGACATTCCACAATGCAGAGAGTGTGCAGATGATGGTAAAATACTACAGTATGATTGTCACTCTTATATAATATGCGTGGGAGGTAAAGTAACAACTTTTGTGTGTCGACCTGATCAACACTTCAATCCTACAACTGCCAAGTGTGAATCGGAATCATGCGACACTCGTCCCTGCGAGGATACGGAAGATCCTAGTGACTGCAATTATTACTTCACGCACTGTAACGAGAGAAGAAAGTGTCATACGGGTCAACATTTTAATAAGTACACTAGAAGATGTGAAAATCAGTGTACTGCTGGTTGTGTAGCTCCAAGTAACATTCCGGAATGTCACACTTGTGAACCGGAAGGGAAAACCTTTGAAGACCCTTGCAGCTGTGAAATGTATTACAAATGTGTTGGTGGGATAAGAGTTCTTGCAATGTGTGGTGATGGTCTCCATTACAATAAGACGCTTGGTCGTTGCGACACCCCATGCAGTGATGTATGCCCGAAACTCTTCGCCCAAAAACCCGAATGCTGTGCTTCAACAAAAGGGAAACCCCAGCCACTATGTCCTTCAGCTCCTTATTCGGTGTTTTTACCTCATCCTAGTGACAGCCGTTGGTTTTATCAATGTCTACAAGGCGTTCTTTATTGCAACAGGTGTCCTCCCGGACATAAGTGGAATACTGATGAAGACACTTGTGATAAATCTTGTCAGTGTCCGTGAGGAATTTTAATTTTTCAGGTTTGATACAAAAACCTACACTGACCCTTTCTGTTAACTACATACTCGCACAATGCTGCCACATTACCACAACGAGATGTGGTAACCAAGTCATACCAGTGTACGGTCGGACTGCAGGAGAACTTAACATCAATCTACTGCTGGAAAAACTCGAAAGAAGAGAGGTATTTTATAAATACGGTACCGACTATATAACCACGGCTTCTTCCTTCCGACTCCGCTTCCTCACCCTGTACGCCACAAGCTATTACTCTACAACTATGCTTAAGATACATTACAATTTCTTCCATCAACCGTGTGTCGAAAATAATATTACATCACATTCATACGTACAATTTGGCCTATTATATGAATCATAGAAATCATTCCACTGGACTAGCAAAAAAGAAAACTGATCGCTGACTTTGTGAGAGATAAGGGGATTTGCTCCCCTTTTTTAAAATTCTATTTCAATCCAAACCACACCAACTAAACTTCCAAAGAATCGTTCGAAAACAAACTGAAATCTAAATTTAGCCGCATAACACTACTTTTGAAATAAAAACTGATTAATGTACTCGTATTTTAAGGAAAATTTCCGTTTATTAGAGCAATATAATTTTATGTGTCAATCGAAGTAATGAGTACTCACACAGACAATCTCAGTTACACTTGTTACCATCAGAACACATAAATAACTTCAAAAAATCAAATGATAAATCGGTAGCTAAGTTAATGGGAGTATTGCTGTCAGCTACGTCGTGCTTTATACGAAAAAGTTGCGTTTGGGGTTAGTTCATGCAATCTTTTTCAAAGCTAGACAAAAAGGCTAAGGTTACTTTCTCTTTCGTGAAGTGTTTTCGTATTTGATCCTTAGATTTGTACGTTTAAACACGTTCAGAATAACAAACATACGTTCTTTAATATATAACACTATAAACAAATACCAGTGTTTTCCCCATTTAATGTAACTATATTCTGAAGTACTAAGAAAATACAAGTCAGAAAGAAAGTCGCATTCAGGCCGGTTTATCTACGTATATATTCGAAATAATATGACAGAGCGCAATATTAAATATACCAAATTCACGGAAAATGGTAGCAATTGGATTAGAAGCGGTCCAGTTAGATGGTGTGATATCTGGCCTTTGTGTTTATCCCCGTGACAGCATCCAGACGGGGTGATTTCTTTTCAAAAGCAGGTGGTTCGCGGAACTTACTGTATTGTCATAAGAATTTGTCGGATAAGAGAGTTTGTATTCTCACTGCCTCTATAATTGTTTCACTGCCAGAACAGTTGCTGTTTGAAGGAACTGTAGTTAATAACACCACTTCCAAGAACTGCCTTCATTTAAAATGATAATCAGTGGTTTGATGTATGTTTGTCCGTGCAACGTAGTATAAGCGTAGAGAAGAAAACCAACTAGATGCTACTGAATGCTTTATTGCACTTATAATCTGCTCAACATGTTTCGGGCACTTGTATGCCCATCATCAGGAGCTCGAGACAATACTTGTGTTATTGCCGCATATGGTGTGTAAAGCCTTGGTTGCTGGTGGTCGGCTGTTAGGGGCAGAGCAGCAGGCTAGGCGTCCGGGACGAGGGATATTGTGCGACTGCACGGACGCATAGCCTGCTGCTGTGCTCCTAACAGCCGACCACCACCAACCAAGGCATTACACACCATATGCGGCAATAACACAAGTATAGTCTCTAGCTCATGATGATGGGCTTATAAGTGCCCGAAACATGTTGAGCAGATTATAAGTGCAATAAAGCATTCAGTAGCACCTTGTTGGTTTTCTTCTCTACGCTTATACTGATGGTTGTATTTGAGGCGTATCCTACCGTCGTCTTTCATTATATTAATTACTGTCCGACTATTGGTAACAGTGCTTGCATTTTCAAGTCTTAACACTGATACCAGTTCAGAAGTACCAACTGTACGTACACTGTGGCAATTTCACGCATTTTATATTAAAGAACATCCATATATGTTACTTTAATACATGTACCGTGCATCTTTTGTTATTATCTTTTATTATAACCAACGCACGCACAATTATTTCATAAAAGTATGTATCACAACAGTGTCTTTGTGTAATCTACACTCCTACATGTTTCGAAACTTTCGTGTCATCATCAGACAGTTCACAAACAACGCCTTGCTAAGTTACGTAAGTTCTTCAAATTGCAGCTGTTGAAAATACGATTTATAATATTAAGATATTTCCCCTCAAGTTTATATAAGTCCTCAGATTGTAGCCGTTGAAAATCACAATTTTATAAAAATTATTAAAACTTTAAAATATTGTCGTTTTTACAATAAAACACAATAAAATCTTCTCGGTGTTACAAACTCTCGTGTAAACAGTTTGTGTTTGCGGCTGCATATGCATTCTGCAATAAGTATGGATGTTATTGTATGGATATGTAGATATTATAGACTACACGAAGACACTGTTGTGATATATACTTTTGTGATATAATTGTGCGTTTGTTGGTTATAATAAAAAATAATCCATATGTGTTACTGACCGTTCTTAAGCTCAACACTGTACAATTACCAATCTCAAATATGCTCATTTATAACTTTATAATCAAGTTAGTCTTACGTGTGTGTTAAAATTAGACTGTAAGGTAGTTTTCCAAACTGATTTTTTAATCCCTTAATGACCACATAATTCCACGCTTGGATGACACGAAACCTTTATATACGAGATCTCTGAAGGTCGATGGAGAAAATATTCTTTAATAATTCTGCTTTTGCTACATCCCAAAATTTCAGAATATAATGCATAAGTTTCAGGTATAATTTAACTTCAAAGAGTCAAATTCTGCCAATCCTAGATGACAGTGAAGGAAGTTATATATTCTTGTCCAATACACGACTCTGCCAGTATGTCAGACTGTGGTGTGTCGATGATAGAATGAGCGATGAATGATGAACTGGAAGGTTTGGGAAGAAGGTGGCAGTGCCCTGCCCTGATATACTGCCGTGACAAATGGGAAACCACAGGAACCTCCCAGTCAGGATAGCCGGTGCCTCTGCCGAGATCTGTCGACACACAAGCCTCTCAGTTCGCTACTCTGTGGAGAAAGTTACGAACAGAGAACTGTGTCGTGGTTGCAAGTGGAATGTAGTCCACAGATGGGACAAGTAAGGACATATTGTGTGTGTTCTTGTGTGCTAATACAAATCGGGAGCACTGACTGTGAACATGTCTGGCGAAAACGCGATGTTTGCTCTTCGACATTGGCGATCTCACTGTTAGCACCATCAGTACACATTGGTGACTGTACCAAAAATTGGTTTAGTGATAGCTGTAGTTGTTCTAAGGTGAAGAAAACTGGTATATTTCATCACCGACGGCATGTGACGTCGTGTACTCTACTACCAGAGTACATGACGTCACTTCACGGGCGTGTGACGTCACGTGTTCTACAACACGACCACATGTCGCCATTCACAGAAGACTTGTAGTTTATTCTACCAGGCATGACGTCACATCACAGGACATGTTACGTCATACTTTCTAACCCGAGTACATGACGTCAACACAGAAGACATGTGACGTCGTGTACTCTACTACCAGATTACATGACTACACGTCACGGACTGTGACGTCACGTGTTCTACGCCACGACCACATGTCGCCATTCACAGAAGACTTGTAGTGTATTCTACCAGGCATGATGTCACATCACAACATGTGACGTCATGCGTTCTAACCCGACTACATGACGTCACTTCTTAGAAGACGTGACACCGTGTATTATACAAGACATGACGTTACATCACGGGGCATGGGACATGTTTTCTACGACCGACTACATGACGTCACTTTACAGTGGACATGTGACGCTGTGAATTCTACCACACATGACGTCACAGTTAAGAGAACATGTGACGTCACGTGTTCTACGTCCGACTACATGACGTCACTCTACAGTGGACATGTGACGCTGTGAATTCTACCACAGATGACGTCACAATTAAGACATGTGACGTCACGTGTTCTAGTCCGACTACGTGACGTCACTTTACAGTGGACATGTGACGCTGTGAATTCTACCGCACATGACGTCACAGTTAAGACAACATATGACGTCACGTGTTCTACGTCCGACTACATGACGTCACTTCACAGAGGACATGACGTCACGTCTGACAGAACAGTACTGTTCACAGTCAATGCCTTTTTAACGACAAATCTCAATTTTAGTAGTTCTTCGTACGTTTTGGGTCTGAATTTGTTACGCTTTGTTAAGTTGATTATGTTTGCAATGCACTCAAGGAAATTAATACTCCATGTACATATAATGCACATGGATAAAATTAAGTTGAACTTGGTTGTAATGTAATCCTGTTGGCACAATGTACACGTTTTACGAAATCAGCAGCCTGTTCTCCTAAACCCTAACTCACGCAGACTCGTCAGTACATTCCGAGACACAGCATCACTGCTGATACGAGAAATAAAATACTGCACCACTAACCAGGGCGCAGAAGGCTCCGTAGGCAGATTTATCATCTGGCGACGGAATTTACAGACATAAAATGGGTCATTCCCAGGGTAAAGCAGCTGGGGCATGGCATTGACCACCCACCCCATCTAGCGCCGAGGTTAAAGAAAGAGTATACCTACACCTCTACTCCCTCTCTGGGCCTTCTTGGCCTGTTCCCGGGTGAACTTTACCTTTACCTTTACCTTTGTACAGATCACTGACAATACCTCTTGTACCAGTTCTCTGTCCGTCTCTCGGGCACGGCAAACTAATCAGTTCGGTAAGTCTGAAACCCTAACCTCTGGAAATATTCACGGGTTAGCCACGTAACGGATCCGCACCCCTCTCAGTAGTTCGATTTGATACGCACAAAAAAGACACAACTTTCACTGTACTTTATTGTAGTGGACTGACCTCACATACGCTTGCTAAGCACGGCACTGCCACAAATCTCCTTCTGTCCGTGCTCTACTTTCTTCCGAAAGTCTGACATAATTCCTTGTATCTGGTTCCCCGAACGCAGAAACACCAGAGAGATACCATTACAGAGCAAAATGCATAGTATACCAGTTCTGTTGGTGGCACGCGGTGGCGCAGCTTGTGTGCAGGAGCTTGCTAGCTCCTGAAGATGGACGTATTAACGTCTGAAACATGTTGAGCAATATATAATAAAGCAAGTGTCATCTAGTTGGTCAACCTTTATTCAAATCCTTTTACTCTAAGTCCCAAGTTTTTCTTTATTCTGTCACGTACGTTTGCCTGTTTCTCCGCCAAGCAAACTTTTGATCTGGCTTCGAACCAGGATCAACGGTAACAGTACCATACAGGACAGCGGAGCTTCAGGTTACCGGACTGGTTCACAAAAGTGTAAAATGCTGTCATGGAATTTGTATACTGTTGTGATTCATCGAAGGAATACTGGGAGTATATCCGCTGCGTCTGGTATTTGGGGTTTGTAATAGGACTGCATGGTGTAAGTTCCGTTCTCATCAGAGTATGTCCTAAGTACTATGAAAGTGAAACGAAACACAAACTGAACTGATCAGATGCTTTAGGTTTCTGTGACCATGCATCGTGAGCAAATTGTGAAGTGAGATAGAAAACCAACAAGATGCAACAGTTAGATGTTTATTATCAATACTTTCTCAACATGTTTCGGGCATCATTATGCACATCTTCAGGAGACCAAGACGTGTGTTATTGCACGTGGTGTGCTGTGCTGGTACTGCTGGATGTGGATGGTAGCGGTTGTGGGGGGCTGCGTTGTAGGGTGCGAGTACTGTGAAGGTTACTGTTCTTGGTATCCTGAAGATGGGCATGATGATGCCCGAAACATGTTGAGAAAGTATTGATAATAAACATCTAACTGTTGCATCTTGTTGGTTTCCTATCTCACTTCACAATTTGATCAGATGCATTAAGAACTGCATCTCATGCTACGAAAAATCCGGACATTCAAGCTTGCAACAATTCCAACCACGTATCCTCACTGTTAGGGCAGTGTCTGCTGAGGTAATCTACGCAATGTACGATACAGAAACACTATTGTGATACAAACATGTCGACCGGTTAGCATGTAGTTCGGAATTCCTCGGCTTGTTTCGCTCCCAACTGGCGTCTGCTTCGCACTATAGCGCTCTCGCGCCCGCGACCCGTACTAGGTGGAAGCTGCCATCTCGCAGATAAAGTTACAACCCGAACAGCAAACTACGCTAGATGGCAGGAGCTGTTTAAATACGCTCCGTCTTACAAGTGTTCGACTGTGCATCAAAAAAAAATCACAGTCAGTACGTTGCCAGCGTAACGGGCTTCGCATTTTGGGCGAATAAGAGCGACTTTTGCACGTCACAATGCGTTTGTAATTGTTCTATATGTAGTCTCTATTCAGTGCAGAAGATGAAAATTATGTTGGACAGCATGTTTGAACCACCAAATCACCAAACGAAGTCCGACGAAATTGGGCACGAGAAGTCTGTAAACCTTCTTTACGGTTTTTAATTTCATGCCTGACGCCTAACTGTACCGGCCTGTCCAACATCACGTGAAGGCGGTGTGTCGGTATTTTAGATCTGAAAATTTATAACGATGTAAAAAAAAAGTTAAAGTTTGATATGTGCGCTCTTCTGGGACCTTACACAGGGTAAAGTGGTAATTCCGCACCCATCGATCCCATCTCCAAGGGTCAAATAGCCTGACATCTGAAGATGGGATCGATATGTTTTCCCGAAACGCCACTTACTCTGCGTAAGGTCACAGAAGAGAGCTGATCTTATTTATATTGCGTCGGAAGCTTGAAACCATGCAAAGCCAAGTAGGCATGTAGGTGTGAAGGTGGCGCTCTACCATTTCTTAACCTCGGCATTATATGTAGGTGAATGGTGAGTCTCACACTCCGGCCGTTTACCCCAGTTACCCAATGGACAGGAAGTTGGTTGGGCCACAGACTCGGTCTGGACGTTCTGGAGAAGAGATCAACATTTTGCCTTTACCAGGGTTTGAACGTTGCATCTTCCGTTCTGTAGCCTAGGCTTTACGCTAACTAAATTAACATGGCTCCTATACGACGGAGGAACAAAAACTGTCACTTTTTTTTTTAAGTTTAGGGTTATGGTTCAGTTGTTATGTACAAGACTCTAGTGCGAAATGAATTGTACTTGTCAGGCTGACATGAGGTCCCATCACCAGTGGCTAATTAGGTATTCCCAAATGGCACTCCAGTGATAAGATCTGGGTCTAGAGCAATTCCATTCTAAACCACACCTCCAACTGAAAATTTCAGGAGCATAATTTTTACATTTTGGTGCATGCTTTTGCAACGAGTTCTCTTTTTTTTCCCCCTTGTTTTGAAATACAGGGTTATTCGAAATGATTGTCGGGGTTTTAACAACTTGTCATACACAATACATTGAGATAGGATTACGTGTATTTTTTTTATTTAACAGAAAAACACTTCAAGTTCTTGTTACATGCCTTACCGATGCTCTATATATGCACCCTTTGTGATTCTACAAAAATCTACACGATAATCGATAATCATCACTGACATGCTACAAACAATTTGGAACGAACTCGATTATCGTGTTGATGTTTGTACAATCACAAAGGGTGCACATATAGAGCACCTGTAAGGTATGTAACAAAAACTTGGAGTGTTGTTCTATTAAATAAAAAAATACATATGCTCCTATCTCAAGTTTATTGTGTATGGAAAGTTGTTAAAACCCCGACAATCACTTCGAATAACCCTGTATATTATATAGAATATTATTATATAATGTTACGTCTCGTGAAAGAAAAGGCGACATGCACTTTGGATGACCGTCGACTGCAGCTAATTTTCCACCAATCCCCACTTTCAAATAAGGCCTTGATCTTGCCGTCAGCTGCGATTTTATTCAGGAATATGACTGGCAAAGTTCATGTTTGTAATATAAGGTTTGCTTTTCTTCAAATGGTTTTTATTTGTTTCGGTTACACAAAACCGTAAATAAGAATTCTGCCATTTATTTACGTACACAGCATTCAGCAAGCTGTTATTAACCCTTAACCCGCTAACGTGGAAAATATGGTGAGCTCCTAATAATGCCAGCAGATGGCAGATGGGATTTAACTCGGCGTTTAAAGGGTTAAAATAACTTGCATCTAACCTCCCAGATTCTGCGAATTGAAACTTTATACATGTCAGATAACTGGCGGTTTGTTACACTGAAGCCGAAACGCAGCATACACGGAGTGTCAGAAAATTTGAAGAAAGATCTGTGTAGAGGTAAATAGCTGTCTAAAACTAACTTCACAGGAGTGAGTCTTAATCACAAATGTGACCTTTGCCTAGCTAGTCAAATTTCCGTCTGACGGAACCTGGAGTTTTATTGATGGATTTACAGCAGCCCATTAGGTCAACCAAGCGTATATTCACACACACACACACACACACACGCCACTTAATTAAGGCCCATTTGTGGGCCTGGACATCTCAGTCGGTATAGCGATTAGCTACGGGGCTGGGCGGCCCGGGTTTCGAATCGGGGTGGGGGGCGAGATTTTTCGCACTCGTCCAGATCGACCCTTGGGCCCACTCATTCTCCTATAAAATTGGTGTAGGGTCTCTTTCCCTGGGGTAGAGCGGCTGGGGTTTTGTCTCCTTCACATCTCGCTGCTTATTTCAAACGACAAACTAGATTAAAAGTAAAGGGCTATCAGCAATCCGTAAGAACTGACGTAACGCATCTCTGTGCCCTAAATTTCATACATTTTCTTCTTGTTCGCCTGGGTTACTTTTATGCTCCTCTGGGATGTGACTGGAAATTTCAAACCACTAACAGAAATGCTCCGTGTGTGTCTTGGCCGACTGTGACATCACACGCGCCTTACGTAAGTGTCGTTTAAAAGTTCGCATTAGCAGAGCGGACAAACACAAGACGAAGGCAAACACAGTAGCCAGTAGTTTATATTCCATTCACGGTACGCCAGTAAGACTGCAAAATTGCTGCTTGATTCACCTGCAGTTACTTTTGTCATCCAACTGGCGACACGAATATTTCCGACTACAGGCCAGTAATTACGGCTAAAGCTGTCTTCCAGTGGCGACATCTAATAACTGTGCAGGCTAACGAGTATCGTATATATGACTATTACTTTACACTTCTGGCTGACATGGTGGTTTATATGTACTTTTAAATGATAGGAAGTTCTCACTTCCAAACCAGCTGACGTAAGTACATGCTTATTTTCACTGGGGCCGATCTGCAGTTTGCAAGATTATAAGTAATACAAGCTAGAGATATCTGCGCCCCGCCAGAAGTTGGAGGAAGCCAGTTACTTAATTCGGAATGAGTACTTGGTAAGAAAATTCTTGTTTAGTAATGAAGTAATTATTTGAATAGAGGCTGTCACCTTCCAGTCTGTATTCCTTAACTTTTTAAATTGCGTTGATCTTCTTGCCCGATATCCACAACCCACTGATAATCATTATACAATATATCTACAGGCCTAAGCAGGACTCTATTCCTACCTCACTATCTCTTAAGAATGTACATAATTTATGTCATTCCTTTGCGTTCGGTGTGTATTGTATAGCAAATCTTACATAAGAAAGATCATATTAATTTTATACACTACGTTTCCACGTAACTATGAGATGACACTTCTCAGGTTGCTCTATTCTTTCCTACCTTCCTCTTTCTCGTCTCATTCTTCACTTCTTCCTTCTTTCACTCCCGATTATTTATAATTTACATTTATAGCCAAGCATTTGCTCCTGACAGCTGTCAGTGGCCCACAGTACTCGTTGTACTGCTGAATGTATTGTGCTGCCGTCAGAATTTGCTACGCCCTTCTATGAAGAGCCTAGGGCGTATTTTACAGCCCGCGCCCTCTGCACTGGGCCGCTCTTGATATTTATCCAATCAGACCGCCCCGTGTATAGCCTTACAATATTCGCAGTAACGTTTCTCAGCACGTTATTTCAAAATTTCTGAGTTTTTTTTTTTGTAAGATCGTGCTAAATTATTCCACTTTATGCCAGATTATTTATTTGAGATGGTTACGGAGAATATCGATGCAAAAGTGTACAAACAGAAAGTGCTCGGCTCTGCAGAGTCACCGACACAAAACTTTCCATTCTTCGCCGTACTCTTAAGCTTCCATATTAGAATATTTTGTCTCCCCCTTTTGTAATCTGACCGCAGTAGCAGAGCGGTTAAGAAGCTGTGCTACAAATCGGAAGGTCGCTGGTTCGATTACAGATGGTGTCATGGAATTTTTCATTGACGTAACCCTTCCGATCGCGCTATGGCCCTGTGGTCGATTCAGCCTCTTAACAGAAATGAGTACCAGGAGCATTTCCTCGTGGTAAAGGCGGCCGGTGCGTAAGGCTGACAACCTACCACCATCCTGTGTCGTTGTCACGAAATCTGGGAACCTTAACTTCCTGGAACCCTCTGGGTCTGTCCAGGCCTATAGTGCTGTTTACCACGTGGGCCGTCCGGTTTCTTGGGTTGCTGTTGGTTGGAAGCTGGGTGCAGGCAGGCTGGGTAAGTGTACGGGCTGCAGGATAGCCTGCAGCCCAAACACTTATCCAACCTGCCTGCACCGAACTTCCAACCAACAGCAACCCAAGAAACCTGACGGCCCATGTGGTAATCAGCACTATAGTCGTGAGCTCCTGATGATGGGAATAGAAGTGTCTGAAACATGTTGAGCCTATCATAAGTATAATAAAACAGTGAGTAGCATCTAGTTGGTTCTTATTCTTCAGTTATCACAACGATGCACGGTCCAATGCACGTTAAAAACTGGACAGTGACGTTATCTTCCGAGCAAAGAGCGTCTCAACACGCGTGTTGCAGCTACAACATCTGCGACTTCTCTCTTGTAACAGGGAACGAAGCAAAGCACAGCCTGTGCGTGAATTTCTTATCAATGTCCACATGGAAACAGCCGAAACAACTGTCAACAGGCTGCGGAACGTGCAGCATGTAAAGCAGCGGTACCGGCTGCAGTTACTTACGGATTTGCAGTAAGCAGTTTACGTTTATCACCTGTGTGTGCGACAAATCAACTTACTGTTTATCAGCCCGTCGCCCTAGTGCCGTTGCTGTGTGTCTCTACGCCCGACAAACTCTTAAACCTCCCACCCTGATTTCACAAGTTCAACATTAGTAAAAATTAATTTTTACCGGCATTCAATGAGAAGGCGGAAATCTGTCTGGAAGGTTATTGTATCACAGTAGCATGCTTGTTTGTGTATCCTTATTTGGACACATTTTGGAATCGTAATACTACACAGGCAAAATTAATAGCATTTTGTACTGCGTTAATTCTGTGTATTTTTTATATTTTGTGTGTTTATGACATATTTGACATCTTGCTGCCGTTCTGGCTTACTTCGGTTCCATGGAATGTATGAACTATATTTGTTCATACGTATGAACGTATATATGTATGTACATATTATGGATGTATACGTACATACACATATACAGTATATATGTATGTATGTATGTATGTGTGTGTGTGTGTGTGTATTTACATATGCACGTACACGTATGTACGAATATGCGTACGTGTATATGCATATACGCACGTACGTATGTATGTATATATGTGTGTATGTATGTGTGTATTATTTATGCAAGGGCACTGCTGCGTCATCGCCTTTTGCTGTTGCTGTTGCTGATCAAAGCAATTAAGCGGTCGGGCGAACATTTAGATTTTTTCAGCGTAAATACAAAATTACAGCCATACTGTTTGCTCTGCTTGTATCGTACAGACTGCAGTCGGATAGACGTACAGGTTTGGCAGTGTCATGCAGGAGGAGAAAGAAATCTTGGAAAACCAAAGAAAATGTGGTCGGAAGAATAGAATCCAACCTGTGAAAGTGATGATGATGATGATGATGATGATGATGATGATAAGAAGAAGAAGATTAAAGTAGCTATGAAACATGACATGCCTCTGAACCTACATACCCCACACTCACAAACACATTACTTTTATCACCACAGCAGTCCGGACCGTATCTGTCAGCAGGACCGCCAGCTCTACCTTAATCTTCTTACATTTACACTGTTTCACTATTGCACACTCTGCAAATTTACGATTGACAAAATAATAAAAACAACGCACGAGCCCAGAGCTTCCACCGATTGCATCACTCTATCGTAGATTCACCTACATGACGCTACGAGCACAACACAGTCACGACTGGCAAGTGCAAACTGGCTTTGTGATGGGCCGAAGGCAACACAGCGAGACTGTCAGTCTTAGCCTCGACGCTTGACAGTAGTGAGCTTTTGGCGTCAACCCCCGGCCGCTTTAGCCCCCCAAATGAACAACTGTACACTTTGAGTGAATGGGGTGTGTAGACCTTCAGGGCTGGTATAACTAATAATTAAGGAGTAGCATCAAAATGCGTGTTGAGGATAGCAGCAGTTCCGTCAGGGTCGACTGTACAGCCTGCGCTGTATCGGCAGTTCAGCTCCGCACCGCACCGAGCCGCAATTTGTACACAACCCGCGCAGACTTCGCATTAATCTCTGCGGCCGGCATGTGCAGTGAGTGACACAGCGACCAGGTGCGATCGATCGTTCACCTCCACATGTTTCGTAACTTGCTGAGAGACGTGCACATTCATGTTGAACCGTAATGACGGCTGAGTCGTGGACCTGCCGATATCACCGGTCGGACCGTGTAACCTTCTAAAGCAAAGCGGTAAGTATATTTACCAACTAATTTCATGTAAAAAAAACACTCCGCATTTTGCTCACGGAGTAGGTGTGTTTACGTGTTCCTTGTGAGCCTCAACAACATCAAGTGCCTGGTGTTTGGAATCGAGATGTTTTCGATGTGAGGCAGGAAATATTTAAAATTTTTATGTGAATGTGGGGCTTGGAGCAGTCAAGGCACGCGGCGTCTGAAGTTGGTCTGACCCGGTATTCGCGATCTGCAATCCCGTCCAAGAAGCTTCTACCTCTGTAATTTGACCAGTAACTGTTATCATCCTTGTACTAAACTTTGGTTTCTGTCAAGGCTTACCCACCTGAGTAGACAAAATATTGTATGTCGCCTAATAATTTGGGAAACTGATTATTGCTTTCAGTAATAAGTAGAACACTGCCCGGCATATAGGGTAACGGAAGGAACAGTCGAGTTTAATTACTACTGTAATACAAATACACAATAAAAAGCATACCAACCTGACAGGATCAACCAATAGACACTACGATATTACACAACAGCACTTACTGCCACTACAACCACCACTACCAGCAGCAGCAGTAACAACAACAACAAAAACACCTAAAAATCCCCTATTAATCCACAAATTATTATTGGAAAAGTATTCCGGTGCATTTACAATGGCAATAGTGTCTACAAATACCTGTGATTTCTATGTAGGATGTACGTGTTATACAAATATGGCCTATATATCCTAGTATATACGTAAACGTACGTTATACAGTGTACTATTAGACACTAAAATAAAAGTCAGTATAAAATCTCGTCACATATTTCTAATTTTTTAAAATAAGTTAGCTATCGAGTAAGATTTTTATCTCGAAGGTATGTTGTCATTAATTAACTACATACCAAATGTCTACTGATGAAAAGCCTTTCTCCTAATGATAACCACATCGAAACATGCTGGGTTTTACATAACGTGCTGAATAAATATCATTATGGAACGCATCCCGTTGTGTTTGCTATTAAACAAACCACATTTGTGCAATCTATCACAACACAAGTTTGTTTTAAACCATTAGATCTCCCTCACATGTATGCTACATGTTTCGATCTGTACTTAAGCCATCGACAGGCATGTCAAAACAAGGAACATACACTAGAAGATATAACAAAAATCCGAGGCTCCTTAGATTTCTATTACATCTTCTGGTGTATGTTCCTTGTACTGACATGACTGAGGATGGTGTAAGTACAGATCGGAACATGTAGCATACATGCGGTGGGCAATATTTTACGTTCGTGTGGCTGTGCATCGTGATAAATCGTTATAATAAAGCCAATTAGATGCACTAATCTCTCAAATTTATTTTGGAATGAAACTCTACATGTTTCGGACAG
>Ga0123352_10009864_pt1 | contig 14979 bp, 11 predicted proteins | sample TergutLab28metaG_FD_89700 | JGI IMG/M metagenome (GOLD analysis project Ga0123352, IMG submission 89700) | Labiotermes labralis P1 segment gut microbial communities from Petit-Saut dam, French Guiana - Lab288 P1 | ecosystem: Host-associated > Arthropoda: Insects > Digestive system > Gut ... | reverse complement strand
TTTTTTTTTTTTTTTTTTTTTTTTTTTTTTTTTTTTTTTTTTTTTATAATTTTTTTTTTTTTTTTTTGTGGTTTTGTTTTTTTTTTTTTTTTTTAGATGTTTCCATAGTGTTCAGTGCGTAACAAAAAACCCTTGCCATTTTCTTATTGTAAGACAGTTCAAACACAGTAATTCATTTGTGCATGGCCACCTTTACCAACCTTCTTCTTCTTCTTAGTGCATTTCTACCATTTTATCGAACTAACGTGATGTGGCATATAACTTACATAACTCCGTCAACTCTGAGTGGTGTGTGTGTGTGTGTGAGGGAGTGAGTGGGTGAGTGAGTGAGTGAATGAATGAACAAGCTCCCTTAACCTGCTTTTACTCAGAGCCAAGGAATGTTATTTTATAAAAGTAAATAAGCTAATAGGTTCGGAAAGACACACACACACATATAAAAGTCCTATTGCATAAGGTCAACAAAACCTGAATGATAGCTGGCATTATTTTGCTAACTGTTACAGACAGCATACGTTACCTATATATTTTGGCACATTCGTATAAAAATTCATATGAATTTGAACCTGTGTGGCTTTGCATGTTAAGGTGAACAGGGACATGGAAAATGTGTGTTGGTTGTATAACATGGTAAGTGCTTGAGTAACACTATGTTCCTTTACTTCTGTTCTACGCTTTCTTCTCCTAATGCAGACGTTCAGCAGTTAGGACGACTTCAGCTTCTAACATCCCTGTTCTAGTCAAGGGGTCATATAGGTAATGCTTATGTTCTTTTAACTACATTTGTACAGAATTCTTACCTTCTTCAAGATTTAATTTCAGGAATATGCCACCTTATGACACTGAACTCTGTCACATCACATGATATTTGCAACTTCAAAAATTTGACAGCCTTTAATTACAAATGTTTGAGACTTTAGTTGCTTAGATAGTGGATGATTCGATATGACAGAAACTGTAAGTTGCTTTATGTCATGACATATCTGTGTCATGAACTATCATGTTCCTTCATTATTGTATCTTAGTAAATGGCACACGAGGAAGAGACTTTTCAACATTCAGTACCTGTAGTACCCAAGGCTCTTAAATGTTAACATACAGAACATCAGTTTCACTGGAATTTAGTAACTCAGAGCATTGATAAAGGCATTTAAATATTGCAGTAAGGCACTGCAAGTGCAGTGGAAATGGTAACACACCACTGTTTTCATAATAAGGTGGCAGTATCCTGTTTTATTACACACTGGCCAAGTGGAAATTTTAACTGTAACCATTTCCTTTGCCCCAGATATTGATTGATTTCACAGCAATAGGTAGAATCCTTGTGTTTTGTAAAAACTGTAATATTTAATGTAATGCTACATATTTTCATTTTTAAGAGATATTTGTTAAAGTTTTTTCACTCTCTGAAAGATGAGTGTTATGCACTGGTCACTGGATGTGTACTAACCAAAAGCAAGTTAACCTCTTTCCTCTTTTAGGAACCGTACACCATCTGGCTCAAGCACGCCAATTCCAAGTGGTGCCAAAGTGACAAGGAAGACATCTGGTGCCTCTGACACAGCTACAGGAACATCACGCAAGAGTTCAAAAGCTGCTACACCTACTGAAACGCGTGCACCATTCAGACTTTAGGGATTGTGCGTATTGATACTGGCATAAAAACAAATCTCAAATCAAAATACTTTTATTTCCACAAGTTACAAGGTGTGGCTTATAGCAGCAAGAATTGCACAATAAAAGACGTTCAGAACAGAGATTCTCATGTTTTCATTTATTTAATGGCACATTCATCTCACACATTAAAATTCTCTAGTTGCTTTTTACACCTTGGAACTGAAGAGCTCAACAAATTTGTTATAATTTTTATGAGGGACCACTCTGTTACAGTTTTTAAATATCACTGGAAATTGCCGTGTGATTCTACTGTCCCATGGAATGAAGTTTTGTTAATTGTTAGATATTTTATTTTCTAAGATATTTTTATACATCAACTGTCTTTGATTTAAAATATGAGGTGGGGTGTATTTTTTTTGTTACAACCATATTAACTGTGCTAATAACACACTGTAACTGCAAGATATGTAAACTGTAATGGTAATGGAGCTGAAACCAGTAACAGCATACAGTTTCCATACAGTAATAACAAAAATGTAACAATGTATTTTGCTTCATCACACCTTTTATTTTGAACTTTATACAATTAGAGAAACTTCATACTTAATATATTAATTTATAACTACATAATTTAACTATGAATTAAATTTCTGGAAATATAAAAGTTTGGTTAAATTAACAGCAAGGCGAAATAATGCTGTTCAGGGGTTGTATTTTCCTTCTATTATAAAGTGAGTATGTGCCATCATTGTCTTGTTGGTAAGTTAACCAAACCTAATTTATTTGCAAGCTTTAGGAAATAAATCAAATGTGCTTTAATTATACAGTTAATTATACTCGTTTCACAGTCATAATAGAGCTTATATATGTATGTATTATTTTTAACATTTTCAGCTTATGGCCACAGTCACTGTTTATTCATGTATTTGTGATAATTTTAATTTAGTTATACATTAACACAGTCATTTCAGATTATTTTTCACTCTATACATTTTGCAGTCTTTTGTAAATTCAATCCACTGAGGACAGAAAACAAATTGTGATTCGTCGATTGATCGAGTATGTATTTGTTCGTGGTTATTGTACATATTTGTAGAGCAATGTCCATGTAACTCCGAGAGGAAGAAAGAGTGTCAGTCAAGTTTAGTGTATAATATTTTTGTTATAATTTGTGAATTATCATTCATGAAAAATCTAATATAGAAATATAAGAACAACAGAAATACATGTCAGATCCACACACATTTATTCCTTAGTTTTGTAATGTCTTCAGTCATTGTGCAATTATGTGGAAGTTATGTTCAGAAGTAAAGGGCTGGCCAGTGGTATTGTTATTAAATAGTGAAAAACCTAGCTTTCGTATTTATAATTATATTAATTTGGCCAGTCATCGTAAAAAAATAAGACTGTAACTTATTGTTCCCAATTCCAGTAATTGTGTAAGAAAAATGGGTGAAAGAAGTACATGAATTTTTTTATGCACATACTTCATTTTGTACAAGAATTTGAATCTGTGGTGTGTATTCGATCGATCGTGCATGACTATGCATGCAAAAAGAAAAAAAAGTTCTGTAATATTGTAGTTGATGTAGATATAAATGTTAACAAATTTGCTTATTAAATTCTCACAATTGAATGAGTTATTTTATTGCAAGTATCCTGTCAAAATACTCATCATCTTCCCATATGTCTTGTTGATGGGGAAGATATTGTGAAAAATAAAAGTAATGTGTATTACTGGTGAGGAAAGGCACTAGTCTGAAATCTGATACCACCCATGTGATATTTGAGGTCCTCACAGTGGTGTACCTGAATATTCATGTATCCTGGCTTTGTTAGGCCCTGTTGACATGGTGTAACAACCGCAGAAGACTTGAATCTTCACACAACACCTTTGCCTCCATGATTGATTGATTGATTGATTTATTTATTATGCATTCTGTAAAATCCATACAAAGGTACATAGACCTATAGGAACAGAATTTGTCACTGAAAATGCATGGAACAAAATTATATATATATATATATATACATTCTATGATCAATATAAGTGTACAACACTAAGTTATGCAGTTAAAGATACATAATTATGACTAAAAGTGGTACAGTAAAGTATTAGCTTAAACTAACATTCAGTCCATAGATTACTGCTGATAATAAGTATTAATCAGGAAAAAGTATCAAGGAGATACGAGTAATGTGGGGAAATAAAACTAACCATGTTACCGTACTTACTCTTCCAGAGCTGGAATGGACATTGTTTTACTTAAGGGTCAAAGCATACAGTTTGTAGGAGTCTGCTGTGCTCTAATGTATTAACCACATGGGATTCTACACACTTGTCATCAGATATTATCAACACATCAAATAGGAAAATTGTGGATGTACATACATATAACTTCTTACATCTGCAGTTAATGAAAGCTCTCCCATATATTAACTATATTTGCAGTATAATGACCGTAATAGCCAATAAATCTACCAGCACAAAAAAAGCTATGCAGTTTGTATGCCTCCTTTTTGGATTCTTTACCCTTGAAGATGGGACCGATAGCTTGTCCCGAAACGTCGGTCAGAAATTGCCACTACCGGCTGCATAATAACTCAGAAGAGTGAAGTTCTCTTCGGTTGAGATATGTTTGCTGGTTTTCCATCACATTTTTAAAACAACCTAGCCTCTATTTCGTTTGGGATACTTATTCATGCATTCTTTAGAAAAGTGTTTAGAAAATGTGTTGATCTTCGAATCACAACATGACCACATTACCTACAGCCAACACCACATAGATATCTACGCACCGAATCATAGATGGCTACGTAATACGCGCTACTTAGTACTCCTTTCGGAGATGATCTGTGGTTCGGATTTTGTACGTTAGTTCGTAAGTTTAGCGGCATGCGGCGCGCAGAGCACAACGAAGGAAGGTGAGACCATCCGTGGTGATGTGCACGCGACAAGCTAACATGTGCGGAGTGGAGCGAAGGCAAGTCACGTTGCGACATGACCGCGATGGAGGTTAGTTGTACCAGGCCATGGTTGCAACGAAGCCGATGAACTTTGTGAAATAGCCCATGTTGTCGCATCGGCACCCCGCGGAAAACGTGTAGTGGGCAAGGTCATAGAGTTAGTCAGTCCCCCATGCAGTTGTAAGGTTTGAGAAATGCCTTTACGTGCTGCCACGTGTTCTCGGTAGTTACTTAAATACATAATTAGGTCATTTCTTTCTATTCCCTATCAGCAACTCTGCTCCAAAAATAGATGAACAAAACCATTCCTTTTTAATAATATCTTCCTGGGTTTGATGGGAATTGGTCGCTATGTAGTATGTGATGTCACAGATCTTACTTCTTTGGTGGCTCCAAGGTGAATCACTAGGAATAACTAACCAAAATCAGTTTGGACAAGGTCCAAAGGAATCAATAAAGGAACATAATGAATGGAACAAACGACTAACCTTTAATCTGAATAGTAATGAGATGATATCGGTATTAGGGGAAGGGAAGGAGACACCGGTTGGTGGAAGGGATTAATGTGTGGTGGATATGTGGGATATGCCACCTGCGGCAGATCTGCGTTATTACCGTCGAGAGATGGGAGCGCCACATACGGTACACGCGCAGAATTAACATACAAAATCCAAAAGGAGAACCCTCCGCTAAACCAAAACGTCCCACCGCTGTACGCAGCATGGCGGTTATCTATGGCGTGATGGTTGGGTAGGTGGTGACATATGTCCGACGTGTTACGAAGGGAGTATTGCCGATTGTATGGGTCGAACATTTTTGCCTGACGCTGCGTATGCTGAAGCAACATGATGACTGGTTTAAATACAGTGTTTTTTCTATTGTTATTGCTTATAAGCAGTACATCATCGGTATATAGATCAGTAAGTGAACATTAACATGAATGTTAATACGTAATAAAATAGAAGTGTTACATGAGACTTGAATGTCACGTTTTGTAACTATGTGTCTGGTGTTTACAAATTTTCCGGAACTCTAAGACGTCATAATTCAATCTTGTCACTGCATGTATAATGTAAGGTTATGTTATATTAGCTGTACACGTATATTGCAATTTGGTACATCAAAAACTTGGCAGGTTAATAGCGTTTTATCTTGGGCGACCATAAAAGTAATGATCTTCGAGAATGCTTGTAAACCATTTAGAATTATGCCGGTGTATATTTCACTGTGTTAATGACATTAGTCTTTTTTAACCTTTAATGATTAGCAGCAGTGTAAAAGTACATTTCTGTTCAGTGCACCCCGTTATCCGAAAGATTACTTTGAAAGTTCCTTGCCCGTTTGGCCTAATAACCGTAGTATTCAGATGTTGTGTATGGTATTGGTGGAATGATGACAGGAAAACCGAAGTACTCAGAGATAAAACAACCAGTGTCAATTCGTCCATCACAAATCTCACCTAGATTGGTCCGGTATCGAACCTGCACCTCCACGGTGAGTGGCTGGCGAGAAACGGCGTGAGCCGGTTTAAAGGATGAAGAATAAAAATTGTTGACGGCACACCCCTATTTCTGAAGGAACATCACATTTTTTTTAGGATCCCAGGCTTTGTCCATTTGTCTTTCTAGCAAGAATAGTACATAGATGACTGGTATGGAGCACTGGTGAGTGATCCTGACAAGTGAAAACTGAAGTAGTCAGGGGAAGGCCTGTTTCATTGCCACTTCATTTGCCACATATTTTACATGGACTGGCCTTGGATGGAACCCAGGCTGTTTCAGTGTGAGGCCAGTGACTAACCACCTGAGTCATGGCATGGCCTTTGAAGATTCACATTAAGCCAGAATTGTACATGAGAAATTTACCATCACATTACACATGAATATTGCTATTCTACATGTTGCAATCCAATTAGATCATCACCATAGTGGCATTTACAGGTCAACAAGTGACACTGCCAAGACTTACAGTTGATGATACATGGTCGTAACAGGATCCAATATGTGTAGTATAAATAGTACAAAATGTGTATATATATGTATGTACATACCTCATACAGAGTCACTGTTGTTTGTCTAAGGCCCAAATCACTATACCACTGCCAATTATGGTTGGTCAGTTTCTTACTGACAAAGACCTTGCTTGAAGATAGAGGTTAGGTAGTTTTGATAAAGCTTCATTTTAACCATTTCACATGGAAATTTTATCATGGTTTTTGCAAGCAAGTAAATAATTTACTTAACTGGTACAAAAAGTGGAAGAAACTACAAAACCTTGTTTTTAAAATCACCATATTATAGATATTGTTATCTTTCTTATTATAAGCAGTGATGATTTAAGTAACATTAAGGTATAATAAATGTTTTTTATTTTGACAGTTGCCTGAAAACTTTGCTCATGCAGGACATACAAACAATTGGGCCGTATTAGTAGATACATCGAGATTTTGGTTTAATTATCGCCATGTGGCCAATGTATTGTCAATATATCGTAGTGTGAAGCGACTTGGAATTCCTGATAGGTTAGTAAATCTGGAAGTTCACAACGGAGATTGCATCATTGCACAACAACTGCTTGAATTCTTTAACATGTTTTGTGAGACAGTACTAAATTTATGGTTACATATATGAATATGTGGAGTGATTTGTCATAGACTTGTAAGGTATTTTTACAGATGTGCCCCTTATATAAGATTTTATGTATGTATATGTGTAGCTAAGTCTGCTTGTAACTTATTTCCTGTACAAAAATTTTCCCGTGGGCTAAATTAAATTCCGTGTAAGTGAATCTGTGGACATGTATGATATTCACAGATCTTCAGCATCAGCTAACCTGTAATACATTTTTAGAATTAAAAAACAAAACTTTATACCTATCATGAAGAGGCTGGAGTAATGTTTCCTGATGCAGTGACATGTATCAATATGTTTAATATATTTAATACATAAGAGGGGACATTTAGGCAAGCAACTCATAATGCTAAGTATGTAATGGAAGTCTTGCTTAATTTTGGAAATCTTGCTAAATTTTTGAACATTAGTCTGGTGAATGGCTGTTGTGACTAAAACGTTTATATTTGCATGAGTCTCTTGTGGCCATTGCTGGGTTAGTATGTTAAATAGGTCATGTCTCTTGATCCGTCTTCTTGTGTCATGACAAATAGCTGATGCAGATGAAAAGAATAATTCAGTAAACAAAATGTGATCAATATATAATTTCTATGTGGGTTATGTATCATTTCATGTGTCTTCAGTGTAGATTCTGTATGATTCATCTTGTTTCATCAGCGAGATTGTCTGCTGCTTTCTAGCATTGTGTTCCAACTGTGGGATGAAAATAACTAAATTCCATCGTCATGGTTTGTTCTTGACAAAACCATGTTATTTTTGTGATATAAGAGAGGGGGGGTGTGGTAATATTAGAGAAGGCTGCCTCTGCAGTCTGAAGTGGGGTACAGTAAATGGTGTCACCCAGTCTACCACACTTTGAATGGAGTCATTAGTATAACCTAACTCATAGTTCTAGTTACAGTGTTTCTCATTGTTCAGAATTATTTAAAAAAGAGTGATTGCTGCTAGTATGGATTGGATCTAGGGCGATCCAAGAATTGGTCTCTGTGCAGTTGTTGGAGAATTATTCCTGCCTCTGTTAGAATTTTCTTGAGCTATTCTGTTTCCATATACTGCAAACCCAATGAAGTGATATTAAAGGTGTTTTTTACTTGTAACCATATTTTGATAAAAGAGAAAAAGAACTTGTTGAAAGAGGCAGCATATTTCAGTTATGTAATCTGTCTCAGCATCTTTCATTATCATCACATAGTCTGTCTTATGAGAGGCCCATAACCTCTTCCAAAGTGAATCTTCAGAGAGTGTGATCTAGTGCTTCCTTTTCTAATTTCCAGTAGCTGGTCATGTCATCCTTGTCTTCCCGGTCCTTCCATTGTTCCTTCTTATCTTTCCTTCAGTAACTTGTAGAAGGCAGTTTCTACGCAATAAGTGACCAATGCAGTTAGCCAGCACTCTTTTTGTTGTATGTAAGAAGTTCCTTTCCTCCTTGATTCTTTGCAATACTTCTTCATTTTTCACACAATCAGTCCAACTGATCTCCATCATTCTTCAGAAATACCTTTAATATTGAAACTTAATTTATTATCCAAGAATCTCTTCTACTCCCTGCATCCTTGTGAAACCATAAGGAATAGCCTTTCAGTCTGATTTTTATTACCTGTTTTGAATTTCAACCTTGCAATGATTGAAATTTTCATTTTATCCCTACTCTTTTCTTCTTCAGTCTCTTCAGGTGATTTTAGTCCTTTACTCACCATTCATGGAGCTCTTACCAGCAGCCACTGAATCTTTAGGTAACACATTCCTGTTGCGCTTTAGCCAGTATATATTTATTTAATACACAGACTTTCCACAACACAATTACAAATCTTTAAGATTTATTAGTTTTCAGCCCATTAGCTTGGCTGCCATCAGACCGTTATAATGTCAAAAGCCTTCAAAAAACCTTATATATTTAAATGTGATATAAGTCTATAGAAATCTCATTTCCATTGCAAATACGTCATAAAACACATGTTAAAATATGATGTAAAATTGGATGAAAATAAGAACAGTAGTAAGTTTTTGAAATAGATGGTAGGCAGTTTAAAAATTCTTTGTAAGGCACACTGCAGTCCCCATTACTACAGTATCAGAATAGACAATCTACATGAAGGTAATCCATTGTGTTTCTGGCAGTTGCAACATGTTCAATATGTGGGACAGTCTGTGTCTTTCTTATAACAGCTTATACAGCTTTTGTATGGTTTTCTGCAAGGCTGTTGACATTGTGTAGGTCTGATGATGGCCTGGCTGATGGGCCAAAACTAGTCTACATGATCACCCTTTTACCTTGTTTGACCCGACGTTCTCAGTCTGGTAGGAGAACAACTTCCGGGAGACGGGTGTGGTTCACCAAATCACACATAGTTTCAGTTATTTTCTCTTATTGTTATAATTATTCATTTTATTCTTGATATGAAAAAAAGTGTGCTGTATCCAGTTAAACAACTAAATCATTTTGTAGTAAAATAACTCAGTCTTTTCACTGGACTGCTAGCATCCTTTATCTGCTGCCAACTGTTTCCCTGTTTAAATCTCTTCCCGTACAACCCCTCCTACCTGTCACCAATGGTTCCTGAACATACGTTGACAGATTAAACTTATATGGCCATGAACCATCCATAACTGACACAGCAAACCTAAGAAACAGCTATACCAAAAATGTTCAGCTACACTAGTAACCTGAAAGACACATAATTGTGTTGCACAAGACTGTGTATTATATAAATATATATGTAGCAACTGAATGGTTAACACTTCAGCTTCAAGTAAGAGGGTTAGTATCTCAGCCTGGAGGCTTGCCATTCTCTTTGAGTTTTCTGCAGTTTTCCCTTATTCCTCCAGCACTTGCTGAGATTGTATCTTAAAAATAGTTTAGAACTCATTTTAGTGGCCTTCCCAAGTCATCACTCACACAGTCACTCATGCATTCTGCACTATATAACATAGGCACTTGAAAAATCATTGTTAAATAAACCTAAATAATTTATAATCATCTTCCCATCCCTTCCAAATGCTGCCAGTTCTGGAGTTGACCTTGTTTTGTTGAGTACCCTAAGAACTAATCATAAACAGTATTATTGTTAGTACATACTGAAGGTATAAATACAGCTGTCTGATCTCTTTGGACTGTAATACAGCCAGATCATCTTAATGGTAGCAGACGATATGGCCTGCAATCCTAGGAACCCACGCCCTGCAACAGTCTTTAACAATGCCAACCAGCATATCAATGTGTATGGAGATGATGTGGAAGTAGATTACAGGGGGTATGAAGTAAGTACACACACTCTGAGAGAACAGTGTAGTCAACACATACCTGTTTCTTAACCTACTTGCCTTATTTTATGTAGACAAGTAAGTTTATGGTGTAATCATGTCTTTGTGCCTGTTTTCCCTAAAAATCTGTTGAATCAAGTAACGTATTTTCATGGACATTTGTATGTACAGGGAATTTTCTTTCATGCAGAACTGTGCACCATAGAGCAGACAATATTTTGCTGCACAGGGGCAGTGACACCTCCTGCACTGCAGTGCTTGGTCCTGTGTTAAATAAAGCACAATATAGATCATGTCTTTGAAGCCTACTGGTGTAATACCTGTGGGCAAAGCACCTTTCAGGGGGATTATTCCAAGGGCTGTGGCAATTCACACAGCTTTGCAGCAAATCTTGCTTCTCCAACAAGTATATAGTTTTGTATGTTATCATCTGTAGCTATTGTTTGTGATGAATAAAATGTGACTTCATGTTCAGCAGTTCCTGAAATCATAGTGGTTTTTTACCATTATGTATTTTTACCTGAAAGCACGGCACTTAGCTTGTGAATGTCCATGAAATAGTTTGAAGCTGAGCAGGACTGCTCTTACTTGAATAGATGGGGAGCCACTGATTTAAACTGTTAATTTTCTTGTCAGTAATGCCAATGTTGGAAATCAAATTCCTGAAGTTCTAGCAATGCTAGTTCCACTTGATATAAAATCCTGATATTTTGTGTGTTAATTGCGCTTTGAAAAATATGCAGGTGATTACAGTTATTCATAGAATGTAATGGACACAGGGTGAATGAAAAATATGTATTTCACCATACATTTGACTGTTATAATTAATGAAACTTAAAGTTAAGGCATCTGGCATGTAGAATCATGCCCATGAATTTTATCTGGAACACTTTTGTATAGTGTAATCACATAAATAACTTAATATTCACAACATTTCTGCTTGCTATAATCTGTGCACTACTGCAACTGGTTTCAGCCACTGTATGCAGCCATATACAGTGGCCAAACATATTGCAGTAGTATATAGATCAAAACAAAGGGTACTGTTGTGCAGATTCTCTGTGTCATTTACTGTTTTTAAATTATTTCTGAAAAGCACAACAGGTATGTACTAATTGAAATCTGTTCATATTTTGTGTTAAAGATGACATATATGGTAACCATACAAATATGCCCAATAAATTTAATGCAAAGGAAAACTGTACTAGTTGCAGTCATGTGCAGAAATGGGTCACTAACTTGTATAATTATTACCCTCTAATTTTATTGAACTCTATACATAAGTTGAAGAATATCGAAGGATGTGTGTGTCATTAATTGTTAACTGCAGGTGACAGTGGAAAATTTTGTGCGTCTGTTGACTGGCCGCTTACCGCCAGGTACACCTCGCTCAAAACAGTTACGGACAGATGAAGGGAGTAATATACTGGTTTATCTCACGGGTCATGGAGGTGATGGCTTTCTCAAATTTCAAGATTCAGAAGAGGTAACAAGTCAGGAATTGGCAGATGCGGTTGAGCAAATGTGGCAGAAGCGAAGGTAATATGTGCAGGTGTATTATTATTAATAATAATAATAAGTGGCCTTAGAAATCTGTGTGGTGCACCAATAAATATATCCATCAAACACAACTTGAACTTTTTTTATTTCCCTTAAGCAGCCTGATAATGACTTGTTAACAGCTGAAACATGTATATGGTGGTTTTATAATAATATTTATTAACTGCAATTGGGTTGTTACCTGGTGGCAGTGGTTATTTTACATGGATGCAAAACATGAAATCAGTTACTACTGAATTTAAGTCGGGAGGGCTACATGAGAAGCATGTAGTGGCAACTTGGAATCTTGGGAACCATCTCAGCATTTACTTTTAGACACAGGGAAACCAAGAAAAACCTGTGTTGAGGTGGCCAGTCGCAGGACCTTCAGAATACTGACCTCTAGCCAGCAGTCCGGCATCTACAGTAAAAATAGCAATACACACATAGTACAACAAATACACATAAGATAACAACAATACACACAAGACAACTTAAAACTAGCGACAATACATGCAAGACAAATTAGAATTTTATATCAAAATATAAATCGTATTCAATGAAAATATTTATTGGTTTGTCAGTATGAGTCACATGAGGATGAGTCACATGAAGAAAAATTCTTTCAGTGCAGAAATAGGATGCATGGATTGGTTAGCTTAACTCAAATAATAATTTAAGTACTATTCTTATCTACTGCTTGAACTCAATTTCCTCTTGTGATATAATGGTTTTGTGGTCTCACACCCCAGCAGAAGATTTCAGTCTTCTCATAGCACTTGCTCCATAATTGCAAAGATATTACCTTGGATGGTCAAACAGTTTGTTATGACGAAGGTGCAGAAAGAAAAGTCTTAGGGTGTGAATTTTAAGTCCATTTAAATTTTCAGTGTGTCATTTTCAGCTGGCCATTTACAAAGAACAGCAACATAAAGAAACAATCCATCAGTGGCAAACAGACAAATTAAGCTAGTATATGATAGAGAAGGTAGCTTCCCGTCGTCTGTGAATGGCAAGCAAGAAATATAATATCAGAGATATCAAAAATTTCCAGATAAGTCACGTTACTGCCAAATATGGACCTCCTCCTGTCACAGCATCACATGACATTCCCTTACAGTGAATTAAAAAGCTTGTTGATATATATTGAGTATGTAATTAAATATGGGCACAAAGAATAATACTGTTTCACTATGTGTGGTATCTTTTGTGTTATTAGACTTGCAGCAGTGTATTTTTATGAGTTTGTAATAAATGAATTTCAGCATCATTTTTGTATAGAAAAAATGAAGAAAGTGTTTCAAAAATTCTTTGTTCAGCTGGAGTACATCTTTCCACGCTTGATAATTGTGAATAACGGGAAGGGCATTAAATATTTTCTTGTAAATAATGGTATGTGTTGGAATTAATGGCACTTTGTGCTCCTGTGCAGTTTCAGACATTATCACATCGTATGTCATTGGCTGTTGTTATGGATTTTACTTTGCAGATATCACGAGATGTTCTTCATGATTGACACTTGCCAAGCTGCTTCCTTGTATGAAAAGTTTTATTCACCCAATATCTTGGCAGTGGCTAGTAGTCTGGTGGGAGAAGATTCGCTGTCGGTAAGTTGCAGCATATGTTAGTGAAATAAAAGGAGATACAAACAGCAGTCAGAGCTAACTTCGCTGTTGCATAGCCATATAGTTCTGTGTAGCTCTTAGGATTAGTATTATTATTTATGTTTTGTTTCACCTTTTGTGAGAGCTTATTGCTTAAGGGAATTCCAACAGGGGCAAGAAATTTTTCTGTTCACCAAAGTGTCTGTACTGGCTCTGGGGCTTACCCAGCCAGCTATTGAATGGGTACAGGTGATTCTTTCCCAGGCAGTAAAGCAGTTCGGGCATAAGGCTGACCACTAACCTCACTACATGAATAAGGACAGGCTTATCTTTATGTACTGCTGTATTGCTCAAATGAAGATACTGTATATGTTAAATCTGTAGGATAGAACCTAAAATTTTTGTATTAGCCCCATGTTTATAGCTGTTGACTTACATTATTTCACATATAATGTGTATGTATGTGTATGGGGTAGCTGCATACTCATTTTCATATGTACTTTTAGGTGCTAAAATTTAGGAATTGTTTATTTTTATGTACCTTGAAAATAAAGACTGTGCTCAGAAAAATATTTTTTTTTTTTTATTTGCCATGGTAATGCAATGCACTCAGCAGCATTCATCTCTGTCTTAAATGCAAAGTGAAGCACTGTTCCATTGAATCCCCAAAAGTCTATTGTTGTTGTAGTCATCATCATCATCATCATCATCATCAGTGTGAAAAGTGAGGTACAGGAAAGAATGTGTCATGAAAGCTTTCCAGGTAAATGAGCTAGTAGAGCTAAACACTTGAAATATTCTTTGAAGAAATAATAATCATAAACATACTTATTAGTTTTGTATAATCATTGTGAAAGTTACAAATACAGTGACTGAGTGAAATGAGGTTAAAATTGACAGAAGTAATGTAGTTGGAATATGCAAATTAGGCACACTTACACTTAGGATCACTTACTTGGATAGTAATTTATAATCTCTATAGCTATGTTTTAATATTGAATTTTAGATTTTCCTGTTTTTTCAGGCTCAACAGAGAACATTTTAAATTAAAAAAATTCTTTGACGAGCTGAGTGACATTCTGTTACTGGATTAGGATCAGTGAGATGGCCCTGTAATTGAAGGGTTGAGCCATATGTGGCCAATGGTCATTGTGTTTGAGACCCCTGGTTAAAGGAGGGCACACTTCATATCTCTAGAATTCTTGCCATTAGACTCTCAGCCTTTTTGTTTATATTGTTTTATTACAAACTGACATCTGTATGTTTGATTTTATCTTTCAGCACCATGTTGATCCTGCTATAGGGGTGTACATCATTGACAGATACACATACTATGCACTTGACTTTTTGGAACGGGTGGA
>Ga0123352_10009861_pt1 | contig 14983 bp, 7 predicted proteins | sample TergutLab28metaG_FD_89700 | JGI IMG/M metagenome (GOLD analysis project Ga0123352, IMG submission 89700) | Labiotermes labralis P1 segment gut microbial communities from Petit-Saut dam, French Guiana - Lab288 P1 | ecosystem: Host-associated > Arthropoda: Insects > Digestive system > Gut ... | reverse complement strand
TCGGGCAGTATCTGTTCTCCAAAGTGTTCCAAACGTATCCTGTTTTTAAGTCGGGCAGTATCTGTTCTCCAAAGTGTTCCAAACGTATCCTGTTTTTAAGTCGGGCAGTATCTGTTCTCCAAATACCCTAACGTTTTATTGTGTACACCCTTAAAATCGACGCCTCATATCGGATTGTGCGAAACAGTTTAAAAATTACACCACTGTAATATTACGAAATATCCGCTAAAATGCTGAACACCCCGAGTGACCTTATTCCAAACGAACACAATTCACTAACGCCTGTGTCCACAATATATACGAACCAGGCAGGTATTGCGGGAAGTATTGATTTTGTATGTGCGGACGTCCAATCACGAATCACATGGAAGATGTTGACGGGTCGGGTACGAAGCAGCTTTAAAGGTAATGGCATTATTTGTTAGATAGGGTCAGTAGGAGCTCTCGTATCCTCGGTCACAGAGACCAGTGTCGCATTGGATTTCTTGTTAAGGGAAACAAAATAATATTTGTATTCTGTCCATGTTAGCTGAGACAGAACATTTGTTGGATCCGATGTTCTCGTCACAGCTAAATTAACTCTTCACCGGATACTTTATTGCCTAAATAAAAGAGAAACTTTTCGACAAATACTTTAGGGCACAAACATAATAAAGTAAAGTGTCGATTATCCGAAGTAATTTGGATCGAAGAAATTCGGTTAATCGAACTGTTCGGATAACCAAATATGCATGAGAATGTTATCGTAAAATCCTGTAATTGATCTAGGAAATTGTTTGCAAATGATAGCCAGCACGCATTGAAATAATGATGTATACTAAATTTATTTTGAACTTTCTTAATTTTTGTACATGGATTCAACAATAAACTCACACACTTATACAAAAAAAAAAAGATTTCAAAGTCACGGGAGACTCGTGAGTACAGACAATAGCTGAAGCAGCCGACATTCGAATGAACTCATGTAATGCTTCAACCGGCTTAGTGACATTCAAGTACAGTAGCCAGTATTTGGAAAGCACTTGTAACTTTTCTTTTACCGGCGGTGTCTCGGGTAATTTTCGGTTCGGACCTTTGGCGTTCGGATAATCGACGCTCTACTGTATTTCGAACAACTGAACAAGCACGGAAATATCCGTCTTTAAAGTACGCCCACATATATTTTACACATATATTGTGTACAAACCTGTGGAAAATACAGTCATAATCAGAACCAATACTAGGAGTTAGGGAGTAAGGCAGCTATCTGGAGTATGGCACACAAAGGAAAGCTATAAGTGACAATTTCTAGTATTTGGTGCTTTATTTTTAAAATTTAATATTTTCATATCAGAATAGATTTTCTTGTGGCATATGCATGTTCATTTTGTGTCAAGGTAAGAACTTCTACGTCATTTCTTTGTGGAAAGGTCTTTAGGGTGCACAAGCGCTTAGTTTTGATGTTAAACACTTACAGCGCAGTGATAATTACACACACACACACACACACACACACATATATATATATATACACTATATATATATATATGTATACATATATTATCGGTTATATAATTTAAAAGTTGTTAATTTTCCCTCACAGTGGATTTATTTGTTTCATACCGTTCTCAAATCAACGCTGTTTTTTTTACCTAAACAGCATTAACTGACTAGTGTTTAATGGGAGATAGGTACTTAATGTTTATAGCTGTAAATAATGTAGATAAATTGAAGTTCACAAAAGAAATTCATAGGGTGGAGGCCTTTCTCTCAAGATAATACTCCTCAAATTTCTAACGTCTCACTTCTCCTAACATATTTATCAGCAAGTCGAGAGATCGAACCCTGCGAAGCTTTAAGCGAAGTGATGCCGTTACTGAAATCCCCTGCCCGAAATAATGTCTATTTGTCTTTAGTTCTGAAATGTGCTGTTCAGGACTGATAAAGAAAAAAGGGTAAGCTACTGAGGAGAACGTACTTCACAACAATAATAATATGGCCCCTTGTACAATTTTTTAAAATGATTCATGACCATGCACTGATTATATCTTATGAGGTATAACCAACAAAGGCATTTACAGGTACGCAGATTTACAATATAATAAATCCACATATCAGTAAATGCCCTTGTGTACTACTTAAAACCGAGGTTGCTCTCTAATGTAATGTGTGATGGTCACGTGTACAGTTGCTCAAGTCTAGTCAGATATCAGCTACATATTCCGTTAGTACAGATTAGGACGGTCAAATTGTGACTTGCGGGGTGAGGAAGTGGAACAAAGCGGAAGGAAATGAAACCAGGGGTGTGAATTCAGTACCCATTTTTATGTATAGCGAGTCAATAAAAAAAACCGCTCCAAAATACTCTGGAAAATGGAATAGTTGAAAAGAAATTTCTGTTAGGCATACACAATAAATATATCTTGTACAGATAGTAGTCGGGGACCGCGGTAGCACAGTGGTTAAGGTACTGTGCTACAAATCAGAATGTCGCTATTTCGATCCCAGCTAGTGTCATTGGATTTTTCATTGACATAAAATCTTTCCGATCGCACTATGGCCCTGGGGTAGACTCAGCCTCTAATAGAAGTGAGTATCAGGAGTATTTCCTGGGGGTAAAGGCGGCCGGTGTGTAGGGCTGACAACCTTACCACCATCCTGTGCCGTTGACATGTAATCTGGGAACCTTAACTTCCTGGAACCCTCTGGGCCACTCCAGGCCTGTAACGGGACTGCCTTACCTTACCTTACAGATAGTAGTCGGTGAAACATGTTGTCTTGCCAGGTTCAAATGCAAACCCACACTATCTCCATTCCTTAAAAACCTTCCAAATTTCAAGTTATCATTCACAGACAGTACAGGCCTAACTGAAATTACGTTACATAAACAGGAGGCCTATAGACCCTAAAACAGCTGCCTAAAAAATTTTAGCTTTTAGTCTGCTCTTCTATATTTGTGGGTCTGAAAAATGTTTCTAATAAAGGCAGGAAAAGTAACATGGGAGAAGGAAAATCCTGCCTACTTTTATTAGATAATAATATGTGGCACTTTGAACCAAGTTGTTTTAGATAAAGTGCAAGAAATTTGTAATTGGAGTGGGGGGGGGGAATGTAACATGAATTTAAAATGTTGTTTGCAAATATTTAGTGTTCTGAGAGATGTAGAAGTAGATACGTGGATAATAATGCAATTAATTTTAAAATACTATAGTTTAAGAAAGTGAATTATCAGGTTCGGGATCCAAAGGCAGGCTCCTATGAACAAGTTAATGATCCACCGTCTTCCATACAAAGAGGAAAGCTTACTCCCTGTAAGAGCAATTCTTACTTTCCGAAGAAGTAATTTGCTTCAAGAAATTTTATTCTGGCTTTTCATTACTGATTTATGTGTGGATACAAAATCAGCTGAGTTGATAAGTTGCATTACGCACTGAACCAGTAGTTCAATCACATTACTTAACTTCTTATGGCAAAGCGGTTAGTGAGTAAGAAATTGGAAAGAATATGGAAGGAAAAGCCGTGGCCTATTTTGTGGTACTATACCAACATTTAACCGAATTCACTGACGACAATCAAGAAAAGATGAGGAAAAGTATTAGCCAGGACAGTCGCTGTCCCGGCCGAAACTGGAAAAAATCAGCCATGTGAATGCAAATAGTCAATTTTACCATTTAGGCGAACTTCCTCGCTTAAATAACTTCCTACAAATAGACAGGCATACAGATTTACTGACAGATAAGTCTTGGCAGGCAGACACACAGGAGAGGCGGAAAAGCAGTTTTCAACCGAAATGTTCTATCTTCGCTCCACAGAAGGTTTATATGCCACAGTAAAGGCATAAATCCGCGTGTTTGTATCAACTAAGAACCGGCTACACTAAGAAGTTTTGAAGAAAATCTATTAGGTATTGAGGGCTTTTTGGAAATTTTCATAGACATCAAATCCTTCCGATCGCACTATGGCCCTGTGGTCGACTCAGCCTCTAACAGAAATGAGTACCAGGAGTATTTCATGGGGGTAAAGGCGGCCGGTGCGTAAGGCTGACAACATTACAACCATCCTGTGCCGTTGTCATGAAATCTGGGAACCTTAACTTCCTGGAACCCTCTGGACCACTCCAGGCCTGTAACGGGACTGCTTTACCATATTGAAGGCTTTGATTATTGAGTTGCTTGGAATTACTCCTATGCATGACGCAGACAAGAGATAAAGCTCAACTTGTCATGTATGTGTGTTACAAAAGTTTGTTTGATTTATTACAGCATTCAGTCTAGTATCTTCCGTTTATAATTTCTTTTATACGGAGGTTCGCGAAGCTGGGAAATGTCTTTCATATCTGTCCGATCGTGCGTCTGTCCGTTGGTCCGCCTAAGACAACTCTTCTCCAAGTAGATGGATTTTAATAAATTTTGTATTATGGACCTTTGTCAATATATGTCAAGATAATTCATGTTTGATTAAATTGTGACTGACTGTGATAGTATTGAAGACATATTTACTTATATATCACTAAGTCCTTTCCTGAAAGAAAGTTTTTTTCAGGTTCGTATAATAGAAGCCAACAAGTTGTACCATTTCTCAACTTTATTTTGATATACACCTCTACATGCTTCGGGCAGACTTGCTGTCCATCATCAGGAGTCTTGATACACGCACTGTATTCACAGTAACTGGTATTTGTCTTATTAGTTATGTTGACTGTCTGCTTCCATCTCAACCTCGCTAGCATACAGTCAAAATAATTAGTATGATAAATACCAGTTGCTGTGAATACAGTGTTAAGACTCCTGATGATGGACAGTAAGTCTGTGCGAAACATGTAGATTTGTATATCAAAATAAAGTCGAGAAATAGTGCATCTTGTTGGCTTTTACCATAAGAATATATCATGATGCACGGTCCTCAGAATGTCAAATGTTTCAGATATAAGTTGCAGAAATAAAATCGCAATACAGATTTCGTATCAACTACGTTTTCAAGAAACCGCGAAGTTTAAGATATAATTACAAAAATTGCGGCCCAACCAACAGACGATAACGTAATATAGTGTTGAAAAGTGTATTTTGCGTGGGGAAGGGGGTAATTAAGAGAAAAATACAGATATTGAGTCACATTTCATTGCTTGCATCTAGGAATACGAAATTTAAAAGCACAGACACTATGAATATATCTATAAATTACGTAAGTGTTATTGTTTTTAAGTCAGAAATTACAAAACATTTTAACGGACTGGAAATTTGAGGTTATGTGTGATTGACACGTTTAAGGAAAACAAAATTATCGTGAACGTAAAATTCTTCAAAATAATATAATAACACGCAATCATTATGGTAATAATAGCCTAAAATATGTATACAGCTTATAAAAAAGCAACAAAAATTGTGACGCCCTACTGAATAAATTGCATGATCTTTCGAGAACATCCCAGGTTATCAGGATCTGACGCGCCCTAGCGTTAGAGCTGTAGAACATGTCCTATCATGTTATTCCTCGTTTAATTTCCGTGTATTATTTTAGCTAATGGTGTACAGTACTGACAAGCTACGTACGATTCTTGGATAGTAAGTTCTTCGTCGGACTTGACATTAAATTCATCATTATATTCAATCCAAACAATACTGTTAAAATATACATATTTTGTATTTCTATTCGATATTAACCTCACACCTCCATCTTGGTGTCTGAAGTGGTAACACTTGATAAATATACCATCGAAACGCAATAATACTACACGAAAACTTGTCTCTGTCAGATGATAAATCAGAAATATATTCAAGATGTATATCTTTAGGCATTTTCCTCAGTTAGCAACGTATCTCTTGTCTCTAACATGCAAAACTTATATCCACAATTTTATAGTAAATTTAGTTAATGTTTTACCTCAGAATAAAATTAATATAATTCATTTTAAAAATTTGTTGTAAATGAAATTCCTGTTATACCTCAGAATAAAACCAATACCTTGCAAGTACACGAAATCACAGACAGAGTAATGTATTTGGCGTAAGAACATCTCAGCCTACATTTTTTCGGAAAATTTCGGTTTCCGGATAGTTTACTAATTCCGTGGGTATGTGACTGACGCTGGTCCCCACCATGAACTAGATCAAACCAGTCCACACAATAAAGCCTTTTAATCGAACTCAGTGTTAATATCATAATCCCATTAAAGCACGGATTTCACAATTGGCCTCTGTCTACCAGATTTTCAAACAAATATTTTGTAATCACTAATTATTTCCCTCACGCTTTCCACGTGCCACAAAAGTTTATCTTTCTCATTGTGATAACCTTAATACTTTGTGAGTGGATTGGCTATTCTAATGTATTTTGCCCTTGATATAACTTGCATTTCACTGGACAGTTTTTCTTACTTGAAAAAGTAGTCTTATGGTATAACCACGGTACGTTTCCATGGCACGAGGATTTGGATAACCACATATTGAACAAAATTTGACTCTGTACGAAAATATTCCCTTTGATGAACTTGCCTATATTGTTTATGTTTTGATTTCTTCAGCTTTTACCATTGATAAGCTAAGAAGAGTGAATACTGTGTGCACATCTCACTGAAGATCTGTGGTTTTGCGGTCAGCGTCAAATTACGAGCGACAGCATGTCAAGTGGGAAGTTCACCAGGCAACCTCTTTTTCTGCGATCGTTGCTTTAATAGGATTAGGCAACTTTCTACAGTAGTTGTGAAGTTGTTATCACTAAATATGATGGAAGTTGTGATAATTACATACATCCTATTTTAATATCAGAAATTTATTTACCTTTAATTTTAATATTGAATATGCACGTCATATTCAGGATAATTTGTGACAGACTTAGGATGGAATAAGCATACTAAAATGTGTAGGATGTATGAATAAGTGAAATTATTTAGGTTAGTGGATTCAGAAAATACACAATATGTTGAATAAATACAGGCCTGCCAATCTGTTAGCGGATGACCTCCTATTTACTTGCTGCCTCATATTTACCGAACACATACTTGTTTGTTTACAAGAATATTAATTTACTCGGCTGAGAGAGAGGAACTGATGTTGGCATGGAAACGGGGGTTGGTGGTGGAAAAAGCGAGTGGCGCACGCTCAAGCTAGAGCTGCTCCAGAATATTGGCTTCTCAGTGTCACACGCAGTTGGGCTTCAAGTGGCAACCGGGGCTGGGCCAGGGAGCCCCGGGCAGACGCCCACTTCTGCAAAAACTTTTACACTTCTACACTCTTTAAACTAATACAACCACCATCGGGTTTCGCTCATCACTTCGTTCTCTACGTCTTCACCTCTGCAATAACATCTAGCTACTCAGATCTGTCTGTGTTGCTGTTTTGTGGTTATTTTTATTGGATGTGAGTAGGAATATATGTGTGACGTCGTCCTTCACGTGGTGTCTCGCCTTTTCATTGATCCTGGCTTGTTTAAAGAAAAGGTACCGCTTTGCAAGCGCTACGCCCTGTTTTTTTTAAGCGCGTCTCTTAATAGTGTAAACTGTACATGTTCTGTTTTGTGTTGAAGGTGTGGGAAATGGTGAAGAATTGCTAAATTTACAGCGAGTTAATTATTTGATTTTGTTGTTGCTGGTGATAATTTCATTAATCAAATTTGATGCATACATTGATGCTTGTTGCAGTAAGTGCTAACATTTAAAGTTTACAAAAGAAAGTTCCAACCGAATGATAAATAACGATAATAATAATAATAATAATAATATATCGGACCATGTTATGCTAATTAAAAGTCTGTTCGCTCCAATAAACCTATAAATAGGATCTTGTTTTACAATTAAGTCTCCACATGAAATATAAAAACTAGGTAAATGTGGCAAGGGTGTTGTTTATTCAAAGACGCTGTGCTAAGAGCAAAGTTGTATAATTTTGTAAGGAAAGTGAAACGATGAAGTACGAAGGATCTTGGAGAAGGATCACAGTATCTGCGTCACATTATTATGCAGATTTTTTCTTCGGAGATTGGGACAAGCTAAAGCTAGAGATAAGAGGAGTGTCTTGAAAAACAAGATTGGATCAGGATAGCCGGCCTCAGGTATGAAATATAAACAAGATTTGGACCAGGTATGACGTATAAACAAGACTTGGAACGCGGAAGAGGAATTACCTCAACAAGACTCTCGATTGTATAATCAGTGTTTGCTTCCCAAATTTGGAAATCAATAATATTTCATACCTAAAGACATAGATGTTTCTACGTCACTAATAATAATTCCATTCTCCCTCTACAGAGTGGAGTCATTGAAGCGTGAATTCTACTGAAAACAGCTGACTTCTATTAGCATTTTAAAAACAGAAGCTTTGCTTTGATCTTTCTTAGAAACACAACAATGCCACTGAAGTTTTCAGTTGTAAATTTCAAGGAATAGTAATGCAGACCAATGAAATTAGCTTAGCAATATTATCAGAGCACCGTACGTTCCATTCTGAGAAGTAATCACATACGTAGAAGAATTTAACTTAATATTTACAATATCTACCCTCTGTCAGGGTTATAAATTACTGAGAATTTTCAGATTAGAGAAAGGAAAATATCTTGTACATTTCGCCGTTTCTTATGGCTTTAAGGCTATGTTGCATAAATTAAATTTTTTGCTTCAGTTAGCCTATTATTATTATTATCGATATAATTATCATTACTAAAATAACCATCATAATCACCAAAATAATAATCACTATCCCTGCTGTTGCTCTCGCACTGATAAGTATCATTACTAGCAGCCGTGATAACATTGTCGTTATAATGGCCAGACGTCCTGGGAGTCGTATTTCTATTCCCGACAGTAGCAAAGAGTTCCGACCAGCTCTGTGGTCTACGCAGCCGATCATTCAGTGGGTCCAGCGGCACATTTAATGGACGGCAGAGTGGCCGTGACTTGAAGATGTATTTGAGCCGTATCGCCACTTCCCCATACGGCTTCACGGCGTGCAGAGGATATTATTATTATTATTATTATTATTACAATTTTAAACAAAGACAAACTGAAGGAAACGCATTTTATATTGTCGTAATGAAAAACGATATTTCTTGAATGTTTCTTGGATGTCTTTTTCACTTTATCCTCATCTTGCCCATTTTTACTAACTTACATTAAGGAACAACTCTGAAGGATACTGGCAGTTTGACAAAATCCCTTTCACCAGAGTAGGCTAAATAATTTGGTCTTTTGTTCTTGTATTTAGTTTTCTTTGAGCTTACAAAATATATGTGAGCAATGAAAGTTATTGGAAGGTATGAAGATGGACTCTCTTAAAAGGGACGGCATTCAGTGCAAGGTGTTAAAGAAGAATTGCAAAGTAGGAGAGACTTATTAACGGGGAGATGGAATGGGTTATATGACTAATGAGAATGAACATAATTCATGCACGTCTAATATAGGCTACTTCAGGCGATTAAAAAACTGATGACATATGTGAAATGTAGGAAAGTGGGGAAAGGAGAGCAGAAAATTTATGTCACAAAACGTGAATTGAAGTGATCAGTTTTGAGGTGTGGGCGTGGATGCAATGTTCAACATGTAGTAAAATCAAATTGTAAATGACAGGTTGTTAAACTGAGGAATGATTTAAACTTATGGTGATAAGGTGCAATGACTGATTTTAGTAAGCACAGTGATTAAATTTCGTATTCCATAAACACCGGAAAATGAATTATGAGCCGAGTGGTTATTAGCTTATTAAGGACTCTCTTCCTTAAAGTATGGATTCAGAAAGAGTCGTGTACTGCACTGGTGTGGTATTGTGGATGGATGAAATGTGAAAATGGAAATATTTGTGAGATTTGCTGCAGACACAGTGGTGAAGTTCTAGTTTATATTCTTCTAGGTTATAATATCTTATAATTTGACGGTTTTACCAATATTTTGGAGAAAGCTGTTACGTCCATGGTCAGAGTAGAAGTGGCCGCGGACCCAATAAGATATTCCAAGTCGCTGATAGCCGACTATGATATCCAAGAAGACAACCAGACACAAAAACGGAAGTTCTTACTATTCCCACATGAGCCAACATAAACATTCTTAGCAGACAAGGAAATCAGGTTCATGGAATTTTTATCCTCGACACATAAAGGAGATTATCAAGCTATCTTCACCTCCGGCCGCTTCACCCACAGGTAAGGGACTCCTTTGCTGCTGTTTATGAGGCTTGAAGTGTCCGTAGACGGCACGGAATTAAGAGTAGTAGTAGTAGTGAGAGTAGTAGTAGTAGCAGCGATAGTAGTAGTAGTAGTAAAAGGAGGAGGAGGAAGAACCAGAGAAGACGTAGGAGAAGACCTTCACCACAAGCAGAGCATTGAAAAATTGCCAAAGTATAAGACATTGATTGTACAAATTATCAAGTGACTTTTTAAAATGTTTTTTTCAATTTTACATAGATTACTTAAATAATTACAAAAGTAATCATTATGGAAGACGCTCCGATATGTTTATTACTAAATAATCTGCACTTACTCAATATGAAATAAAACAAGTTCATTCTAACTCAGTTTGTTACATTGACATGAGTGTTACATGTTTCGGCCTGTACTTTCGTCATTGTCAGGTATACCAATACAAAAACCTTACAAAGGAATAAACAAATAACACACATGTAAAAGTAACAAATTGAATTAAAATAAACCTGTCTTGTATGAGGCTGAAAAAGTGTAGATTATGTATTACACAGTACCTTACCAAAAGGGATGACAATCATTATGTCACCTTCGTATTTAAAATCTGTCCATTAAATAGACTGGGGTAAAGAAAAATTTCACAACTTCTGTTGGATATCGAGTTTGTTCTCTGCTAATTACTGTAAGACAGTAAAATTACTGGCATTAAGAAGACCTGATATGATTTTGTAGCAGTTATTATTATTATTATTATTATTATTATTGTTGTTGTTGGAACTGTAATTTGTTTCTTACTGTCTTGTTTTGCTTGTGCTATTTCATTTTGTTTTTGTTGGTTTGTTGTACGTAACACATAGGTTACATTTTTACATCAGCTTTTGGCCATTAGCCTGTCTAGTCAACAAGTAACAAACAATAAGTGAATTTGATTATTGTTATGAACAACCCGTATGCTGTCAGTAATTCTACATTTTGCTTCGCACAGTTTAATACGATATAAACGACATTTTGTACATCCACCAGTAAATGTTAGCAGTCCCCAACATTTATTTGAGGTCGTGTAGAATATGGTTTTGAAATTGATAAAGTCGGGCATAACGGACTACTGCTTCATGCTTGTATCAATATTGTGCTTCCTATGCAAATTAGAAATTAGACTGTTTTGTGGAAGTAAGAAAACTAATTGCAGGAATATAACATTCAAATAAACTAAAAAGAAACACAACGTTCCATTCACAAAAATCTTAGTAATTAACCAACTTATTGCACAAGTTATTTTTTTATAATAAATTTATTATATGCCTCTACATGTTTCGAACACTATGTGCTCATCATCAGGTTGTCAAAATTGATACAACATCTGGTATCATCACACCTGTAGGTGGCCGTCCCGTGCACTAGTTGAGAGAGGACCCCATTCACATTCTGCAATACCACGTAACGTATGCATGTATAACAGTATAAGTATTTATATGTTTGTTAAATTATACCAAATTATATGCTCTTTGGTGTACTGCTATCTTAAACGTACACACTCGCTGGTGCGCACATTCTGAGGATACCCACATTATACGTAACGTATAAACTAACGTTCGAATATTCCACAGCAGAAGCCCTAAGGTTTATTATTTTTATTGCATATATTTCCAGTCATATATACTTACTATTACTACTACTACCACCACCACCACCACGACTACTACATCTTCATCTTTATTGAGAAGAACTTATTAGACTACTCAAATACTTCACAGTCTCCATAAGTTACACTTTCTGGATACAAGCCCAAAACGTAATGATTTGCACCTTTACTGTATTTATAATTGTTGAGTCAGAGAGTGCTGAAGAACTAAATATAAACCAGTTTTGGATAAAATGCAGTAATACAAAAGAAATATGTTTGCAACGCAGAAACAGAATGCCCCTAATAGATTACCAAGAATACTAAAAACTACAGACCAACAGGCAGTAGAAACCAATGGAGACCATTAAAGACAGTTCTGGACGTTTGAGATCGGAACGGGTCAGCATGTGGTCCAGCTACTTGTTAGATAGACGGTGATGATGGTGATGATGATGATGATGACGACGACAACGACGACGAGTCATGAAAAATATTTCGCACGTGTTGTGCAAGTCTTTTGTTCTTGTAATCCGTCTGCTTACCAAATTTCACGTGTTTTGTTGAATTGTTTTATTATTCAGCTTATCAAACCGCAAACTAAAGCAAAGTTTGTTAGCTCTGTCATATCGTTTTTCCACATCCTGCGTAAGTATAACCTTTGAAAATATAGCACAGAATTTCAAGATCTAGCAAGGATCAACTTTTCAGGACACTAAAATATGTGTCGCTAGTGTAGCTCACATTTAAAAAATTCGTTGTATTTAAGGAAGGTGACAGGAATTCTTGCTTAAATATATTGCGGTTAGTACTGGAATATTTAAAGAAGGCGCCCGCAGATACGTGTCACATATAACATGTTATTCAGAGGGAGTTCTTTTTTAATGGACAGTCGAAATTTGGAGATTTTTTCTCGAAATTTCTGGCACCAACCTTCCAGTGCTGCTTCACCATATTCCAGAAAATCGAAGAATTCACGTTGTTCATTGTACTTTAGTGTTCTGTCTGTGAAATAAAAGACATTCTATCCTCAGCACTTTTTTGAGACCTTCTCCATTAAATGGATTATTTTTTTTAAAAATTCATCCTTCAACGTAAAACTATTGAAGGCGTTCAAATCTGACGCAGGCGAAGGCTACAGTTCCCAGCGTGTTTTCCTTTGACCAACATTTTTTCTCTAAGCAAGACATGGACTTTTTCTTGTAAAAAAACTAACAACTGTTAAAATTATATTTTTACATAAAATCCACCAGAACTCCACCGTGTTTCGATCTTTCTTCATTATCTTCAGGGAGTTTCTTAGGTTAAATAAAGCATAAACTATAAAAACACGCGTGGACTATTAGATACATTAAAATTTGTCCATAAAATGCCAGCAGATATAAAATTCGTTGTAGCAGTGCAGAACTGGTTCGCGAGATGTGGAGGTTGTAAAATTATCGATTTTTACAAAGGTTCATATCAGGATGATATCAAGTATATATTTTGGTGGCCAACGTTAATAATTCACTCATGTTTTTTATGTCGTGGATGCTTTATTGATATTAATTAACAGACTAAAGATGATCAGTTTAGAATCAAGGTGGAGTTCTGATCGACTGTGTGTAAATAATATATAATTTTAACACGTTTTAACATGTGTTTGTTTCATTGTACTTATTACTTACTAATTGCCAGACATGAATAACATTAAGGTGGAATATTTTTTTGAGTAAGCTTTTGTGCTGTCCTGCTGAAAATAATAGAGGTTCACCCGTAGCTGGATGGGTGAACAGAGAATGGTGTCAGATTGTGGTCTTATTGGGTGAGAAAAAAATAGGCCCAATAATCCTAGTTGCACTTATAGCACACCACACACCAATCTTAACGTCATATAAGGCTAACTGGAGAGTTAGTATGTGATTTTATGCAGACGAGAGTTGTTACTGTGAAAGTGCACATATCCCCTTCAGAGCTATAAATAACGGGTGTTGTATCTATTTCGCCATCGTTCACCGTATGAAGTTACCAGCGTATCAAAACCATGAATTTCTCTTCACGATCGCTTAAGGTACAATTCTCGAAACGCAGTTGTCTATGTAGACGCAAAGCAGCAGGATTTCGTGGCCCTTGCTCATATTTGCCGTGGAAGTCGAACCGCAGCCTCTGTTTAAGGCGTACCAAATACAAAAAAAATTTAATCTACTTTTCCTCCATTAATATGTACCTTGTTTCCTGTCTAGATTTGAACTTGCCTTTGAAAAGGTGGAACAATTCAAATATTTGGGAAAACCCCAAAGGAATCAAAATGTCAGTGGGGAAGAAAATAAGAGCAGATTGAAGTCAGGGAATCCTTGCTATTATTCGGTACAGAATCCATGGAGTTGGTTAGCTAGTTAGACTTGAACTTGTAGCTCCAATTTTTTTCCGTAATTGAAAATTTTTTTGAGTGTTTGAAACATGTATATAAGGAATTTGTTAAGTGAATTTATGACAACACTTCTTGTAGTGCGTGTGTTTGGCGTATAAATCACACAGAAACACGCAAGGCTGCAGTGATATTCCCTTTACTAAAAGTGTGTATGACTGACAAACCACAGGCATAAAGACCTATGCGACAGATAAAGAGTAGTTAGCTAGACGATTCAGACAAGTTCCGCGAGATAATTCCGCCTTAATCTTCAACGCGTCCACTTAGACAGATAAACAAAATCGCAACATACGATAGCTGTTCTAACGGTCGAGTGCCTACTTCAGTCTTCGCGCAGTAGGTAGGGTTCTATATTACAATGCCTCACTCTTCCTAAAGCGGCTCAATATTTCTAGAAAACCAAACATACCAATAACAATAAAACAGTTTCTTTCGCTAACTCCCTTTTACCTGAAATTTTGAGCAGGCTTTGGTTTGGACACTTGCATTGAAAGGTATTTAATATTACCTTTCAATGCAAGTGTAGGCATGGAATAATACAACATTATGTAACTCACTTGTATAATGTTTTAAGTTTAGTGAAAATTTAGAGGACGACTAGAAATGTGAAATCTGATCAAGTATTGGTGAAGATAACAGTGGTAGTTGCTCTTCCAAAAATGAAACATCCTTAGGGTTTAACTGGGTGGGAATTACCTCTGAATATTATTTATACTTAAAACTAATTTTCTTTTGGCTACTGAGTTGGAGATGGCCAAATAAACAAGGGTTGGGGGGGGGGGGAAACAAGGGTTATGCAAAGGAAAGTAAAATCCAACCACCAATTTTTATAACTTGACTCTTTCAAAAAT
>Ga0123352_10009859_pt1 | contig 14985 bp, 7 predicted proteins | sample TergutLab28metaG_FD_89700 | JGI IMG/M metagenome (GOLD analysis project Ga0123352, IMG submission 89700) | Labiotermes labralis P1 segment gut microbial communities from Petit-Saut dam, French Guiana - Lab288 P1 | ecosystem: Host-associated > Arthropoda: Insects > Digestive system > Gut ... | reverse complement strand
TTTTTTTTTTTTTTTTTTTTTTCCCTTCTTGGGCCGCCCCCATTTTTTTTTTTTTTTTGTCCTCTCCACTCCCCAACCCTCCGGCCCCATCTCCGGGAAAGCTATTTCCCTTTCTCCCCGGCTCTAATGCGCTGTAAACCTGGCGAAAAATTCATCAGTGGATGCAGTCTGGATGATCCGGCCAGTGGCCTGGAGGGGGGGTTGCTCATCAGCTGGGAATGTCACTTCATAGCTTATAGCTTATAATAACAAAATGTTACTGGCTTAGCGCCGCCCATTCTGAAACGTTTCGAGGTAATAATTTTGTTCCTAAGAATGTGTTCGCTTGATGATGTACTCAACTTCGCGCTACTGTGTTTCTTGTTGCAGTTCATGGATTTTTTTTAACTTAGGACTTTTTCATCAAATTAAGAAGTCTATAAGCTATTCTGTGTTATAAAAACAATACTTGTGTATATGAACGCTACATATTTCAGCCCCAAATTGTCATCATCAGGCGTTAAAATATAAAGAAGTATGGTATTTGAAACATTTGTACTTATTGTTATGAAACATATCTACTCCTTACAGTTCCTTGTATTATAACTAATACTACAGTATTAAAATTTCCAAATAACGTGTTCTGTATTATATAAATACTTCTTGCGCATATAGTTGTGTATTACAATCAGTAATATTTTTGTGCTTACATTGTAGGAATTGTGAAAGCAGAAGACTTTTCGTGGTGGGGCTGTCTCTATGTTGTTACTATTGTTTTAGTTGCTTGACATCTGAAAACATACGTTAACCTTGAATATATTTCGATACTTTTATGAAATTACATTGGAAGTGCTAAGAGCGACGTTTTATGAATGTTGGGTCCGAGTGCAGTTTTCTGCGTCGTCTACTTTATTGATGTGTTAGCTATGGTTTATTAAGCCTTTTAGTTTATTGCCATTTTGAAGTTGGTTCTGAATTTTTGCTGTAGTCTTTCCGTGCGAGTTGTGCATGGGTGCATATTGTGGCTCTACCCTTGTCAGCAGGACCTATTCTGCAACAACTATACATCACCCTATCTCTCTCCTCCCTCTCAAGATGTCTTCCGATCAAATGGCTGTGTCTCGTGTTGGTAGCGTACGCACTACATTCCCCGCTAAACTGACCTTTCAAGGCAGTGATAATCATTCGTGCATTGAATTGAGGATGCTGCGGCTTCGAATCCCGGCACGGCTAGCAACATTTAGGCGTTTCATTATTTATCATAATAACGTATCGGAATCTAAGTAGTTCCCGTACCAGAAAGTGTGGTCAGAAAGGGGAGTGGGGGTGTCGCCCCCACGCTGTCTTTTTTTCCATTATTGACGCAGGAGAATAGCTTGAGGCTTTATCCGCGTTATGCTCTGGAAGTAGTCTCTAATAGCCATTAAGTTAGAAGCTGGGACGGCCCACAGCGTGGCGAAGTGAACAGTTCTTGTTCATGCTGAGAATAAATCCCTGGTACACCAGTTGAAAGTCGTACAGCTACCGACGTCAATATGTCTACCGATTTATTCCGACGTCTTAAAACGGCCATTACCTATTCCTCGCAAGTCTTCGAGTTCATAAGCAACTCTACAGTTAGATGCTACATAACTTAAAAGTTTCCCGTACCCGCCATCAAGGCGTTTGGGGGTGAAAAGAGACTTCTTAAATAATGGAAGACTCACCCTTGTCGATTTGCTTACCATTGTTACGTGTATAGTACAATTCAAGGAACTGCACGTATTTTTACAAGCAGCAGTATGCAGCACTGACATTAATATTAATTTTGGGGTGCAGAATTTGAATATCTAACTGGAAATGACATGTGATTGCGATGGAAGTGTGGGGAAAGTAAAGGAAAGTGTTCCCCACGGACATGTGGGGTGTGCGAGTGCTAATTTTCGCGTCCCGGGCGTTTTACATTCGTGGAAAGAGCACACGTCGTCCGTTGAATAGAAGTTTGGGTGGCCAGTTTCACCGTTTCTTCCTCTGTGTTGCACGAAATATCGGGTGAGTTGTAGTCCAGGAAGTGTATCGAAAATATTGTGAACGTTTGAGTGAACAAGTGCCAGATTGGTTGCCTTTCCTGCACGTATTACTATTCTGTATATATTGCGCATTTACATGCAGCCTGTCATTCCGTAAGTGGGCTATAATGGCGTGGCATGATAAGCTGTTGCTGAATGTGTTAAAGAAACTTCTTTTGTACTCTGGTTGTACGTTTACAAATTCATTGTTTCGGCTGTCGGCTCGGTATTCGTTACAAAAAAGTCCTGCACCTGCCAGAGAGCCAGCGAAACTCTATTTTTTAACTAAAACAAAGCGAATGAAAAAGGGCAGCGTTCGTCGTATGTCACCTAAATGCAAACTTTTGCATCCATCAAAGCAGACAGGCTCGATTCTTTTTTGTCCAGCCCTTACAGATCCCGTTTCGTTGGTGCATTGAGAGCGTTGTGCAGTGTGTGAAAGACGCGGAACTTTTTTGCCCGAGCTCTGTTGTAGCGCAGTCAGTGTAGTTTTCTAGCGCTTGTAGCATCGGGGTCCTGTTCCCAGCAGTAGTGCAGACTTTGTCCCTTCACAATCGCGTGTTGAGGTCCATCCTGCGTTGTCACCAATATGTATGGATATTTCCCTTCTCTCACCAGTGTGTTTCGATGACGAGGGACAGGTTCACCTTACTGTAGAGGACAGTGGAACTGGACTTGGGAGACCGAAATTACGCGCGTCTGAGTTTTATGCAGCAATTTAGTGTTTACCTCACAAAGAATAAATTCCGTGCCCAATGCACAAACCAACCGGTTACTAATGTGTATAGAGTTAATCGTTGTTGTTTGGGAGAGAATCGTGCGGTGCAGATAAATACACCTTGAGCGCAGAATACAGACTTTTCAAACGTAACAGCAGGTGGTACCTACAATTACCACTGGAATTTAAACGCTTAAGAAACAATAGTCTTACAAGAACGCCCCGGTACATTCAGTGTCAGCTTTCGTCGACTTTTGCTGCCTGTAAGAACAGTTTGTGTCCACTGCTGTCTAATATTGTTGCCTGTAAGAACAGTTTGTGTCCACTGCTGTCACACATTGCTGCCTGTAAGAAAAGTTTGTGTCCACTGCTGTCACACATTGCTGCCTGTAAGAACAGTTTGTGTCCACTGCTGTCGCATATTGCTGCCTGTAAGAACAGTTTGTGTCCACTGTTGTCACATGTTGCTGCCTGTAAGAACAGTTTGTGTCCACTACTGTCACATATTGCTGCCTGTAAGAACAGTTTGTGTCCACTGCTGTCACATATTGCCGCCCAACTAAATGCCGCTGTTGGTAGAGCTTAAAGTTTTGAAGAAGAAATTTTCCACCTTTGTTCATTGACTTAGTCTTCGTTACACGGCGTTGATTTCTTTTTTAAGTCGCCCGAAGGTTGTTATTGGCGAAACAAAATAGAGGAATTAACATTGTACAGAGGGATCCAAACTTTGCATCTCGCGTTGGTAAGCCCATGCATCTGGTGCAACGTGACAACATTGTATACTTCCCAGTACGCCGTAGTGTTTGTTAGGTATATTGAAACTACATACAAACCCATCATACTGATTTGATATTGTACATTTCGTGTATTATTTTCATAATTAGTTATATTCACCAATATATGCACATAATAATTTGTAAATCATACATGAGTCGTAGAAATTCCTACAAGTTTCAGGCCCCCCCCCCCCCGAGGTGCCATTCTTAGGGAGTTAAAAGTGCAATATATAGGGACCTGTTTTATAAAATGTATAAACAACCAACAAATGCACTTTAATTTTACGATTATGTTTGTTTATAATATCTTCACCAACATAATTCGGCGAGTAATCCGGCCATCTTCAAGGAGATATTTTGATACAGGAATATAGTTGTTGTTGACTGTCACTGTCACACCATAATATTAAACAAATATAATTTCCGTTAAAATTTTAATTTTGAATAATAATAATATAAAATAATGTAGGATAATAATGGATAATTATAAAATACTGGAAGTTTTAAAGTTATTTTTAATGTTTGTGGAGTGATGTATACAGCAGCCATATGGCGTGTCCTTACCGTCAGTATAGGTGATGTGCTGTCTGTGTGGTGCACTGCTTGGAGCAGTTCCGAGTGGACGTGCCGACTTCTGACCGAATTTCGATAAAAAAAAATGCCGGAATTAAAAATAACAAAATAAATAAATTCTTTCAGGATTAGTAGTAACTCGCTTTCTTGAAACTGGCAGCGTTTGTGACAAACGAAGAACAAGATGCTCGTAACTGCTAACCGAAGAAGCAGTACTGTATTTTTCGAATCTTCTCATTTGCACCGCAACCGGGCCTGTCTTCGTCAAGCACACATAGGGTCGTTACAGGAGTTGGGGTCTCATTCGTTGTATTGAGATACTGCAAGAACTTGATGAACGCAATAGGCTAGTCGCCAAACTGTTTTGTGGGGCAGGTTAAGTAGCAAAGCGTGTGAAAACCATCCCCACACACTAAAAGACCTGAAAACCAGTACACCAAGTGAAATTGTTAACATGTACATTCAGACATTACAGAAGGTGTCAGCGAATGTGGGGACAAATGTGAATGCGTGTTTTCGTGTATGGTGTTTATTATATATTTTTGTAGTTGTTTTTTATTTCATATTCCGTTAGTAGAGAAGGATTAATTAATTTTGGTTGCCGATCCTGCATTTCCTCCACTTCATATCTAAGCTGGTGGCCAGAAAACTTACGCAACCTACTGTACATCGCGCCACTAAAAACACGCATGCAAATTATTTCACTGTGATATTTTAATGCTCAATTAAATTTAGAGCCCGTTGCTCGTGTGGGGACGCTCTGGTGCACCCCTGCGCTTTTAACTGGAGTTCGGCAACCGTCGTGTCAAAGTGATAATTGTCATCATCTCTCGCGTCGTGAGGTCTTGGCTGTCGTAAATTTTGCACATTATAAATTGCTTGAAATTCAAATTTATTACATGGTAAGGAAATTGAAAGGGGAAGCACTAGATCGCACTCTGTGGATAAATCGCTTTGGAAGAGGCTGTGGTCCCGTCACACGACAGACCGCAGAATGAATAAATGAATAATTGAGTGAACAAATGCATTGTGTAATGCCGATCACGGTAATAACGCTGTAGAAAGTGCAGCAAGGTATTGGGCTTCGTTCGCGCTGGGCTTGCATGTTCGTATCCTGTCCGCAGCATTCACGGTTGTCAGTTTCCTGTGTTCTGTATGGCTTGCCATGTTCCGAACCTGAAAAACTGTCGCCTATGTTAGTTAATGCAGATTTACATAATTGTCATTTGGGTGGCCAGTGGTCCAAGAACGTAAGGTTATCATCCTATTTTTTTTTTGTCATGTAACCTTTGGGGTTGTGGTATACATGTACACATCAGTGACCGCGGCTTAGAAAGGGGTGGGTGGTTCCTTCACTTCTCACCCTCTTTACCCAAGGGACAGACCCGGTACCCATTATACAGGAGGCTGGGTGGGCCTCGGGGCCGGTTTGGGTGTGTCAGGAAAATCTTGTTCCCACTGGCTTTCGAACCAGGATCGCCCAGCCCGTAGTGAGTCGCTATACCGGCTATGCTCTCCATTAGTTCATTATACCTAGAAATTAAACGCAATCTGTGATATAATGTTTAAAGTGTAAAATTTCTTTCTCTTTCAGGTAAGTGTTCTTGCCCATAAAGCAAGCGATGACATCAGTTTCTTCGCCTGGTGAGTGCAGTAGATCGTAATGCAGTAAGCAGTCATGGTAATACCGCATACCGCATCAGTCTATGAGTGTGTGTGTGTAATCATGAAGGCAGAGGACGTGTGGCGGAACAATTTTGTTTCGATCTCGTAAATTGGAAACTCCATGATCCGTGCTGTTGACAACGTGGAATCCAGCCATTAGCGAAAAATCCCTCCCGCAGTTGGAAGAATTTATCGTAGGCAATTTTATTTAGGTCACGCCCTTACTACATTTTGATGTAAAGTAAATATCAGGATTATCTCATGTCGGTTGCAGTGGGTTTTCCAAACAAAAATTTGTATTGGATTCTTGTGTCGTCGAATGTGTGCTACTTGCTCTGTCCACCTTAATGCCTCGTTTAATTTCTTCATTTAGCCGTGGTAGAGAAGCATTTCTGTCCATTCAGTAAGGTTTCCAACGTCATAAAAATTAAAGAAGTCCTTATAGCTATGTTCATGAAGTGTCATTTTGTAACGTAAACTCCGAGCACGTGGATGCATCTTGGCACAAGTTTACAAATTGCCTCTCGGTATAAATCGGACTCTTTCTTTCTTCATTTCTTTCTTTCCTTCCTTATTTCTTTCTTTCGCATATATTCGGCAGCAGCCATGCCCATATGCTAATTATTACAGAATCGGTGACCTGCAGTTTACAGAAATCAGTGCCACCAACCGGACTGAAATCGTATCCGTCCTGATATGCTGGGCAGACCGGTGCCTTCATCATCGTCGGTGCCCGTTCCACATTTCCCAACTCTGTGCTGTGTTCTAACATTCTGCACTCACGTTATGTCGCCATCGTACACAGCTATCAGTTAACGGTGAATTTTGGTTGGGGAACAATTTCTTGCCAATAGCAACCGAATGACGCAGTGAACTTCGGATGTATTATGGGGTATCGTCTGCGTTACTTGTCAAATTTGGCCGCTGAATAGCGACGTATTGACCGACTCTTGCGCCATCTGTTGCATCTAACCTGTATTAAAATGGTATCTCCTACCGACAGATAACATGCCTGACTAGCTCAAAAGTTTTAGGCTAGCAAACCTTGCTTATTGAACATGCATTCTGTTATGAGAGGATGATAAAGATCTAGATCCGATGGATGTGTGAATGAAGGATATGAACTGAGTTATTCTGCCTGTGGATGGGACCAGTGCGTACTGTTATGATCATTATCAGCTTTCGAAATCCATAAATCGCTACTATTGCTGTTCTCTAGATGGGCTACGTTCCATGGTGTCGCTTAAACCTTATTTCACACAGTGCGTCGTTGGTATTTACTGACCGTGGTTACTGTAAGGTACGAGCCGAACCGTTGTAAGTTTATGTCGGCAAGCAACTGGCCTTATTTTAAGCCGCTACTTTCACCATTCTAAAGTCTCCATCTACGTTTCCTTTATCATACTGCTACTTCCAGAAGGACGAGCGGACGAAGCCTAGGAAACCTCTAAAAAGTGATGCTTTTCTTCCCCTCCTTTTGTCTTCACTTCTTTCTTTCTGTCTGGTCTTGGCCTTTAAGTCGTGCCAAGGCTAAGCAGTTAGCTGCCGGCCTCTCACGCCGGAGGTCCGGGTGCGATCCCAGACAAGTGTGTGTGAGATTACGGTGTACAGATTGGCACTTGGCCAGGTTTTTCTACGCGTAGAGGTTTCTCCCCTGTCCATACTCGTCTTCATCTCATCTTCGTCTGCACGCTGCTCTTACCAAAACAGAAAGACACGAAGGCTGGGAACGTTCCAAAAATATTGCTCTCTCGGAAGTCTAATTAAAAGTACATTTCTTTCCAGACACTGGTTGATACCATGTCTTAGGCAGTTGTCCGCAGGCCCCTCATTTCCGAGCCCCAGGTTCGATCCCGAGTCAGTGCTTGTGAGATGTGTGGTGAACATAGTGGAACTGGGATAAGTTTTTCTCTAAGTACTTAGGTTGTTTCACCCGTCAGTATCATTCCGCCAGTGCTGCATGCTCATCTCCATTAACGTGCTACCCTTGCCACAGCGACAAGCGGCCGAAGCCTGGGAAACGTCAAAAGACAATCGTGCTTCGGTAATCGGCGATCTTCGGACAGAATAGTACTTCCACAAAGGGTTGCTTCTCTGCTTCATGAATTCTGTTGCGCTCTGAAGTAGTTGTTACGGTGTGCGATTGCTTTGCGGCAGAGAGATTTTTCTGAATTAGTAATCTGTACACTTGTTGAGAGTTGAACATTAACTTAACGCTTCGGCCGTTTTATCCTCTGCTGGGAAGGTGAACATGCCATAAGTAGTAGGTTAGGCGAGCATTAGAGCCAGTTTGAACCCGGTGACGAACTGCGTGCAGGGGATTTCAGCTATCGTTCTCGCCTTAGTCACGGAACTGTCTTGGGTCATGTAATGGACAGATTGTGAAGTGAGAGAGAAAACCAACAAGATGCAACCGTTAGATGTTTATTATCAACACTTTCTCAATATGTTTCGGGCATCATTATGCCCATCTTCAGGATACCAAGACGTGTGTTACTGCACGTGGTGTGCTGCGCCGTAACAAGCGGGGAAAATTTAGATATTAGCTGTAATGTCTTTTTTGTGGGGTATTGTGTAGTAAACTTAGATGGGACCTCGTGTGTATATGCGAATGTCGTGTGCAAATGGGTGTGTCGTGGTGTTGGATTGCTATATGTCTCGTGCGTTTTTCAGGTCTGGTGTATCGGGACAGATTGTGGGATAAACCCATGAAGTCGTGATATAGGAATTAATTCATTTTTCGAAGAATTTGTTTGCGTTTCGTGTATTTAGAACAAGATAAACACATTGAAGTTGTAGGAACAACAGATTTAGAATCTGGGTGTATCTTATTACAGGTCAGTCCTGAATCTTTAATGTTCTTGTTTATTTGGGAACACTTATAATAGAATTGGATCATATTTGTATTATTTGGCCTTGAAACTTGGTTCCCTTCGCTGAGAAGAGAAAACATTTGAGAACAAAATACCTGCCCGAAGTATTTCAGACTTCGAGGTACGATGTAAGCGGAGAGTTAAGAAAATTACGTAGCTGAAGATTGCTTTGTTTATATTTATTAAATAGTGTATGCAATTTGTTAAGGTAGTTGGGCAACATGGACTTACGGCAGGAATCTGCTTATGTCATTTAATGACGCCTCGTTGACTTCCAAAGCTTATGTAGCGTGTGATGAATCATGATGATCGGGGATGTTGAAAAGGTAATAATTTGGGAGAGGAGGGCAGTGAGCGGTTTGCCGGTATTGTACTGGCATTTCGCCTGGAGAGAGAAAAGCGTCGATGGTGCGGCCGGAATACGAACTTCGTACACCTTGAATTAAGAGCGCTGCCACCGTACTTACCTTCCCACTGACACGCATTGAGGGTATAAAAAATACTTCTTACTACCCAGATAATTAGATAGTTTGGAAATCTGTGCCTGTATTGGAGGGCATTATATCACCGTTGAGGATGTAGATGTTACTGTACCCACTGCCATGTTTTCGACTGCAGACTTTAAATTTTGTCCAGATAAATGCAAAGATGCCACAATATAGGTCATGAAAGCACATAATCTTAACCACAACATGAGATGGAGATGAGTGGTTAACACCACACCTCGGTCCCTGTGCCGTCAGCGAAAGTGTCCGTGGTACCAGTTGATTAGGAGACTGGATGGATTCCAGAGCCGTTCTGGACGTCTTGGAGAACAGATAAAGCTCCTTCCCTGCCTGGTTTCGAGTCCCGGTTTGTGAAGCCTTTAGCCTAGTCAGTATAATATCAATGTGATGTATTCTTGTGTTCCGTGAGATTCTCACAGTAAGCTTCGGTTTCTCATGTACAACATTCACCGATTGGTCTTTCTAATTCAGGCACTCTTGTGTTCTTTGTGAGGTTCATACTTCATACTGAATGTACGTGGGTTGTTTTCAGAGTTTTAAATCGATATTTAGGTTCTACATGCGGTGGCGACGTAAAATGTAATTATTCGTAATGTGGTTGTCTTTGCGTTTTGTGATAACGGTTATGAACCTTTTGGTGCTGTGACAAGAAGTATGACTTATTAATTGGTAGGGATGAGCACAGTAGTATCCATCCGCTGTGCGGCGCAATGGTAGGGGAGACGACAAGGTATTACCTGCCTGCTTGTGCGTTGTATGGATTCGTCTTGTAATTAACGTGCTGGAGTTTAGATCGATGTGCTTTTGTTTGATCCGTGGTCTGCTAGACTCTCCTGCTGGTGCTGCGTTTTTGAATCAATAGATAGTCTTTTGTTTGCGAGGTTGCCTGGATGTGTGCTGGTGACGGAATGCAACGTAGAAATGAGTGCAGAACGACGGTCTAGAACTGTCGGGTGTTTTTTTCCATGTTGGATACCATGTAATGTGAGGATGACTGTCCGTACAAAGTAACAATAGCTGCCTGAACAGTTCATTGACTTGCTTATGTATTCTAACTTCATAGGTGATGTCCACAGCTCTTGAGTTTCCTCTTTTTCTGTACTTACTAGACCACCATGATATTTCCTCACAAAAGTATTCATGTGTTTCTTGTTTCCCTCATTTATTAGTAGTGGTGTCGAGTAGTGGTGGTGGTGGTGTTGATAGGTCTTCACAGACGCCAGACTGAAAGGTGGCGAATAGTTCTTGTTAGACGAACCTGTGCAGTGCTGTCAAAGGCATACTTAACCAGCCACTGAAGCTACTGAGAGCACATCCAAATCATTCGCAAAACATCCGGATGGGAGCCATGGTGCGCGTGTTTGTGGAACAAAGAACTGCATTTTGGAGGCGGTGCATTTTCTGATGTGTAATTCACACACATAATTTCACGCGAAGTGTTTTTGCGCCAGATAAAGCTGTGCTTCGAAGTGGAGAAGAGTGTGCTGCTGGATGTGAGCTGTAAATACAGTCTTCACTACCACCACCACCACCACTACTACTACTACTACTACTACTACTACAACAGCTACTCATTACTGTTTATGTTGATGGTCATGATGCGCATCATAATTACTGATAAACTGAACATTGTCACTTACGTGTAATGAGTATGTCATCTTGGAAAATTTAAATATGTGAATCGCAGTACAGTAGACAAAGGTGCGGAGGTAGTAGTGACAATTACTGTCTGGGAAGAGGTGCTTACAAATGGAAGAGGAAGTAACGGAACAAACTCCCGTAAATTGGAGTTCTGTTAGGATCATCAAGTTACGGGCCGAAGCAGCATGCATTTGGGCAACTCACTGGCGTGATTGTTTAACGGACGATATTTTTAGAGTTGTTAGCAGTCAGTAAGGTGTTAGCATCATCCGTTTGTCAGCAAAAATACCATTGACTTACAGACCGTCGTGTGCAACTGGTAATTTTGAGTGCATTTTACCACGGCTGCGTTGGTGAACTGTCGATTGCTGCTCAGCCTCCTGGTGAAAGTATGGTTTGAGTGAGTGAATGGGAGAGAGAGACTGGACGTTGAAGGCGCAGACCCTCGTCCTTGATTTGCCAAGTAACTTGTTGCCCTCTTCGTCTTTCACTCGCCCAAAGTTTTCTTGCTGTCTTCTTTCACCATTATTTTCTTTTTTGTGGAGCGAACCAGCGTCTGAGCACTGCTCGCTGTAAGCAGGAGCTCCTTCAATCCGTCTCAGAGCATAGGTGGCATAAGAGGGCTCGTTTCCGGTGTCATCGAAATGGAGGCTCAGGAACTACAATTTCTTGCCCCATCTCAGGTCTTCCCGTCATAAAATTACCGAATAAATAGGATATCATTTTTAAGCACATGAAACTTGAGATTTTACAATAGTGAAGATATATTTTGTGGTGTTCTGGATTGACGCCGTCCAGTTTGGTAGGTTTTGCTTACGTACTGCAGTATGTTCATGTGAAATATAAGAAAGCACCTATCCTACTACACTGTGCTGTGTAACTCGGACGACGACAGTTATGTTTCAACAACTAGAATTTTTTTGTAAAAATCGTAGAAATTTTGTGGTTCTTGGATTGTTATACAGAGTACGGTAGTGTATTGGATGTTGTCTGATGCACGTTTTTGTACACACTTCGCATAAGAGCGATCTGCACAATCATGTCGGTAGGCCTTACTGACGATTGGCTTCCTTTAACCTTAGTACTACGATATAGAGATCGCTATACAGTGGTGACTACAGAACGTGTCAAGGTAGGCCTTGTATTGTAACATGAAGACTCCACCGTCATTGGGCCCTATCCTGAAATATTTCAATCCAGTTATCTTTACAAACGCATTACACTGAAATTCGAGAGGAGCTCTACCTCCCCACCCCAGTATGCCTTCATTTCGATGGGACAACTTTATCTGCCATCTAGGTGTAGATACCCCAGATATACCAGTTGTTGTTTGTCACAGTGTCGAAATTTCGCGAAGAAAGGATACGTTAACCCCTTTACGTACCATTTCGTTTTCTGTAATGTGAGGTAATTCTAAGGGTTATGTGTAAAACGTAAAAAATATCTTAATTTTACATCTCAGGTGTATCACAAAACATTTTGTGTGGGTTAGTACATCCAGTCTCCAATCAGTAAACTGTGACAGCGTAAGCGTTGAACTGCCCTCTTTTACAAGCATTTTCGCTGCGTCGTAACTTGAAAGCCCATACATTAACTTGACCCGGTACCCTTATATCCGTGGCGAAAAAGGTGGGTGTAAGACGGTCAGTTACGTGTGCACGCCATGAAGGTGTGTGATGGAGTTCAGGTATAACTCCACGCATTATTTATCTCGACACTAGATATATATGAGCGGCCAGATTCACGACCCGTACGCTGTACCCGCGGGGAAGGACTCCCTGCTGCCTACTGAATATAAAAATCTTGGTAGACCCCAGAAACAGACTGGACGTTTTGAAAAAAGAATATTTCTCTGCCCTTCCTGGAATCGAACCATGATTCCTCAGTTGTCCCACCCATTGGCTAGTCCTTGTGCCGAGGCGTGCCTCTCGCACCAGTTAAAATGTCGGTGGGCTAAAGAACTAGATCCCGTCTTGTTACGTCTTTATCTTGTAGCCCCCTTGTATATCCTTTCTGGAAACGTAACACTATAATTTATATGTTTTTATGGGTGTGAAATTTGGTCTGTCACTACAAGGGAAGGCGTTAGATAGGGGGTGTTTCAGAATAAAATGCTGTGGAGAATATTAGAACACAAGAAAGATGAGTAACTGGTGGATGGAGAAAATTACATAGTAAGGACCATATAATTTGTACTTTTTACCGAATATTTAGGGTCATCAGATCACGGAGGGTGAGATTGGAGAGACATGTGGGAAACGAGAAGGATGTACAGAGAGACTGTAGGTTGAAGAACGTAAGACCCCGATGTGCGTGTGGAAGGATAATATTAAAAGGAACTGAGCTGACCCAGGTTGGCGTCAGTGTCTGTGTAACACGGTAAAGCAAGCGCGTTCCTTTGACGAAAATGCAGAGCAGTGTGGATGAGTATTTTGCGTCACACCCGGTACTGTTCTCTTGTTGAGTTATGAGCATCATGCTAACTAACCTCCCTCTATAGGAGGCCGGTAATAAAGCGCCTTCGTAAAGTAGCAATCCGCAGACTTGTGCTGTAAGTATCGTGGAAGGTGTAATTTCTTTGCAGTTTGTAGGTAATAGTCGAGTTCAGGTTTGTGAGGGCAGCAGCAGTAATGTTCCATGTATTGTAGCTGTTTTCTCCTGTCCGGTTCATACATGTATTCATGTGAGTTTTATTCGAGACTCCTGTCAATTTCATACAGATTTCAATGAATGTAAGTCGTGAGGTCTTGTCAAACTGCTGCAGGCTTTTCGTTCGATTTGTTGTGTAAGGGGTTTGGTTGAGAAGCTGATTGCGTAAATCATCTGTGGGAACATCAGTACTTGAGTTCTATGTGCCTGCCCTTTTTTTATTGCTTTGTGTGAAGCTAGCATAAATAAAAACGTAAGCTATTGAGGTTTTGTTTATTATTTGGTGGTAAGAAATGAGGTGGCTTCATGTGAAATTTCTGTTAACCGCTGTAAGAGGAATTTCTGTTTTGCTGTAAACAAGGAACTGCTCTGACTCTACGGATTCCGTTGTAGTGATTTTGAAACATCGATTATGAACGGTACTACCAGAGGGTTGTTTGGTTGATTAGTTAGTAGGACTGGGTTTGTAGCTACTCATTTGCCGTTCTCCCATGTCCGTTTTTAAAAGTTCTGTACAAGCGTCTGAAAAACGCTGTAACATTGTAAACTTGCAATTCTCTTTCTGTGATATTCTTTCTGAATTTTGGTTACTTCCTGACCTGTGGCTTGCACGTTCAGAACAATATCACACCAACGGTCTGTTAATATGAACGTACTGTGCTATTGTGTAAGACATCCTGTTATGATGAGAACTATACCGCCGTCACTACTGATCCTCCCCGTTGTACGAATTAGCCCATCTCTAAGCTTCTTTTATTTCCACGCGAGTTTTTCTTTGTTGCCTACAGCGTGCACTAAATATTGCAGAGAAAATTCCCTGTACTTTCAGACGTTTAATTAGAAGGCTGAGCTGCCTCTAAGTTTTAATTACTGCTAGAATATCGGCCTATACCGGGCAGCCATTTTGAAGACAGCGCCAGTGAGCACCTTTTTCGCATGGTTCCTTCTAACTAAAACCCTCGACTGCCTGCGGCCCCACTTGAGTGCACTCGCCTTGACAACTTGTAACACCGAGAGAGTCGACTTTCCGAAACTCGCTGCGGAGTCCGTTCCGCAACCCCTGCTAGACCTACAAGTTCCGTGTGCCATCTGTACTTTGGTAATAAGAAGTGATTTGCATTCACCCCCTTTGACCCCCAGCTTGGACTGGCACCTCTTATCCTCAATCAGCAGCTGATTGTTGAACGTATTGGTTGCTGCAGAACGTATCGTGGACCCTTTGCTTTGTGCCGACATGAGGATCTGCCATGGACTAAATCCAAGAGACCCATTATCGGCGTATGAGGTGTGACACTGAGAATGGATTCTTCTGGCTGGCTATCGGTTGCAGTAACAGTGTGCTGTGAGCGTGGTAATGAAGGTATTCATAGTTTACGGAGTGTAGACCATCAGCATTATTAAAAACAGCTATTGCCATTTGTATACATATCAACCTCGGACCGCCTCTGTGGTCTAGTGGTCAGAGTTTCTGGCTACAGATACAGAGGTCCCGGGTTCGATCCCCGGCGCTACCAGATTTTCTGAGTAATAGTGGGTCTGGAACGGGGTCCACTCAGC
>Ga0123352_10009858_pt1 | contig 14985 bp, 7 predicted proteins | sample TergutLab28metaG_FD_89700 | JGI IMG/M metagenome (GOLD analysis project Ga0123352, IMG submission 89700) | Labiotermes labralis P1 segment gut microbial communities from Petit-Saut dam, French Guiana - Lab288 P1 | ecosystem: Host-associated > Arthropoda: Insects > Digestive system > Gut ... | reverse complement strand
TTGAAATGTTAAGATTTTTTTTTTTTCCAAACCATTGGATAATTTTTTTACACCCGGTTTTTTTTTAACCCCCCCCCCCACACACACACACACACACACACACACTGTATGTAAACCAGCAGAAATGCAGTAAAAAATCTGAAGTATGCATAGTACCTCTTAAGCCAAATAAAAAAGTATAAGAGTACTATCATTTAAAGTTTTTGAGTGAACTGCATCTATTAAGTCACATGACCCAAGAAGACTGTAAAGCATCCATGGTAGGCCTACCTGAGAGAACAGAGTGCTTGTTAAATTTGACTTCTGTAATGTAAATCTGTTCATAACAGTGTTGCACAAGTTTCTCTCTGTTAGGTTTGAAAAGTAGCCTGAAATAGCTTGGTTATCAGCATTATTTATTATGAGTGGTTTGGTTGGTTGCTCTAGCTATTTGCCAAAAGGGACATTGTTATTGTACATTAAAAAACATTAAATATAGTGTTGTGATGATGGAAATTTGCTACATGGTCCCCAGGATCAGACTTCATCTTATATATGTTCTGTTTTAATCATGTGTCATTTTTCACTCTCTTCAACTTCCACACTGTATTTTGTGGCATAGAAGTTCTATAATTCTTCTTTTTCTGTGCCTTTTGCATGTTTGTTTCTTTCAACTTCTCCAGTTTTTTATGTGAAAATACCTATACTAATTTGTGTTGTCTTTTTTGCTTATCATTTCCACATTTACAGTAGAACAGAGGGAATATTAAACAATTCATGACAGTGATGTACATATGTTCATTACTGGACACACAACCATTAATTATCTATGTCACACTGCAGTAATTGAACCAGTTCTGTGCTGAATACAATGAATCTGATACCACTGTATTCACTAGATGATTCCCTTTTATCTTCTGTGCAAATAAATTAAAAATGGTACTTCTGTGACATTTTCCTTGAAAGCAGATTCTCTCTTTAAGATTCAAGTCTCCTGGGATGTTACATCAGGCTGAGTGGTAAATAGTTGTTTACATTTCAAAGGAACATATTGCCTTCGTTCGAATCAATTAGTCCATGTTTGAGGATTTTTGGCTCTGAAGATGAAGGCATGTGCTCACGAATATGTCAGTAAATATTTAGTCAGCACAGCATAATGTCCAAGAAGACTTTGATCTTCAGGATCATTACTGTGAGAACCTCGGATCTCACAGATGCTTTCTTACCTTTCTACCGAATGAAACTATTATCCTATTAAGTGTGTTTTTGTACCTCTGAGACTGAAAGTTGTACATACTGTGCAACATTTTCCAACTCTGGATCAGGTATTATTTAGCTGTGTGCATGAGAACGTCCATCAAATTAAAAAACTGTGACAGTTTGTTATCTGTGAAGGTCAAATGGATTGATATTTCATTAATTTTTCAGTACTCCAAACTTGTTATAAGTATTGGTAAAATTAAGACTTTGTATTTCTTACAGAGACGGTTACATAATGAGGAGCTTTGTAGGTAGTTTTATGTAACAGCATTAGAATAATTAAATAAATTTAAATAAGCTGGATATGTTCTACTTTGTGAAACAAAGAATACTTACAAAATTATTATTGCAAATCTGATATAGAAAGAGGTCTATTTAAAGAGACATTGTTTGGTAGCTCAGGGTTGAGGTGTGGGGATAATATTGCAAGTGTAAATGTGCAGTCTGAGATGATCCAGCTGAAAATGGTGTGCAGTTGTGGTCTCATGAGATGATGACCACAGGAAATTAATTGAGCAATTATCTCTTTGGGGAAGACCTTTGAACTAATCACTTAATGTTATTGATTTACTAGTTAGTGAGCCTACAATAAAAACATTATACTTCGCACCATCATGCCTGTACCAGATATAATGAATGCTTTTCTATAGTTCTTGTTCAGGTTACAACAGAGGATGTTGGTCATTCATACACATGGACATCACATTGTACTTTATATATCTTTGTTTGTTGAGACTATTTGTGTGCTTAATGTATCCATCTGTTTTTGTGTGTTAGTAGTAAACCTCTTGTTTGTACATTCAGGTTCACTAACATTCACCCTGTAATAATAACAGTCATTATTGTTTTCTTGTTTTGTTTTGTGTTGCAGCCTTATCTGGTCTAACGAACACCACAGCAGGTATGTGTATGTGTCTTTCAATTCATCAAAGTTAAGAAGTAATTACATATGTTGCAAAATACAAGATGTGTAATTATTTTATTATTTCATGAAATGCAGAAGAAATTGATTTTACTCACAGAGCATTGAATATTGTCACAGCATGACTTGATGGAAAGGTGGTTAATAATGTACTTAATTATTTTGACTTTTTTTTTTATTAAATTATGTTTGTAATTTTGTAATTTCTGTGAAGTCTAGGACACTGTGCAACTCTTTTCCAGTTGTTTTAACAGCTTCAAACACAGAGCATTTGTCTTATACAGTTCATTCACCTCTTGTCATTTGCAACAAGCAGTTCAACCTGAAGTATGTTAGTAGGAAAGTGTTGGTGTAAACTGATATTTCATTTTGGCTGTATATACATGTGCATTTATGTGCTTTAGGTTGTCTTTGTCTCATAAAAAAGTGCATTTTCATGAGAAACACCTCTTACACTAAGCAGAAAATGTATCAATGCCACCATCTTCAAATTTGTAGGCTTTGTACTCAAAACAATTGTTCCCTTCCGTCATTGATTATAGTTCCAGCTTAACATTGTGTGTAATAGTATCTTGTACACTCTCACGCACTCACAGTATGTGTAAATTCATGAAAGCTTTATTGAGTTTGTCCCATTTTCCATGAACCTCATATTCAGTGGATACCAGGGTTAAAGAGGCCGGGGCATGAAGCTGACTACTCATCCCATCTGATGCCAAGGTTAAGAAGGCTATAACTCTGTGCACCATCTGTGCTAAACAAACCACACTTACTCAGCTTAGCAAAACACAGGCTTATTTTAATGCAAATGGTTACCTTTACATGTGTGCTTTTGTAGATTCATGTACAGACTGATGGAATTATATTGACTGGTAATAGCAGTCTTTATGGGAGTGATCCTGTTGTGTTGATTACTAAACAAACTGCACTTATTCGTCTAACACAACACAGGTTTATTTTAATTCAATTGATGTGTGATTTGTTTTGTAATAAACAATGGAGTGGCTCCCATAAAGATTGTTATTACCAGTCAATATTATTCCATCAGTCGGTACAAGAATCTAATAAGGTGTGCATGTAAAGGTAGCCATTTGAAGTAAACCTGTGTTGTATTAGACTGAATAAATGTGGTTTCTTTAGTAATAAACATACCTTGATAGCTTCCATGAAGATCCCCCTATGTGTCTTTATGGTGTGCAGATGAACAACTTTTAACTTCATGTTTACCTTCTATTTCCATATGAATTAACATTAACTGTGACCAGTTCTGATTGACCTCAATCTGTATTTGATTTCAGCAGTTCTTTAGTGCATCAGAAACTTTTTGAGAAGAGAGTTTTATTATCACACTTTTAAATTTCAGTCAGAGGAATCTCAAAATTCAGAGCATCATACTGAAGAAAATTTAGTAAAATGTGGAATTATGAAAGTAGTATTTTGAATAACAAATCAGCTGAGTGAGTGATAACTGCCTTAGTGCCAAGGGATGTTCAAGTGTTGTGTCCTTGGTATGTCACTTTATACTTCACATTTGTTTGGTTATGATGAAAGTGAAAAATCAGGATACATTGTGTAACCTTGATGTGTCATCATGTGTCTTGATAGTATTTATTTTCCATTTACATTTGAAAATAATTCTGTTGTCTGCATCAGTGTGGCAAGAGCATTTCACTGAGACATTTTTGTTCTTCGTCCTTCATTTTAAATTATATAATTTACTGTTCAGTCACTAGGTTTATTTGAAACCTATTGGTGTTTTTTAAATGTATATTTACGTTTAAACTGAATTGTTACAATGGTTTGAATAAGGTACATTTTCACTTGCACGTCTCATTATGAGCTATTACTGGAAGGCAACAGATTTGAAAAATATGTTGTGGAGTTTCTGAACATTTTTTGTGTGTTCTGTAGTATGCGTTTGAACTGGAGTTAGTCAGTCAGTAAAGTGATTGCTTACAAGCTTTATTAATGGGACTGATTTACAGCAGAGACAGGTTTTTCTTTGTATCATGTGGGACAGCTGTGAGTGACACCCTGCCTATTATGCAGTGGATATGACAGGAACTGTTTCTACGTGGGCTTTGTTTGGCAGCTAATCCATTGACATAACATTTATGGCGCTAGGAATTCACCAGTTTTGATATTTCAGGCATTCCGATGGGTATTAAATGTCACTGGGTCATAGATGAAGTAGTTTACTTGTTAGACAGATTCTGTATGTGTAAATGCAAAATTTATGGTAATTTTTGCACATTTATGTAGAAAATTGTGAATTAATTTTCTAGGCCACTTAGGCAAAATCAGATAGTGTGCCAGTTGATAATTGGTGCGACTATCTGTAAAAAACCAGAGAGTTGTACCAAAGTGATGGCCTTATTTTGTTCACACCGACCAAAGGGTGGGCAGAAGGAATTAAGGCATGGGTCTGCCATAAAATTAACATAATCTGCATTCATCTGTACTTAGGTGTCTGAATATTACTGTGTTACTAACATTTTTCCTTTATAATGTTATAGAAAACTATGGTAGTGACTTCATTTCTGTGGCCTATTGATAAGTAAGGTTATAAGGCATAGTATCCTGAATAAAAGTCTTTGATATCTGTATAACTTACCAGGGCTCAGACATGTTCATTTTAACTGACACATTCACTTACCTCCAAATCATTATTCATATTACTGAAATGTCATTGTACTGTACTGTGTATTATCAAAGTGTAATCTGATGTGCCTTCACAAAGAATAGTGTAGAATCTCTGGAGTAGCTTCTTGTACATGGTTACAAGTTACTAGGTTGTCTCTCTCTCTGCCATATGTTGCATGAAGTCACAATTAAGGTTATGTAGCTTTGTGACTGAGACCTTGGGACCAGTTTGACCACTTGTTTGAATGTTGTTCAGCTTTCAATTCAACATAACAGGAAAGAGACTAGACAGCACATTCAGAAAACAAGGTCATTTGCTTTGTACTGATCATTTTTTCTCAAAAAGTTGTAACTCTGGTACTAGTAATAGTTGAGATTCTGTTGTGATTACCAAGAACTTCTGAGATGTGTTACTTTTTAGATAGGTAGGTAGGTTGGTAGGTAGGTAGATAGATAGGTATAGTGATAGAGGAATGGATGGATAGGCGGGCAGGCAAACAGACAGAGAGATACATAGAGACCAGTGAGTTGGAGTACCCTACTTTCAGGCTACCCTTAAGGTGGAGGTACCAGGTTTATACAAATGTACAAAGTGACAAGACTGCGTGGCATTGTATCTCAGAATGCCATAATCATGGAACCAACTTTTCTGTCTGCTAGATATTTTTTAAACAGGAGCATTGAGGCAATTTTTTTAGTCTCATTCACACAAATAGAAGTCTTATTCATCACCTGGCGTCATAGGTTATGACATAGTGGATGGTAGAGACAGGGTCCCTTGGTGTTGTCCCCAGAACTATGTGGGAATGAACATGTCTATTTATTTAATGAATGACCTATTTAAGTAGCATTGCACACGAAAAACAATTGTATTGCGGCTTTTAAGTAGGGAAGAACAAATGTGATATCTGAATTAAAAATGTGGATATTTTATGAGCTTTATTTTTTCATAGAACTCACTGTATAATCCACACACACACAAAGATAGAGTTAATTGTGTCATATTCATCTGGATCCTGGTAGCTCATATCTAACTTTTTCCTCATATTGATTTTTCTTTGAGAAACATTTTGGGTGTAACGTGAAGGTATGCAAGGAATCCCACTGTAATATGACTGTTTTCTAATGACAGCATCTCTTTCTCTTTGTTTCTGTCTTCTACGTGTTGTGTTGGCAATACCTCCAGCTCTTCTTGGGAAGGCTGGGAACACAGGTGAGGGTTAGTGAATGCTGGCAGCCATATTTTGTGTCCTGCACAAACATGAAACTCTTGTTTAGTTGTAGAAAGATTCGTCTTCATGTTCTGTGTCATTGCTGTTGTATCCTTTGTTGGTCATGTGCATTATCAACAGCATAATCTAACTTACTGTAAGATGCTGTACTGCAAAAGACCAGAATATGAACCTTCAGTAGCCTAAAACCTAAAACCTGATGCTGAATTTTAGTTCAAGTAGAAACTTGGTGTTTAGAAATGGGTAAGTGGAAATGATAGTTGTGAGATTTATTTGTATTGTTTGTTTGTTTGTTTGTTTGTTTGTTTGTTTTTTGTTTGTTTGTTTGTTTGTTTGCTTGTTGTTTATGGTTGGTTGATATTCAGTCCTCTGTTACCAGAGCCTCAAATATGCCATCATTGCACTTTTCATGATGATAGTATGTATGGAGCTTTGTTGTTTGATGATTGGCACATGTGAGGTTCTCACAGTGGTATTGCTGAAGATTTGTGTCTGCTGGGATGTGACACTTTGTCTCTGGGCATGTAGTTTGTGGTGTTTTGATTGGTCATTGCACCTTTACATTCATGTTAAAACAGTTCAAGGCAGACATTTTGAAGGATCATAGTGCCTTCACACTGCTTGGCCTGAAGATGTAGGCACTGGATCCAAAAACATAGGGAACTAGTGGCCCAACGACACAGCATTACATCCCTGAAAACTCTAATCTTCAAGTTTCAGAATTTTACAGTATTTGGTTGAGTCCATAGTCCATTTTACATGAAGCCAAATTTCCAAGACAGTGAAAGAAGTGTGTGTAAGCGGTCACATATGATATAAAAAATGCACATGGGGCTCCAGGTTGTAATGATTGTAATACAGTACATAACCATGCAGCTGTTCATTTGCAAGATGAAGGCACAGGATAGAAATATGTGCACCGAGTCTTATCTTGAGAAGAGTTGTGATAAGTGTATCATGTCCAAAAATGAGCTAAGATTGGAACTTTGTTTGACACCTTTTGTTGGAGACATGGTTGATATATGGTCCCCACAGTGAAAGATATCTGTTGGCATGTATCAGGAAGCATTCAAGCAAAACAGTGTACACAGCAGCAGATACTGGCATGGAATTCTAGAAGGTGGCTTTGTACCTTAATTACATCATGCAGAAGGTTTGTACATTCTGTGATTGAAGTGGGTGGGGTTTCTTGGATGAAATGAATGATACTTAAGTTTAATGATAGCTGAGTCCATATAGTGACTGCTTTTGGGGTGGACAGATGTGCCTTCATTCCTAATAGGGGCAGGGAATTTTTTTTCACAAGCTCTGGGCCCTTTCCGGCCTTTTATCCAGGAGTTGTTTGCACATGAATAAATTGAGCAGATCATGAGATTGTCCTTAGTGTAACCATCATTCATTGCTCCTCAGTTTAAGATTTTCTCATATATAAATTGTGGTTTCAGTGATCAATCTCAGAATTAAATTTCCTACATTTAATTCAGCTTAAAGGATTGGGATGGTAGTGTGTGATTGACATTTTGTCTATTGCCCATAAACACGGGCATAAGAAAAAGCATGTGACATCTTGGAGAAGGATCTTTCTCCATCTTTAGGTGGAAAGGGGAGAGGAAAACCTACTTGGGTTGGAACCCTTTAGAAAGAGCTGTTCTGTGTTACCGGTGGTCACTTGTGTTAGAGCCTAGCTTTCTCACCAGAGCAGTTGGCTTATGACTTAGTATGGCCCCTAATATTATTCTTTCTCCTTGAAGATGACTTTAATAACTTCTCTAATGTTAATTTTTCTCCTTTAAGAACGCCATATTTATTTTGTGAATTGTGTAGGTTCTCAGTAGTTCATAATACATAGTACACACACACACACACACACGCGCGCACACACACTTCCTGCCTACATCGTACATTCTGTATACGCACGAATAGTGCAACAGTATAAGATTTCATTCCATTTACATGAGATTCTGTCAGTTTTCAGCAGTAGCTCAACATGGCAAAGACAAGATATGCAGCATGAATCGTTTATTTCTTAATTATTGTACAGGGTGGGCCAAAAGTAGGTATACATTAATTATTTATTATTTATTAAACAGTGTTAAACAACCAAACAGTTAAGTATCACAATGTTAAACAACTTAACTTAAATGTTAAAATAACTAAATGTGAATATCTGAGAAGAACCATCAATACTATATGCTATATACTGTATACCTACTTTTGGCCCACTTTGTATGAGCACTTCTCAGTGCAGTCATAGTGTAAGAGAGTACTTGTGATTGCAGGAATAGTGACAGGCTGAATTGCTTATTTATGCCATGTAATTACTGTTTGAAACCAAAATTTTGGAGAGAGTTTCCCAAATCAATTTTTATAATAAAACCAACGAGATGCACTAATATCTCAGATTTATTTTTGGATTAGGACTCTACATATTTTGGACAGTTTCTCTGTCCATCATCAGGAGTCTAGCACTGTACACACAGCAATAGGTATATGTCATACAGGTTTGCTGACTGCTTGCTAGCAAGCTGACAGCGTAACCTGTATGACATATACGAGGCTGAGTCAAATGAAAACCTTAAATATTTTTTATTTTTTATCATGGATGATATGGTGGGCTGATCCATGACTCATATCCAGATGTGCAGCTATTTCATACACTGCTATGCGGCGATTTTCCTTCACAATGGCTTCAACTGCTGCAGTGGCCTCTGCCGTCACTTGCTATCACTACTTGGTGTACCTGACCAGGTCGAGGAGAGTCTGTTACAGCCCTTCTTGAACTTCATAGTCCACTCACACACGTGCTGTAGTAACAGACATGCATAACCATGCTGAACTTTCATTCATCGATGAATTTTGATGGGCTTCACCCCTTCACTACTTAAAAAACAGATGACAGAATACTGTGCTTTTTGGTGCATGTTGCAAGTGGGGCCACCAACCTTACACTACTACTGCATCGTACTGCCATCTGTCAGCCACTCTTCAAACCATGAGTATCATTGTTGTCAACTTACAAGACAATCGAGCTCTGTTTCGAATTTCTATCGCCCTTTAAAGTTTTCATTCGACTCTCCCTCGTACCTATTGCTGTATGTACAGTGCTAGACTTCTGATGATGGACAGAGGAACTTTTCGAAACATGTAGAGTCCTAATCCAAAAATAAATTTGAGATATTAGTGCATCTCATTGGTTTTATTATAAGAATGTATCATGATGCACGTTCCTCTGATTGTCAAATTTCCCAAATAAAATTTAATTGAAGCCTGTTTGTGCATCATTTAAAGGACTTAATTTTTTCTTGTGTTCAGTACATATGTTTTGATTTTGTTCTGCTACATATAAGTTTTTACTGCGTTACTTACTTTTAAAAAAATGAATTGAAAATATGGTGTTAATAGTAACATCACCAGCAAGTTTGTACAAGAAATGCTAATGCCTGTTTCAGAGTACTTTGTGTAGCATTCTGTTGCCTTGATTTAACACGAAACATGCTATAAAATAGATATAGGCCTACACAGGTGAGCAGATAATATGAGCAAGATGCATATTGCTGTAAAGCAGTATAAAACTCTGCAGTGATACACTTTTACCACAAGGCACCATACGTTAGAGATGACTTGTTTCTACATATGGCTCAAATTCTAAAGTGTTCTTACCTATTGATAGTTTTCTGCTGTGTAATGAGGAGGCCACAGAGTGGAAGTTAAACATAGACGGGAGGATATTATCGTATTGGATAATGTGGAAATAGGGTTTGAATTTGGACACGGGATTGAAGTGTTTGAGGATGGGATCCAATGGTCACATTTTGTGACCACTGTAGTGGACTAGAATAGAATTTCTTGAGGTATTAACCATAAACATTTGAAGGAAGACTCTTCATCAAGAGTGAACATGAGTTCATTAGATATACAAATGTAATAATGAGCCCTCAGCTCCTTGTGGTTAGTTAATAAAATTGTATTACAAATTAGGAAGCTAGTGTGGGTTGTGCCAAGAACTTGGGTTAAGAGAACTGAAGCTCACAGAATCGTGCAGTACCTTATTCATGGCCACCAGCATGATAATAAGAATTGTACATAATTATTCTTCGCCATCTCAACTCCCCTTCACTCTGTACGTAGAGAAGGCCATATTATGATACATTCCTTTCTGGATTTTCTCCTTCAACATTTGTTGTGCCACATACTTCAAATTAACAGTGGTAAAAACATCAGTACTTCGATGCAGTGTAGTTTAGTGTGTCCTCTGATGCATGGATGTTTAAAACAGCATTGCTTCAGGTAGTGACAGTTGTGTACTAATATAGTTATTTGGAAATGTGCGAATTTTGCTCCTTCAGAACGTAGTTGCTGTGAGTTGTGTGCATTTTTTAGTTGTGCTTGTGAATGACTTGGCTTTGCAATTATTTGGTACTCTATTGTAGTCTTGTTGTGTAGTGTGTAGTACAGACAGGGCTTCAAATAATACACTCTCCCCCTTGCCACATACAAGATCGACGACCATAGCAGGTAATTATGGGAAAGTGGGATGCCGTACGTTTAAGTAGTATTTCTGCAGCGCAGATTGTAATCACACCTCATGATATTCACTCAGAACTTCCCTTATTTCATTTTTAGTGATTGATTTTGCTATATTATTAACCCACTGTGTACAAGATTATAAATACACATTTGTCTGTCTCCAACAACTTTACTACAGTCATGTCATTTTTTAGAATGGCTGTTGTACAAAGCATTTCTGTATGACAGTATAAAGTTCACATTAAGAGCTGCAGCTTAAGTTTGAAATATTTCTAATGTTTTTTGGACCAAATTTGGCACATCAGAGGTCCATTTTTCTGCCTCATTTATTACTGGCCATTATTTGACTCATGGGAGGGACTGCAACTGGTCTGTGGACTTGCAGTAAGATTATAGTCAGCAGGTTCACTGTATATTGGCAAGAGCCATTTTTTATGTTCCTTGTGTTGAAGGTGAAGACAGTAAGTGTCTACTTAATGTTGACAGTATGACCTGCTTGCGCTCAGTGCCATCATTCAGAGTCTTGAATCCATGCTGGCACAGCACTGATACTAAAGCCTAAACTGCTGTATATAAAGCTCTGTAGCAGATGATTTATATCTGCAGTAATAAATATCTGTCTACAGTAAATGAAAACCATGAAAAATACAGTATACAGAATCATAAATAAGTGATTTTGCTTCAGGTCTAATGTGTTTTCTTGGCCCTCTTGTGGACTATGTCAGGATTCTATAGTTTGAAATCCCACTTGGGCTGTGATTTATTGCATAGTAGTATATATATTCACCAGTGCTCATTGTCATTATGTTAGTGGCACTGACATGAAAAGCATGGCCAAACCACTTCAGTGATGAGGTACTTCTTTTTTGTTTCACCCAGCCATCTGAAAAAATTTTCATTATGTATAATTTTTAAGGTGAAAATATTACCCGCTTTTTCAACAAAAGTTGTGGATCTCACTTGTGACAATAAAGTAAATGGAGTGATTATTTTATGCAGCATTTGGTAACACTGATTGATTGTCATGTGTTGGAACATGAGGATAAATATATCAGCAATTTCATGGCAGTCATTTGGAGCCATTTTGTTCTGTAGTTGGAGTCCATGTTTGTCTAAGCTGTATTTTGTTTATTTGTCAAAAAGATGTGGTGAAAGATGTCTGGAAATAACAGCATAATTGTTGGCAGAGTCTGGCTGTTTCTGGGAACCTAAACACTGCTAATGAGATTTGGGTGTACAGTAGGATTTGTACCATGGTTTCTCAAGCTGTGCTACTTATACCACTTCTGGCACCCAACCATTGTGTACTTGTATATGGCCTTAATAAAAATCAAAATATAAAAAAAATGATAAAAATAAAAAAAATAAAATAAAACATAAGCTACACACATATATTTGCTAATATGCAGCATTGCTTTCAACATTCCTCATCCCTGCTGTTGGCCATCCTTTACATTTTCAGTCTTTTTATATGAATAAAAAAAATATTGATCGTACATTGAAAATTTTAAATGCCATTTAGCGGTATGCCATTCAAAAAGTTTGAGAACGGGTGACTTAGGAGGTAAATGTTAGAGGCCCCATGGGACAAGCTCGTAGTTCTCAAGACCAAATAGCGCATATTCAAAACCTTACTGATCAGCTGTCTGTATATTAAATGCATTGTGCATTATAAACGTTTTCCTTGAAAACACACATTTAACAATTCATTCTGCACGCAAGTTCGCAACATTTATGCCACTGGATTTGTTGAAAACGACCAAATATTTGTCCATAACAAGTATATTTCACATCATGATTATGGCTATTCTACCAGTGTCATAGCATTCACTCTACTTGTCTAACCTGGCCTTGTGCCACATTTTTTGTTCTCAGAACTAAAAATGTCCTTGCAAGTATCTCATTTTAAAACCTTGGATGTGCCTGCCTAATACTATGACAATACTGAAGTGAATTTAGGAAAAGTTTGTTCAGCATAGTTTCTAGTTGTGTTTGAAGCATTGGAATGCATGTATTAAGCCAAAATGTTAGTACTATGAAGGTTACTGGGGTAATGGTTAGTGACAGCGCATGTTCTGGCAATCCAGTTATTTGTCAGTCCTTATACAACTTCTGTCATATTAAAAAAAAAAATTGTTTTGAAAGAGTCCAATAAAATTTTAAGGGGAATGACTTCAGCCTTTTCATTTGTGGAACACTTTACTGTGCGGATAATAATGATATAAAGTGAACATTTGTGTGTGTGTTTGCAGGGTCACTAGCAGGCCAGACTTCTGGGGGCAGTTCATTGAGCCCTGTGACTAGCATGGCTCTGGGTGGGCTAACAGGTTCCCCACTTAATACCATGGCTTCCATCAATGGACTGGGCTCCACAGGCCTCACGCACAATGGCACTGGACTTGATGCACTGACGAATGCGTACTCAAGCATTCAGCAGTATACAGGTATGGTAATGATAAATCCATCATCGTATTTCAACACTCATGTCTTATTTATGACAGATGGGTATTGCTGTGTCATATGAAGGTGGTGACTGCATAGGTTTCTGTAAGCTTTGGTGAAGGATTGATAGCATAGCAGCTTCTGTGGTACATGTGTTTTTGAGAGATGTGTCAACATTTATGTACAAGTATGACTTTTTTTAGTTTTTCATGCTCCTGATACAGGCTGTCTGTATGGTGGCTAGCTGGAATGAATTAACGTGACTATCAAATACATGTTTAACCTGAACATGGCAGGAGCAATGTGGAAGGTTATTAAAAATATGTGTGTTTCTCTTTCTGTCAAAGGAATGTGCATAAAAGAAATGGAAGAATTAGTTGGGAATATTGGATAGTAGAAGTTCTTTGAGTCGGTTCAGTGAGAATGATGAGTGTGCTGTTTGGAATAAACACTTTTAAGTCTCCCTTTTTTTTAATGTTGTGAATAGTTTTTGTAAGCTAATTCCAGTGGGTGGGCAGTCTAAAGCTTGGGTATGTAGGCATTTGATTGCTGGGATCATGGGTTCACATCCTGCTGAGGGCATGGATGTTAAGTCTCTTGTGTTTGTTGTGTGTTGTGTTTGTAGCTGCTTCTGTAATGAGCTAATCACTCATTCAGAGGAGTCATACCGATCACGTGTATGTCTAATTGTGTGTGATCTAGAAACCTCAACAATTTGGGCCTTTGTGCCACAGAAAAAAAAAATTATGCTTCTTCTGCATTTTAAATGTGTACTGTATTATGTAAAAATAAACAAGAATCACAGTTCTAGAAATCCATATTTTCAAAAAAATTGTGACTGGTAGTTATTGGAAGACCATTCACAAAGTGTTCAGTACATAATATTGTAGTAATTGTAACTTTGTCAAAACACCAATTATAATACAAGTTGTAGATTAAATATTATTTTTAATTTGTATGTGCAAGGTGTAGACCTAAATGAATTTTAACCATCTTTCTGTAGCTTGTTTGAATTAAAAATAGCTGTCATCTGTTAATAAATTTACATGATACTTTATAATTTGTATTGTTTAAAGGCCACATTTTTAGTTCTGATTATTGGTAGATGACGGAACACATCTTTATGACTGATCTAAAGTAACAAATACACAACAGATGATCTGCTGGTTTTAAGAATATCTCATGTGATATTGGAAGATGGTGCATGTTATGGTATGGTCTGTGTAATTTGTCATAAATACAAACTGTAACTCCAAAGAACTATCCCGTCTTTCTATCAATTTTTTACATTTAAGAAATTAGTCTGTTTTATGGTCATCTGCTACAAAAAAAACGGTGTTCTACTCTGGAAGCAGCTGTGTATGAACTCAGGACACAGGGGACTTAGGAATTTCACCTTTCAGGTTTTACGCCATTTGGTGCTGGTGGAGGCCATGCAACAGGAGGTGGTCCAGCAGGTTTAGCCAACTCTACAACAGGTTCTGGGGGTCCAGCAGGCAAGCAGATAGAGGGGCCTGAAGGTGCAAATCTGTTTATCTACCACTTGCCTCAGGAGTTCAGTGACAACGACCTGGCATCAACGTTCCTGCCATTTGGCACTGTTGTGTCAGCCAAAGTGTTCATCGATAAACAGACCAACCTGTCCAAGTGCTTCGGTCAGTAATTCAAACAAGGGAAACTGATAAGTTTCATAATTTTTCACACGTGACATTACGTAGTTACTAAGTCAAAAAAATGAAGTGGTAAGAGGATATAGTGTGATTGAGGGTAGATAGTAGGAGGTATGTAAAGAACTAACATTGCAGTCTTGGTAGATATATGTATGTGTGGGAAGGGAATATTGTAATAAAATGTAGTGTATAAGGCTCTCAACTTTTCAGGCTTCAGTAACTTTAATTGTATACATCCTTGAAGATGGTGGTGATGATGACATCAACCATTATCATCATAATTGCACGTATCACTACCACCGCAGCCGCC